>Ga0187892_10001188_pt1 | contig 61424 bp, 49 predicted proteins | sample MA1701073metaG_FD_139345 | JGI IMG/M metagenome (GOLD analysis project Ga0187892, IMG submission 139345) | Bio-ooze microbial communities from a basaltic lava cave in the Kipuka Kanohina Cave System on the Island of Hawaii, USA - MA170107-3 metaG ... | reverse complement strand
TCGGTGACCGCGCGCAGCGAGCGGCCGATCAGGCGCTGGATCTCCTGCGTGCGTCCGGACACTTTGCCCTTGGCGGACTCGCGCTCGCTGCGCGTGTCGGTCGAGCCGGGCAGCATCGAGTACTCGGCGGTGACCCAGCCGCGGCCGGAGCCGCGCAGCCAGCCGGGCACGGACTTCTCGATCGTCGCGGTGCACAGCACTAGCGTGCGGCCCTGGCGGATCAGCGCGCTGCCGGTCGGGTTCTCGGTGAAGCCGAGCTCGATCTCGACCTTGCGCAGCTCGTCGGGCGCGCGGCCGTCGAGTCGTTTCATGGCGGTTCCTCCGCGGGCGCGGGCTCGCCGGCGAGCCGCGCGCCGGAATCTTGCACCATCGCCTCGCCGATCGCCGCCGCGAGCGCCGCGGCGATCGCCTCCTGGCGGTCGCGCTGGGCGAGCCGCGTGGACTCGGCGGGGTTGGTGATGAAGCCGATCTCGACCAGCGCCGCGGGCATGTTCACGCCGGTCAGCACCACGAACGGCGCCTGTTTCACGCCGCGGCTCGGCGTGGGGAGGCCCGCCAGCTTGCGCTGGATCGCGGCCGCGAGCGCGCTCGACTCGCGCAGGTGCTCGGTGCGGATCAGGTCGCCCAGGATCGCGCCCACCACGTCGGCGCTCTGGCCCTCCGTGCCCTCCTGCTTCCACACGTCGTTCTCGGTCATCGCCACGCGCATGGCCTCGTCGTCGCTCGCCTCGAGCGACAGGAAATAGGTCTCGGAGCCGGCGATCTCGCGCTCGGGCGCGGAGTTCGCGTGGATCGACACGAACATCGCCGCGTGCGCGCGGTTCGCGATCTCGGTGCGCTCGGAGAGCGCGACGAAGGCGTCGCTCTCGCGCGTCAGCACCACCTCGACGCCCTGCTCGCGCAAGAGCTTCGCGAGGCGCCTCGCGACCGCGAGCGTCACGTCCTTCTCGGTCAGGCCGCTCGGCCCGCGCGCGCCGAGGTCCGCGCCGCCGTGCCCGGGGTCGATCACGACCGCGCGCGCCGGCCGGCCGTTCGGCTCGGGCCGCCCGTTCGGCGCCGCCTCGTCCGCGGGGACGCGCGGCGCGGCGAGCAGCGCGCACACCACGCCGAGCGCGAGCGCACGGCCGACACCGATCCGGCTCACCCGCCGAGCTCCACCACGTGCACGCGCGAGCGCCGCCGCGCGCGCGGGGTCGTGCGCAGCTCGCCGAGCTTGCGCAGGCCTTCGAGCGTGTGCACGCCGCCGACTCGAGCGCGCGCGACCAGCTCGACGAACAGATCGGCCGTCATCTCCGCGTCGCCGAGCGCGCGGTGGCGCGCGCGCTCGGGGATCGAGAGCCACGCGACCAGGGCGTCGAGCCCGTAGCGCGGCGCGCGCACGAGCTTGCGCGCGAGCCGCACCGTGCACAGGAAGTCCGGCAGGCCGGGCTCGCGGCCGTGCTCGCGCCAGGCGCGCGCGAGGAAGCCGCGGTCGAAGCGCGCGTTGTGCGCGACCAGCACCTTGACGCGGTGCTCGGCCAGGAACGCTGCCATCGCGTCGAGCGCTTCCGCCTCGCACGGCGCGCCCGCGAGCAGCGCGTCGTCGATGCCCGTCAGCGCCGTGATGCCGGACGGCACCGGCCCGCCCACGTCGACCAGCGTCCCGAACGTGCCGAGCACGCGCGCGCCCTGCACCGCGACGATCCCGATCTCGAGGATCCGGCAGTGCGCGGGCGAGAGCCCGGTGGTCTCCAGGTCGACGATGCCGAACACCACCTGCTCGAGCGCCGCGCCGCGGCGCGCTTCGAGCTCGAGCGCGACACTCGCGCACAGGCGCGACTCCGCCCAGCGCGGCACCGCGAGCCCGTCCGGCACCCGCAGCCACGACCGCACCTCGTGGGTGTGCGGGTCGCCGCGCAGGTGCGCGTGCTCATCGCGTTCGCTCACGAACCCCCCCGCTCTGCACCGTAGCAGCGCCCTGACCGATCCTCTACTGTGGCCTTTCATCTTCGAGTCATGATGCGCGCACCCCTCGCAGCCCTCGCCGTCTGCCTCGCCGTGCTCGTGTGCCTTCCCGCGCACGCGGCCGACCCTGCCGAGAAGAAGACGACCGCGAAGATGACGGCCGAGAAGCCGCCCGAGCTCGTGCTCGAGATCGACGCGCCCACGAGCGGCTCGGTGATCGGCGACCCGATGGGCTCGGCCTTCGTGTCCGGCAAGGCGCTCGCGCTGTTCGGCCAGTACCAGACCTTCGACATCGTGTTCGTGGTCGACACCTCCGACAGCACCGCCGCGCCGTCGGGCGCGGACATCGACGGCGACGGCGTGATCGGCGAGCGGCGCGGCGAGAAGTTCCTGTCGATCCTGGGCCGGGTCCTGCCCCTGCCCAACACCGACAAGGAGGACAGCATCCTCGCGGCCGAGGTCGCCGGCGTGCGCCAGCTCCTGCAGCAGCTCGACCCGCGCACCACGCGCGTGGGGATCGTGGCGTTCTCCGGCGACAACGACGCGCTCACGCCCGACGCCTACACCGAGGTCCCCCTGACCACGGACTACGACAAGGTCGAGAAGGGCCTGGACGACATCTTCCGGCGCGGCCCGAAGGGCCTCACCAACATGGTCTCCGCGGTGAACCTCGCGACCATCGAGCTGCTCGGCTCGCAGAGCGCGTACAGCACCAAGCGCGAGGGCGCCAAGCGCGTGATCATGTTCCTGACCGACGGCCAGCCCACGCTGCCGCTCGAGAACTCGCAGCTGCAGAACGCGAAGATGGCGATCCAGCAAGCCGTGCGCGCCGCCAAGCTCGACGTGCGCATCGACACCTTCGCGATCGGCGAGGACGCGCTCTCCGAGCCCGTGGTCGTGGTCGAGATGGCGCGCGTCACGAGCGGCGTGTTCACGCCGGTGAAGGACCCGAAGAACCTGCGCGCGATCTTCGAGGAGGTGAGCTTCTCCGACATCGAGGAGCTCGCCGTGCGCAACAAGACCACCGACGTCGCCGCGAGCGAGCTGATCACGAACCCCGACGGCAGCTTCTCCGCCCTGCTGCCCATGAAGGAGGGCGAGAACGTGATCGAGGCCTACGCGCGCTCGACCGACGGCACTCAAGGGCGGCGCGAGATCACCGTGAAGTTCCTCGAGGGCGCCGAGGCGCAGACGCTCAGCCCGCGCATGGTCGCGCAGCGCAACCGGCTGCTCGAGAACCGCCTGCTCGCGCTGCAGCGCCGCCGGGTCGAGATCAAGACCGAGGCCGACGAGGAGACCCGGCGCGAGCTCCAGGTCGAGATCGAGAAAGAGCGCGCGAAGGCGAACGCCGCCGCCGACAAGCAGCGCAAGGAGATCGAGCTCAGCGTGGAGCGCGACCGGGAGCGGGCCGAGCAGCAGCGCGCGCCCGCGCCTTGAGCAGCTCGCGGCGCTTGCGCGCGTAGCGCGCGAAGGCCTTGGGCCGCTTGGTCTGCATGAAGCCGAGCAGGTCCTCGTACGAGCCGAAGTGGTGCTTCGCGGCCGGCTCGCCCGAGTTCTTCTCGCAGTCGGTGAAGGAGAACTCCGAGCACACCAGCGGCCGGTCGACGTAGATCGAGCAGGTCTTCGCGTCCGTCAGGTTCTTGCAGCGCGTCTGGAACTCGAGGTACCAGTCGCCCTCCCAGTCGATGTACACGGCGACGTTCTCGTGGCTCAGGTACCAGAACAGGTTCTCGTAGTCCTTGAACGTGGTCGGGTCGTCGATCTGGGTCGCGACGTAGGTGCAGCACGCGCCGCAGCCCGCGCAGGGATGCGCGCCGGGCAGCTGCGCGAGCGGCAGCTCGAGCGAGCGGGCGCGGGCCTCGGCGTCCTCGCTCACGCCTTCTCCAGCTCGGGACGCGGCCGCCCCCAGAACACTCGCGGCACGTCGAACTTGGTGAACTGCTCGACGCGCTCCTGGCGGACGGCGGCGAGCTCGGCCCACTCGCTCGAGCCGTCGAGCACGGCGCGGATGCGCTCCTCGACCGTCAGGTAGGCGACCTGCGAGGGCGTGGCGAGCGTGCGGCGCGCGGCCAGCCGGTTGCCGAGCTCGGCGTTGCAGCGCTGCTCGAGCGCGACCGCGGTGCGCAGCGCGGCGTCGGGCTCGATCTCGCCCGGCGCGTACAGGCGCTCGCCGAGCCAGGGCAGGAGGATCTCGGTCCAGGTCCGGTCGTCGAGCGGGCCGCGCGCGAGCTCGCCCGCATCGAGGTCGCCCGGCTCGAGCAGCGCGAGCCGTTCGAGCGCGCGCTCGCGGCGCTCGCAGGCGAGCTCGAGCCGCCGGTCGAGGCTCCCCGTGCGCAGCCGGGCGCGCAGGCCCTCGATCCGGTCGGGCAGCCCGGCGAAGAAGCCCTGAGCGGGCTCGACCAGGTTGGGATCCGGCGCCTCGCCCGCGATCCGCGCGCGCAGGCGCTCCCAGGCGTGGGCGTTCAGGGCGATGCGGCCGTAGTGGATCGCGACCCAGCGCGTCGGCCGCACGCGCGGCTGCAGGCCGAGCACGAGCCAGAACTCGATCTGCGTCTGCTCGATCGGGTTGCCGAGCCGCGACCACATCGCGGGCGTGGCAATGCCGTCCAGCGGCGCACCGAGTGGCTCGCGCGTCTGGCCGGGATACATGACGTCGGGCGGCGTCGAGATCGGATACGCCGGATCGTTCATGCCCTCGGGCAGCAGCTGCGGCAGGAAGGGAGGATCGAGGAGCTCGTCGACCAGCGGCATGCGCCGGACAATAGCGGGGCTCTAGCGCTGTGCTACGGCTCCCGCGCGCGGTGACTCCTCGACCCGGTAGTGACGCGCCTCGTCGAAGATCTCGATCGGGCTCCAGGTCGGCACGTCCGACAGCCGGACCAGGCGATTGGTGACCACGCCGGTCGGATCGAGCAGCCAGGGGTCGTTCTTATCACCGGCTTCGAACCAGAGCGTCACCATGTGGTGCTGGCCGCTGTCGCGCTCGACCACGATCGAGCGGAAGATCTCGTTCTGCGCGAAGCCGAGCTTGCGCAGCAGCATGAAGGTCAGCAGGTCGAGCCCGTCGCAGTCGTCGCCGTTGGTCGCGACCACGTCCGAGTAGGTCGCCCAGTGGTCGCTCTCGCCATCGGGGATGTAGTGCCGGTGGCTCTCCGACTGGATCCAGCTGACCGTGTCCGCGGCGATCTTGCGCCGGATCTCGGCCGCGAAGGCGTCGTAGGACTCGATCAGCGGCGGCCGCGCCGGCGGCTGCGCCGCGACCTGCGCCAGATCGAGCTTGTGGCGGTTCTGCCAGTTGCGGATCTTGGCGTTCCAGGGATCCTCGCGCGGCGCCGCCACGAAGAAATCGCGCGCCACCGTGGGCAGGAAGCGCGTGTTCTGCGCACAAGAGAGGAAGGCCAGGGCCGCGACCGCGATGCCAAGACCGAGTTTGCGCAAGCCGCACTCCCCTCGACTCGCGGCAACCGCCCGCGAATCGCCCCCTCAGGTGTTGGAGATCGGCCCCGCTCGAACCGGGCTTGAATGGCGGAACGGTCGTCAGAAGTAGACGTCGACCCGGACGAAGTAGACCGGATCGAGTCCCCCGTAGTTGCCTTCCTCGTCCCCTCCGCCGAAGAACTGCGCGCCCAGCGACAGATCGGCGCTCTGCAGCGCCGACCAGGTGAGCAGCGGGAAGAAGGCCTCGCTCGGCCCCTCCCAGTCGTGGATCCAGAGCAGGTCGAGCCGCAGCAGCGGCGTCAGGTCGTAGCCCAGGTTGAGCGCCGTCTGGTTGTGCGAGACGGTGACGAGCTGCGAGCTCGGGATGACACCGTCCTGCGTCAGGAGCCGCACGCCCTGGTCGGGCGTCAGCGGCGGCAGCGCCTCGAGCGTCGCGCGCAGCGCGTCGCGCGAGACGTTGTTGCCGTTGTAGAAGTGCTCGAGCAGCACGTACAGGCCCGTGCCCAGGCCGAAGGTGTGGTCGATCGAGCCGACCAGCTGGGTGGTGTGGCCGCCGTGCTCGTGGAACGACCAGGTGCCCTCGCCGCGCAGCGCGGCGTCGCCCAGGTTGGTGGCGAAGTCGAAGCCGACCACCGAGTCGGTCTCGATCCGGCCGAACATCAGCGCCGCGTCCAGGCTGCGGCGCGACAGCTCGAGGCGCAGCGCGCTGCGGTACAGGTCGTCGCGGTCCTGCGGGGCGACGATCGCGCTCGCCCACAGGTCGCCAGAGATGCGCGCGCGCGCCACCACCGAGTCCACGCCGATCCGCTGGTCGCCCTCGATCGCGAGCGGCGGGATCGGGTTGAAGAGATCGGTGGGATTCCAGAGCCGCGCGCGGCCGAGCGCGATGCGCTGCCGGCCCACCGTGACCTCGAAGTCGTCGCCCTCGTAGCGCGCCCAGCCGCGGTAGAGCAGGTGCTGCCAGGTCGCGTTGTGCGTGTCCGAGATCGTGCGGTCGAGGTCGATCCAGGTGTCGAAGCCGCGCTGGTCGGCGAGCGCGAAGGCGAGCGACTTGCGGCCGGTGCCGGTAAAGACCTCGTTGTCGTAGCTGATCTGGCCCGAGAAGCGCTCGCGGTAGCGCGCCTGCAGGTCCAGGCGCAGGCGCGTCTGCGAGAGCAGGCTCGGCGAGACGCGCAGCGAGACCGTGCCGCCGGGGCCGGGGAACACGTCGTCCGTGCGCGGCTCGCGCGTCAGCACCACCAGCTCGCGCAGGCTCGCGCCGAGGTCGAGCTTCAGATCGCCGTAGTCGTACTCCGCGGCGCCCGCGGGAGCGGCCGCGCCGAGCAGCGCGGCGAGCAGCAGCGCCCCCAGGGCGTCTGCGCGCTTCACGGTCCGGCGGCGGCGCGCATCATGGCCGGGCGGCGGCGCGTGTCACGGCCCGCGCCGCTCGTCGCTCGCGATCCGCCCGTCCTCGAGCCGCACGATCCGGCGCGCGTGCGCCATTACGCGCGGATCGTGCGTACTGAACAGGAACGTGACGCCCCGGTCCTGGTTCATGCGCAGCATGAGGCCGAGCAGGTCCTCGGCGGTCTTCGAGTCGAGGTTCGCGGTCGGCTCGTCGGCGAGCACGATCTCGGGCTCGGAGGCGATCGCGCGCGCCACCGCGACGCGCTGCTGCTGGCCGCCGCTCATCTCGCCGGGCCGCTTGTGCGCGAGCTCGCCGAGCCCGAGCTCCGAAAGGAACTGCAGCGCGCGCGCGCGCCGCTCGCCGCGCGCCACGCCCTGCAGCAGCAGCACGAACTCCACGTTCTCCAGCGCCGACAGGACGGGCACCAGGTTGTAGGACTGGAACACGAAGCCGAGAGTGCGCAGGCGCAGCTCGGCGCGCGCCGCCTCGCCCATCTCGGTCGTGTCCTCGCCGGCCACGAGCACGCGGCCCTCGGTCGGCCGGTCGAGCGTGCCGAGCAGGTTGAGCAGCGTCGTCTTGCCCGAGCCCGACGGCCCGCACAGCGCCGAGAACTCGCCGCTCCCGATCGCGATCGAGACCCCGTCGAGCGCGCGCGTTTCGAGCGCGCCGGCCCGGTAGATCTTGGTCGCTTCGATCGCCTCGAGGATGGGGTCGGCCACTCTGCCTCCTACACGTGCCGGATCGCTTCGGCCGGCCGCAGGCGCACCGCCTTCCAGGCCGGCCACACCGCCGCGACCACGCCGGTGATCAGCGCCACCACCACGGGCAGCACCACGTCGCGCGGCTCGATCCGCGTGTAGATCGTGGTGCCGATGCCGAACTCGGTCAGGCCCTCGGCGAAGCGCGTCAGGTCCAGGCCCACCTCGCCCAGCCAGAGCACGATCGGGATCCCGACCGCGAGCCCGACGAGCGCGCCGGCCACCGTCATCACCACCGACTCGAGCACGACCAGCGCGATCAGCCGGCTCGACTGCAGGCCCAGCGCGCGCAGCACGCCGAACTCGCGGATGCGCTCGTAGACCATCATGAGCAGCGCGTTCGCGATCCCGAACGCCATGGCCAGGAACACCGCGCCGTAGATGATCCAGGTCATGTTCGCCATCAGCCCGAGCATCGCGGCCATGCGCGGCTCGCGCTCGCTCCAGGTCAGGACGTCGGCCGGAACGCCGGGCAGCTCGCGCGCGAGCTCGCCGGCGGCGAACGCCTGCAGCGCGAGCAGCCCGTCCGCATCGTCGAGCAGCGCGACCACCTCGGTCACCCGGCCGGGCAGTGCGAGGAGACGCTGCGCGTCCTCGAGCCGCACGTAGGCGTGGCTGCGGTCGAACTCGGACGACGCGGTGCGGAACACCCCGGAGACGCGGAACGCGCCGAGCCCGGCCTCGCCAGGCGCGTGCACCACCAGCTTGTCGCCGAGCTTCACGCGCAGGCGGTCGGCCATCGCGGCGCCGATCGCGATGCCGGGCAGCCGGCGCGAGCCGGCGTGCGTGGCCGCGCGCGGCAGGTTCCCGGCCACGAGCGCCTGCGCGACGATCGACACGCGCGCCTCGCGCAACGGATCGACCCCGACCAGCACCACGCGCGAGCTGCGCCGCGAGCTCTGCAGGAGGCCGTCGCCGAGCAGGCGCGGGGAGGCGTGCGCGCCGGGGAAGCGCTCGAGCGCCGCGGCGATCGCCTGCCCGCTGTCGGGCAGGTTGCGCTGCACGTCGGGGTTCTCGCGGTAGCCCTGCGCGAACACGGTCAGGTGGCCGAGCGTCGTCGACACCGCGTTGTCGACCATCTGCCGCATCAGTCCCTGGCTCCAGCCGACCAGGAGCATGCAGGAGGCCAGGCCGACGCTGATCGCGAGCAGCACGACCGCGCTGCGCCGCCAGCCGCGCAGCAGGTTCCGCCAGGCGATCACGACGAGCGTCCCCATCAGGTCGCCCGCAGCGCGTCGACGGGCCGGCCGCGGCTCGCGCGCAGCGCGGGCGGGAGCGCCGAGAGCAGGCCGACCGCGATCAGGATGAGCGGCAGCGTGACCAGCGCGTGGCGTCCGAGCGCGAACACGATCATCGGCTCGAGGTCGAAGAGCTCCGTCGTGGCCTTCATGTCCTCGCCCGTGAGCGCGATCGGGTGCTGGGCGAGCCAGAGCACGAGCGGGATCGAGATCGCGAACCCGACCGCGATCCCGAGCAGCGTCAGCTGCACGGACTCGATCAGGACGAGCGAGAACACCGCGCGCGGCCGCAGGCCGAGCGCGCGCAGCACGCCGAACTCGCGCACGCGCTCGAACACCGACATCAGGATCGTGTTGAGCAGCCCGAAGCCCACCACCACGATCAACACGGCGTTGGCGACCCAGTTGCCGATGTCGTCGAGCCGCATGAACTGCACGAGGTCCGGCATCAGCTCCGGCCACGCCAACACCTCGTACTCCGACGGCGGGAAGGCGCGCGCGAGCTCGTCGCCGACCCGCGGCAGGTCGCCGCTCTCGGCCAGGAACACCGCGACGTGCGAGACGGTCCCGTCCGCGAGCAGGAACTCCTGCAGCACGCCCAGGTCGACGAGCGCGCCGTAGCCGTCGAACTCGTCGTCGCCGACCGCGAAGGTGCCGACCACCGTGAAGCGGTCGGCGGACTGCGAGCCGTACACGTCGGTCGAGAGCACGACCACGCTCTCGCCGAGCGCCACGCCGAGGTTCCGCGCCAGCCGCGCGCCGAGCACGATCTCGCGCGCGCCGTCCGCCGGCGTGGCCATGCGCCCGCCGTCGATCGCGCCGAGCAGCTTCGAGCGCTCGCGCTCGCGCGCCTCGTCGACGCCGAACAGCTGCACGCCGCGGCCGGTCGCCTCGTCGGCGTCGGCGGAGATCAGGCCGAACGCCTCGAGCCGCGGCGCCCAGCGCGCGCCGTCCGGAAGCGCGTCGAGCGCCTGCTCGGCGCGCGCGTCGAGCGGCAGGCCGTAGTCGAGCGTTCGGTACTCGCGGTAGCCGGCGACGCTGACCTGGAAGTGGCCGGGGTAGAGCCGCACCGCGTGGTCGATCCAGCGCTCGTGCGAGCCCTCGCCGACCGCGAGATTCACCACCGCGATCACGGTCGCGAACACGCCCGCCGCGACCGTGAGCGCGGTGCGCCGCTTGTTGCGGCCGAGGTTCCGCCAGGCGAGCCGCAGGAGCATGCTCATCGCACGGCCTCGGACTGGCGCAGGTTCTTCTGGGTGAAGATCGCGTCGTCGAGGGGCCGGTCGAACTCGACCTCCTCGAGCTGCATGCGCGTCGTGTGTCCGGGCTTGTCGTTGGGGATCATCACCCAGTCGTGCGGCAGCGGGCGACCGTCGACCACGCGCACGTCCGAGAAACGCAGCTCGCGCACCGCCTCGAACCGGCCGGGCTCGGGCTCGTCGAAGTAGATGAAGCGCAGCGGCGCGAGCCGCTCCTTCTCGATCCACAGCTCCATGCGCGACCAGACCACCGGCGCCTCCGGCTTGGGAATGAGCTCGACCCCGAGGCTCGCGACGCCGTCGAGCGACTTCTCGCCGAGCGCGCGCGGCTCGTAGTCGTTGGCGAGCGAGGAGTCGCGCGCCAGGTCGTCGTTCGTGAAGTCGCTGCCCATCCAGGGCTGCAGCATCATCGAGGGCGGAATGCGCATGGCGCGTTCGACCTTGGGCAGCCAGGTCCAGAACGCGTCGCGGTCGCGCAGGAAGCCGGTGCCCTTGTCCTTGGTCGGCTCGAGGATGCGGGTGAAGCTGCGGTCGTGGGCCTGGTCGTCCCAGCTGCGCAGCGAGAGCTCGCGGGTCCAGCGCGGTGTGGTGATGGTCATGCGCAGCTTCATGACGCTGGTGTTGCCCCGCAGCGCGTCCTCGACGCGCCGCACGAGCTCCTTCACGTCGACCTCGTCCGCGCGCGGCGCGCCGGGTGCGAGCGCAACGAGCAGGCAGGCGAGCCAGGCCGCAGCGATCCGCGTCATGCGCTGATCCCCCGCAGGAAGATCTCCTCCGCGGTCGCGAAGGTCGTTTCGAGGTCGAGATCGGGCCGCGTGAGCTTGGCGAGCATCAGGCCGTCGATCGTCGCGTCGAGCAACAGCGCCACCTCGCCGGCCGGCACGGGACGCAGCGCGCCCGCCGCCACGCCGCGCGCGATCTGACGCTCGAGCGCCGCCTTCCACACGCCCTGGGCGCGTTCGGCGCGCACCCGGATCTCCTCGTCGCGCGCGCTCTGGCCGATGTACTCGAGCGCGAGCTTGAACAGCGGCATGCCCGCCTCGAACTCCGCGCGCACGCGCGCGAACACCTCGGACAGCGCCGCGCGCCAGCTCGGCGCCTCCATCACGGCCTCGAGGTTCTGGAGCGCATGCTCCGAGTAGCGATCGACGAGCGCCAGGAACAGCTCGCGCTTGCCCGCGAAGTGCCAGTAGATCGCGCCCTTGGAGAGCCCCGCCCGCTCGGCGATGTCGTCGACCGAGGTCTCGTGGTAGCCGCGGCTCGAGAAGCAGGCGAGCGCCGCGTCGAGGATCTCGCCCCGGCTGATCTCGGGTGTGCGTCTCGCGGCTCGGCGCGCCATTCGATCCCGTCCTCGATACCGACCGACTAGTCGGTACGCTATCGAGCGAGCGCCGGGCCTGCAACCCCGGGCCGGTATGTCCCGAAGATCGCAGGAGTTTTTTGCGCGCCCCCGAACGCGCCGGTAGCATCAGGCGCCCATGAGCGAGCGCGGCGCGAAGAAGCCCTACCCCGAGGTTCCCGCCTCGCCGGACTTCCCGGCGATCGAGACGCGCGTCCTCGAGCGCTGGCGCAAGGAGCGCACCTTCGAGCGCTCGGTCGAGCAGCGGCCCGCCGGCGCGAAGGGCGAGAACGAGTACGTCTTCTACGACGGCCCGCCGTTCGCGAACGGCCTGCCCCACTACGGGCACCTCTTGACCAGCTACGTGAAGGACATCGTGCCGCGCTACCAGACCATGCGCGGCCGGCGCGTCGAGCGCCGCTTCGGCTGGGACTGCCACGGCCTGCCCGCGGAGATGGAGGCGGAGAAGGAGCTCGGCATCTCCGGCCGCGCGAAGATCACCGAGTACGGGATCGCGCGCTTCAACGACTACTGCCGCTCGTCGGTCATGCGCTACACCGAAGCGTGGCAGGAGACCGTGACCCGCCAGGCGCGCTGGGTCGACTTCAAGCACGACTACAAGACCATGGACCTCTCCTACATGGAGAGCGTCATGTGGGCGTTCAAGCAGCTCTACGAGAAGGGCCTGATCTACGAGGGCTACCGCGTGATGCCCTACTCGTGGGCCGCGCAGACGCCGGTCTCGAACTTCGAGACGCGGCTCGACAACTCGTACCGCGAGCGGCAGGACCCCGCGATCACCGTGCGCTTCGCCTTGCACGCGCGCGGCGCGGAGCCGGCGCTCGACCTGCTGGTCTGGACCACCACGCCCTGGACGCTGCCGTCGAACCTGGCGCTCGCGGTCGGGCCGGCGATCGAGTACGCGGTGTTCGCGAAGGGCGCGGAGCGGATCGCGCTCGGCGAGGCGTCGGCCGCGGCCTACGAAGCCGAGCTCGAGGGCTGGACGCGCGCGGGCAGCGTGACGGGCGCGGAGCTCGTCGGCCGCACGTACGAGCCGCTCTACCCGTTCTTCGCGCGGACGCCGAACGCATTCCGCGTGCTGGGCGCCGACTTCGTCGACACCGGCGAGGGTACGGGCGTCGTGCACCTCGCGCCCGGCTTCGGCGAGGACGACATGGCCGCCTGCCAGGCCGCGGGCATCCCGGTGGTCGTGCCGGTCGACGAGAACGGCCGCTTCACGAGCGAGGTGCCGACCTGGGCCGGTGAGCTCGTGTTCGACGCGAACCGCCCGATCATGCGCGATCTCAAGGACCGCGGCGTGCTGTTCCGGCAGGCCACGATCGTGCACAACTACCCGCACTGCTGGCGCACGGACCAGCCGCTGATCTACCGCGCGATGAGCTCGTGGTTCGTGAAGGTGACCGCGATCCGCGACCGGATGGTCGAGCGCAACCGCGAGATCAACTGGGTGCCGGGCCACATCCGCGACGGCCTGTTCGGCAAGTGGCTGGAGGGCGCGCGCGACTGGTCGATCAGCCGCAACCGCTTCTGGGGCTCGCCGATCCCGGTCTGGCTCTCCGACGACCCGCGCTTCCCGCGCATCGACGTGTACGGCTCGCTCGACGAGCTGGAGCGCGACTTCGGCATACGCCCCGACGACCTGCACCGGCCGGCGATCGACGCGCTCGTGCGCCCCAACCCCGACGACCCGTCCGGCAATGCGATGATGCGGCGCGTGCCCGACGTGCTCGACTGCTGGTTCGAGTCGGGCTCGATGACCTACGCGCAGGTGCACTACCCGTTCGAGAACCGCGAGTGGTTCGAGAACCACTTCCCGGCCGACTTCATCACCGAGTACGTCGCCCAGACGCGCGGCTGGTTCTACACCATGCACGTGCTGGCGGTGGCGCTGTTCGACCGCCCGCCGTTCCAGAACTGCATCTGCCACGGCGTGGTGTTGGACGAGAACGGCCAGAAGCTGTCCAAGCGCCTGCGCAACTACCCGAGCCCGGAAGAGGTGTTCGCGAGCTACGGCGCCGACGCGCTGCGCTGGTTCCTGGTCAGCTCGGGCATCCTGCGCGGGCTCGACCTGCAGATCGACCGCGAAGGCCACGCGATCCGCGAGGTCGTGCGCCTGGTGACGAAGCCGATCTGGAACGCCTGGTACTTCTTCAGCCTGTACGCGAACGCGGACGGCATCCGGGCCACCCCGCGCGCCGACGCGCAGGGTGTGCTCGACCGCTACATCCTGGCCAAGGCCGGGGTACTCGTGAGCGGCGTCGAGCGCGCCTTCGAGGTCTACGACATCCCGGGCGCGTGCGCGCAGATCGCGAGCTTCATCGACGCGCTCAACAACTGGTACATCCGGCGCAGCCGCGACCGGTTCTGGGCTGCCGAGCACACGGCCGACAAGCGCGACGCCTACGACACGCTCTACACGGTGCTGGTGACGCTCCTGCGTGTCGCCGCCCCGCTCCTGCCGCTGGTGACCGACGCGATCCACCGCGACCTCACCGGCGAGGACAGCGTGCACCTGTGCGACTGGCCCGATGCCGCGAAGCTCCCGGCGGACCCCGAGCTCGTGCGCGCGATGGACCGCGCGCGCGAGGTGTGCAGCGCCGCGCTCGCGCTGCGCCGCGCCAAGGACGTGCGCGTGCGCCAGCCGCTGCGCGCGCTCGTGGTCGCCGGCGCGGACGTCGAGAGCCTGCGCCCGTTCAGCGCGCTCATTGCGGACGAGGTCAACGTGAAGTCGGTCGAGCTGTCGAGCGAGATCGAGCGCTACGCCTCGTTCCGCCTGCAGGTGAACGCGCGCACGGTCGGCAAGCGCCTGGGCAAGAAGACTCAAGGCCTGATCGCCGCCAGCAAGGCCGGCCGGTGGACGCGGCTCGCCGACGGCTCGGTCGAGGTCGAGGGCGAGCGCCTCGAGGGCGAGGACTTCGCGATCCTGCTCGAGCCGCGCGAGGGCGTGGTCTGCCAGCCGCTCGCCTCCAACGACGCGATCGCGATCCTCGACCTGGCGATCGATCCGAGCCTGGCCGCCGAGGGCGTCGCGCGCGACGTGGTGCGCGCCGTGCAGCAGGCGCGCCGGGAGGCGGGTTTGCACGTTTCCGATCGGATTCGACTGGCGCTCGACCTGCCCGAGGACTGGCGCGCGGCCGCCGAGCAGTTCCGCGGCTACATCGCCGAGCAGACGCTCGCCACCGAGCTCGCCCTGGGCGCACCGCCCGCAGGCGGCGGCTACTCGTCGCACGCCGCCGAGATGAGCGGCGAGAACCTGCGCGTGGCGCTGAGGCGTGCGGGGTAGGAGTCTGACCTAGACGCGAGACGGGCGAGCGAGGGCCGCCCCGAGCGAGCCCCGCAAGCGCCGTAGGCGCGCGCAGCGAGCCGAAGGCGAGCGAAGTCGAACCCAATGGACGCGCACGAGAGCTGGACCCACGAGAAGGAGTCGGCCTGGTTGTACCGCGTGCTCGCGGAGTCGGAGCCGGTGCCGGAGCACCGCGCGCTGTTCGCGAAGCTGGCCGAGATCTCCGAGGCTCAGGCCGCGGTGTGGACGCGCAACGACCCCGGGCCCCACCCGTTCGAGCCGTCGCTGCGCGTGCGCGTGGTCGGCGCGCTGGCGCGCCGGCTCGGCGCGCGCCGCATGCGCGGCGTGCTCGCCGCCATGAAGGTGCGCGGCCTGTCGGTGCTGGCCGGACCCGCGCCCGCGCACGCCATGCCGCGCAGCATCGACGACGTCGGCGCGCGCCACCGCAGCGCCAAGTCCGCGGGCGGGCTGCGGGCCGCGGTGTTCGGCGCCAACGACGGCCTGGTCTCGAACGCGAGCCTCATGCTCGGCGTGGCCGGCGCGACCGACGAGACCGCGAGCATCCTGTTGACCGGGGTGGCGGGCATGCTGGCGGGCGCGTTCTCGATGGCCGCGGGCGAATACGTGTCGGTGCGCTCGCAGCGCGAGCTGTACGAGCAGCAGATCGCCGCGGAGCGCAAGGAGCTCGCGGAGTACCCCGAGCAGGAGCAGGCCGAGCTCGCGCTGATCTACGTCGCGCGCGGGCTCGAGCCCGACGAGGCCAAGCGCGTGGCCGCGCGCATCTTCACCGACCCCGAGCAGGCGCTCGACGCGCTCGCGCGCGAGGAGCTCGGGCTCGATCCCGGCTCGCTCGGCTCGCCGTCGGTCGCGGCGCTGGCGTCGTTCGCCGCGTTCGCGGCCGGCGCGCTCGTGCCCGTGGCTCCGTTCCTGCTCGCGAGCGGCGGCACGGCGCTGTCCGCCTCGATCGCGCTCACCGCGCTCGCGCTGTTCGCGGTCGGAGCGACGATCTCGCTGTTCACCGGGCGCAGCGCGCTCTACGGCGGGCTGCGCATGCTCGCGATCGGCGGAGGCGCCGGGCTCGCGACCTGGGCGATCGGCTCGGCCTTCGCCGTCGCGCTCGGCTAGCGGGGCCCTGGCCCGCTCAGGGCTTGCTCGTGCTGGCCGGGCCCTTGGCCTCGCCCGCCAGGGGTGTCGTCTCACCCGCGGCCTTGCGCTTGGCGTGGTCGTCGAGCACGCGCACGACCGAGGAGTACTTCGCCTCGTCCGCGAGGCTGCGCGCGGTGATCCCGCCGCGGCCGCGCGCGTCCGGGTTCGCTCCGTGCGCGAGCAGGTACTCGACGACCTCGGTGTAGCCGGCCGCAGCCGCGCCCATCAGCGGCGTCCAGGTGCGGTCGTCGGCGAGCTCGAGATCCGCGCCGCGCTCGATCAGGATCGCGGTGCTGCGCAGGTTGCCGCCCGCCGCCGCGAACAGCAGCGCGGTCATGCCGTCGCGGTCGCGCGCGTTCTTGTCGACTTTCAGCTCGAGCAGCAGACCGACGATGTCGAAGCGATCGTTGCTGGCGGCGGCCATCAGCGGCGTGCCGCCCAGGTCGTTCGCCTCGCCCGGGTCGGCGCCGTGCTTGAGCAGCTCGACGACGATCGGCTCGTGGCCCGCGAGCGACGCGAACAAGAGCGCGCTCCAGCCGCGGAAGTCCTGGGCCGTCGCGGGCACGCCGCGCTCGAGCAGCTTCTTCACCTCCTCGAGGTCGCCCCTGCGCGAGGCCTCGATCAGCGAGAGATCGTCGCGCAGCGCCGCGCTGGCGGCGCTGTCTCCGTTGTCGCCGTCGCCGCGCGCGAGCTTTCCCCAGGCCGCGGCGCTGGCGCGGTCGATCAGCGCGAACACGCGCACCTGATCGCGATCGTACGCCTCCATCAGCGCGGTCCGGCCCTTCGTGTCGCGCACCAGCGGATCGACCTTGCCCTCGATCAGGAGCTGGGCCGAGCGCACATGGCCGCCGCGCGCGGCGAGGTGCAGCGCAGTCTGACCTGCGGAGTTCACCGCGCTCGGGTTCGCGCCCGCCGCGAGGAGCTTCGCGACGATCTCGGCCTGCCCAGTGGCGGTCGCCCGCATCAGCGCGGTCGTGCCGTCGCGATCGGTCGCATCCGCGTCCGCGCCCCCCTCGAGCAGCAGCGCGACGGTGTCGTACTCGCCGCGCCGCGCGGCCTGCTGCAGGGCCGTCTCGCCCGAGACCGACGCCGCATTCGGATCCGCGCCCTTCGCGAGCAGCGCGGCGACGATCTGCGAGTTCCCCGACGACGCGGCCTGGACCAGCGCGGTGCGGCCGGCGGGATCGCGCAGGTCGACCGACGCTCCGCGCGCGAGCAGCAGCTCGACCATCGGCAGGTGCCCCTTGCCGACCGCGTACATGAGCGGCGTCTGGCCGTTGCGGCTCGCCGCGTCGACGTCGGCGCCCGCGTCCGCGAGCAGCTCGACCAGCTCGACGTGGCCCGCGGCCACCGCCGAGCGCAGCGCGGTCGCACCCGCGTCGTCCTTCAGCTCGATCGTCGCGCCCGCCTCGATCAGGAGCTTCGCGCTCTGCAGGCGGCCCGCGGAGGCGGCGAAGATCAGGGCGGAGCGGCCGTCCGCGTCGCGCGCGTCGACGCGCGCGCCGTTCTTGAGCTCCGCCACGACCGTCGCATCGTTGCCGCGCCAGGCCGCTTCCATCAACACGGTCGGCTCGCCGCGCGTCGCGTTCATGCGCGCGAACTCCGGATCCTCCTCGGCTTCGCGCAGCAGGCTCGCCACGCGCGTGAAGCCCGCGTTCGCGGCCAGCGCGCGGGCGGTCAAGCCGTCGGCGTTCCGCTTGCGCGCGTCCGCGCCGGTCGCCAGCAGATGGCGCGCGATCTCGAGGTTGCCCTGCTCGGCCGCGGCCATCAGCGGCGTCTTGCGTTTGGGCCCGAGCTCGGCGTCCAGGTCCGCGCCGGCCTCGACCAGAATCCGGAGCGCCTTGAGCTGGCCCGAGGCCGCCGCGTGCGCGAGCGCGTTTGCGCCGCTCTTGTCGGTCAGCTCGAGGCTCGCGCCCGACTCGGTGAGCAGGGTGACGACGTCCGTGCGGCCGCCGCGCACGGCCAGGATCAGCGCGGTCGAGCCCTGGTCGTCCTGTGCGTCGAGCTGCGCGCCGGCCTCGATCAGCGCGCGCACGAAGTTCTGCATGCCGAGCGTCGCGGCGAACATGAGCGGCGTCTGGCCGCCCTCGCTGCGGTCCTCCAGCATCTCCTCCGGGATCGTCGGCTGGCCGGGCTGGGCCCGGGTGTAGACGCGCGCGACCTCTTCGTGCTGCGTCTGGAGCGCGGTAACGAGCGCCGAGACGCCCAGCCGGTTGCGGTGCTCGACCTTCCCGCCCGCGTCGACCAGGCGCAGCGCGATCTCGGGATCGCCGCGCGCCGCCGCGATGTGCAGGGCGGTGTCGCCGTTGCTGCCCTGGTGGTTCGGATCCGCGCCGGCGTCGAGCAGCTCGTCGACCTGGTCGCGGTCGCCGTTGCGGACCGCGTAGAACAGCGCGGTCGAGCCGTCGCTGGTGGCGGCGTTGGGGTTCGCCTTGGCCGCGAGCAGCGCGCGCACGACCTGCTTGCGGCCCTGCTTGGCGGCGATCACCAGCGCCGTGGAGCCGTCGCGGCGTCTCACTTCGGTGTCGGCGCCGGCCTTGGCCAGGTCGCGCACGATGTCGTCGTGGCCTTCGAGCGCGGCGAGCACGAGCGCGGTCGCGCCGCTGCGCTCGCGCGTATCGAGCGCCGCCTTGCGCTCGATCAGCGTCTTGACCACGCCGTCGTTCCCGCGCACCGCGGCCTTCATCAGCGCGGTCTGACCGCTCGAGTCGGCGTCGTCGATCGGCGCGCCCGCGTCGAGCAGCGCGACCGTCAGCCGCGAATCGTCCTTCAGGGCCGCGAGCTGCAGCGGCCGGTCGCCCTTCCGGCTGTGAGCCCGCGCGTTCGCTCCGCGCTGGAGCAGCAGCAGCACGGCCTCGTACCGCCCGCTGGCGGCGGCGTGCATGAGCGCGGTCCAGCCGTCCGCGTCGGCCTCGTCGACCGGCAAGCCGCGCGACAACACCGCGCCGATCACGAGCAGTTCGCCCGCCCGGGCGGCCGCGATCAGGAGCTCGCGCTCCTTGGCGACGTCGACCGCCGCCGCGGCCTTCGGGTCGCTGGCCGGCGCCGGCGTCTGCGCCCGCACCGGCGCCGCGCCGGCGTAGAGCAGCAGCAGGAGGGAGCCTGCGATCGGGCGGAGGCGGGGCATCCGCTCAGGGTATCGGCCGCCCGGCGCTCGCGCCGCAGCCACGGCTCGCCCGCAGCCGGCGCGGCCGATCGCGTTTCGCCGGCTCGCACGGTAGCATGGCCGCTCGCTCGAACCCGCCGAAGGAGATTCCGCCGATGTCGGACCGCATCTCGGACCGCGTGCAGATCGATCTGAAGGACGGCGTCGCCGACGTGCGCATGGTCCGCAGCGACAAGATGAACGCGATCGACAACGCGATGTTCGAAGCCCTGACGGAGGCGGGCAAGGTGCTCTGCGCGGATCGCGCGGTGCGCGCGGTCGTGCTGTCCGGCGAGGGGCGCGCCTTCTGCGCGGGTCTCGACATGGGCAGCTTCGCGGCCATGGCCGGCCCGCCGCGCGCCGGAGAAGCGCCGACGCAGAAGCTGTTCGAGCGCGGCCCGAGCGGCGCGAACCGCGCGCAGCTCGCGGCCTGGATCTGGCAGGAGGTGCCCGTGCCGGTGATCGCGGCCGTGCACGGCGTCGCGTTCGGCGGCGGCTTGCAGATCGCGCTCGGCGCGGACATCCGGATCGTCGCGCCCGATGCGCGCATGTCCGTGATGGAAGTGAAGTGGGGCCTGATCCCCGACATGTCCGCGAGCCAGACGCTGCGCCGGCTGGTGCCGATCGACGTGGCGATGGAGCTGACCTTCACCGGCCGCGAGTTCTCCGGAGCCGAGGCCAAGGAGCTCGGGCTCGCCACGCGCGTGTCCGCCACGCCGCGCGAGGACGCGCTCGCGCTCGCCGCCGAGATCGCGGGCAAGAGCCCCGACGCGATCCGCGCCGCGAAGAAGCTGTTCGAGGACGCCTGGCACGCGCCGACCGCCGACGGCCTGCGGCTCGAGGAGAACCTGCAGCGCGGCCTGATCGGCAAGCCCAACCAGGTCGAGTCGGTGAAGTCGAACTTCGAAAAGCGCGCCGCGCGGTTCCAGGATCCGGGCTAGCCGCGCGCTTGCCCGACGCGCTCACCCACCACGTCGCGCTCGTGAACGGCTTCCGCATGCACTACGTGCGCGCGGGCCGCGGGCCGGTGCTGGTGTTCCTGCACGGCTGGCCCCAGAGCTGGTACGAGTGGCGCCACCTGCTCGGACCGCTCGCTGAGCGCTACACGGTGATCGCGCCCGACCTGCGGGGTCTGGGCGACTCCGAGAAGCCGCGCGACGGCTACGACAAGCGCACGCTCGCCAGCGACGTGCGCGCGCTCCTGCGCGCGCTCGGCATCGAGCGCATCGGCCTGGTCGGGCACGACTGGGGCGGCGCGACGGCGTTCTACCTCGCCTACGACAACCCGGGGCTGGTCGATCGGCTGCTGATCTTCGACATGATCCCCGGCCTGGGGCGCGCCGGCGGCGGCATGGACTTCGCCACGGCGCGGCGCTTCTGGCACGTCTTCTTCCACGGCGGCAAGCCCGACCTGGCCGAGAAGCTGGTGCGCCACGACGTCGAGGGCTACCTGCGACACTTCTTCACGTCGACCGACTACAACTACTCGCCGTCGGTGTTCTCGCGCGAGGACGTCGCGGAGTACGCGCGCTGCATGTCCGCGCCCGGAGCGCTGCGCGCGGGCTTCCAGTACTACCAGACCGGCATCGAGCAGGATCTCGAGAACCTGTCGAGCTGCACGCGCAAGCTCGAGATCCCCGTGCGCGCCTGGGGCGGCGCCGCGTTCCTGGGCGACATCGTGCCCGCCTGGCGGACCGTCGCCGAGCACGTCGACGGCGGCGTCGTGCCCGAGTGCGGGCACTTCATCCCCGAAGAGAAGCCGGCGTTCGCGCTCGAGGCAGTGTCAGGCTTCTTCGCCGACCTGCGCTGAGCGGCCGTGGCGGTCTCGGCGAGCCCAACGCTCGACGAGTCGATACAAGACGGGCAAGACCACTAGAGTGAGCGCCGTCGACGAGAGGATCCCTCCGATCACGACCGTCGCGAGCGGGCGCTGCACCTCGGCGCCCGCACCGGTCGAAATCGCCATCGGCACGAAGCCGAGCGACGCAACCAGCGCGGTCATCAGCACCGGTCGCAGGCGCGTGAGCGCCCCTTCGTGAACGGCCTCGTCGAGCGATCGCCCATCGCGCCGGAGCTCGTTGATGAACGAGACCATCACCACGCCATTCAGCACCGCGACGCCCGACAGCGCGATGAAGCCCACGCCCGCCGAGATGGAGAGCGGAAGCCCCCGGAGCAGCAGCGAGAGGATCCCGCCCGTCCACGCGAAGGGTACGCCGCTGAACACGATGGCGGCGTCGCGCGCCGAGCCGAACACCGCCGCGAGGATTCCGAATATCAAGAGCAGCGCGAGCGGCACCACGATCCGCAATCTGCGGCTCGCGGATTGCAGCTGCTCGAACTGACCGCCCCACGCAATCCAGTAGCCCGTCGGGAGCTCGATCTGCGCGGCGATCCGCTCCTGCGCATCGGCGACGAACGACCCGATGTCGCGGCCGCGCACGTTCGCGGTGACCACCACGCGCCGCTTGCCGTTCTCGCGGCTGATCTGGTTCGGACCGGTGCCGATCGCGAGCTCGGCAACCGCGCCGAGCGGGACGAAGGCGCGGAGCGGCGCGCCCGAGGAAGCCTGGCGCGCGGGCGGCGGCTCGCCTTCGTGCTCGGGCAGCGGGATCGGCAGGCGTTCGAGCGCGTCGACGTCTACGCGAAGCGCCTCGGGCAGGCGCACCACCACGTCGAAGCGACGATCGCCCTCGAAGATCTGCCCCGCGGCCGCTCCGCCGACCGCCGTGCGCACCACCTCGTGCACGTCGGACTGCGGGATGCCGTAGCGCGCGAGCGCCTCGCGATCGACCTGGATCTCGAGCATCGGCAGCCCCGTGATCTGCTCGGCCTTGGCGTCGGCGGCCCCCGGTACCGCCTCGAGGATCTCGGACACCCGCTCGCCGATCTCGACCAGGACGTCCAGATCGTCGCCGAACACCTTCACCGCGACGTCGCTGCGCACGCCGGCGATCAGCTCGTTCATGCGCATCTCGATCGGCTGCGTGAACTCGTAGTTGTTCCCCGGCACCTTGGCGACCGCACGCTCGAGCGAGCGCACGACCTCCTCCTTCGACTTGCGCGGGTCCGGCCAGGCCGAGCGATCCTTCATGATCACGAAGCCGTCGGCGACGCTGGGTGGCATCGGATCGGTCGCCACTTCGGCCGTGCCGATCTTCGCAAACGTGTTCTCGACCTCCGGCACGGAGCGCAGCGCGGTCTCGAGCGCCATCTGCATCGAGACGGCCTGCGTCAGGCTGGTTCCCGGAACGCGCAGCGCGTGGAGCGCGACGTCGCCCTCGTCGAGGCTGGGGATGAATTCCGATCCCATCCGCGTGGCGACTGCGACGGACCCCGCGAGCAGGACGCCCGCGGCCGCCAACACCACGGCGGGCCGCTGCAGCGCGGCGTCGAGCACCCGCTCGTAGCCCCGGCGCGCGCCGTGCATGACGCGACTCTCGCGCTCGTCGATCGGGCCTCTGAGCAGTACGGCGATCGCGGCGGGAACGAAGGTCACCGACAGCACGAGCGCCGCGAGCAGCGCGAGGATCACCGTGAGCGCCATCGGGTGGAACATCTTCCCTTCCACGCCGGTGAGAGCGAGGATCGGCACGTACACGATCAGGATGATCGACACGCCGAAGACGCTGGGACGGATGACCTGCCGTGTCGCGTCGGCGACGACCTCGACGCGTTCCTCGAGCGCGAGCCCGTCCGGGCGACCGCGACTGGCCTCGGCGAGCCGGCGGATGCAGTTCTCGACGATGATCACCGCGCCGTCGACGATCAGCCCGAAGTCGAGTGCGCCGAGGCTCATCAGGTTCGCGCTGATCCGGCCGCGCGCCATGCCTGCGAACGTCAGCAGCATGGACAGCGGAATCACCAGCGCGGTGAGCAACGCCGCGCGGACGTTGCCGAGCAGCGCGAACAGGATCGCAATCACGAGCAGCGCGCCCTCGACCAGGTTGCGCTGCACGGTCGCGATCGTGCGGTCGACCAGCGACGTGCGGTCGTACACCGTTCGCGCCTTGACCCCCGCCGGAAGTCCGCGGTTGATCTCCTCGAGCTTCGCGGCCGTGCGCTTCGACACGGCCCGGCTGTTCTCGCCGATCAGCATGAAGACGGTGCCGAGCACGACCTCCCGGCCGTTCTCCGTGGCGGCGCCGGTGCGCAGCTCCTGGCCGAATGCGACTTCCGCGAGGTCCCGCACCCGGGTCGGAACGCCGCCCGTATGGCCGACGACGATCCGACGCACGTCGTCGAGATCGTGCAGCTGTCCCGGGGCACGAACGAGATACTGTTCGCCGTTGCGCTCGATGTAGCCGGCGCCCGTGCCCAGGCTGTTGCGCGCGATCGCGTCGAGCAGATCGCGGAACGTCAGCCCGTGCGCGCTGAGCCGCTCGGGGCGCGGCGTCACATGCACTTCCTTCACGTAACCGCCGATGCTGTTCACCTCGGTGACGCCCGGAACGGTGCGCAGCCGCGGCTTGATCATCCAGTCCTGCAGCGTGCGGAGGTCCGTCGGCGTCCACGGCTGCCCGTGCTGGTCGAGCGCGCCCTCCTCCGACTCGACGGTGAACATGAAGATCTCGCCGAGGCCCGTTGCGATGGGACCGAGGGCCGGCTCCAAGCCGGCAGGCAGCCGCGACATCGCCTCGCGCAGGCGCTCGTTCACGAGCTGCCGCGCGAAGTAGATGTCGGTGCCGTCCTCGAACACGACGGTGACCTGCGACAGCCCGTAGCGCGACACGGAACGCGTGTAGGAGAGGCGCGGCAGGCCGCCGAGCGTCGTCTCGATCGGAAAGGTCACGAGCTGCTCGGACTCGAGCGGGGAGTAGCCCGGGGCCTCGGTGTTGATCTGCACCTGGACGTTCGTGATGTCCGGAACCGCGTCGATCGGGAGCGTCGTGAAGCTCCACGCTCCGAACAGCGCGGCGAACACAGTCGCGCCGAGCACGAGCCAGCGGCGCGCGAGTGCGAGGCGAACGATCGAATCGAGCACGGCGCCTCCTAGTGATCGTGGACCGCGCCGGACTTGCCGGCTTCGGCCTTGAGAACGAAGCTGCCCGCGGCCACGTACTCCTGTCCGGCGGCAAGGCCCGAGACGATCTCGACGTGCGTCCCGTCCCGGAGCCCGAGCTCCACGGGCTGCGCCTCGAACACGTTGCCGACCGCGAGAAACACCACGTCCCAGTCGCGCACCCGCTGGAGCGCGTCGACCGATACCGCCACGGGGACCGGTGTCCTTCCGGCTTCCACTTCCGCCGTCACGAACAGGCCGGGCCGCCACGAGCGATCCGGGTTGGGAAGCACGGCGCGCGCGAGCAGCGTCTGGGTGTTCGCGGAGCCGATGGGCGAGAGGTAGGACAAGGCGGTGTCGATCGGCTCGCCGCCGTCCCCGGCGTCGACGCGTACCGGCTGGCCTTCGCGGAGGCGGCCGAAATCGCGGCGATACACATCCAGGTCCACCCACACGCTGCTCAGGTCTGCGATCTGGAACAGCTCGCGCTCCGTCGAGACGAAGTCGCCCGGGGCCACGTTCTTCGCGATCACCGTGCCCGCGATCTGCGAGCGCAGCTCGTAGACCTGGAGGCTCTCGTTGCTCTCGATGGTCGCGAGCACGTCGCCGCGCGCGACGCTGTCGCCGAGCCGCTTCCAGACCGAGCGGACGATTCCGGGGAAGCGCGGCATCACCCGCGCCAGCGCGTCCTCGTTCGGCGCGATGCGGCCGCTCAGGATCACCCGATCGCGAATCGTGGCGGGTCCCGCCGTGGCGACCGCGATCTCCGCGTTCTCGCGCTGCTCCGGCTCGAGCGCGATTCGGTTCTCGTAGGACGAGAACGCGAAGCGGTGCTCGCGCCCGCCCTCGCGCGCGACCACCTCCGCATCGAAGGAGTGCGGCTCGTAGACCGTCTGGTCGCCGAGCAGGTAGTCATCGCGCTTCGCGAAGCCGACCCGATCGACGCGATCGCCGAGCCGTCGCAGCGTCACCTCGAGCTCGACGCCTGAAGGGTCCTGGAGCCGCCTGTCCCGATAGACGTAGGCCCGGAACTCAGGCGGCACCCCGTCTTCGAAGATGGTGAGCTCGATCGCGAACGACCCGTCCGCGAGCCAACGTCCGCGGTGCGGGCCGCGCTCGTAGCCGCTCTGCGCAGCTGCTTCACCGCTCGCCTGCTCGCTTCCTCCGCACCCCGTCTGCGCGAGCAGAAGCACCGAGAGTGCGAGACCCGGGACTCTTGCGAACCTTCGACTCGTCACGGCCGAACCTCCAAGGGAACGCCGGTGAGGCGCTCGATCTGCTGAGCGCTGTGGTGCGCCTCGGTCACCGCCTCGAGGTACTGCTCGCGCGCCGCGAGCCGAGCCCGCACCGCATCGAGCACTTCGGCCTGCGCGAACCTCCCTTGCTGATAGCCGCCCTTCAGCGCCTCGACTGCGCGGTCGGCGCCGGGAAGGACGCGGGTCCGCAGCAGGTGCGCCTCTTCCGAGGACGCCTCGAGTCCGACGCGCGCCGCGGCCAGATCCGCGGCCGTGCGTACCTGTTCCGCCCTGGACTCGGCCGCCAGCTTCGCGACGCGATAGTTGGCCTCGGCGAGAGCGGCCTCTCTGCGGTTCCAGAGCGGAAGCGGTACAGACACCCCGACTACCAGCACCGCCTTGTCGGGATCCGACAGGTAGCGTGGCCCGGCGTGGAGCGTGACGTCCGGGATGCGTTCACTCCGGACGCGCTCGCGAGCGGCGTCGCGGCGCGCGAGTTCGGCCTGCCAACGCGCGACGCTCGGACTCTCGTCCAGGCGCCGCTCCAGGTCTTCCTCGGTCGGTGTGACCGGGAGCCGATCGAGGTCGCCCGATGCCCGCTCGAAGCGCGCGGTTCGCCCGGCCCAGAAGGCGGCGAGGCGCTGGCGCGCGGTCGCGAGACCGTGCTCGGTGTGCTCGAGCTCCACGCCTGCAACATCGACCGCGACGCTCGCGCGGATCTCCTCCGCCTGCGTCGCAATGCCCGAACGCGCCCGGCGCGACGCGACGTGCTGCATCGAGCGCGCGACTTCGAGGCCCTCCTCGGCGAGACGGTGGCGTTCCTGCGCGGCCAACACGTCGACGAACGCGCCGGCGGTACGACTCAACACGTCGATGCGTCGCACCTCGTAGTCCCATGAGGCGAGATCGCGGTCGGCACTGGCGAGGGCGATGCGCGCCGCGCGCTTGCCGCCGAGCTCGATCAGCTGTCCCACGAGCAACGTGGTCTGCGCGCTGTCGAAGCCGCGGTAGTCCCCGCTCCCCAGAACGTCCTCGGTCTCGAGCGATACCGTCGGGTTCGGGTGAGCGCCGGCCTGCAAGACGGCCGCCTCCTGCGCGCGAACCTCGTACGCTCCGGCGGCGAGCTCCGGATTTCGAAGCAATGCAGCTGCGAGCGCCGAATCGAGAGTCAGAACGCCGCCCGGCTCGGCAGGCTCGGCGACGGGGGCGTTCGCGTCAGTGTCCGGAACTCGGAAGACCGGAAGGTCCCGGCCGATCGGATAGGTCGCGGGCGCTTGGCCCGACGCCCCGAGCGGAACGCTCAGGAGCAGGCCGACAAGGCTCGCGCACCACTTTCGTGCGGTGCGGCGCATCGCAGGTTCGTCCTCTCATGGAAGCGGGAGGGCTCGCCGCGCGCTGGCGGCGACGTCCGTTGCATCGCGTACGACGCGGCTTCTCAGAGACGAAGGACGACCGAACGGAGAAGCTGAGCGCGAAGGCGTGGCGCGGCCGCGCGTCGTTGCACGACACGCTCGAGGACCGGCTCGGAGATCGGCACGGCGGACGGTAGGAGCGCGAAGCCGTCGTCCGGCGCAGTGCGCGGCCGAGGCGATGCGCTCGCCATCGCCTCGGCGAGGTCGAAGACGTGATCGCCGCCGGAAGCGTACTCACCGTGGTGGCTGCGCTGCGGTGTCGGATGCCGGTGGTCGTCGCCCTCGCCAGGGTGCGACAGAACGAGGTGGAGATGCCCGTCCTCGCCGATCAGGGACATCGTGTGCTCGTGCCCGTGGGAATACGCCCCGAGAACGACCACCGCCGCGAACGCGAGCGGAGCGAGGGTCGGCGACACGACCATGCTGGCGAGCACCAGGCTCGCGATCCACTTCCCTCTAGGACGGGGAGCCATGCACATCGGACCTCGCGGGGATGGGCAGCGCGATCGTGCCACACCTCGCTCGCGGCGCAACGCCACTGCGACCCCCGTGTCTGCAGTTAGCGGTCTCCGCCTCGCAATTCATTAGGCGCGGGTGCCAGTGGGCCGCCGGCTTCGTCCGGGACCCAGCGACCGCTCGGTGCGCAGGTCATGTGGCGCGCCGCCATCACCGCGACGGCGCCTTCCGAGTAGCTGTTGCCCTCGTACGAGCAGAGCGAGGCGAGCTCGATGCCCTCCTCGCGCGCGAGGTGCTGGCGCACCGCATCCTCGGGCACGTCCGCGTGCAGCGACAGACAGCCGGCCAGGGTGGTCAGGGCGAGCAGCGCGATCGCGAACGGACGCATGGCGGATCCTCCTAAGTTGATTGGGCATTAGGCGCTCACGCGGGCGCGCGAGCGCTCGACGATCAAGCCGAGCCCCAGCAAGAGCGCCACCAAGCGCAGCACGCCGCCGAGGTACGGAAGAGCCAACGCGACGAACACGACCGCGAGCCCGGCCGCGAGCGGCCGCGCGAACCCGCGCCAGCCGGGCTCGCGGCCCGGGCGGAGGAGCGAAGCTCCGATCAGCGCGCCGACCGCGATGTTGGCCGAGTAGACGGCCGCGGCGAACGCGAACAGACCCAGCACCGCGAGCGGGATGCCGACGACGGTCAGCGCGACCAGCGCGATCGCCACCGGCACGAGCACGAGCGCGGCCAGCCCGATCCCGAGCAGACGGAACAGCTCGGTGGCGCTGCGGACCTCGGACGCGAACAGCCAGGGCGTGAGCCGGAACATCGCCATGCCGAAAGCGAACGCCGCCGCGAACGCGAGCGCGCGGAACAGCCAGTACTCGCCGGACGCGTAGTGGTCCCAGCGGCCGTACTCGACGTGCTCGGCGCGTTCGATCGTCGTCTCGCCGCCGATGCTCGCGGCGGGATCGACGCGGATGGCGGACTCCTCGTCGGCGTAGCTCGCGCGCAGGTCGCCGCCGATCCGGGCGCTGGCCAGGATCTCCGCCTGCTCCACGCGCGCCGCGAGATCGCGCCCGATCTCGCCGCGCACGTCGATCCAGGTGCCGAACATCGTCGCGTCGCGCGCGACGCGGCCGGAGATCTCCACGCCGTCGCCGAGTCCGAGCAGGTCCTGACCGACCTGCCCCGCGTCGGCGATCGTGGTCTGGTCGGCGGCCGCATAGACGTTCCGCTCCACCGCGCCGCTCACCCGCACGCGCTCGCCGGCGGCGATCACCGAGCCCGCGACGCGCCCCGAGACCTCGATCCGGCGCGCGCCGGTCACCAGGTTCCCCTCGACCAGACCCGAGACGACCACCCGGTCCGCGACCGCGATCAGGTCGCCGCGCAGCGTGCCGTCGATGGTCACGGTGTCGGCCTGCACGATCAGGGTCTCGTCGACGACCTCGCCCGCGGGAACGGTCACCGACTCCTCGCCGTAGCGGAGGTCGATCGCGCTTGCCGGGATCGGCCAGAGCGCGAGCGCCAGCAGCAGCACCACGGTGCGCGAGCCGTTGCGCGAGCCCGGGCCGGCGGCGGCGGAGATCAGCATGCCCGCGATGATCAGCGCCGAGAGCGGAACCACGACCTGCGCCAGCGCGTCGCCGCTCTGCGCGAGCGCGGACCAGAGCTCGAAGAACAGCGCGAACGGCGCGCGCAGCGAGCGCGGATCGAGCCACTCGAGCGCGCCGGGCTGCCGGTTCTCGAGCAGCCAGCCGAGCGAGCTCAGGGCCACGAACGCGCCCGCGACCGCCGCGAGCGAGCCGAGCGCGAGGCTGCGCCGCGCCGGCGCGACGGGCGCGAGCGCCTCGTCCTGGAGCGCGGCGCGCAGCGCGATCGCCTCGGCGGCGAGATCGGCGACGCGCGCGGCGCAGGCCGCGCAGTGCGCGAGGTGCGTCTCCACGCGGCGCGTCTCGCGCGCGTCGAGCTCGCGATCGACGTAGATCGAGCAGAGCTCCTCGGACAGGCAACCGCCGTCGCTCATCGCGCCTCCCTGGCCACCAATGCAGCGCGCAGCCGCTTCTTCGCCCGGAACAAGAGCGTGCCGACCTGATTGCGCGTCACGCCCAGGATCTCCGCGATCGCGTCGTAGTCGAGCTCCTGGTAGAAGCGCAGCACGAGCGGCAGGCGATAGGTCGCGGGCAGCTCGTCCAGCGCGTCGACGACCTCGCGCCGCTCCTGCTGCCGGGCGATCCGCTGCAGCACGTCCGGCGCGTCGTCGGCGAGCTCGGCGCCCGAGAAGTCGGCGGCGCTGAACAGGCCGCGCTCGGTGCGCCGGATGCGCAGCTGGTCGATGCAGTAATTGCTCGCGAGCCGGCGCAGCCAGGGCGCGAACGGACGCTCGGGGTCGTAGCCGTCGAGCGAGGCTCGAGCGCGCAGGAACACCTCGCTGGCGGCGTCCTCGGCCGAGGCCGCGTCGTCCAGCATGCGCCGGCACAGACGCAGGATGGCGTCGCGGTGGATCGCGAAGACCTCCGCGAACGCCTGGCCGTCACCGGAGCGCGCGCGTCCGACCAACCTGCGCACGGCGAGCTCGTCCTCTGGCGCTGCCGTCATCGCTCCCCGCCGCCCGGTCGCCGGGCGGAGCTTCGAGCTTAGCCCGCGCCACGCGCCGCGGAGCGCGCCGGCCTCGCGCATCGCGAGCCGGGCTCCGTACCTGCCGAGGGCGATCGTGCCGACCATCACCCCCTACTACGAACGGGCGCGGCCGAAATTGCGGATGGGGCGGAGTTTTCTGGCTAGGCGTCCAGCAGCCGGGCCAGGATCTCGCGCAGCTTGGCGGCGTCGGCCTTGCCGCCCGAGGCCTTCATCACCTGGCCGAGGAAGAAGTTCAGGAGCTTCGTCTCGCCCGCGCGGTACTTCGCGGCCTGCGCCGGGTTCGCGTCGACCGCGCCGCGCGCCAGCCGCTCGAGCTCGCCGCTGTCCGACACGGCCTCGAGCCCGCGCACGCGCACGATCGCCTCGGGCGCCTCGCCCGTCTTCGCCATCTCCGCGAACACCTCGCGCGCCGAGCCCGCGGTGATCCGGCCGGCGTCGACCAGCTTCAAGAGCTCGACCAGCTGCTCGGGCGTGAGCGGCAGCTCGCCGAGCGTCTTGCCCGACTCGGTCACGGTCGCGAGCACGTCGCGCATGATCCAGTTCGAGACGGTCTTCGGCTGGCCGTACAGGCGCGACGCGGTCTCGAAGAACTCGGACACCGCGCGGTCCTCGGTCAGCACCGCCGCGTCGTAGGACGGCAGCCCGAACGACTCGACGTAGCGCGCCCTTCGGACGTGCGGCAGCTCGGGCAGGGTCGAGCGGATGCGCTCGAGCAGCGCGGGCTCGACGCGCAGCGGCGGCAGGTCGGGATCCGGGAAGTAGCGGTAGTCGTCCGCCTGCTCCTTCGAGCGCATCGGCGTCGCCTCGCCCGCGCGGTCGTCCCAGTGCATGGTCTGCTGCAGCACCACGCCTCCGGCCTCGAGGAGCTCCACCTGGCGGTGGATCTCGGCCGCGATCGCGCGCTCGACGAAGCGGAACGAGTTCAGGTTCTTGAGCTCCGTGCGCGTGCCGAGTTTCGGATCGCCGGCCCGGCGCACGGACACGTTCGCGTCGCAGCGGAACTGGCCCTTCTCCATGTCCGCGTCCGACACCTCGAGGTAGCGCAGGATCTGGCGCAGGCTGCGCAGGTAGGCGCCGGCCTCGTCGGGCGAGTGGATGTTCGGCGTGGAGACGATCTCGACCAGCGGCGCGCCCGCGCGGTTCAGGTCGACGTGCGTGACGCCGCCGCCGGTGACCGCGGCGTCGTGGATGTTCTTGGCCGCGTCCTCTTCCATGTGGATGCGCGTGAGCGGGATCGCGCGCGCCTCGCCCTCGAGCTCGATCGGCACCGCGCCGTCCGTGCAGTACGGCTCCTCGTACTGCGAGATCTGGTAGCCCTTCGGCAGGTCCGGATAGAAGTAGTGCTTGCGCGCGAACACCGAGACCGGGTGCACCTTGCAGCCGAGCGCGAGCGCGAGCCGCACGGCCAGCTCGACCGCCTTCTCGTTCAGCACCGGCAGCACACCGGGCAGGCCGACGTCGACCTCGGTGGTCTGCGAGTTCGGCTCGGCGCCGAAGGCGTGCGGGGCGGAGCTGAAGAGCTTGGACTCGGTGCGCAGCTGCGCGTGGACCTCGAGGCCGATCACGGCCTCCCAGCCCCGGGGCATTGCGAAGGCGTTCGCGTCGGCCATCGCCTCACGGTACCAAATTGATCAGCCGGCCCGGCACGTAGATCACGCGCCGCGGCGCGCCCGAGCCGAGGTGCTTCTTCACGTTCTCGCTCTGCAGCGCGGCCGCGAGGGCCGTGGGCTCGTCGGCGTCCGCGGGCACGCGCACGCGGTCGCGCAGCTTGCCCGACACCTGCACGGTGAGCTCGATCTCGTCGACCGCGAGCAGTGCCGGATCCGCGACCGGCCAGGGGGCGCGCACCAGCGACTCGGCGTGGCCGAGCCGCTGCCACAGCTCCTCCGCCAGGTGCGGCGCGAGCGGCGCGAGCAGGAGCACGAAGGTCTCGGCCAGCTCGCGCGCGATCGGCCCGTCCTTCTCGACGTCGCGCACGAACACCATCAGCGCGGAGATCGCGGTGTTGAACTCGAGCGCCTCGAAGTCGCACGTGACCTTGTCGATCGTCTTCGCGAGCAACCGGCGCTGCGCGTCCGTGCCCGGCCCGGGCGCGAAGCTGCGCAGGCGGTCGCCCGCGTCGTCCTCCTCGCACACCAGCCGGTAGGCGCGGCCGAGGAAGCGCGCGACACCGGGGATGCCGTCCGTCGACCAGGGCGCGGCCTTGGCGAGCGGCCCGATGAACATCTCGTACAGGCGCATCGAGTCGGCGCCGAACTCCGCGATCACGTCGTCGGGATTCACCACGTTTCCGCGGCTCTTCGACATCTTCTCGATCACTTCCTCGAGGTCGACGTCGACGCGCGGCGCGAGCGCGCGCCCGTCCTGCCAGCGCACCTGCTCGGGCTCGACCCACTCCTCGATCAGCTCCGCGCCCGAGCCGACGTGGACCGGCGTCTCGCCCTCGAAGCGCACGTCGGCGCGGCTGAAGAACTTCGGGTCGGCGTCCTCGGAGCGGAACAGCCGGTAGCTCCTGCCCTGGATCATGCCGGGGTTGAGCAGCTTCTGGAACGGCTCCTTGGTGTGCACGAGCCCGAGGTCGTAGAGCACCTTGTGCCAGAAGCGCGCGTACAAGAGGTGGAGCACGGCGTGCTCCGCCCCGCCGACGTACAGGTCGACGTTCATCCAGTAGCGCTCGGCTTCGGGCGAGAAGGCGGCGCTGTCGTTGCCGGGGTCGCAGAAGCGCAGGTAGTACCAGCAGCTCCCCGCCCACTGCGGCATCGTGTTGGTGTCGCGCAGCAGTGTCGCGCCGGTGCTCGGGTCCTTGGTCTCGATCCAGGTGCGCGCGCGCGCGAGCGGGGGCTCGAAGCCGCCGCTCGGCTTGTAGTCGTCGAGCTCGGGCAGCCGGACGGGCAGCTCGGACTCGGGCACGAGCTTCACCGTCCCGTCCTCGGCGTGCACGACCGGGAACGGCTCGCCCCAGTAGCGCTGACGGCTGAACAGCCAGTCGCGCAGCTTGTAGGAGATCGCGCGCTTGCCGGCGTCGCGCTGCTCGAGCCAGGCGATGATCCGCTCCTTGGCGGCCTCGACCGGGAGGCCGTTCAGGAAGTCGCTGTTGATCGCGGGACCATCGCCCAGATAGGGCTCGTCCGGGAAGCCGGTCGGCGGCTGCACCGTGCGCACGATCGGGAGCCCGAAGCTCTTCGCGAACTCCCAGTCGCGCTCGTCCTGGCCCGGCACGGCCATGATCGCGCCCGTGCCGTACGACGCGAGCACGTAGTCCGCGACCCAGACGGGGATGCGCGCGCCGTTCACCGGGTTCTGCGCGAACGCGCCGCTCGGCACGCCGGTCTTCGCGCGCGCGTCGGCCGAGCGCGCGCGCTCGCTCTTGCGCGCCGCGGCCTCGACGTACTCGCGCACGGCCGCGCGCTGCGCCGGCGCGGTGATCTTCTCGACCAGCGGGTGCTCCGGCGCGAGCACCATGTAGGTCGCGCCGAACAACGTGTCGGGCCGCGTGGTGAAGACCTCGATCTGCTCGCCCGGGTGATCGGCGAGCGGGAAGAACACGCGCGCGCCGACCGACCGGCCGATCCAGTCGTGCTGCATCTTCACGATGTGCTCCGGCCAGTCGACCTCTTTCAGATCCTCGATCAGCCGGTCGGCGTAGGCGGTGATGCGCAGCATCCACTGCTCGAGCGGGACGCGGATCACCGGGTGCCCGCCGATGTCGCTCTTGCCGTCGCGCACCTCTTCGTTGGCGAGCACCGTGCCGAGCGCGGGGCACCAGTTCACCGGCACCTTGGCCTGGTACGCGAGCCCCTTCTCGTACAGCTTGCAGAAGATCCACTGCGTCCAGCGCACGTACTTGGGATCGGTGGTGTCGATCTCGCGATCCCAGTCGTAGGAGAGACCGAGCGCCTGCAGCTGCTCGCGGTAGCGCGCGATGTTGCGCGCCGTGGTGATGCGCGGGTGCTGGCCGGTCTTGACCGCGTGCTGCTCCGCGGGCAGGCCGAACGCGTCCCAGCCCATCGGGTGGAGCACGTTCCAGCCGCGCATGCGCTTGTAGCGGGCGAACACGTCGGTCGCGACGTAGCCCTTCGGGTGCCCGACGTGCAGGCCCTCGCCGGACGGGTACGGGAACATGTCGAGCACGTAGTACTTGGGCCGGCTCGGGTCGATCTCGGTCTTGAAGGTCTTCCGCTCGAGCCAAAGTCGCTGCCACTTGGCCTCGAGCTTGCGCGGCTCGTACGGCATGCGCGGCAGGATAGCAGCTCGTCTCGAGGCGTCTGCCCGGCTAGAGTGACACGTGGAGATGGCGAAGGACGAGGAATACCGCGACGCCGCTTGGTCGGCGAAGCAGCTCTCGGCCGAGGAGCTGGAGCAGAAGCGCGAGCTCCTGTCGCAGCGCGTGCGCGCGGTCTCGCCGAGCCAGACGCGCACCGTGGCCGACATGCTGCGCGCGTTCGGCGGCATGAGCATCCAGGCGCGCAACCTCGGGCAGTGTTACGAGGTGCTCGAGGCGATGCTGCGCGACCCCGACCGGCCCACCATCCTGCTCGGGCTGGCGGGACCGCTGATCGCGGGCGGCCTGCGCCAGGTGATCCGCGAGCTGATCGAGCACAACCTGGTCGACGTGGTCGTGTCGACCGGCGCGATCCTGTACCAGGACCTGTACCAGGCGCGCGGCTACGCGCACTACCGCGGCGCGGTGCAGTCGGACGACGCGGCCCTTCGCGAGCTGTACATCGACCGCATCTACGACACCTACGTGGACGAGGTCGGCTTCGCCAAGACCGACACCTGGATCGGGCGCGTCGCGGACGAGCTTCCGCCGGGCCCGTACTCGAGCCGCATGCTGATGGACGCGCTCGCCGACCGGATCGACGACCCGCTCTCGATCGTCGCCACCTGCCGCCGGCACGGCGTGCCGATGTTCCTGCCCGCGCTGAACGACAGCTCGATCGGGATCGGGCTCACCGAGCACCACCACCGCTGCGTGCGCGAGAACAAGCCGGGCGTGGTGATCAGCTCGATCCAGGACAACTACGAGCTGTGCCAGATCGTCGCGCGCTCGCCCGCGACCGCGGCCTTCTTCGTCGCGGGCGGCGTGCCCAAGAACTACATCAACGACGCGATCGTCACGAGCTACGTGTTCGGCCAGCCCGACCACGGCCACCGCTACGCGCTGCAGGTGACGACGGCCGTGTCCGCGGACGGGGGGCTGTCGGGCTCGACGCTCGACGAGGCCCAGAGCTGGGGCAAGGTGCGCCCGGGCGCGTCGCGCGCGATGGCCTGGCTCGAGCCCACGGTCTCGCTGCCGCTGCTCGCGACCGCCGCGATCCAGGAGGAGCTCGCCAAGGGCCGGCCGCGCCTGCGGCTCGAGTGGGACGGGCAGCTGCTGACGCGGATCGAGCGCGCGCAGCGCGGCTGACGCGATGCTCCTGGTCGACGGCGCCTGGCTCGAGCCGAGGCTGGGAGACGCCGGTCTCCGGGTCGTGGACGCGAGCTGGTACCTGCCCGCGCAGCAGCGCGACGCGCGCGCCGAGTACGCGGCCGCGCACCTGCCGGGCGCGGTGTTCGTCGATCTCTCGACCGACCTGTCCGAGCCGCGCACGCGGCTGCGCAACACCATCCTGTCGCCGGCGGCGCTCGGCCGCGCGTTCGCGAGCGCTGGGATCGGAACCCGACACCACGTCGTGGTGTACGACCGGCTCGGCGGCTACTCCGCCGGCCGCGTCTGGTGGAGCCTGCGTTACGCGGGACACGAGCGTGTGTCGCTGCTCGACGGCGGCTTCGCGCGCTGGTGCGCCGAGGGCCGGCCGGTGACGGCCGAGGTGCCGCGGCTCCCGCCCGCGGAGTTCGAGACCCGGCCCCGGCCCGAGTTCCTGCGCGACAAGGCGGACGTGCGGCGCGCCGTCGACCGCGGCGGCGCGCAGATCGTCGACGCGCGCTCGGCCGCGCGCTTCCGCGGCGAGGGCGAAGAGCACACGCGCCACAAGGGACACATCCCCGGCTCCCGCTCCGTGCCCTGGGACGCGAACCTCGGCGGCGATCCTCCGCGCTTCAAGTCGCCCGCCGAGCTGCGCGCGCTGTACGAACGCGCCGGCTTGAAGCTCGACCAGCCCGTGATCGCGAGCTGCGGCTCGGGCGTGACCGCGGCGCTCGACGCCTTCGCGCTCGCGCTCGCCGGACACACGGACGTGTCGGTCTACGACGGCTCCTGGGCCGAGTGGGGCGACGCGGACGACACCCCGATCGCGACCGGCGACGCCTGACGGGCTCCGGTCAGCGGTAGACCGTGTGGCTCGGGCGCTTGGACAGGATGTTCTGCGCGCCCCAGTTCGTGACCTTCTTGAAGGTGTCCGAGGCGATGAAGGCGCGGAACGCCTCCTCGCTGGACCAGACCGAGACGATCAGGTAGTCGCGTGCGCCGGCGCCGACCTCGCGGAACAGCTTCGAGTCGGAATGGCCCTCGATCCCGCGCATGCTCTCGATCACCCGCGCGCAGGCGTCCTCGAAGACCTGCTCCTTGCCCTCGACCACCGAGTAGTTCATGCCGATCGTGACCACGTTCCCGACCTCCTTCAGTCGACACGGCTCGCGTGTGAAGACTACCCTGCGCCGACGCCGACCGCATGATTCCCATCCGCGACACGCAACGCTCGCAGCGCATCCCGTTCGTGAACTACGCGCTGATCGCGGCGTGCACGGCCGCCCTGGTGGCCGAGCTGCGCGCGGGGCCCGAGATCGACGCGTTCATCGACGCGCACGCGCTCTACCCCGGGCGCTTCGTCGCGCTGGCCGCGCGCCGCGGCCTGTTCGACGCCGCGCTCTACGCGCCGCTGTTCAGCTCGATGTTCCTGCACGCCGGCTTCGCGCACTTCGCGGGCAACATGCTGTTCCTGTGGATCTTCGGCGACAACGTCGAGGACCGGCTCGGGCACCTCGGCTACGCCGCGTTCTACCTGCTCGGCGGCGTGGCGGCCGCGCTCGCGCACGTGGCGGCGGATCCGGCCTCGCTCGTGCCGACCGTGGGCGCGAGCGGCGCGATCGCGGCGGTGATGGGCGCGTACATGCTGCTCTATCCCGGCGCGCACGTGCAGTCGCTGGTGTGGCTCGGACTCTTCGTGCGCGTGGTTTCTGTGCCGGCGCTGGTCTGGCTCGGGATCTGGTTCGTGTTCCAGATCGCGGCGGGCGCGCAGAGCTCGTCCGTGCCGGGCCAGGGCGGCGTGGCGTGGTGGGCGCACGCGGGCGGCTTCGTGTTCGGCGCGGCCACGGTGTTCCTGCTCGGCCTGCGCGGCGCGCGGCCGCGCGGCCGGAGCCCGGCGTGAGCGACGCGCGCGACACGGTCTTCTACGACGGCGGCTGCGCGCTCTGCCACCGCACCGTGCGCTTCCTGGTCGCGCGCGACCGCGACGGCTCGCGCTTCCGCTTCGCCCCGCTCGGCGGCGCGCTGTTCCGCGCGGAGCTGTCGGAGCTGGAGCGCGCCGGCCTGCCCGACGCGATCGCCGTGCGCAGCGCGGACGGCCGGCTGCTCGTGCGCTCCGCGGCGGCGCTGCGGCTCGGCGCGCGCCTGGGCGGCGCGTACGGCGCGCTCGCGCGCGCGTTCGCGCTCGTGCCGGAGCGCCTGCGCGACCTCGTCTACGATGCGATCGCGCGCTCGCGCTACCGCGTGTTCGGGCGCGAGCCCGACGCCTGTCCCGTGCTCCCGCCCGAGCTGCGCGCGCGCTTCGACCTGCGCCCCTGATCGGCCCCTACACCGAATCGGATCAGCGACTCGGGCGCGGATGCGCGCGCGCGATTTTCGGGGTGCATCGCGGCGGCGATCGCGTTAGATTGGGATTTGGTGAAGGAAGCACGGCACGCGCGCTCGAGAGCCGCGCTGCGCGCGCCGTGAGCTGCACCACTCGAGGCGAATGAGCGGAAGACGCCGCAGAGCGCCCGATCCGGGTCATACGAATTCGATCCCCTCGCCGGCTCCTCCGGCGAGACACGCACCCGTGAAGCCTCTGCCGCCTCCTCGCCCGATCATCGCCGAGCTCTCCCCGCAGGTCGACGCCGGGCGCTTCGAGGCCAAACGCATCCTCGGCGAGCCGATCCGAGTCACCGCGCGCGTGATCTGCGATGGTCACGACCGGCTCGCGGGCGTGCTGCGCTTCCGTCCCGAAGGACGCGAGGACTGGAGCGAGTGTCCGCTCGAGCCGCTCGGCAACGACCGCTTCGCCGCGGAGTTCGTTGCGACCGAGCTCGGGGTGTGGAGGTTCCAGGTGAACGCCTGGGTCGACCGCTTCGCCACGCTGCGCGAAGCGCTGCGCATCAAGCACCGGGCGGGCGAGCCGGTGCCGAGCGAGCTGCTCGAGATCGCGTCGCTGGTGCGGGACGCCGCGGCGCGCGCGTCGGGCGCCGACGTCGCGTGGCTGGCGGCGCAGGCGGAGGCGATCGGCGGAGCGCAGGACGACGACGAGCGCGTGCGCCGCGCGGTCTCGCCCGAGCTGCTCTCGTTCATGGCGCGCTACCCGGATCGCAGCTGCGACGTCGAGTCGCCGCCGCTGCCCGTGCGCGTCGAGCGCGAGCGCGCCGCGGTCGGCGCCTGGTACGAGATGTTCCCGCGCTCGTGCGCGCCCGAGCCGGGCCGGCACGGCACGCTGCGCGACTGCGAGGAGCGGCTCGACTACGTCGCGAGCATGGGCTTCGACGTGGTGTACCTGCCGCCGATCCACCCGATCGGCACGGCGCACCGCAAGGGACCCAACAACTCCACGAAGCCCGCGCCCGGCGATCCCGGCAGCCCGTGGGCGATCGGCTCGAGCGCGGGCGGACACACGAGCGTGCACCCGGACCTCGGCACGCTCGCCGACTTCGATCGCCTGGTCGCGCGCGCGCACGCGCTCGGGCTCGAGATCGCGCTCGACATCGCGTTCCAGTGCTCGCCGGACCATCCCTGGGTGCGCCAGCACCCCGAGTGGTTCCGCTGGCGTCCCGACGGGACGATCCAGTACGCCGAGAACCCGCCCAAGAAGTACCAGGACATCTATCCGCTGAACTTCGAGACCGAGCACTGGCGCGAGCTGTTCGACGAGCTCCTGTCGGTGTTCCTGTTCTGGATCGAGCACGGCGTGACGATCTTCCGCGTCGACAACCCGCACACCAAGCCGTTCTCGTTCTGGGAGTGGGTGATCGCCGAAGTGCGCGCGCGCCACCCCGAGACCGTGTTCCTGTCCGAGGCGTTCACCCGCCCGCCGGTGCTCGAGCAGCTCGCCAAGCTCGGCTTCTCGCAGTCGTACACCTACTTCACCTGGCGCAACACCAAGCGCGAGCTCACCAGTTACCTGACCGAGCTCCTGCGCGGCGACGCGCGCGAGTACCTGCGCCCGAACCTGTTCGCCAACACGCCGGACATCCTGCACGAGTACCTGCAGATCGGCGGCCGCGCCGGCTTCCAGATCCGCGCCACGCTGGCGGCGACGCTGTCGGCGACCTACGGCGTGTACGGTCCGCCCTTCGAGCTGTGCGTCGGCGCGGCGGTGCCCGGCACCGAGGAGTATCTCGATTCCGAGAAGTACCAGGTGCGCCACTGGGAGCTCGATCACCCCGACAGCCTGAGCGACTTCCTCGCGCGGCTGAACGAGATCCGCCGCGCGAACCCGGCGCTCGGCGCGCGCGGGCGGCTGCGCTTCCTCGAGATCGACAACGAGCAGCTGCTCGCCTACGCGCGCGCGACTCCGGACCTCGCCGACACCGTGATCGTGGTCGTGAACCTGAGCCCGCACCACGCGCAGCGCGGCTGGCTCGTGCTGCCGCTCGAGGAGCTCGGCATCTCGCCCGACCTGCCCTTCCAGGCCGACGACCTGCTCGGCGGTGCGCGCTACCTGTGGCACGGCGCGCGCAACTACGTCGAGCTCGACCCCGGCGTGGCGCCCGCCCACATCTTCCGTCTGCGCCGCAAGCTCAAGACGGAACGGGACTTCGACTACTACCTATGAAGGCGCAACGACGCAGGAACGGCGGCTTCCGCGGCGCCACCGGCGTCGCGCAGCCGCTCTGGTACAAGGACGCGATCTTCTACGAGCTGCGCGTCGGCTCGCTCCAGGACGGCGACGGCGACGGTGTCGGCGACCTGCGCGGGCTGACGGAGCGGCTCGACTACCTGCAGGACCTCGGCGTCACCGCGCTCTGGCTGCTGCCGTTCTACCCCTCGCCGTTCCGCGACGACGGCTACGATATCTCCGACTACCAGGACGTCGCGCCCGGCTTCGGCACGCTCGACGACTTCCGCGAGTTCCTGCGCGAGGCCCACGCGCGCCAGCTGCGCGTCGTGACGGAGCTCGTGATCAACCACACCTCCGACCAGCACCCGTGGTTCCAGCGCGCGCGCAAGGCGCCGGCGGGCAGCCGCTACCGCGACTTCTACGTGTGGAGCGAGAAGCCCGAGAAGTACGCCGACGCGCGCGTGATCTTCCGCGACTTCGAGCGCTCGAACTGGACCTGGGACCCGGTGGCGAAGTCCTACTACTGGCACCGCTTCTACTCGCACCAGCCGGACCTCAACTTCGAGAGCCCGCTCGTGCGCAAGGAAGTGATGCGCTCGCTCGACTTCTGGTTCTCGCTGGGCGTCGACGGCCTGCGGCTCGACGCGATCCCCTATCTGTTCGAGCGCGACGGCACCAACTGCGAGAACCTGCCAGAGACGCACGACTTCCTGCGCGAGCTGCGCGCGCACGTCGACGCGCGCTACCAGGACCGCATGCTGCTGGCCGAGGCGAACCAGTGGCCCGAGGACGCGGTTGCCTACTTCGGCTCCGGCGACGAGTGCCACATGGCCTTCCACTTCCCGGTCATGCCGCGCCTGTTCATGGCGCTGCAGATGGAGGACCGCTTCCCGATCGTCGACATCCTGTCGCAGACCCCGCAGATCCCCGACGTGTGCCAGTGGGCGCTGTTCCTGCGCAACCACGACGAGCTGACGCTCGAGATGGTCACCGACGAGGAGCGCGACTACATGTACCGCGTCTACGCGCACGACACGCGGGCGCGCATCAACCTGGGCATCCGCCGCCGGCTGGCGCCGCTGCTCGGCAACGACCGGCGCCGCATCGAGATGATGAACGCTCTCCTGTTCGCGCTGCCCGGCACGCCGGTCATCTACTACGGCGACGAGATCGGCATGGGCGACAACATCTACCTCGGCGACCGCGACGGCGTGCGCACCCCGATGCAGTGGAGCTCCGACCGCAACGCCGGCTTCTCGCGGGCGAACGCGCAGCGGCTGTACCTGCCGGTGAACATCGACCCCGAGTACCACTACGAGAGCGTGAACGTCGAGGCGCAGCGCGATAACCCGCACTCGCTGCTCCTGTGGATGAAGCGGCTGATCGCGCTGCGCAAGAGCTACAAGGCGTTCGGGCGCGGCACGGTGGAGTTCCTGTCGCCCAGCAACCGCAAGGTGCTGGCCTTCATCCGCGCGTTCGAGGACCAGCGCATCCTGCTGGTCGCGAACCTGTCGCGCTTCGTCGAGTTCGTGGAGCTCGACCTGTCGGCGATCGCGGGCGACGTCGCCGTCGAGCTGTTCAGCCGCAAGTCGTTCCCGAAGATCGGCGAGCTCCCCTACCTGCTCACGCTGGGTCCGCACTCGTTCTACCTGTTCGAGCTGCAAACGCCCGCGCCGCGGGCGATGGCGGTGAGCGAGGCGCCGCCGCCGCGCGTGCGCGTGCGCGAGCGCTGGGAGGAGGTGCTGGTCGGCGACGCGCGCCCGTCGTTCGAGGCCGCGCTCGCGCGTGTGCTGCCGCAGCGGCGCTGGTTCGGCGCCAAGTCGCGCGCGATCCGCGCCGTGCGCGTGGCCGACGCTATCGAGATCGACCGCGACGGCGAGTCCGCCTGGCTCGCGCTCGTGCGCGTCGACTTCGGCCAGGGAGAATCCCAGGTCTACTCGCTGCCGCTCGCGTTCGCGCGCGGCGACGAGGCCGCCCGCATCGCGCGCGAGCGGCCGAACGCGCTGGTCGTCGAGCTCGAGCTCGGAGCCGACGGCTCCGCCGAGACCGGCGCGATCTACGATGCCGTCGAGGAGCCCGCGCTGTGCGCGGAGCTGCTCGAAGCGATCGCCCGCCGCCGCGAGCTGCGCGGCGAGCAGGGCAGCCTGGTGGCGACGCGCACGCGCGCGTTCGCCCGGCTGCGCGGCGATCCCGACGAATCGCTGCCCCCCTCGGTGTTGCGTGGGGACCAGAGCAATACGTCCATCCTGTTCGGGCAGCGGCTGATCCTGAAGCTATTCCGGCGCATCACCGAGGGCACGAATCCCGACCTCGAGATCGGCCGCTTCCTCACGGACGCGACCGGCTTCGAGCGCACCCCGCAGGTCGCGGGCGCGATCGAGTACCGCCGCGCGCGCAGCGAGCCCGCCACCGTCGCCGTCTTGCAGTCCTTCGTCCCCAACGAGGGCGACGCCTGGCGCTACGCGCTCGACCAGGTGCACCGCTTCTACGAGACGGCGCTCATGAAGCGGCTCGCCCCCGCCGAGATCCCGGCCCCGGCCGCGCGGCACTTCGAGCTCGTGAACGAGGACCCGCCGCCGCTGGTGCTCGAGACCATGGGGGCGGACCTGGAGATGGCGCGCACGCTCGGCCTGCGCACCGCGGAGCTGCACAACGCGCTCGCCTCCGATCCCGAGGACGCGGAGTTCGCGCCCACGCCCTTCGGCGCGCACTACCAGCGCTCGCTGTACCAGTCGCTGCGCAACCTGACCGACGCGTCGCTCGGGCTCCTGCGCCAGCGCCTGACCGAGCTCCCGGAGGAGACGCGCGCCGCGGCGGACAAGGTGCTGGCGGGCGAGGATGCGCTGCTCGGCATCTTCCGCGGCGTCGTGGGCCGGAAGCTCGGCGGCATGCGCGTGCGCTGCCACGGCGACTTCCACCTCGGCCAGGTGCTCCGCACCGGCACCGACTTCGTGATCCTCGACTTCGAGGGCGAGCCCGCGCGCACGCTCGGCGAGCGCAGGCTCAAGCGCTCGCCGCTGCGCGACGTGGCCGGCATGCTGCGCTCGTTCGACTACGCCGCCCACCACGCGCTGCTCGCTCCGGCGAGCGAGTCCGCGTTGCGGCCCGAGGACGTGCCCGCGCTCGAGCCGTGGGCGCGCCTGTGGCGCGAGTGGACCGGCTCGGCGTTCCTGCGCGCCTACCTCGCGGCGCTCTCGCCCGCGGACCTGATCCCCACCCGGCCCGCCGAGCGCGGGCTGCTGCTGGAGGTGCTGTTGCTGGAGAAGAACCTCTACGAGCTCGGCTACGAGCTGAACCACAGGCCCGGCTGGCTGCGGCTCCCGCTGCGCGCGATCGAGGAGCGCGTCAGCGAGGCCGCGGCGGGTCGGGCGAGCGAGCATGCCCATGGCTGACGGCGCGAGCGCGCGGCTGACGGACGCGGACCTCCACCTGTTCAACGAGGGCAGCCACCTGCGCCTGTGGGAGAAGCTCGGCTCGCACCCCGCGCGCGAGGACGGCGTCGACGGCACGCGCTTCGCGGTCTGGGCTCCGAACGCCGAGCGCGTGCGCGTGATCGGCGATTGGAACGACTGGCTCGGCGACGCGCACGAGCTCGCGCCGATCGGCTCGTCGGGAATCTGGGCCGGGTTCCTGCCGGGCGTGCGCCGGGGCGCCGCCTACAAGTACCGGATCGATGCGCGCGGCGGCGGGTATCGCGTCGACAAGGCCGATCCCTTCGCCGTCCACGCCGAGGTCGCGCCGCACACCGCCTCGCGCGTGTGGACGCTCGAGTACGACTGGGACGACGAGAAGTGGATGAAGGAGCGAGCCGCGCGCGGCGCGCTCGCCGCGCCGGTCTCCACCTACGAGGTCCACCTCGGCTCGTGGCGGCGCGTGCCCGAGGAGGGGAACCGCAGCCTCAGCTACCGCGAGCTCGCGGAGTACCTGCCGGACTACGCCGCGCGCATGGGCTTCACGCACGTCGAGCTCCTGCCGGTGATGGAGCACCCGTTCTACGGCTCCTGGGGCTACCAGACGACCGGCTTCTTCGCGCCCACCAGCCGCTACGGAACGCCGCAGGACCTGATGTACCTGATCGACCGCCTGCACCAGGCCGGCGTCGGCGTGATCCTGGACTGGGTGCCCTCGCACTTCCCGAGCGACGAGCACGGGCTCGGCTACTTCGACGGCACGCACCTGTTCGAGCACGGCGACCCGCGCCAGGGCGTGCACCCGGACTGGAACAGCCTGGTGTTCAACTACGGGCGCCACGAGGTGCGCAGCTTCCTGCTCTCGAGCGCGCTGTACTGGCTCGAGCTCTACCACGCGGACGGACTGCGCGTGGATGCGGTCGCCTCGATGCTCTACCTGGACTACTCGCGCAAGCCGGGCGAGTGGATCCCCAACGCGTCCGGTGGGCGCGAGAACCTCGAGGCGATCGAGTTCCTGCGCCGGCTCAACGCCGAGGCGTTCGCGCGCGTGCCGGGCGTGCAGACGGTCGCCGAGGAGTCGACCTCGTGGCCGAAGGTGTCGCGCCCCAACGAGCTCGGCGGGCTCGGCTTCGGCCTGAAGTGGGACATGGGCTGGATGCACGACGCGCTCGAGTACTTCGCGCACGATCCGGTGCACCGGAAGTTCCACCACGGCAAGCTCACCTTCCGCATGCTCTACGCCTTCGCCGAGAACTTCGTGCTGCCGCTGAGCCACGACGAGGTGGTGCACATGAAGGGCTCGCTCTTGCGCAAGATGCCGGGCGACGAGTGGCAGAAGCGCGCGAACCTGCGGCTCCTGCTCGGCTACATGTTCACGCAGCCGGGCAAGAAGCTCCTGTTCATGGGCGGGGAGCTCGGCCAGTGGGAGGAGTGGAGCCACGAGTCGAGCATCGACTGGTCGCTGCTCGAGCACGAGGCGCACCTGGGCCTGCAGCGCTGGGTGCGCGACCTGAACACGCTGTATCGCGCGGAGCCCGCGCTGCACGCGCTCGACTGCGACGCCGCGGGCTTCGAATGGGTCGACTGCGACGACGCCGATCAGTGTACGCTCGCGTACCTGCGCCACGGCGGCGAGCCGCGCCGCAGCGTGCTGGTGGCCTGCAACTTCACGCCGGTGCCGCGCCACAACGTCCGCATCGGCGTCCCGGCGGGCGGGACCTGGCGCGAGATCCTGAACGGCGACGCCACGCTCTACGGCGGCAGCGGCCAGGGGAACCTCGGCGGCGTGCGCGCCGCGCCCGTGTCGCAGCACGGCCACCGCCACTCGCTCTCGCTCACCCTGCCGCCGCTCGCGATCGCCGTCTTCGCGCCGGAGGAGAAGCCCGCGCGGCCGCGGCGCGCGCGGCGCGCTACTTCCGCACCTCGAGCTTGACCCTGCCCGGCTCGATGCCACGCACCTCGAGCGAGGGCGGGTGGTGCAGATCGTCGGGCGAGAGCTCGAACGTGCGCCGCCCGAACTGCGCGGCCTCGGCGTCGATGCTGAGCGAGAAGCGGCTCGCCTCGACGAAGAACAGATCGCGGCGCAGGCCCGCCACGGTGGCCTCGACGGCGTCGGGCTCGACGCGCTCGACGCTCCAACCCGGCGGCAGGTTCTCGACCTGGACCGGCACGCGCACGACGGTCTCCGAGATCTCCGAGCCGGGCACCACCAGCACCCAGAGCACCAGCGCGAGCGCCACGGCGGCGGTGAGCTCGCGCCAGCGCTGGCGCAGGATCGCGAGCCCGGGCCGCCGCGCCACGACCGGCGCCGCGCGCGTCGCCGCGAACTCGCGCAGTACGGCGCCGAGCTCGGCGGGCTGACGCAGCTCGCGCAGCGTCCCGCGCTCGGCGACGGAGACCGTGCGGCGCTCCTCCGACACCACCACGCACAGCGCATCCAAGCGCTCGGCCAGGCCCAGCGCCGCGGCATGGCGCGTGCCGCGCGCGCGCAGCTGCGCGAAGTCGGACGAGAGCGGCAGGTGCACCGCGAAGCGCTCGATCACGTCGCCCACCAGGATCGCCGCGCCGTCGTGGCCCGGCGAGTTCGGATCGAAGATCGAGAGCAGGATCGGCTCCGAGACCTTTCCGCCCAGCGCGATCTCGCCCTCGACGTGGCGATCGATCGGGTCGCGCCCCGGCAGCACGATCAGCCCCCCGCGGCCGGCCGCCGCCAGACCGGCCGCCGCGCGCACCAGCGTCTCCGCCGGGCCGCGCGCGGCGGGCGCGCCGGCGTCGCCGCGCCAGCGCAGCCCCAGCACCGCGATGCGCTCGAACGCTTGCCGCAGCTCGGCCTGGAAGACCACGATCAGCATCACCACGAACACGGCCACGAACGCCTGGAAGATCGCGGCGGTGAGCGCGAGGCCGAGCTGGCGCGCGATCAGGTAGACACAGCCCAGGATCGCGATGCCGAGCAGCGCGAAGTGCGCGCGCGCGCCGCGCACCCATACGATCAGCGCGTAGACCAGCACCGCCACCAGCGCGATGTCGAGGACGTCGACGTACGGAGGTTGCAGCCGAAGATCCGGCATCCCTGGACGATCGTCCCTGCGCGACGGATGCGCCACCCCGCGCGCCCGGCTTGACGCGCGCGCCCGCGCGGGCTTCCCTCGGGGCCATGCTGCGCAGCGCGCTCCGGATCGCGATCGTCTGCCTCGCCGGCGCCGCGCTCGCGGGCGACGCCGCCGAGCCCGCCGATCCGCTGCGCGCCCCCCACCGCAATCCCGACGGCACGTTCTTCAATCCCTGGCAGCCGTTCGAGACGAGCTTCGCCAACTTCCTGCGCTGGCGTTTCTCGAGCAACGCCTACGACAAGAGCGCCGTCCCGAACGTCCCGCGGGTGGCGAACGACGGCGCCTCGCTGGCCGGCCGGCAGAACTCCTCGGAGCTGACCTGGGTCGGCCACGCGACGGTCGCGATCCACGACGGCGACGACGTGGTGCTGACCGACCCGCACTTCTCGGAGCGCGCGCTGATCCCGCGCCGCGCGGTGCCGCCCGGCGTGCCGATCGAGTCGATCCCCGCCGACGCGTTCGCGGTCGTCTCGCACTCGCACTACGACCATCTGGACGCGGAGACGGTCGAGACGCTGCCCGCGACCGTGGGCTGGTACGTGCCGCTCGGCCTGGGCGAGTTCTTCCGCGAGCGCGGCCGCGGCGACGTGACCGAGCTCGACTGGTGGCAGAGCGCGAAGCGCGGCCGCTGGACGATCACCTGCCTGCCGTCGCAGCACTGGTCGCGGCGCACGCCGTTCGACGAGAACGAGTCGCTCTGGTGCGCGTGGCTGCTCGACTCCGGCGAGTACTCGTACTTCTTCGCCGGCGATACCGGCTACTTCGCGGGCTTCGCGGAGTACGGGCGAGTGTTCGGTCCGATCGACGTGGCGATCCTGCCGATCGGCGCCTACGAGCCGCGCTGGTTCATGAAGTACCAGCACATGGACCCGGCCGAGGCCTGGCAGGCGTTCCTCGACCTGCGCGCACGCGCGCTCGTGCCGATCCACTGGGGCACGTTCGACCTGACCGACGAGCCGCTCGATCGGGCGCCGGTCGAGCTCGAGCGCGCGGTGACCGCGGCCGGGGGCGACCTCGGCGCCGTGCGCCTGCTCCCGATCGGCGGGCGCTGGCACGTGCCGAAGAAGGACTGAGCTTGGACGCGCGCGCGAACGCACTGCCGCTGGCCGAGATCGACACGCTGTTCCTCGACGCGGGCGGCACGCTGATCTCGATGAACTTCGAGCGCATCGCCGCGGAGCTCGCGGCGCTCGGCCACACCTGCGCGCCCGGCGCGCTGGCGCGCGCGGAGGCGGCAGCGCGCCCGCGCATCTCGCGCGCGGTGGCGAACGGCGGCTCGACCGAGGGACGCGACACCTTCTCGGTGTACGTCGACCTGGTGCTCCGGCGCGTGCTCGAGCTCGCGGACGACGCGCGCGCCGAGCTCCTGGGCTCGCTCGTGCCGCGCATCCGCTTTCCCGGCCGCTCGCTCGAGCTGTGGTCCGCCGTGCTGCCCGGCGTGCCCGAGGCGCTCGCACGGCTGCGCGAGGCGGGCTTCCGCCTGGTCGTGGTGTCGAACGCGGACGGCACGGTCGAGGAGGGCCTGACGCGCGCGGGGCTGCGCCCGTACCTGCACGCGGTGGTCGACTCGGCCGTGGTCGGCTTCGAGAAGCCCGACCCGCGCATCTTCGGCCACGCGCTCGGGCTCTTCCAGAGCGATCCCGCGCGCACGCTCCACGTCGGCGACATGTACGCGGCCGACGTGGTCGGCGCCCGCGCGGCCGGCGTGCACGCGCTCCTGCTCGACCCGCACGGCGACTGGGGCGAGGTCGACTGCCCGGTCGCGCGCGACGTGCCGTCGCTGGCCGAGCGCCTGATCGCAACAAGATCAGGCTAGGGGCTGAGCGGAAGCGCGAGATGGGCGAGCGAGGGCCGCCCCCGACATCGGACCGCGGGCCGATGTCCCGCGGTGGGGCGCGCAGCGAGGCGCAGCCGAGCGAAGTCGATCAGACCGCGACCTCGGCCTCGAGGTCGACGTCGCGCAAACCCGTGATGCGCGCGTTCACGAGCGCGCCGGTGCGCGACTCGCCGCGCAGGAGGACGCAGCCGTCGACCTCGGGCGCCTGCGCCCAGGTGCGGCCGACCGCGTAGCCCGCGGAGCCGGAGTCGACCAGCACCTGCACCTCTTCGCCGACCAACGCGGCGAGCTGCTCGCGCATGATTCCGTGCTGGAGCTTCATGAGCTGACGGTGGCGCGCGCGCGAGACCGAACGCGCGACGCGGCCGTCGAGCCCGAGCGCGCTCGTGCCCTCCTCGTCCGAGTAGCGGAACACGCCGACCCGGTCGAAGCGGGTCTCGCGCACGAAGTCGCACAGCTCGGCGAAGTCGGCGTCCGTCTCGCCCGGGAAGCCGACGATGAAGGTGGTGCGCAGCACGACGCCGGGAATGCGCGCGCGCAGCTTCTCGACGAGCTTGCGCTGGCGCTCGGCGGTCACGCCGCGCTTCATCGCGCGCAGCACGCGGTCGCTCGCGTGCTGCAGAGGCACGTCGATGTACGGCAGCACGCGCTTCGCGCCCGCGATCGCGTCGATCAGCTCGTCCGAGAGCGCGCTCGGGTACAGGTAGAGCAGCCGCACCCAGTCGAGGCCGTCGACCGCGTCGAGCGCGCGCACCAGCTCCGCCGCGCGCGGCTTGCCGTCCAGATCCTTCGCCCAGGAGAGGGTGTCCTGCGAGATCACGTTGACCTCGCGCACGCCCTGCCCGGCCAGCTGGCGCGCCTCGGCGACGATCGACTCGAGCGTGCGGCTCTGGAAGCGGCCGCGGATCGCGGGGATCGCGCAGAACGCGCACACGCGGTCGCAGCCCTCGGCGATCTTCAGGTAGGCGCTGTGGCGCGGGCCGATCAGGAGCCGCGGGCTCGACTCGTCGTACAAGTGGGTGCGGCCCGCGTCGACGTACACACCTTTGGAGCGCCCCGCGCGCGCCTCGTCCAGGATGGCGGCGATGTTCTGGAACTGGCCGGTGCCGACGAACGCGTCGACCTCGGGCAGCTCCTTGGCCAGGTCCGCCCCGTAGCGCTGGGGCAGGCAGCCGGCCACGACCAGGGCCTGGAGCTCCCCGCGCTCCTTGCAGTCGGCGAGCTCGAGGATCTCCTGCACGGACTCCTCGCGCGCGCTCTGGATGAACGAGCAGGTGTTCACGATCGCGACGTCGGCGTCGCCGAGCTCCTCGGCGATCGCGTAGCCTCCGAGCGCGAGCGCCCCGAGCATGACCTCGGAGTCGACACGATTCTTGGCGCAGCCGAGCGTGCGGAAGTAGATGCGCGCGGGAGCCTTGGCGGGGGGCATCGGCGCGAGACTCTAGCATGCTAGCCTTCCGGGCCATGCGGATCGGGGTGGTCAGCGACACGCACGACAACACGCGCAACGTCGCGCGCATCGTCGAGGTGTTGCGCGAGGCGCGCGTCGAGCGCGTGATCCACACCGGCGACATCACGCGCGCCGATACGCTGCGGGTGCTGGCCGGCGTCGAGGTGCCGCTGTTCGGTGTCTACGGGAACAACGACGTCGAGCGCGACGCCCTGCGCCGCGCGGCGCTCGAGATCGGCATGCAGCTGGCCGAGCCGCCGCTCGAGCTCGTCTGGGCCGGCCGGCGCATCACCGTGGTGCACGACCGGCACGCCCACGCCGGCCTCTCGCTGGCCGGCCGCGACGTGCTCCTGCACGGCCACGAGCACCGCTACTCGCTCGAGCGGGTGAACGGCACGCTCGTGTTCAACCCGGGCGAGTGCGCGGGCTGGCTCGAGGGCTGGAACTCGGTCGGGGTGCTCGACCTCGTCGCGCTCGAGCCCGAGCGGCTGCGGTTCTAGCGTGCCGCCGCACACGCTGCTCGAGCTGGCCGACGAGATCCGCGCGATCGCGACCACCGGCATGCACTACACGGAGGGCCCGTACGACCGCGAGCGCTACGCGAAGCTGCTCTCGATCGCCGCGCGGCTCGCGGCCTGCGGCGCGGTCGCCGACGCGGAGCGGCTGGAGCTCCTGTTCCGGGAATCGGACGACGGCTACGTGACGCCCAAGCTCGACGTGCGGCTCGCGCTCTTCCGCGGCGAAGAGATCCTGCTCGTGCGCGAGCAGATGGACGGGCGCTGGGCCATGCCCGGCGGCTTCGTCGACGTGGGCGACAGTCCGTCGGAGGCGGCGGTGCGCGAGGCGGTCGAGGAGGCCGGCGTGGTGGCGCGCGTGCAGCGGCTCGCCGGGGTGTTCGACACGCGGCTCCAGCCCGACTGCCCGCCGCACCTGTTCCACATCCACAAGCTGGTGTTCACCGGCCTGCTCGTGGACCCCGCCGCCGAGCCGCGCGCGGGCAGCGAGGCGACCGAGGCGCGCTTCTGGCCGCTCGGAGCGCTTCCCGAGCTCTCGCTCGGGCGCACGCTGCCGCTGCACGTGCGCGAGGCACTGCGCGTGGCGCGCGATCCGGCCGCCCTGCCATACTTCGACTGATGGCGCGCGAAGTCGACCTGCTCGATCCCGACGCCTACGTGCGGGGCGGCTACCCCTGGCAGACCTGGGCGGAGCTGCGCCGACACGATCCGGTGTCGCGCCGCACGCACGGCGAGGTCGGCGAGTACTGGGCGCTGGTGCGCCACGCCGAGATCGTGGCCGTGTCGCGCCGGCCGCGCGACTTCGTGTCCGGCCCGCGCCTCAACATGCCGCCGCGCCGGGCGCAGGCCGTGCCGCCCGAGGACATCCTGCCCGAGAACATCATCACCATGGATCCGCCCCGGCACGGCGCGTACCGGGCGCTCACCAGTCGCCACTTCACGCCGCGCGCGCTGCGCGCGCTCGAGCCGCGCGTCGCGGCGATCGCGCGCGAGGTGGTCGAGCGCGCCGTCGCCCTGTATGGCGACGGCCAGAGCTTCGACCTGGTCGCCGAGATCTCCGCGCGCCTGCCGCTGGCGGTGATCATGGAGCTGCTCGGCGTGCCGCGCGCGGATTGGGACGTGCTGCTGCAGCGCGCGAACGAGACAGTCGGCGCGGGCGATCCCGAGTACAACCGCGGCGAGCCCTCGAACGCGGCCGCGGTCGCGGCGCGCAACGCGATGTTCGAGATCTTCGCGCGCCACATCGCCGAGCGGCGCAAGGAGCCGCGCGACGACCTGATGAGCGTGCTGGTCACGGCCGATCTCGGCGGCCGCGGGCTCACCGACTACGAGGTGCTCTCGTATTGCTTCCTGCTCACCGCGGCCGGGAACGAGACCACGCGCAACGCCACGACCGGCGGCGTGCTCGCGATGGCGGAGCGGCCGGGCGTGCTGGCGCGGCTGCGCCGGGAGCCGGGCCTCCTGCGGACGGCGGCCGACGAGATCGTCCGCTTCGTCTCGCCGATCATCCACTTCTGCCGCACCGCGACCGTCGACCTGGAGCTGGCGGGGCGCCCGATCCGCAAGGGCGACACGCTCGTGCTGTTCTATCCGTCCGCCGGGCGCGACGAGTCGGTGTTCGCGAATCCGGAGGAGTTCGACGTCGCGCGCTCGCCGAACCCGCACGTCTCGTTCGGGATCGGCGAGCACTACTGCCTCGGCGCGAGCCTGGCCAAGCTCGAGCTCGAGTGCATCTTCCGCGAGCTCTCGCAGCGCGTCGATCAGATCGAGCTGGCCGGGCCGATCGAGCGCCTGCGTGCCACCGTGATCCGCGGCGTGAAGCGCCTGCCGGTCCGATTTGACTTCGCTCGCGTTCCGCTCGCTGCGCGCGGCGCATAGCGCCGCTTGCGGGCGCCGCCGCCCCCGCGGGACATCGGCCCACGGGCCGATGTCGGGCCGCGGACGGCGCCCATGCGATTTGACTTCGCTCGCGTTCCGCTCGCTGCGCGCGGCGCGTAGCGCCGCTTGCCCTCAGCGGCCGGCTGCCGTCTGTCAGCTGCTGGCGGCCGGCGCTCGCTCCTGCCAGCCTGCGCGGGCGAGCCGCTCGAGCGCGGCGGCCTCGTTGATCTTCTCGATCGCCACCCAGGCGCGGTCGCCGTCGCGCCACTCGAGCCCGCGGCGCGCGACCTGCCAGGCGTCGCCGCGTTGGCGGAGCAGGAACACGAATCGCTCGTCGTCCTCGCCCAGCGGCTCGAGGTCGGCGCGGCCCTTGAACTCGAGCTGCGCCACGCGCGCACCCTGGTGACGCAAGCGCACGTTCCAGCGCTCGGCATCCTTCGGTCCGTCGAACGCCGTGCGCAGGCCCGCGCGCTCGAGCAGCGCCGCGGGCACGCGGCCCTTCGGCGTGAGCAGGACCAGGCCCTCCGCGACGCGGAACTCGTGCATCGCCTCGCGCGCGAACAGGCTGTTCACCTCGGCGTTCATGGTCAGCGCCACGGCCGTGCGCGAGCTCTGCAGCGCGGCGCGGGTCGAGGGGTGCTCCTCGAGCGCGTTCCCCGATACGTACGCGAAGCCGCGCTCGGCGGCCTGGCGGCAGTGCTGGGGGTTGGAGTCGAAGAAGGTCACCGCCGCGCCCGCGTCGCGCAGCAGCTCGCCCAGCGTCAGGCCGAGCTCCTCGGCGCCGAGGATGGCGACGCCGTTGCGCTCGGGCGCGCGCACGCCGAGCAGCGTCGCGAGCAGCGGCGCGGCGGCGCCGCAGAACACGACCGTGCCCATGATGGTGAGGAACACGAGCGCCCGGAGCTCCGTGCCGCCGTCGACGCCCGCCTGCGCCATGAAGCCCGCGAACAGCGAGGCCACCGCCGCCGCCACGATGCCGCGCGGCGCGACGAGCGCGAGGAAGATCCGCTCGCGCAGCGCGAGGTCGCTCCGCGCGGTGCACGCGAACACGCACAGTGGGCGCACCACCAGGATCAGCGCGGCGACGGTCGCCACGCCGCTCCAGCCGAGCGCGACCAGGTCCGCGAGCCGCACGTCGGCGGCGAGCAGGACGAAGACCACCGCGATCAGCGCGACCGTGAGCTGCTCCTCGAACTCCTGCAGGAGCTCGCTCACGCGCGTGCCGGAGTTGCCGACCACCACGCCGGCCACCACCACGCACAGGATCCCGCTCTCGCTCTGCAGCGCCTCGGCGATCTGGAACAGCAGCAGCACCGCGCCCAGCGTCACGATGTTCTCGAGCCCCTCGGGAACGAAGCGGGCGGAGCGCAGGATCCAGCTGAGTGCGAACCCGCCCAGGAGGCCCAGCACCGCGCCCAGCGCGATGCGCCCGAGCAGGCCGCGCAGCCCGATCGAGAACACGTCCGCCCCCGGCCCGACCAGCGCCTGCAGCGTGACGGCCGCCAGGATCGCTCCCACGGCGTCGATCAGCACGCCCTCGGCCTCGAGCAGGTTCGCGAGCCGGGGCTCGAGCGCGACGTTGCGGACGATCGGGCGAATCACCGTCGGCCCGGTCACGATCACGAGCGACCCGAACAGGATCGAGAGCGTCCACGACCAGTCGAGCAGGAGCCAGGCGACGAGCGCGGCGCCGCCGAAGGTGATGATCGCCCCGAGGCTGATCAGGAGCTGGAGCGGTCGCGCGCTCGCGCGCAGGCGCGCGAGCTGCAGGTTCAGCCCGCCCTCGAACAGGATCACGGCGACCGCGAGCTCGACGATCTCGCCGAGTCCGCCGCCGAGCGCGCGGGGCTCGAGCCAGCCGAGCACGTCCGCGCCGAGCACGATGCCGAGCGCGAGCAGCGGCAGGATGCTCGGCACGCGCAGCCAGCGCGCGAGCAGCACCGCGGCGACGCCCGTCCCCAGCGCCAGCCCGAACACGAAGCCCGGCGACTCTACCCCGTGCACGATCGCCCCCGCCCTCTCACGCTTCGCGCCGCCGGGTCAGCTCGCGCTCGTAGGCGCGCATGACATCGCGGTAGTCGAGCATGCCGACGATCCGGCCCGCGAGCGGGTCCTCGGGGTCGGCGGCCTGCACGACCGGGATCTGCGGACAGCCCGAGGCGCGGAACAGCTCGTGCGCGCGGAACAGGTCGTCGTCGGGCTGCACCGCGACCGGCGCCGCGGCGATGTCGCCCGCGACGATGAAGCTGTCGAGCTGGTGCTCGTCGAGCACCGGCCGCAGCTGCTCCGCGGTCAGCAGGCCCGCGAGCCGGCCGTTCGCGTCGATCATCGGCACGGTCGCATCGTCGGAGCCGAGCACCATCTCGCGCACGCGCTCGAAGCGCGTCGCGGGCTCGACGCTCGCGATCCCGGACGCGGGCCGGTAGACGTCGGCCACGCGCATCTCCTCGAGCACGTTCACGGTCAGGTCGCCGAGGTGCGCGGGCGACGAGAAGCGGTCCTTAACCTGCTGCTCGTAGATCGAGCGCCCGCGCGAGAGCAGGATCGAGAGCACCGAAACCAGCATCAGCGGCGGCAGCAGGGCGTAGCCGCCGGTCATCTCCGCGACCATCAGCATCGCGCCGATCGGCGCGGAGGCCACGCCCGCGAAGAAGCTCGCCATGCCCACCAGCACGTACGCGGACGGGTTCGGGAAGAAGTCGGGCAGCAGCTCGGCGCCGCCGTAGCCGACCAACCCCCCGAGCATGCCGCCGATGAACAGCGTCGGTCCGAACACGCCGCCGCTGCCGCCCGAGCCGACCGTGAAGCAGGTCGCGAGCATCTTGCCGACCACGATCAGCGCGAGCGCGCCGAGCACGATCTCGCCGTCGATCGCGCGCTGGAGATAGCCCCAGCCGACGCCGAACGCCTCGGGCACGAAGAAGCCGATCGCGCCCACGCACAGCCCGCCGGCCATCGGCCGCAGCGCGCGCGGCCCGGGCAGGCTCGGGAACACGCGCCGGAACAGCCGGAACAGGCCGATGTACGCGCGCGCCACCGGCACGGAGATCAGCGCCAGCAGCAGGTAGCCCGGCAGCTCGATCGGCGTCACGAGCGGGAACTCGGGCACGGCGAAGATGCGCTGGCCGCCCACCAGCAGCACGAACACCACGTAGGCGGTGACCGACGAGATCACGCACGGGATCAGCGCGTCGGACTCGAAATCCTCGCGATACAGCACCTCGATGGCGGTGATCGCCGAGCCGAGCGGCGCGCGGAAGATCGCGCCGAGCCCGCCCGCGGTACCGGCGAGCAGGAGGATGCGGCGGTCGCGCGCGTTCAGGCCCAGCGCGTTCGCGAGCATCGACCCGATTCCGCCGCCGATCTGCGCGACCGGCCCCTCCTTACCCGCACTGCCGCCCGTGGCGAGCGTGACGATCGTCGCGAGCGCCTTCACCAGCGGCACGCGCGGCCGCACCACGCCGCGCGCGCGGTGGAAGGCGCGGATCATCTCGTCGGTGCCCGGGCCCTCGGCTTCGGGCGCGAAGCGATAGACGATCGCGCCCGAGACCAGCCCGCCCAGCGCGGGCAGCAGGAACAGCAGCCAGCGCCGCGGCTCGCCCGCGGGCGCCTCGGGCGCCGCGAAGAACGCGTCGCCCGGCGGGATCGGCGGCGAGGACAGCGCGAGCTCGTGCAGCACGAGGTGCGAGGCGAGCTCCAGCGCGACGAAGAACGCCGCCGCGCCCAGCCCGCTGAGCAGGCCCGCGAGCATGCCCCACGCCACCCAGCGCGTGTGAGCCTCGGAAATCCGCGCGACCAGACGCCGGAACACCTGCCCTCCCCAGTCGGCACGCGAGTCTAGCCGCTTGCTAGAGTGTCTTGCCGGTGGATCGACGCGTTCCCGAGGATCAGCTCGCCGAGTTCGTGCGCGCGGGCTCGCGCCTGCTGCACGTAGAGGCGCACGGGTCGCGCCTCCTGAATCTGCGCTTCGACCGCGGGGCGCTGCAGGTCCGGCTCGAGGACGGCGGGCTCGAGCTCGAGCTCGGCGGCGCCTCGCCGCTCGACGAGGCCTTCGAGCCGCTCGACGAGGCCGATCCGTGGTGGACGGTGCTGGGCGAGCCGCTCTCGGGCGCGTGGGCGAAGCGCGACACCGATCGGCGTCGGCTCGTGCTCGAGCTGCAGCTGCGGCCCGACGGCCAGAACCCGAAGATCGTCACGCTCGAGCCGCGCGGCCCGCGTATCCGCGCGCACGCGCTGCCGAAGTCCGCCTGGGACGGGGCGAACTGACGAATGGGAACGGGCACCGCGCTGATCGCCGTCGCCGCTCTCCTGCTCCTGAACGCGTTCTTCGTGCTGGCCGAGTTCGCGATGGTGAAGCTGCGCCCGACGCGCGTCGAGACGCTGGTGCAGGAGGGCGCGCCGCGCGCTCCGCTGGTCGCGCACATCCAGACCCACCTCGACGAGTACCTGTCGGTCTGCCAGCTCGGCATCACGCTGGCGAGCATCGGCCTGGGCTTCGTGGGCGAGCCCGCGTTCGCCGACCTGCTCGAGCCGGTGTTCGGCTCCTGGGTGTGGGCGCACGTGGCGGCGCTCGGGCTCGCCTACGTACTGGTCTCGTTCCTGCACATCCTGTTCGGAGAGCTGGTGCCGAAGTCGCTCGCGATCCGCGTGCCCGAGGACTCGGCGCTCGGCATCGCCCGCCCGCTGCAGCTCACGCGCGTGCTGCTCTGGGTGCCGCTCATGGTGCTGAACGGGGCCGCCAACGCGGTGCTGCGCCTGATCGGCTTCGGCAGTCCGGCGAGCGAGCCGCTGCACACCGAGCAGGAGCTGCGCGTGATCCTCGAGCTGTCGCAGACCGAGGGCTCGCTCTCCTTCCGCCAGCTGCTCTTGATGGAGAACGTGTTCGACCTGCGCTCGGTGCGCGTCTCCGAGGCGATGCGCCTGCGCGACGGCGTGGCGGTGCTGCGCGTCGACGCGACCTGGCCCGAGAACTTCGCGGTGATCCGCGAGCGGCGGCAGACGCGCTACCCGCTGGTCGACGCGAACGGCAAGCCGATCGGGATCGTGCACGTGAAGGACCTCGCGCTCGCGGGCATCGACGCCGACGACCGGCCCGATCTGCAGCGCATGGCGCGCCCTTTTCCGACGGTGCGCGAGGACACCTCGCTCGAGGCGCTGCTCGGCGACCTGCAGCGCCGCCACAGCCACATGGCGCTGGTGGTCGACGCGAAGGACCGCTGGACCGGCCTGATCACACTCGAGGACATCCTCGAGGAGATCGTCGGCACGATCGAGGACGAGTTCCAGCTCGAGGCGCCGCTGTTCCTCGCCGACGGCCTGACGCCGGGCCGGGTCGTGCTCGGCCTGCGCGCGAACTCGCTCGAGGCGGCGGTGCGCGAGGCGCTGGCCCGCGTGCCCGCCGCCGAGCTGCCCCTGCCCGCGGCGCGCATCGCCGAGGCCGTGATCGAGCGCGAGCGCGGCATGCCGACCCTGCTCGCGCGCGGGCTGGCCGCGCCCCACGCGCGCATGGCCGAGGTCCAGCAGTTCGTGCTCGTGTTCGCGCGCTCCGAGGACGGCATCCCGGTCGCGGGGCGGGAGTCGCAAGCAAACCTGCTCTTCATCATGGTCACCCCGGCGCGCGATCCGCGCATCCAGCTGCGCCTGCTGGCGCGGATCGCCGGTCTGCTCGACAGCGACTACGTGGTCGAGCGCCTGCGGGCGGCCGAATCCCAGGCCCAGGTGGTCGAGGTGCTGCGGGCGGCCGATCCGGGAGCGCTCGACTAGGAGCCCGACCCACGACTTCGCGAGCGGCAGCGAGGGGCGGAAAACGCCGCAGAGACCGCCTGATCCGTCGCGCGGTTGCCTCCGGGCCCGAAACTGTGATGCGCAAACGGAACCGTACCTTCACGAAAGCGCCACGGTTCCAGGGGATTTTCACAGCCACTTTCAGGTTAGAATGCGCCACTAGGAACTGGGGGGATCTCCCCGGAGGGCTTCGTGCGCCGCATCGTTTTCAGCCTGGCTCTGGTTTTGTGTGCCGCCGTACTCGCGGCGCCGGCAGCGCGAGCAATGGGGATTCCTCCCCACCCCGGCTCCGACAAGGGCTTCACCAGCCTCGAGGATCTGGTCGCCGGTGAGTCGCTCACGTCCGGCAACGGAGAGCTCGTGTTCAGCGACTTCGAGGTCTTCGTCTCGGGCTCGCTGAACGGGAATCTCGGCTACTACCGGGTGGTCACGCTCGACGACGGGTTCGCGATCACCGGCCCGATCGCGGCTGCGGACGGGAACGCCGGCGACCTGCTGGTCCGCTACACGGTCACCTCGACGAGCCCGATCACGCAGGCTCATCTGCTCTTCAACGGCGTCGCCTCGGGCAAGGGCTCGTCCGCGAGCGTGGTCGACACCTACGACGAGCCGCTCGACGTCGAGCTGTTCGTGTTCTCGACCGGCGAGGGCGGCAAGCAGCGCACCGACAGCCTCGACCTCGAGGGCTTCACGACGCTGCGCGTGACGAAGGACATCCTGGTCGACTCGAAGAGCCCGGGCGACTGGGTCGCGATCTCCTGGATCGAGCAGACCTTCACGAGCGCGCCCGAGCCCGCGACGCTGCTGCTGATCGGCCTCGCGCTCGCCGCCGTCAGCGGCGCGCGCCGGCGCGCCTAGGCCCGCTTCTTCAGCATCATCGCCTGGCGCTTGCACACGGCGACGACCTCGCCGCGCTGATTCACGCCCTTGTGCTCGAAGGTCACGATCCCCCACTCGGGGCGCGACTTCGACTCGCGCTTGTCGAGCACGGTGGTGGTGGCGGTGATCGTGTCGCCGATGAAGACGGGCTTGGGGAACTCGACCTTCTCCATGCCGAGGTTCCCGACCGTCGTGCCGAGCGTCGTGTCGCCGACCGAGAGCCCGATCACCAGACCGAGCGTGAAGATCGAGTTCACCAGGCGCTGGCCGAAGTGGCTCGACTTCGAGAACTCCGCGTCCAGGTGCAGCGGCTGCGGGTTCATCGTGAGCGTCGAGAACAGGAGGTTGTCCGCCTCCGTCACGGTGCGCGACGGCTGGTGCGTGAACACCTGACCGACCCGGAACTCGTCGAATGTGAGCCCCGCCATCAGCGCTTGTTCGCGGGATCCTCGAGCGGGATCGAGATGCTCGCGCCGGTCTGATTCGCGACCTGCGAGGTCTCCGTGATCTGGCGCCCGAGCGCGACCAGGGTCGGGATCTCGTCGTCGCGAAGCGGCCGCATCTTCTGCTTGCGCGCCATGGCCTGCTCCATGTAGGGCGCGAGCTCTTCGAGCTTGCGGCGCTGGCGCGCCTCGTCCTCGTCGTGGAACTCGGCCATCACGTCCTTGGCGAACAGCTCGAGCGACTCGCAGATGTGCTCGTGCCGGTTGCGCCCGGCCTGCTGGATGAAGGTGACCTGGTCGACGCCCGCGTCCGCGAAGCCGCGCAGGTGGTCGCGCAGCTGGCGCGGCGTGCCGATGCCGCGGTTGGAGCCCTCGCTCGGCATGTTCTTGCGCGCGAGCTCGAAGCGCTCCCAGATGTTGGTCCGGCCCGGCTTGTGCTCGCCGAAGATGTAGTGGTGGCCGAGCCCGTAGCCGAAGAACAGGAAGCCATCGAGCCCGCGCCGGATCGCCTCCTGCTCGTCGGGGTGGGTCGAGAAGCCGGTCACCATGCAGATGTTCGGGTTGATCGAGTGGCCGATCGGCACGCACTCGCGCTTCAGCGTCGCGTAATAGTCGTCGACCCACTTCTTCGCTTCGGCGGTGTCGACGAACGCGAAGGTCAGCGCGCCGATGCCGAGCTGCGCCGCGAGCCTGATCGTCTCGCGGTTCGAGCACGCGACCCAGAGCGGCGGGTGCGGCTTCTGCACGGGCTTGGGCACGACGTTGCGGCAGGGCATCGAGAAGTACTTGCCCTGGTAGCCCGGGTACGGGTCCATCGTCATCATGTTCGCGATCTGCTCGACCGTCTCGCGCCACTGGTCGCGCTTCTCCGCGACGGGCACCCGGAAACCGCCGAGCTCGGCGATCGAGCTCGACTCGCCGGTGCCGAAGTCGACGCGCCCGTTCGACACCAGGTCGAGCGTGGCGATGCGCTCGGCGATGCGCGCCGGGTGGTTGTAGCCCGGCGGGCAGAGCACGATGCCGTGGCCGAGCCGGATGCGCTTCGTGCGCTGGCTGCACGCGGCGAGGAACACCTCCGGCGCCGAGGAGTGCGAGTACTCCTCGAGGAAGTGGTGCTCGACCTCCCAGGCGTAGTCGAAGCCCAGCTTGTCGGCGAGCTCGACCTGATCCAGCGCGTCCTGGAACAGCTTCTGCTCGTCGCCCTCGGCCCACGGCCGCGGCAGCTGGTGCTCGTAGAGCATCCCGAATTTCATCGCACGTCCTACTTCAGGTCCGCGAGGATGCCCTCGGCCTTGCTCACCTCGAATTTGCCCGGCGCCTCGACGTGCAGCGTCTTCACGACGCCGTCCTCGATCACCGCCGAGTAGCGCTGGCCGCGGATGCCCATGCCGAAGCCGGAGCCGTCGAACTCGAGCCCGAGCGCGCGGCTGAACTCGGCGTTGCCGTCGGCGAGCAGCGTGACCTTGTTGCCGACCTGCCGGTCCTTGCCCCACGAGTCCATCACGAACGCGTCGTTCACCGACACGCACACGATCTCGGACACGCCCTTGGCTTTGATCTCCTCGGCCTTCTCGACGAAGCCGGGCAGGTGCTTCGCGCTGCAGGTCGGCGTGAACGCGCCGGGCACGGAGAACAGCACGACCTTGCGGCCCTTGAAGAACTCCTCGGTGTTGATGTCCTTGATGCCTTCGGGCGTCAGGCGCTTGAGCGTGGCCTTCGGAATGCGGTCGCCGACCTTGATCGCCATGCGGGGGTGCTCCTCGTTGGGGGTTCGCGCGATTATGCGTGGTAGAATCCGCGGCCCGCAAGGAGAGCTCCCGATGCGCAGCCCCCGTCACTTCTTCGCGCCCAAGGCCATCGGCGCGCCCGCGCCCGTGCGCGAGATCCCGGTCCGCCCGTCGCGCATGATCCACTTCTTCGATCCGAGCAATCCGCGCATGGCGTCGAAGGTTCCCGACATCGCGAAGCAGGTGGACATCCTGCTCGGCAACCTCGAGGACGCGATCCCGACCGAGCGCAAGGTCGACGCGCGCGAGGGCCTGATCAAGATCGCGCGCGACGTCGACTTCGGCGACACGCAGCTCTGGACGCGGGTGAACTCGCTCGACAGCCCCTGGGTGCTCGACGATCTCTCGCGGCTCGTGCTCGAGATCGGCGACAAGCTCGACGTGATCATGGTCCCGAAGGTCGAGGGGCCCTGGGACATCCACTACGTCGACCAGCTGCTCGCGCAGCTCGAGGCCAAGGCGGGGCTGCGCCGGCCGCTGCTCGTGCACGCGATCCTCGAGACCGCGCTCGGCGTCGCGAACGTGGAGGAGATCGCGGCCGCCTCGCCGCGCATGCAGGGCATGAGCCTCGGCCCGGCCGACCTGGCCGCCTCGCGGCGCATGAAGACCACGCGCGTCGGCGGCGGGCATCCCGGCTACCTGGTGCGCACGGACCCGGAGGCG
>Ga0187892_10001185_pt1 | contig 61515 bp, 50 predicted proteins | sample MA1701073metaG_FD_139345 | JGI IMG/M metagenome (GOLD analysis project Ga0187892, IMG submission 139345) | Bio-ooze microbial communities from a basaltic lava cave in the Kipuka Kanohina Cave System on the Island of Hawaii, USA - MA170107-3 metaG ... | reverse complement strand
GCGCCGCGGCCCGGCGCTGCGCGAGCGACGCCTGCGGCGATCGCTGAGCGCGACCGCGCTCACCACTTCCCGACGAATGGCGCGAGATGCTGCGCGATGATGCCCTTCGGTACCGTCTCTGGTTTCAGGATCCCGTACTCCGCAGGCCACTCGCGCCGCGGCGGCAGCCTGAACGTGCCCATCAGGATGTCGATGAGCGGCAGGTGGATCGCGTAGTTCGCATCGACGTACGCGCGGTCGCGCGCATGATGCCAGTGGTGATAGCGCGGCGTCACGAGCACGTACTCGAGCATCCGGAAGTCGAGCGCGAGGTTCGCGTGCGCCAGCACGGCCTGCAGCCCGACGAGGATCACGTACGCGTTCACGGCCGCCGGCGCGAAGCCGAGTGCGACGAGCGGAAGCAGCACCGCGCTGCGCGTCAGGACCACCTCGATGATGTGCGTGCGCGAGCCTGCGAGCCAGTCCATGTGGCGGCTCGAATGATGGATCGCGTGCAAACGCCAGAGCAGCGGAACGTTGTGGTACGCACGGTGCAGCAAGGCCTGCGCGAGATCCGCGAAGAACACCGCGAGCAGGAACTGTACCCACACCGGCAGCGATTGGATCGCGTCGCGCATCGCCGGGAATGCGACCAGCGCCGCGACCGCGCTCGACGATGCCGTCACCGCGATCAGGATGAACTGCACGAGCACGTGCGAGAGAAAGTAGTACGCAATGTCGGTCGGCCATTCGGCGCGCAACGTTAACTGCCGGTGCTGGCCGAGCGTGCGCTCGAGCGGAATGAACACGAGCGCCGAGAAGAACAACGAGATCACGAACCAGTCGAGCCCGAGCGAGAACGGGGTCTCGTCGATTCGGTCGAACCTCACGGTCGCGCCGCCGAGCAGCACGGCGAGCGTCGCGGCGCCCACGCCGACGAGCGCCGCGCGGCGGTCGCGTCCGCGCAGGATCGCGAACGTCCCCATCACGAACGCCGCGACGATCCCGACGAGCAGCAGGTTCCGCGCGAAGCCTTCGGTGTAGGTGCGGCGGAAGTCTCGGCTCGTCAGGAGATCGGGGAAGTGGAAGCAGAGCACGCCGAGCAGTGCGAGCACGCCGACCAACGCCGAGCTGTAGGCGAGCTTCGAGCGGCGGGCGAGGGGCGAATCGGGGTCGTAGGTGTCCACGCGGGTTCGGGCCAGTGCACTGGGTTCGCGGAGGGTAAACGTAGCGGACACGGCGTTAAGGACTCGCACGGCCGTTTCCCGGGATAATGGCCGCCATGGAAGTCATCCTGGCCAACCCGCGCGGCTTCTGCGCCGGTGTCGACCGCGCGATCGAGATCGTCGAGCGCGCGCTCGAAGCGTTCGGTGCGCCGATCTACGTGCGCCACGAGATCGTGCACAACCGTTTCGTCGTCGAGAGCCTGCGCGCGAAAGGTGCGGTGTTCGTCGACGAGCTCGCGGAAGTACCGCGCGGTGCGACCGTGATCTTCAGCGCGCACGGCGTCTCGCAGGCGGTGCGCGCCGAGGCAGCCGAACGCGGGCTCACGATCTTCGACGCGACGTGCCCGCTCGTGACGAAGGTCCACATCGAGGTCGCGCGCCACTGCAAGGCCGGGCGCGACGTCGTGCTGATCGGCCACGCGGGGCATCCCGAGGTCGAGGGCACGATGGGGCAGTGGGCGCGCTCGGGCGCGCTCGGCGCGATCCACCTCGTCGAGTCGGTCGAGGACGTCGCGAAGCTCGTGCTGGCGCACCCCGAGAACGTCTCCTTCGTGACGCAGACGACGCTTTCGGTCGACGAGACGCGCGAGATCATCTCCGAGCTCCGCGCGCGGTTCCCGGAGATCTCCGGGCCGCGCCGCGACGACATCTGCTACGCGACGCAGAACCGCCAGGACGCGGTGCGCAAGCTCGCCGAGCAGTGCGACGTCGTGTTCGTCGTCGGCTCGCCGAACAGCTCCAACTCGAACCGTCTGCGCGAGCTCGCCGAGAAGCAGGGCATCCCGGCCTACCTCATCGACGGCGCCGACGACATCGAGCGTGCGTCGATCGAAGGCAAGGCGCGCGTCGGCGTGACGTCGGGCGCGTCGGCGCCGGAGAGCCTCGTGCGCGGCGTGCTCGCGCGCCTGCGCGAATGGGGCGCGACGGACGTGCGCGAGCTCGAGGGCGAGCCGGAGAACATGACGTTCGCGCTGCCGAAGGAGCTCAGGCTGATTCAGGTCGCGTGATCCTGCCGCTGGCGCAAACGAAAGAGGCCGTGGCTTGCGCCACGGCCTCGTCCGTTTCTGGTGCCGGTGAAGAGACTCGAACTCCCGACCCACGCATTACGAATGCGTTGCTCTACCAACTGAGCTACACCGGCCAAATTGTCCGCGGCATCGCGCCGCGCTCGCTTCTCAGCCCCCTTGAGTCAAGGGGGCGCTCGATGGCGCAGCCATCGAGCGGGGATGTGGAAGCCACTCGGGCGACTCGACCGAAGGTCGAGTCCCCCACCAACCGCATGAACCGGCTGCATCGGTTCATGCGGTTGGTGGGCGGTGCAGGTTTCGAACCTGCGACCCCTGCCGTGTGAAAGCAGTGCTCTACCGCTGAGCTAACCGCCCCGGGCGAACGCGGGATTCTAAGGGGTCGGTTTGGGGTGGTCAACGGAGGTGGGTGCCGGACTTCGCCTTCGGCTCACTCCGGCCTACGGGGCGGCGACGACGGGACCGTTGCGGCTTAGTAGTCGCGGTAGCGGCGTTCGCGCGTCCACAGCGTCGCGAGCCACTTCGTGCCGGCCCGGACCGGCAGACCGGCGTGCAGCGTGCGCGGGTCCGGCTCGCCGTTCGGGAGCAGGTTGATGAAATGTACGACGCGGCCCTGCTTCGGCTCGATCCGGACGCCGAGCAGCGGAAACTCGGTCTCGCCGCCGTCGTCGACGTCGGCGAGGTAGGAGAACACCGTGTGCACGCGCTGGCCCGGCTCGTTCGGCCGCTTCGTATTGCCCGGCGCGCTCGGTGGCAGGTAGTCGCGGTGCGGCTTGTACTCCTCGCTCGGCATGTAGCGCAGCAGCACCAGTGGCTCGGCCTGCGAGATCGGCAGGCCGAGGTGCGCGAGCATGCGTTCCTGCAGCCAGCACAGCGCGAAGTCTTCCTGGAACGTGTAGAACGAATGGTCGCTCGAGCGTCGCACGTCGCTCGCGACGAGCTCGGCGCGCTCGTCGTGCAGCGTCATCGAGCGCAGCAGGTACGGCTCGCCGAGCGCGATCATGTATTCGCATTCCTCGGCCGTGTAGACGCCGTCGATCGTTTCGACGAGCGGGTCGCCGTGGTGGGGCTGCGGCGACGCGAGCGCGATCGGGGAAAGATCCAGCGGCGCGAGCTCGGGGCCCGCGGCGTCGAACGGCGCAGGCGGGGCATCGGCGGTGCCTGCCCGCCGCACGCTGCGCGCGGCTGCGAGCTTCATCGCCGCATCGGCATCGGCCGCGCCGAGGGCGCGACGGCGCAGCGCATGGAGGTATGTACCGATCGGGTCGCCGAGCGCCGCGGCGCGCGCGAGGCACGCGTCTGCGCGCGCGTCGTCGCCGCGGCGGCGATAGATCAGCGCGGCCGCGCGTAGCGCAGGTGCGAAATCGCGCTCGGCCGCGGTGCGGATCCGCTGTGCCATCGTCGCGAGGTCGCGCGGCACGAGCACGCCGCACCAGCCGAGCAGCGCGAGCTGGTAGGCGGCCTCGCCGGAGCCGAGCTTCTCGGCGCGCGCGAGCTGCTCGAGCGCCGCCGCGAAATCCGGCGGCATCCCGATCCCGAACAGCGCGAACAGCGCGAGCTCGGTGACTGCCCCGGCGTGCCCCGATTCGGCGGCCGCACGCAGGTGACGCCGCGCGCGCGACCATTCCTGCCGCGCGGCGTGCTGGCGCCCGAGCTCGTACTGCGCTTCGGCGTCGCCCGCGAGCGCACGTTCGGTCAGGGTCGCGCTCATGCGTCGCCTTTCGGTTTCGTCGCACGCTTCGCGGCACGCTTGCGCGGCGCGGTCGGGCGCTTCGCCGCCGGCTTGCGCCGCGGTTTCGCCGACGCTTTCTTCGGCACGACGCGCACGCTGCGCGACGTGCCCGGGATCATCGGCCGCACGTAGCTGTTGAGCTTCGAGAGCCAGCCTGTGGTCGTGTGCGCGACGCTGTCGATCGCGTTCTTCGCCGCGTCGGCCGCCCAGCGCGCGAGCTTGCGCTCGTCGAGCGAGGTGACGCCGCGGATGAGATCCGGCCAGTCCTCGAGCGGCGCGTCCTTCATCTTCGCGAGCGCCTGCGCGCGCATGCCGATGAGGTAGGTCACCCCGATGTTCGCGGCCGCGGTCGTGACGATCCCGGCGATCGGCATCGCGCGCTTCGCGAGCGTGCCGCCGATGATGCGCGCGGCCTGCTTCGCGACTGCCTGCGCTGCTTCCTTGCTGACGGCGGCCGCGCCGATGTTCGTCGCGGCGACGGCGAGCACCGCCATACGCTCGGCGTGGTCGGGCAGGTCGACGTCGTAGAGCGCGAGCGTCTCCGCGACGAGCTCGGCCTGCAGCGTCGTGACGAGCGCCGCGTCGGCGATCGGACCGAGCACGGTCTGCGCGACCTTGCCCAGCACGGGCACCAGCCCGGCCATACCGGAGATGCCGCCGACGACGCCGGCCTGGACGCATTTCGCGTAGACGAGCTTGCGATGGATGCCGTCGCGCGACAGCCCGGGGTTGTGCCGTCGGATCGCGGCGACGCGCGAGCGCACCGCGGCGCGGTCGAGCTTGTCGACGTGCCCCCAGAGCTCGCCGGAGGTCCTGCGGAAGTTCAGGGCGGCCATCAGCATGCGGCTATTCTAAGCGCCCCTTCGGCCCCGGTCCCACATGATCGATTTCGAGAGGTACGACCGCGTCCGGGCGCTGCGTTTCGACGGCGTCGCGCTCGAGCTGCTCGACCAGCGCAAGCTGCCGCGCGAGGAGACGTTCGTCGCGTACCGCAGCGCCGACGAGGTGGCGCAGGCGATCCGCGATCTCGTCGTGCGCGGTGCGCCGGCGATCGGCATCGCGGCGGCGTACGGCGTCGTGCTGGCCGCGCGCGCGCTCGAGGCGCGGCGCGAGCCCGTCGATGCCACGACGCTCGCGCCCGCGTTCGACGTGCTCGCGCGCTCGCGTCCGACTGCCGTGAACCTGTTCTGGGCGCTCGCGCGCATGCAGCGCGTCGCGGAGGAGGGCGCCGACGCGCGACGGCTCGAGGCCGAAGCGCGCGCGATCGAGCAGGAGGATCTCGCTGCGAATCGCCACATGGGCGAGCTCGGCGCGGCACTGATCGGCGACGGCTCGGGCATCGTGACCCACTGCAATACCGGCTCGCTCGCGACGGCAGGCTTCGGTACCGCGCTCGGCGTGATCCGCGCGGCGTACGCGCAGGGCAAGGTCACCTCGGTCTACGCCGGCGAGACGCGTCCCTGGCTGCAGGGCTCGCGCCTCACGGTCTGGGAGCTCCTGCGCGACGAGATCCCGGCAAGGCTGATGGCCGACTCGGCCGCCGCGCATCTGATGAGCACGGGCGGCGTGCACTGGGTCGTGGTCGGTGCGGACCGCATCGCCGCGAACGGGGACACCGCCAACAAGATCGGCACGTACGCGCTCGCGATCGCGGCGCGCCACCACGGCCTCAAGTTCATGGTCGTCGCACCGTCGACCACGGTCGACATGAAGACCGCGAGCGGACGCGACATCCACATCGAGCTGCGCGATCCGAAGGAGCTGCTCGAGTACGGCGGCACGCGCATCGTCGCGGAGGGTGTCGACGCGTGGAATCCGGTGTTCGACGTGACGCCTGCCGAGCTGATCGATGCGATCGTGACCGAACGCGGCGTGGTCGAGCGCCCCGACCGTGTACGAATGGCGGCGCTGTTCGGCTAGGTCGGGGCGCGATTCGCGCGGTTTTGGCGCAGCCCGTCCGCGAGCCACGCGAGCGCGAGCAGCGCGACGAACGGGAACGCGTGCAGATAGCGGTACGAGACGATCGCCGAGAACAGCAGATGCGCCGCGGTCATGCCGGCCGCGACCAGGACGAGATAGACGCCGACGTCGCCGCCGCGCCGGCGATTCACCCATGCCGCGGCCGCGACGAGCGGCACGAGCAGGAACAGGCACGCCGTGAACCACCACCGCGCGCCGACGAACCAGACCGTCGCGGGGCTGGCGCGATTCGCGATCCCCTGGGCCTCGTAGCCGAACTCCTCGCGCATCCAGCGGATGTCCTCCGCTGTGGGGCCGCGAATGCCCATGTCGTCCGCGACCCGGTGAGCCGCAACCGCATCGTCGAAGTAGCCGCGCGCGATGACCGGCGCGAACGCGAGGAAGCCGAGCGGATCCTCACGCACCGCGCGCGTCGCGATCTTGCGCATGATCCGTTCGGCGGCGAGATGGTCGCCGAGCGACCGCTCGATGACCACGACTAGGCCGTCCTCCGCCCAGAGCTGCAGCTCGCGCTTCTCGGGATCGCGCAGCGACTGCCCGACCTGATCGAGCAGCGATGGATCGAGCCCCTGTCGCGCGAGGTGCTCGCGCTTCACCAACGGCGCGACCAACGCGAGCCGCATGGCGCCCTCGCGCCCGCTGTACGACGGCTCGTCGACCGCTGTCGACCAGAGGTCGTACCAGCGCTGGTAGTAGCCGTGGGCGTACTTCGTCGCGAACGCCGCGACGACGAGACCGAGCGCGGCGCCGAGCATCGCGCGCCGATCGCGGCGCCACGCGGCTTCGAGTAAGACGACGAGCGGCGGCAGCAACGCCATCCCGAGCACGACGGGCAGCAGGCTCAAGCGCAGGCTCGCCGCGCCGAGCCCCGCGATCGCGCCGTAGACGAGGAAGCGGATGCCGCGCGTCCGCACGTAGCCCACGCCCGACGCGAGCGCCGCCGCGAAGCAGTAAGTCCCCGCGCTCTCGGCCATCAGGAAGCGCTCGAACGCAATCTGCGCGGGCTCGGTCGCGAAGACCGCCGCGGCGCCGCACGCGAGCGCGAACGAGACGCCGAGCCACGTGCGCAGGGTGCCGAACAGCAGCAACGCGGTGAGTGCGCCGAACAACGTTTGCCACGCGAGCATCGGCGCGAGCGTCGGTGCGGGCAGTGCGAGCCAGCCGAGCAGCAGGGGATATGTCATCGACCGATCGAGCGGCGGGGCACCCTTGAGCGCGCTCCAGAGGTAGCTTGCGCTGTCGCCGAGGAACACGCGCATGGTCGGATCGGCGACGAACCACGCGAGCTTGATCGACGCGACGAGCGTCGCGATCGCGAGCCACTCGAGGGCGATTCGGCGCCCTGCGCGGGTCCGTTCCATGGGCGCCTCCGGGAAGCCGCGCAGTGTACGCGCAAGGGCCCGGAAAAAAGGTGCGGCGTGCTAGAATTTCACTCTTTGCCAGGCCCGCCCGCGACATTTCGGGCCGCCAATAACAAGCTGATTCGCAACGGAATATCAGAATGGCCGAACTCGCCAAAGAAGTCATTCGCGTCAATATTGAGGACGAGGTTCGGCAAAGCTATCTCGACTATGCGATGAGCGTGATCGTCGGGCGCGCGCTGCCCGACGTCCGCGACGGTCTCAAGCCCGTGCACCGGCGCATTTTCTACGCCATGCACGAGGCCAACAACGCCTGGAATCGCCCGTACGTGAAGTGCGCGCGCATCGTCGGCGAGGTGATGGGTAAGTACCACCCGCACGGCGATTCGGCGATCTACGACGCGCTCGTGCGCATGGCCCAGGACTTCTCGATGCGCTACATGCTCGTCGACGGCCAGGGCAACTTCGGCTCGATCGACGGCGACAACGCGGCGGCGATGCGTTACACCGAGTGCCGCCTCGACAAGCTCGCGGCCGAGCTGCTCGCGGACATCGACAAGCAGACCGTCGATTTCACCCCGAACTACGACGAGAAGGAGCTCGAGCCGACGGTGCTGCCGTCGCGCGTGCCGAACCTGCTCGTCAACGGCTCGGCCGGCATCGCGGTCGGCATGGCGACGAACATTCCGCCGCACAACCTCGCGGAGATCGTCGACGCGACGCTCGCGGTGCTCGACAACCCGGAGATCGGCATCGAGGAGCTGATGCAGATCGTGCCGGGGCCCGACTTCCCGACTGGCGGCATCGTCAACGGCATCGCGGGCGTGGTCGAGGCGTATCGCACCGGCCGCGGCCGCGTGCTGATACGCGCGAAGTGCGAGATCGAGACCGACGACGACGGCCGCGAGGCGATCATCGTCACCGAGATTCCGTACCAGGTGAACAAGGCGCGGCTGCTCGAGAAGATCGCGGAGCTCGTCAAGGAGAAAAGACTCGAGGGGATCGGCGCGGACCTGCGCGACGAATCCGACAAGGACGGGATGCGGATCTACATCCCGATCAAGCGCGGCGATTCGGCCGATGTCGTGCTGAACAACCTCTACCAGCAGACCCAGCTGCAGACGGTGTTCGGCATCAACATGGTCGCGCTGGTCGACGGCCAGCCGCGCACGCTCGCGCTGAAGCAGATCCTCGAGGCGTTCATTCGCCATCGCCGCGAGGTCGTCACGCGGCGCACCGTGTTCGAGCTGCGCAAGGCACGCGATCGCGCCCACGTGCTCGAAGGCCTCACGGTCGCGCTCGCGAACATCGACGAGATGATCGAGCTGATCAAGACCTCGCCGTCGCCGGACGTCGCGCGCGAGCGCATGCTCGCGCGGCGCTGGGAGCCGGGCCTGGTGCGGGCGCTGCTCTCCGATTCGGGTGCCGCGGTGTCGCGTCCGGAGGAGCTCCTGCCGGAGTTCGGTCTGCAGGACGACGGCTATCGGCTGTCCGAGGCGCAGGCGAAGGAAGTCCTCGAGATGCGCCTCTCGAAGCTCACGGGCCTCGAGCAGGAGAAGCTGACCGACGAGTACCGCGAAATCCTCGAGGCGATCCGCGGGCTGCTCGAGATACTCGAGGATCCGGCGAAGCTCCTCGAAGTCATCCGCACCGAGCTCACCGAGCTCAGGGCCGAGTTCGGCGACACGCGCCGTACGCAGATCCTGCGCACGCAGGAGGACCTCACGATCGAGGACCTCATCCCGCAGGAAGACCTCGTGCTGACGCTGTCGCACACCGGGTACGCGAAGGCGCAGCCGGTCACCGCGTATCGCGCGCAGCGGCGTGGCGGCAAGGGCCGCTCGGCGACCGCGATGAAGGAAGAAGACTTCATCGAACGGATCCTCGTGGCGCACTCGCACGACCAGGTGCTCTGCTTCACTTCGCTCGGACGCGTGTTCTGGTTGAAGACCTTCCAGTTCCCGCAGGCTGGGCCGGGCTCCCGCGGCCGCCCGATCGTGAACCTGCTGCCGTCGCTCGAGCCGGAGGAAAAGGTCAACGCGATGCTGCCGGTCAAGGAGTACCGCGACGATCGCTACGTGTTCTTCGCGACGCGCCAGGGCGTGGTCAAGAAGACGCCGCTGTCGGATTTCTCGCGCCCGCGCGCGAGCGGCATACGCGCGGTCGAGCTCGACGTCGGCGATCGACTCATCGACGTCGCGCTGACCGACGGCACCCGCGACGTGCTGCTGTTCGCGTCGAACGGCAAGGCCGTGCGCTTCGCCGAGGGCGAGGTGCGCTCGATGGGTCGTACCGCGCGCGGCGTGCGCGGCATCACGCTCACGGACGAGGCGACCGTGATGTCGATGATCGTCGCGGAAGAGGGCGACATCCTCACCGCGACCGAGCGTGGCTACGGCAAGCGCACGCCGCTAGACGAATACCCGCGCAAGGGCCGCGGCACGCAGGGCGTCATCGCGATCCAGACCTCGGACCGCAACGGCGCGCTGGTCGGCGCGACCCAGGTGCGCGCGGAGCACGAGATCATGCTGATCTCGAACCTCGGGACGCTGGTTCGCACGCGTGCGTCGGAAGTCGCGCAGGTCGGCCGCAACACGCAAGGCGTCACGCTGATCCGGCTGCCGCCGGAAGAGAAGCTGGTCGGCGTCGAGCGGGTCGAAGCGCTCGCCGACGAGGGCGAGCCGATCGACGAAGCGCCCGCCGACACGGTCGAGGACACGCCGCGCCCCGACGCCTGATCACCTGCGCCAAAAAGTGGGACGGGTGCAGTTAGGCGAACTTAACTGCACCCGTCCCACTTTTTGCTTACGCGCCGGCGGTTGCCGTCGGCCACTGGCGAATCTCGCGGAGGTTTGCGAGGGCCTTGCGCCAGAGCCCATCGAAGCCTTGCGCGAGCTGTGCCGCGAGCGCTTCGTCCTCGACCAGCAGCGAGGCGAAGCGACCTTCGCCCACGAACGGGTGGTCGAACGCGAGGATGACCGTCGCGCCGTCGATCACATGGAACGGGTGTCCGATCTCCCCGGAGTAGCGTACGCCGCTCAATGTTCGCGTCGCGGTCGCGTGCACGCGCAGGAACTCGAGCAGGCGCGGCGCCGTGCGCTGCGTGAAACCGAACACGACGCGATGCTCGATCGGTGCCTTCTCGCGCTGGCGGGCGATCGTACGCATGAGATCGAAGCCCTCGGCCGTAACGCGCGAGATCGCGTCGAGATCCCCCGCTTCCATGTAGGACAGCACGTGCTTGCGCGCGCTCGCGAGACGCGTGAGGTGGCGCTTGACGTGGCTCTCGATCCCGAGCGCCAAGTCGACGCGCGGCTGACCGCCGCGCAGGCGTTTCGGAAGCCCCTCGAGCGCGCGCGAGAGCTGCGTGCTGTCCCGCCGAAACTGTTCGGCGCGCGACGCGACGAGCTCGTTGAGGCGCTCGACGAGCGGCTCGACCGGCAGCGCCGCGTAGAGCTTCGGCCGCGAGCGGCGCAGCTCGACGAGGCCGTGGTCGGCGAGTTTCTCCATCGCCGCGTAGATCTTCGAGGTCGGGATATCCCCGTCGCGACAGAGCGTCGCGGCGTCGGCGACGCCGTGCACGACGAGCGTGACGAGCGCGCGCTTCTCGTAGCTGCCGAATCCGGCTTCGTCGAGCAGGGCGAACTCGGGCCAGGCGATCCGCACTTTCTACTCCGGAAAGTAGATGAATCGTGCGAAGTGTGCGCCGATACTGGCTGCGGGTCCAACCGGGAGCACCGTCATGAGCACGAAACCGGCGTCGAACACCGCCGTTCCGATGAAAGCCGACATCCGGCCGAGCGCGGTGATCCCGCTGCGCTACGTCGAGTCGGTCGACGCGGTACGTCGGCAATACCTCGAAGAGTTCGGCTTCGAGCACATGATGGGGATGGTCGGGGGCGACGGACAGTTCGACTTCGCAATCGTGCTGCGCGAGGGCGCGATGCTGATGCTGGCACGGCCGACGGATCCGGGCGCGATCACACGGGGTCCGCTCGAGATCTACGTCGAGGTTCAGGACGTCGATGCGTACCACGCCGAGCTCGCGCGCCGCGGTGTCGCGATCTCGAAGCCGATCACTACGCAGTGGTGGGGCGACCGCAACTTCGCGGTGACCGACAAGGCAGGACACCTCATCTGGTTCTGGAAGACGGTCGCCGAACCGTCGCCGCCCCCGGGCGTCACGATGATCTGACGCTTGCGAGCGCAACGGAGGAACGATCGATGCGGATTCGTGGGGCGATGTCGTTCGTCGCGGCGCTCGCGCTGCTGGTCGCCGCAGCGTTGCCGGCGGCGGCACGCAAAGCGCCGACGATAGACGATGCGGCCTGGCTTGCGGGTCGCTGGATCGGCGAGGGGCTCGGCGGGACCATCGAGGAAACCTGGGCGCCGCCCGCCGGCGGGCAGATGGTCGGGCACTTCCGCCTCGTGCGCGACGGCAACCCGGTGTTCTACGAAATCCTGCTGATCGATGTCGATGAAGGCGGCATCCGGATGCGCGTCAAGCACTTCAACCCGGATTTCGTCGGCTGGGAAGAGCGCGACGGCTGGCACACGTTCCAGCCCGATGCCGCGAGCGAGCAACGGCTCGACTTTCAGGGACTCTCGCTGCAGCGCAAGGACGCCGACACGCTCGAGATCCGCCTCGCGATGCGCTACGGCGACGAGCGTCGCGAGGAAGTGCTGACGCTGCGCCGCGCGCCGTTGTAGCGGCGCGTCAGCGCCGCTTGAGCAGCAGCAAACCTAGAAAGAAGCTCATGAACATCACGCTCGCGCCGATCGCGAGCGCTGCCGCCGACGGGATCGCGAGCCGCATGAGATCGCTCGGGAGCATCGGGCCGAAGCCGGCCTCGCCCCAGCGCACGAGCGAAGTGACGGCACCGGCGAGCCCGAGCAGCACGATGACGCCACCCGCGATCAGACCGCGCTCGAGATTGAGATTGTCGAGCGCGCGGTCGAGCCGCTCGTCGTGCGGCAACAGCCCCGCCTTGATCGCGTAGATCTTCGAGAAAACCGCGAAGCCGACGGTCTGCACGCCGATGATCGCCGCGACCGCGGCGTAGAGCAGCGTGTGGACGTCGAACGTCGTGCCGCCGATCGTGCGCGGCCCCGGCGCGAGCCACGCCATGCCCGCGAGCCCGAGCACCGTGAGGAGAATTCCGGGATAGAGGAACAGCCAGCGCGGGCTGTACATCAGCAGAAAGCGCAGGTGGCGCCAGCCGTCGCGCCAGCTTCTCAAGTGCGGCGGACGCGAGCGACCGTCGGGTGAAAGCGTCGTCGGGACCTCGGTCACGCGCAGGCGGTTCAGCGTCGCCTTGACCACCATCTCGCTCGCGAACTCCATGCCGGTGGTGTGGAGATCGAGCGCGCGGATCGCGTCGCGGTCGAAGCCGCGCAGGCCGCAGTGGAAGTCGCCGATCGGGCTCGCGAACAGCAGCCGGCCGATCGTCGTCAGCACGGGATTGCCGAGGTAGCGGTGCAGCGGTGGCATCGCGCCGGGCTTGATCCCACCGCGGAAGCGGTTGCCCATCACGAGCTGGTGTCCCTCGCGCAGCTTCGCGACGAACGGTCCCAAGTTCTCGAAGTCGTAGCTGTCGTCGGCGTCGCCCATGATGACGTAGCGACCGCGCGCCGCCGCGATGCCGCCCTGGAGCGCTGCGCCGTAGCCCTTCTCGGGCACCGGCACGACGCGTGCGCCTTCCGCGCGCGCGATGTCCTGCGAGCCGTCGCTGCTGCCGTTGTCGGCGATCAGCACTTCGCCGCGGATGCCTTCGCGCGCGAGCGAGCCGCGCGCCTTGCGAATGCAGACGGCGAGCGTCTCGGCTTCGTTGAGGCACGGCATCAGCACCGTGACCTCGAGCTCGGCGTCGGCCGCGACCGGCGCGGCGTCGCGCTCGATCACGCTCATTTGAGCGCTTCGAGCACGTGCTCGGCCGACGAGACCTTGAACTCGCCCGGCGCCTCGACGTGGAGCTGTTTCACCACGCCGTCGTCGGCCACGAGCGCGAAGCGCTTGCTGCGCGTGCCCATGCCGAACGCAGTCGCGTCCATCTCGAGCCCGAGCGACTTCGCGAATGCGCCGTTGCCGTCGGCGAGCATCATCACGTCGTCGGGGACGTTCTGGTCCTTCGCCCACGCCTTCATGACGAACGCGTCGTTGACGGACACGCAAGCGACCTTGTAGCCGCGCTTGCGGAATTCGTCGATCTTCTCGACGTAGCCCGGCAGATGCTTCGCCGAGCAGGTCGGGGTGAAGGCGCCGGGCACCGAGAACAGCACGACTTTCTGGCCGCGGAAAACGTCGTCGGTCGAGATCGCCTGGACGCCGTCCTTCAAGTAGTTGAGCGTCGCCGTCGGAATGCGGTCGCCGATCTGGATCGCCATGGGCCGGGCTCCTGTCCGTGGGGCCGACAATGATAGCGGCAGGCCCGCGGCAAAGGGCTTGAAACCGGGGCCCGGAACCCAAACTGGAGCGGCGTGACGGCGCGATGGTCGCGCCGCGAAATCGGAGACCGACTATGGCAATCGTGCGCTATAGCCCGTGGGGCATGAACCCGAATCTGCAGAACGAGATCCGCAGTGCATTCGACCGCTTCCTCGACCACGGCGAAGCGGACCAATCGAATGTCGTGACGAGCGAGTGGGCGCCGCGCGTCGACATCCGCGAGGAGGCCGAGCGCTTCCTGATCGAGGCCGACATCCCGGGCGTCGATCCGAAGGACATCGAAATCCACATGGAGAACGGCGTGCTGACGATCCGAGGCGAGCGCAAGCACGAGTCGCGCAGCGAGAACTCGGGCTACACGCGCGTCGAGCGCAGCCACGGCGTGTTCCACCGCCGGTTCGCGCTGCCCGACACGGCGAACGCGGAAGGCATCACCGCGACCGGCAGGCATGGCGTCCTCGAGATCTCGATCCCGAAGCGCGCCGAAGTGAAGGCGCGCCGCATCAACGTCAACGCGTGAGGCATGCGAAGGCGCCGGATCGCCCGCAGGCCGCTGTAGGCCGGAGTGAGTCCCCGCGCAAGCGGGGACGAAGTCCGGCTCGGGTCGCAGCGTCAGCGAGGAACGCGCAGCGCGCATGAAATTCAAGGACTACTACGAAACGCTCGGCGTCCCGCACGGCGCCGACGCCGACATCGTGAAGTCGGCGTATCGCAAGCTCGCGCGCAAGTACCACCCCGACGTCAGCAAGGAGAAGGACGCCGAGGAGAAGTTCAAGGCGGTCAACGAGGCGTACGAGGTCCTCAAGGACCCGCAGAAGCGCGCGGCCTACGACGAGCTCCGCGCCGGCGGCTATCGCCCCGGCGAGGAGTTCCGTCCGCCGCCGAACTTCCGTCAGGACTTCGACTTCGAGGGTGCGGACGGCGAAGGCTTCTCGGATTTCTTCGAATCGCTGTTCGGCCGGTTCCGCGGCGGTCCCGGCGCTGCGGGCGGCGCCGGCGTCCATGCGCGCGGCCCGCGTCGTCCGCCCGACACGCGCGCGCGTCTTGCGATCGACCTCGAGCGCATTCACGAAGGCGGCCGCGAACGCATCCAGATCGACGGCAAGACGCTCGATGTGGCGATCCCCAAAGGGATCGAGCCCGGGAAGACGATCCGGCTTGCGGGTCAGGGCGGTGCTGGCGGCGACCTGCTGCTCGAGATCGCGTATCGGCCGCATCGGCTGTTCGCGGTCGAAGGACGCAACCTCACGTTGCGGCTTCCGGTCGCGCCGTGGGAGGCCGCGCTCGGTACGACGATCGCGGTGCCGACGCTCGCGGGCAGCGTCGAGCTCAAGATTCCTGCGGGCTCGTCGACGGGCCGCAAGCTGAGGCTCAGGGGACGCGGCTTGCCCGGCGATCCACCCGGCGATCAGCTGGTGTTGATCGAGGTGCAGCCGCCGGCTGCAGAGACCGAGGCGCAACGCGAAGCGTACGGCGCATTACGCGAGGCGTTCGCAGGCTACGACCCGCGTCGCTCGCTGTAGGCGCCGCTAGGGTGTCGGAGCTGAGGCCCCCTGCTACGAGCGACGCGTCAGCCGCCGATCAGTTCCTTGATCGTCTTGGTGAGCTCGGCCTCGTTGATCGGTTTCGTCACGTAGGCCTTCGCGCCCTGGCGCATGCCCCAGACCTTGTCGGTCTCCTGATCCTTGGTCGTGACCAGGATCACGGGGATATGGCTGGTCGACGGATCCTTCGAGATCTGGCGCGTCGCCTGGAAGCCGTTCAAGTTCGGCATGACGACGTCCATGAGGATCAGGTCAGGCAGCTCGCGTTTCGCCGTCGCGACGCCCGCAGCACCGTCCTCAGCCGTGATGACCGAGTGTCCGAGTTTCTCGACGACCCGCTGAAGGCCGAGCAGCTGCGAAGGGGAGTCGTCGACGATGAGAACGCGCGCCATGTAAGCCCTGGTGGTTGCGGCGAAATTCGAGCGGAGCGGCTCAGAGGCGCACGATCGTGCGCCCGAAGGAATCGCCCGCGAGCATCGTAGCAAAAACGGCGGGCAGTCCGTCGAGGTCGACCTCGCGGTTGCCGATACGGTCGAGGTGCGCGGGCTTCCAGTCGCTCGCGAGCCGCTCCCAGAGCGTGCGGCGCACGCCGTAGGCCGTCCCCGCAGACGCAATGCCGAGCAGACTCACGCCGCGGATGATGAATGGCATCACCGTCGTCGCGAGTGCGCCACCGCCCGCGAGGCCGCACGAGGCGATGTTGCCGTACGGGTGGATCACGCGCGTGAGCCCCGCCAGCATCTCGCCGCCGACATTGTCGATCGCGCCCGCCCAGCGCGAGGTCTCGAGCGGCCGCTGACCCCAGTAGAGGTCCTTGCGCGAGATGCACTGCTTCGCGCCGAGCGCGATGAGCGCATCGAAGTGCTCGACCTTGCCGGAGATCGCGTGTGCCTCGTAGCCCGCGCGCGTGAGGAGGTCGAGCGCGAGCATGCCGACGCCGCCGGTCGCGCCGGTTACGACGATCGGGCCCATCTCGGGCGTCTGCCCGTTCGCCTGCATGCGGTAGAGCGAGAGCGCGGCGGTGAAGCCGGCCGTGCCGAGGATCATCGCCTCGCGCGGTGTGAGGCCTGCCGGCAGCGGGATCACCCATTTCGCCTCGAGCCGCGCGTACTCGGCGTAGCCGCCGTCGCGCGTCTCGGAGAGCCCGCAACCCGTCACGAGCACGGCGTCGCCTTCGCGGAAGCGCGTGTCCTCGGACGCGATCACGTGACCGGCGAGGTCGATGCCGCCGACCAGCGGAAAGCGCCGCAGGATCTTGCCCGTGCCGGTGCCGGCGAGCGCGTCCTTGTAGTTGACGCTCGAGTACGCTGTCTTGACGACGACTTCGCCCGGGCCGAGCGCGTCGAGCGCAAGCGACTCGACGCCGGCGCGGTGATCACGGCCTTCGCCGTGGATGCGGAATGCGCGGAATGTCGCGGGAATGGTCATCCCGCGATTGTAGTCGGCGGACCGCGCTCGACGCGCGGAACGCCGGCATGGCCGCTGCGCTCAGCGCAGCGCGAGGTTGACGTCTTCGCCCTGTTCCTTGATCGCGACGCGACGCTCGTACGGGTCGCGACCGGGCGCGCGCACGCGCACGATCACTTCCTCGAGCTTCGCCTCGCAACTCTCCCTGCCGCCGAAGCTGCGCGAGGAGTACGGATCGAAGGTGATCGTCAGCACGTAGCGCCCGACCTCATCGGTCTTCGCGCGCGTGCTCGCGATTCCGGCCTGCTTCTCTTCCCACTCGGCCTCTACCGTGGCGCCAACGACCGGTGAGTCGTCCGCGACGACTGTCCCGGTGACGGTGTGCTCGACGAACGGGCACGCGGCGTGCGCAGCCGACGACGCGGCGAACGCGAACGCGAGGCCGAGCGCGAAACGTATTGCTGGCATGGGTGAGTCTCCCCCGCAAGGCGCGAATCCGTGCGCCCGACCGACAATCGGTCAGGTCCTTGGTACCACGTTTCGATCGAGAGTGCGAACGTGGGCCCGGGGTAGTACTGCCGGGCGCTGCGGCGATCTCTCACCCGTGGGCTGGCGGGTCGCCGCGGAGGGCGTCAATTGCCCTTGTGGATTGCGCGCTTGTCGACCGAGAGCGCCGCCTCGTGGACGGCTTCCGACAGCGTCGGGTGCGCGTGGCAGATCCGCGCGAGGTCCTCGGCCGAGCCGTGGAACTCCATCGCGACGACCGCTTCGGCGATCAGCTCCGAGACGACCGGGCCGACCATGTGGACGCCGAGGATCCTGTCGGTCTCGGCGTGCGCGATGATCTTGACCATGCCGGCGGTCTCGTTCATCGCGACCGCGCGCCCGATCGCCGCGAACGGGAAGCTGCCGGTGCGGTAGGGGACGTTCGCCGCCTTGAGCTCCGCCTCGGTCTTGCCGACCCAGGCGATCTCGGGCTCGGTGTAGACGACCCACGGCACCGTGTCGAGGTTCACGTGGCCCGGCTTGCCGGCAATGATCTCGGCGACGGCGATGCCTTCCTCGGAGCCCTTGTGCGCGAGCATCGGCCCGCGCACGCAGTCGCCGATCGCCCAGACGCCCTCGACGCCGGTCCAGCAGTGCTCGTCGACGACGTAGCGGCCTCGCTCGTCGACCTTCACGCCGGTGCCTTCCGCGAGCACGTCCTTCGACGCCGCGCGACGCCCGACCGCGACGAGCAGCTTGTCGACGACGATCGTCTGCTCGCCCTTCGCGTCCGCGAACGTCACATGGACCTCGTTCTTCTTCGTCTCGGCGTTCGTGACCTTCGTGCCGAGGCGGATGTCGAGGCCCTGCTTCTTGAACTCGCGCGCCGCGGTCTTCGCGACGTCGGCGTCCGCGACCGCGAGGAAATCCGGCAGGGCTTCGAGGATCGTGACCTCGGCGCCGAGCCGCTTCCAGACGCTGCCGAGCTCGAGCCCGATCACGCCCGCGCCGATCACGCCGAGACGCTTGGGCACCGTGTCGAAGTCGAGCGCGCCGGCGTTCTCGACGATCGTCTTGCCGTCGAACTTCGCGAACGGGAGCTCGATCGGGACCGAGCCCGTCGCGAGGATCACGTTCGTTCCCGCGATCGTCGCTTTGGTGCCGTCGGTCGCGGTGATCTCGACCTCGCGGTTCGGCATGAGGCGGCCGAAGCCGTAGTAGGGCGTCACCTTGTTCTGCTTGAACAGCATCGTGATGCCGCCGGTGAACTGCTTCACGATCTTGTCTTTGCGGCCGACCATCGTCGCGACGTCGATGGTCGGCTTGAGCGCGGAGATGCCGTGATCCGCGAAGGTGTGCGTGAGGTTGTGGAACTGCTTCGACGAATCGAGCAGCGCTTTCGACGGGATGCAACCGACGTTGAGGCAGGTGCCGCCGAGCGCGGCCTTGCCGTCCTTGCCGGTGAACGCGTCGACGCACGCGGTCTTCAGTCCCAGCTGCGCCGCGCGGATCGCGGCGACGTAGCCGGCGGGGCCGGCGCCGATCACGACGACATCGAACTTTTCCATGTCCTCAGATTCCGAGCAGCATCTTGTGTGGGTTTTCGAGCTGGTTCTTGATGTCGACGAGGAACGTCACCGCGTCCTTGCCGTCGATGATGCGGTGGTCGTACGAAAGCGCGACGTACATCATCGGCGCGGCGACCACGGCGCCGTTCTCGACGATCGCGCGCTCTTTGATCGCGTGCATGCCGAGGATCGCCGACTGCGGCGGGTTGACGATCGGCGTCGAGAGCAGCGAGCCGAACACGCCGCCGTTCGTGATCGTGAAGGTGCCGCCCTGCAGGTCCTCGATCGCGAGGCCGCCTTCGCGCGCCCGGGTCGCGTAGTCCTCGATCGCGCGCTCGATGTCGGCGAACGACATCGAGTCGGCATTGCGCAGCACCGGCGTCACGAGGCCGCGATCGGTCGAAACCGCGATCGAGATGTCGGCGTAGTGGTGGTAGATGACGTCGTTGCCGTCGACCGACGCGTTGACGACGGGATGGCGCTTGAGTGCCTCGGCCGCGGCCTTCACGAAGAAGCTCATGAAGCCGAGCTTCACGCTGTGCGACTTCTGGAAGCCCTCGCCGAGCTCCTTGCGCATCGTCATGACGGCTTTCAGGTTGACCTCGTTGAACGAGGTCAGCATCGCGATCGAGTTCTTCGACTGCATCATGCGCTCGGCGATACGCGCGCGCATGCGCGTCATGGCGACGCGCTCCTCGCCGCGCGGGCCGGCCGGTGCCGAAGGCTTCGCCGCGGCGGGCGCGGGCGCGGCCTTCGCCGCGGGCGCGCTCAGGTGCTTGACGAGGTCTTCCTTCGTGACCTGGCCGCCGCGGCCGGTGCCCGCGACTTGCGAAGCGTCGACCTTGTGTTCCTCGGCGACACGACGACCGGCGGGCGAGAGCGCTGGCGCTGTTGTAGGAGGGGCCTCAGCCCCGACCCGTGCGCCTGTCGGGGCTGAGGCCCCTCCTACAGGCGTCTTCGGTGCGGCCGCCGGTGTCGCCGCAACCGCACCTTCCTCGATCACCGCGATGATCTCCTGCGAGCCGACCGTCGCGCCGGTTTCCTTGACGATCTGCTTCAGCACGCCGTCGGCGGGCGCTGGCACCTCGAGCACGACCTTGTCGGTCTCGAGGTCGACGAGGTTCTCGTCGCGCTTGATCGCGTCGCCCGGCTTCTTGTGCCAGGTCGCGATCGTGGCGTCGCTGACCGACTCGGGCAGCACCGGGACCTTCACTTCGATCGGCATGTTTCGTTCCTTGTCAGTTTGCGTGGCCTCCGGCACTTAGGATGTGCCGGTGCGCGCCTTGGCGCGCGAGTCGAGGCGAGAACCACGCTTCTCGCCTCGACTGCGGAAGTCGGGCAGGAGCCCGATCTTCCGCTATTCAGATACGGCGCCGTTGAGCTTCGCGGCCAGCGCGTGCTCGACCAGCGCGGCCTGCTCGACGACGTGCGTCGAGTAGTGCCCGCACGCCGGTGCCGGCGAGCGCGGGCGCCCCGCGTAGTAGAGCTTCTGCTTCTCGCCGAGACAGTTTTGCAGGTGGTGCTGGATCTGGTACCACGCGCCCTGGTTCTGCGGTTCTTCCTGGCACCAGACGACGTACTTCGCGCCGGCGTGCCGCGCGAGCTCGGCCTTGACCTCGGTGCGCGGGAACGGGAAGAGCTGCTCCACTCTCACGATCGCCACATCCGTGAGGCCGCGCTTCGCGGCGTCCTCGAGGAGGTCGTAGTAGACCTTGCCCGAGCAGACCACGACGCGCTTCGTCTTCTTGGGATCCTTCGACGTCGTGTCGGGGATCATGAGCTGGAAGCCGCCGTTCGAGAGCTCGTCGAGCGTCGAGGTCGAGAGCTTGTGGCGCAGCATCGACTTCGGCGACATCACGATCAGCGGCTTGCGCAGGTCGCGCACCGTCTGCCGGCGGATCATGTGGAACATCTGCGCCGGCGTGGTCGGGTAGCAGACCTGCATGTTGTTGAGCGCGCAGAGCTGCAGGAAGCGCTCGAGCCGCGCCGAGCTGTGCTCGGGGCCCTGGCCTTCGTAGCCCTGCGGCAGGAACAGCGTGAGTCCCGACAGCCGGCCCCACTTCGCCTCGCCGCTCGAGATGAACTGGTCGATCACGACTTGCGCGCCGTTTCCGAAATCGCCGAACTGCGCTTCCCAGACCACGAGCGTCTGCGGATCGGTCGTCGAGTAGCCGTACTCGAACGCCATGACCGCTTCTTCGGACAGCAGCGAATCGATGATCCAGACCGAGCAGTCGTCGTTGACGAGCGTGCGCAGCGGCACGTGCGTGGCGGCGGTCTTCTGATCGTGCAGCACGGCGTGGCGATGGAAGAACGTGCCGCGGCCCGTGTCCTGGCCGACGAGGCGCAGGCGTGCGCCTTCGGTGAGGATCGTCGCGTACGCGAGGTTCTCGGCGTAACCCCAGTCCATCGGGATCTCGCCGCGCGACATTTTGAGACGGTCCTCGTAGATCTTCGCGACGCGCGGATGCAGCGTCATGTCGGGCGGTATCGCGAGGATCTTCGTCGCGAGCGCGTCGAGCGCTTTGCGCGAGATCGACGTCTTGCCGACTGGATCGTTCGCCGCGTTCAGGTGCTTCGACCAGTCGACCGGTGCGACCGGATGCGACTGCGCGAGCTCGACGATCGACTCGCCGCGCTCGAGCTGGGCGCGGTACTGGTCGACCATGGACTTCGCCTCGTCGGCCGTGACGACGCCGTCGTTGGCGAGACGCTCGGCGTAGCGCTCGCGTGCGGTCTTGTGCGCGCGGATGACTTGGTACATCACCGGCTGCGTCGCCGCGGGCTCGTCGGCCTCGTTGTGGCCGTGACGGCGGTAGCAGACGAGGTCGATCACGACGTCGCGCTTGAACTGCTTGCGGAAGTCGAACGCGACCTGCGCGCAGAACAGCACGGCTTCGGGATCGTCGCCGTTCACGTGGAACACCGGGGCCGCGACCATCTTCGCGACGTCGGTGCAGTAGAGCGTCGAGCGTGCGTCGTCCGGGCGGCTGATCGTGAAGCCGACCTGGTTGTTCACGACCGCGTGCACGGTGCCGCCGACCGCGAAGCCGCGCGCCTGCGACATCTGGAACAGCTCCATCACCACGCCCTGGCCCGCGAACGCGGCGTCGCCGTGGATCAGGAACGGCATCACCTGCGAGCGCTCGGTGTCGTGGCGGCGGTTCTGCCGCGCGCGCACCGAACCCGCAACCACCGGGTCGATGATCTCGAGATGGGACGGGTTGAAGCCGAGCGCGAGATGGACGGCGCCACCCGGCGTCGCGACGTCGGACGAGTACCCCATGTGGTACTTCACGTCGCCCGAATGCGCGGGGTCGGTCGGACCCTCGTGCTTGCCCTCGAACTCCGCGAACAGCTGCTTCGGCGGCTTGCCGAGCGTGTTCACGAGCACGTTGAGGCGACCGCGGTGCGCCATGCCGATCACGATCTCGCGCACGCCTTCGCCGCCGGCCCGGCGAACGACCTCGTCGGTGAGCGGAATCAGCGCGTCGCCGCCCTCGAGCGAGAAGCGCTTCTGGCCGACGTACTTCGTGTGGAGATAGCGCTCGAGGCCTTCGGCTTGCGTGAGCTTCAGCAGCAGGCGGCGTTTTTGCTCGGCGGTGAAGCCGAACACGCCGGCGCTGCGCTCGAGCCGCTCGTGCACCCAGCGGCGCTGCTCGGCGTCGGCGATGTGCATGAACTCGGCGCCGATCGTCGACGAGTACGTGCGCTTGAGCAGCGCGACGATCTCGCGCAGCTTCATCCGCGCCGGCGCGGAGAGCGAGCCCGTCGCGAACTCGGTCTCGAGGTCGCCCTTCGAGAGCCCGTGGAACTCGAGCTCGAGGTCGGGCGCGGGCTGACGCGGCGTCAGTCCGAGCGGATCGAGATTCGCCGCGAGGTGGCCGCGCGCCCGGTACGCGGTGACGAGCTTCAGCACGCCGGCCTGCTTCTGCGCCTCGATCGAATCGGCGGGCGTACCCGAGATGCGGTGCGGCTTGCCGTTGACGCGCGCGGCGCGCGCGACCTCCTCGACGATCGGCCCGTGCGGCACGTCGCCGGCCTCGCGGCCTTTCAGCGATTCGAAGTATTTGCGCCAGGCGGGATCGACCTGACCGGGGTCGGCGAGGAAGCGCTCGTAGAGATCCTCGACGAAAGCGGCATTGCCGCCGGACAGGTGGGAGGACTGTGCGAACTCGCGGATCAGCGAAGCCACTACCGTATCCAGGATGGATGCAACGCCTTGCGCCGAAATGAGTTTTCGGCTGCTGCGGCGCAGCAGGAGGGGGTCGCGATTATCGTGCAGAACCGGCCGGCGCCGCAACGTCCGGTGTGCGCGACTCGCGTCGTAGGCCGGACATCCGAAGGATGGCCGGCAGAGTGCCGCGCCGCGAGCCGGCCATCCTTCGGATGTCCGGCCTACAGCGTCATGCGGCGAAGCTCGGGGTCGGGCTCGCTGCGCTCCCAGACCTGATTGAAGTACTCGAGCAGTTGGCGGTGGCGCCCCGGTCCGTGGCGGTTGCCTTCGCCCTCGAAACGGCTCGCGAGCGTGCGGTGGAAGTAGCCGCCGACGTCGTTCAGCACGAACGCGGCCGGGTCGTGACGGTCCTCCTCCGCGACCGGACGCCGAAGATGCACGTAGCTCGACATCCGCGATGCGAAGCCGAGCAGACGATGGCCGTCGCGGACCGCCGAGGTCGGATCCTGCACGAGGACGCGGATCTCGGCGCCGCGACCCGAGAGCGCGATGCGCTTCAGCCCCTCGAGCAGTGTTTCGCGGTCCAGCAGTGCGCGATCGAGATCGCGCGAGTAGATCCAGAGTCTGTGGCGCGCGTCGGCGACGAGCCGGTCGACGCAGCCTTGCGCGTCGACGAGCCCCTCGGCGCGCAGGATCTCGGGCTCGGGTGCCGGCGCGATCGGCGCCGCAGCGCGCGCGGTGACCTGTGCGAGCGACGTGCGCATCACGTAGTGCGGGATGCCGGCCTCCTCGAACTCGGCGCCCTCGGGCGCGAACCCGAACTTCGCATAGAACGGCACGGCATGGGTCTGGGCGTGCAGGGAAAGCTCGTTCCAGCCGCGCGCCTGCGCATGTTCGATCAAAGTACGCAGGATCGCGTCGCCGACGCCGCGGCCGCGCCATTCGCGCCGCACCGCCATGCGACCGATCATGCGTTCGGGCGTGAGCCGGCCGGTACCGATCGGCGTTCCGTCGGCCGCGCGCGCGAGCGCGTGCACCGAGCCCGAGTCGAGCGTGTCCCATTCCTCGGCTTCCGGAACGCGCTGCTCGACGATGAAGACGACTTCGCGCACGGCGCGCAGTCCGTCGCGGTCCGCGGGCGACTCCCAGCTCGCGATCTCGACCCGGAACGACTCGTCAATCACGCTCGATCACCAGGTGGCCTGCGTCGACCATCGCCGCGAGCGCGGCGTAGTCCGACGCCGGTATGCGCGCGAGCGCGGTGCGATCGTAGCGCTTCGCGGCACCGAGCACGCGCGCGAGCGTGGCGCTCGTGACGTATCGGTCGCCGCCGAGCACGACGTACGTCGCGCGGCCGCGGCGCAGCGTCGCGATGCGGCTCCACGGCGAGCGGTGCAGGACGGCGCCCCTGGCGACCGACGTCGCGAGCCGCTGCGGATCGGTGCGCGAGCCGGGCGGTGCGGCATCGTGGGCGGAGCGGTAGCGCGTGATGAACTGCGCGAACCAGGGTGCGAGCGAGGCCCGGTCGGTGGTGAAGGCGGCTTCGAGCGCTTGCGCGACGCGCGCGAGCGCGTCGTCGCCGATCGCCGCGGCGTCGCGCGGCGGCGCGAGTTCGGGGTCGGCGTAGCGCTGCGATTCGTCGAGCCCCTCAGCGACGTGCTCGGCGTAGTCGACCAGCATCTCGCCGACCGACGGCGCGCGCATCCCGATCGACCAGGTCGTGCACTCGCCGATCGCGACGCCGTGGTGCGGAACCCCGGGCGGCAGGTAGAGCATGTCGCCGGGCTCGAGCACCCAGTCGTGCTCGGGATCGAAGCGCTCGAGCAGCTTGAGCTCCGAATCCGTGCGGAAGGCGCGCGACGCGCTCGGATCGGTGTCGATCTGCCAGCGGCGCCGCCCGCTCGCCTGCAGCAGGAACACGTCGTACTGGTCGACGTGCGCGCCGACCGAGCCGCCGTCGGTCGCGTAGCTGATCATGACGTCGTCGATCCGCCACGACGGCACGAAGCGGAAGTGTTCGAGGATCGCGTCGACCTCGGCGAGCAGCTTGTCGCAATCCTGCACGAGCAGGGTCCATTTCTTCTTCGGGAGCTTCGCGAAGCGTGCCTCCGCGAACGGTCCGGGCTCGAGCGCGTAGCGGTCGCGCTTCGTGTCGTGGATCACGATGCGCGAGCTCGCGCCGGGCTCGCCCGCGAGCCCCGCGAGGTCGTCGGGCGTGATCGGCGAGACGAAGCCCGGGAAAGCGTTACGGATCAGGAGCGGGCGCTTCTGCCAGTGGTCGCGGAGGAACCGCGCGGGCAGCATGCCGAGCGGGTGGTTCCGCTTCGCGTCGATTTCAAACGAAGATCGTCGGCCCATGCGTTCCCAGTAGGCCGGACATCCGAAGGATGGCCGGCTCAGCGCGCGTCGCCGGCCATCGCTGCGCGATGTCCGGCCTACTCAGTTGGCCTTGGCGAGCTTCGCAGCGAGGCCCGTGTACGTCGCTGGTGTCAGCTCGATCAGGCGCCGTTTCGCGTCCTCCGGCAGCGCGAGCGTCGCCACGAACTCGCGCAACGCTTCGCGCGTGATCCCGCGGCCACGCGTCAGCGCCTTCAACTGCTCGTACGGCTCGGGCAGCCCGTAGCGCCGCATCACGGTCTGCACCGCCTCCGCGAGCACCTCGGTCGCACCGTCGAGGTCGTGCGCGATGCGCGCGGGGTCGACCTCGAGCTTCGCGAGCCCGCGCTTCAGCGCATCGAACGCGATGTGCGCGTGGCCGAACGCCGTGCCGAGCGAGCGCAGTACGGTCGAGTCGGTGAGATCACGCTGGAAGCGCGAAATCGGGAGCTTCTCGGAAAAATGTCCGAGCAATGCGTTCGCGATGCCGAAATTGCCTTCGGCGTTCTCGAAGTCGATCGGATTGACCTTGTGCGGCATCGTCGACGAGCCGACTTCGCCTGCCTTCGTCGCCTGGCGGAAGTAGCCGAGCGAGATGTAGCTCCAGACGTCGCGGCAGAGATCGACCAGCACGATGTTGGCGCGCCGCGCAACGTCGCAGAGCTCGGCGATGAAGTCGTGCGGCTCGATCTGCGTCGTGTACGGGTTCGGCACGAGCCCGAGCGACGCAACGAAGCGCTGCGCGAGCGCGGGCCAGTCGACTTCCGGGTACGCGACGACGTGCGCGTTGTAGTTGCCGACCGCGCCGTTGATCTTGCCGAGCAGCTCGATCCGCGCGATCTGATCACGCTGGCGCGTGAGCCGCGCGACGACGTTCGCGATCTCCTTGCCGAGCGTGGTCGGCGAAGCGATCTGGCCGTGCGTGCGCGAGAGCATCGCGACCTCGGCGTTCGCGTGCGCGAGCCCGCGCAGGGTCTTGATCGTCGCGTCGAGCGCGGGCAGCAGCGCCGCCTCGCGCAGGTCGCGCAGCATCAGCGCATAGGCGAGGTTGTTGATGTCCTCGGAAGTGCACGCGAAGTGCACGAACTCGAGCACCGGCGCGAGCTCGGCGTTGCCGCGGAGCTTCTCCTTGACGAAGTACTCGACCGCCTTGACGTCGTGGTTCGTCGTCGCTTCGATCGCCTTGATCCGCTGCGCGTCCTCGAGCGAGAAGCCGGTTGCGAGCGCGCGCAGCGCGCGGCGCGCTTCGTCGGAGAAGCGCGGCACTTCGGCGATCTTCTGCTCGTCCGACAGCGCGATCAGCCACTCGGCCTCGATCAGGACGCGGCGGCGCATGAGGCCCGACTCGCTGAATATCGGCGCGAGCGGGGCGGACTTGGCGGCGTAGCGGCCGTCGAGCGGCGAGAGTGCGAGGAGCGGGTCGTGCGGCATGGGCGCGCATCTTAAAGCAGGGCGGCGCCCTATAATCGCGCTTCCCCAAAGGAGCCTCTTCCCATGAGCGACTACCGCATCGAGCGCGACAGCATGGGCGAGCTGAAAGTGCCTGCGAAAGCGCTCTACGGCGCGCAGACCCAGCGCGCGGTCGAGAACTTCCCGATCTCGGGCCTCAGGATGCCGCGCGAGTTCATCCGGGCCGTGGGGCTCATCAAGGCCGCCGCGGCGGAGGTCAACGCGGAACTCGGGCATCTCGACGGGCGTATCGCGAAGGCGATCAGCGCGGCCGGCGAGCGCGTCGCGAAGGGGACGCTCGACGCGGAGTTCCCGATCGACGTGTTCCAGACGGGCTCGGGGACGAGCACGAACATGAACGCGAACGAGGTCATCGCGCGCGTCGCGACCGACACGGGCCAGAAGGTCCATGCGAACGACCACGTCAACATGGGCCAGTCGTCGAACGACGTGATCCCGACCGCGATCCAGGTCTCGGCCTGCCTCGCGACGCACGAGCAGCTGCTGCCGGCTTTGAAGCACCTGAAGGCGACGATCGACCGCCGCGCGAAGGAGCTGGCCTCGGTACCGAAGACCGGCCGCACGCATCTCATGGATGCGATGCCGGTGACCTTCGGGCAGGAGCTTTCGGGCTGGTCCGCGCAGATCCGCACGGGGATCGAGCGCATCGAGAGCGCGCTGACGCGCGTGCGCCGGCTTCCGCTCGGCGGCACCGCGGTCGGTACCGGTATCAACGCCGACGAGCGTTTCGGCGCGGGTGTCGCGAAGGCGCTGGCGCGCGCGACGGGCTTTCCGTTCGAGTCGGGCGACAACTTCTTCGAGAACATCTCCGCGCAGGACTCGTCGGTCGAGCTGTCGGGTCAGTTCCGCACGCTCGCGTGCGCGCTGATGAAGATCGCGAACGATCTGCGCTGGATGAACTCCGGCCCGCTCGCGGGCCTCGCCGAGATCGAGTTGCCGGCGCTGCAGCCGGGCTCGTCGATCATGCCGGGCAAGGTCAATCCCGTGATCCCCGAGGCCGTGACGATGGTCTGCGCGCAGGTCATCGGCAACGACACGACGATCACGATCGCGGGGCAGTCCGGCAACTTCCAGCTCAACGTCATGCTGCCGGTCATCGCCTACAACCAGCTGCAGTCGATCGGGCTGCTCGCGACGGCGTCGCGTCAGCTCGCCGACGCCGCGATCGCGGGCTTCAAGGTGCGGGAGGACCGCATCGCGGCTGCGCTGGTTCGCAATCCGATCCTCGTCACGGCGCTCAATCCGGTGATCGGCTATGAAAAGGGCGCGGCGACCGCGAAGCAGGCCTACAAGGAGAACCGCCCGATCCTCGAGGTTGCGAAGGAGACGACCGGCCTCTCGGAGGCCGAGCTCGAGCGCTACCTAGACCCGATGGCGCTGACGCGCGGCGGGATCCAGGCCGGCGGCCCGGCATCCGGTGGCGGCTGAGGAGGGCTGCGACGGCCGGCGTCCGGCGCTCGTCCTCCGAAGCCCACTAGGAGCCTCGGCCCCGACGTGACAGTAGAGGCCGCATCTTTTCCCCGTTTACGGGCGGCACGCCGCCGCCCCGATCTTCCGCAGGAGCGAGTCGCAATGAGACGTGTCGTGTGGGTTTCCGCGTTGTGGAGCGCCTTCGCGTTCGGCCAGAGCGCCGACGTGACCGGCCCCGAGCTGTTGTCGGGCAATGCCGACGAGAAGCTCCAGGCCGCTGCGCGCGAGGCGAAAGCGAGCGGCAGAAAGCTCGTGATCAGCGCGCCCGAGTACTGGCACGACATGGTGCTGGAACAGATCCGCAAAGCCGCACCCGAGGTCGAGGTCGACCTGCGCGACTCGTTCGCCGAGAGCGTGATGGTGCGCGGCGAAGACGCGACGGCCGCCGCGGCGCCCGCGCCGACGCCCGAACCGACGCCTGCACCCGAGCCGACGCCGACGCCCGCTGCGGCGCCGACACCTGCGCCTGCGGCCGCGCCGACCCCGGCACCCGCACCGCGGCCGGCACCCGTGCCGCAACCGGCCATGCGTCCGGCGACGCCCGCCCCGACACCGGCCGCGCCGCCGCAGGCGCGTCCTGCGCCGACGCCTGCGCCGCCGTCGCGCCCGGTAGCGACACCCGCTGCGCCGACGCCTGCCCCGGTCGTCGAACGGGCGCCCGCACCGGCCCCGACACCCGCGCCGGCGCCATCCGCCACACCGCGACCCGCACCTGCCCCCGCAGCGGCCGTGCCCACGCCGGCGCCGACGCCGAGAGCCGCGCCGGCCGCGTCGTCGAAGCGCTCGGCCGACGTCGAGATCGCCTCGGTCAAGCGTCGTCTCGAGCAGAACCTCAACGCCGGCGACAGCGTCGAAGCGACGCTCACGCCGACGGAGCTCGAGGTCAACGACGTGATCTACGTCGAAGGTCCGGTCCGGGCGGTGCTCCGCCGCGGCAGCCTTCGCAACCAGCTCTACTGGCTCGACGGTGAGCTCGAGCTGCGTCGCGTCGAGCTGAAGGAGCTTGCCGGCGACCGCTACCAGGTCATGGAGCGCATCACCGACAGCGCGAGCGTCGTGCTGCGCGCGACGCGCGCCGCCGATACCGACGAGTTCACCGCGGTCGAACCTTCCGCGGCGGCTTCGGAGCGCGCGTCACTCGAGCGCCGCTACAACGGCGGTCAGACGATCAACGCGACGCTCGCGCCGAACCAGCTCGAGCAGAAGGACATTCTGTACCTGGGCGACAAGCTCGTCGTCGTCGTGCGGCTCGAAGGTAAGTCGCTCGACCGCTATTGGTTGGTCGGCAAGATCAACCTCGGACGCCGCGAGCTGATCCGCGACGGCAACAACAAGTACAAGGTGCTCGCGAACATCCGCGATTGAGCGGTATCGCCGCGCGACAAGAAAAACGCCGCCCTCGGGCGGCGTTTTTCGTTTCGCGTCCCCGCCGGTTCAGTCGGCGAGCTCGCGCTGGCGACGGAAGTGGATCGCGCCCGCGATCATCGCGCCGCCCGCCACCGCGCCGATCCACATCGAAGGCGAGGCGAGGATCCCTGCGAAGAGCTGCCAGTCCATCAGCTTGACCGGACCGTCGCGCTCGAACGCTCGGATCATGCTGCCGTCGTCGAGCCAGATCCAGCTGCCCGGCACGAGGCTCAGCAGGATGCGGCCCGCGATGTTCTGCCAGTACCAGGAGTCGGGGATGCTGAACGACTCGAACACCTCGAAGATCGCGATCATGACGCCGAGCGCGATCGGCAGCGCGACCGCCCAGAGGAACGGCTTCGACTTCGCGAAGCTCGACGTCAGGAGCAGCCAGCCGATCGCCGGCAGCGCCCAGAGCGCATTGATCGGCACGATCGCGAGCATCTTCGCCCACAGCGCGAGCGGCTCAGCCGGACCCCAGATGATCGTGAACGGGTTGATGCCGTGCATGCCGACGAACGCACTCAGCAGCACCAGGAACGCGATGTTCATCGCGACGGTCGCGACCCAAGCGAACAGCGGTGCGCCGAGTGCCGCCATCAGTACCTTCGAGATGACGGTCGCCGAGTCCGAGATCGGCAGCGACTTCCAGAACAGGATGCTGCGATCGCGGCGGTCGTCGTAGAGCGCGCCGAGCAGGTAGAAGAACAACACGAAGAACAACACGACCTGGATCACGAGCCAGAAGCTCGCGAGCCCCGAATCGATCCCGAACCCGACCTTGTCGAAGTCCGAGGGATCGATCTTCTCGACGAGCTGCTTGAGCGGCACACCGACATGAACCTCGCCGTTGAACTTGCCCGAGCTGTGCCACATCGCGAACGCCATGCCGACCAAGGTGAAGAACAGGAACACGATCGAGGTCCAGACCGGCGCCCAGAAGAATCCGCCGCGGTTCTCCCAGTACTCGCGCTTCAGCAGTTGCGGAAGGTGATTCATGCCGCGGCTCCGTTTCCGTTCTTCATCGTGGCGACGAAGATGTCGGCCACGCTCGGTTTGTGCAGTTCGCCGATCGACGCGAGCTCGTTGCGCCGCGCGCCGTCGAACAGGTAGATGCTCTTGCCGAACACCTGACGCTCGTAGAGCGGCTTCAGCGCGAGGGCCTGCTCGCGCCGCTCGGGCACGACCATCACTTCGGTGAAGCGCTCGGCGACCTCGTCCATCGTCGCGGACAGCGCGATCTTGCCGTCCTTGATGAAGATGAGATCCGTCAGGATGTGCTCGATTTCCTCGACCTGATGCGTCGTCACGAGGATCGTCTTCTCGTGGTCGAAGTAGTCGTTGAGGAGGTTCTGGTAGAACTCCTTGCGGAACAGGATATCGAGGCCGAGCGTCGGCTCGTCGAGCACCAGCAGCTTCGCGTCGATCGACATCACGAGCGCGAGGTGCAGCTGCACCACCATGCCCTTCGAGAGCTCCTTCACCCTCGAGGAGCGCTTGATCTTGGTGCGCGCGAGGAACGCCTCGCACTTCTGGCGCGAGAAGCGCGGGTGCACGCCCTCGACGAACTCCATCACCTCGGAAACGCGGATCCAGCGCGGCAGCACCGCGACGTCGGCGATGAAGCAGACGTCCTGCATCAGCGCGTGTCGATCCTTGCGCGGGTCGAGCCCGAGCACCTTGAGCTCACCCTCGAAGTCGGTGAGACCGAGGATGGCCTTCATCGCCGTGGTCTTGCCGGCGCCGTTCGGACCGATCAGGCCGACGATGCGTCCCGCGGGAATCTCGAAGCTGATTTCCTTGAGCGCGGTGGTTCCGTTGTAGCGCTTGGACAGCCGGCGGGCTTCGATCACGGCGCTCATGCGTCACCCCCGTTGCGCACCGGCGATTCGATCAGCTCGCGCAGGTCGAGTCCCAGGCGTTCGAGCCGTGCCCTGAGCTGCGGCCATTCCTCGCGCAGGAAGCGCTCGCGCTCGGAGCGGAGCAGCAGATCGCGCGCGCCTTCGTTGACGTACATGCCGAGCCCACGTCGTTTTTCCACGAGTTGTTCGTCCACGAGTTCTTGATATGCCTTCGAGACGGTGATCGGATTCAGCTGAAAATCCGCGGCGACCTGGCGGACCGAGGGCAGGGCGTCGCCCTGCTTCAGCACGCCGTCGAGGATCATCGCGACGACGCGGTCGCGCAGCTGGCGGTAGATCGGGGTGTTGTCGTTCCAGGTAACGGTCATGTCATTCGGTCCCGCGCGCGTTCGAGCCGAACGCGTAGTAGGGCATCGCGAGGCCGATCTTCCGCACGCCGCGGCGCGCGCCCTGCGCGATCACCGCCCCCGCGTTGTTGACCGCCGCGTCCAGCATCACGCTCGGGCCCGCAGCCTGGTTGGGCGCCGGCGTCGTGGCCGTCACGTATACGGTCGGCAGGACGACGAACGGGGCGGTGCCGCGCGCGGCGAAGTCCGGGGACGCGTAGACTGTCGCGATCGGGAGTGCGGCGCGTTCCTCGGCCGCCTCGACCCCGCGGATGCCGCTGCCGACCATGAAGACAGCCAGCGCGCAGACGACGAGGGTGATCGAAAATCGAAAGGTCATGTTCCGCTCCGTGGTGCTCGATCAAGCTAGTGTTGTAGTGAACTATAACACCGGTTCGAGCGATGTCAACCAGGTCCAAGGTCATGCGCCGCGCTGGGTGCGGTCACGGCCCCGAACGGTTCGGAGTTCCCCATGAAACTCAAGGCTTTACTTGTCGTTCTTCTCGGGTTGTCGCCCGCTGCGTTCGCCTGCAGCGAGCTGCTCGACACGGAATTCCGGCCGCTCGCGGGCAAGGAGAAGGTCCGGCTTTGCGACCGGTTCGGCGGCAAGGTGCTGCTCGTGGTGAACACGGCGAGCAAGTGCGGATTCACGCCCCAGTACGAGGGCCTCGAGAAACTCCACGCGAAATACGAAGGACGCGGCTTCGCGGTGCTCGGCTTCCCGTCGAACGACTTCATGGGACAGGAGCCCGGCACCGAGGCCGAGATCAAGGAGTTCTGCACGCTCACGTATGGCGTGAAGTTCCCGATGTTCGAGAAGGTCACCGTGAAGCAGGGCGCGGCCGTGCCGTTCTACGACGCGCTCGCTGCGCAGGCGGGCGACGAATACCCGGCCTGGAACTTCCACAAATACGTCGTCGATCGCGACGGCAAGGTCGTCGCGAGCTTCGGCAGCCGGACGAAGCCGGACGACGACGCGCTCGTCGCGCTCATCGAGAAGCTCCTCGGCGCCGGCCCCGCCGGACCGTAGCTTTCCGATGAACCGCCGCTGAGGTCGACGCGTGCGGCCGCGGAACTCCGCGGGCCGCCCGGCATCTCACGCCCCCGTGTTTGCGTTGTGTCGTCGCCGCCGCGAGAATGCCGCGTTTCCAAGGCGCCGCGATCCGGGCCACGGCCCGCGTCCTCCGTTTCGTTTCCCCAGGAGTTTCGAATGAAGAGCGTTCTGCGCAATACCCTTGCCGCGGCCGTCGCCGTTGGCGTCGCCGGCACCACGCTGCCGGCTGTCGCGATCGACAAGCTCACGACCGAGCGCGAGAAAGTCAGCTACATGGTCGGCCTCGACATGACGCGCAATCTCGAGCCGATCAAGGGCGAGATCGACGTCGCGATCATGCTGCAGGCGATCGAAGATTCGCTCAGCGGCAAGAAGCCGCTGCTCACCGACGAGGAAGCGCAGGCGATCCGACAGACTTTCATCCAGAAGATCAGCGCGCAGCAGCAGGCGAAGCAGCAGGAAGTCGCCGGCAAGAACAAGACCGAGGGCGAAGCGTTCCTCGCGAAGAACAAGTCGAAGGCCGGTGTGAAGAGCACCGCGTCGGGGCTGCAGTACGAAGTCATCAAGGAAGGGAAGGGCCCGAAGCCGGCCGCGACGGACCAGGTCAAGGTCCACTACGTCGGCACGCTGATCGACGGCACGAAGTTCGACAGCTCGATCGATCGCGGCGAGCCCGCGACCTTCGGTCTCAACGGCGTGATCCCGGGCTGGACCGAAGCGCTGCAGCTGATGCCGGTCGGCTCCAAGTACAAGCTCTACGTGCCGTCGAACCTCGCGTACGGCGACCGCGGCACGCCCGGTCCGATCGGCCCGAACGCGACCCTCATCTTCGAAGTAGAGCTCCTCGAAATCGTCAAGTGAAGTCAGGATGACTTCATCCCGGACAGCACAGCGATGTGCTTGATCCGGGATCGGTGTGGACGATGAGCTCATCCCCGACAGCGCCGGGGTGCGTTGAGCCGTGATCGGCGGGGTGGCGCGCAACTGCGCGCCACCCCTGAAAACCCCACGACCCTAATCGCACTTGAGCTCGTTCGTCAGGTTCAGGCTGCGGATGCGCATCATGGGGCCGACGAACGCAAGCGATCCCAGCACGGCGGCGAGCACGATCGCCGAGGCGAGCGATGCCGCGCGCGTGACGCCGTCGAGTTGGAGCCAGGCGATGCCGGGCATCACGAGCCACGTCGCCGTTGCGCCGAGTCCGACTCCGAGCATCATCACGCGCACGTAGATCGATCCGACGAACGCCAGGATACGGCTCGTCCGTGCGCCGAGCGCGACCCGAACGCCGATTTCGCGACGTCTGTCTGCGACATAGGTCGAAAGCAGATTGCCGACGCCGAGCACCATCAGCGCAAGCGCGATGCCGGCCGCGGACAGTCCGACGCGCATGTAGCGTCGCTCGCGGCTCAGGATGGCGTCGAGCATTTCCGGGCCCGAGCGCATCGCCGCGACGACACGGCTGCCGCCATTCGCGCGGAGCACCTGTTCAGCGATCGGGCGTAGTTGCGCGGGGCTCATGTCGCGGGCGATGAAATGTCCGACCGCACCGAACGGGGCGATTGGAAGATAGACGGTGGGTACGGGCATCTCCGACGGCGAGCGATCGCGCACGTCGCCGACGACGCCGACGATCTCGACCGCTGTTCCCTGCTCGCGCTCGAGGATCGTACGTCCGACGGCGTTCTCCTCACCGTACATCGCTTGCGCGAAGGACTGCGAAACCACCGCGGCATCGACGTCGCGGTCATGCAGCAAGCGTCCTTCGCTCGCCGTGAGCCCGAGCACACCGAAGTAGCCTGCGCTGACGCGATTCACATGCGTCGTGGTGCCGCGTGTCGCGTCATGTGATGCCGTCACGAACATCACGAAGCGATCGGCCGAAAAGGGCGCATCGGTCGCCAGACCGACGCGCGACGCCGTGTCGGGGTCCCAGCTGGCGATCGCTGCGGCATCCCTCGCGGCCGACTCGGGCGTGACGAGCGTGTTCTTTGCGCCGTCCACGTTTGCTATGCGAGCGACGACGATGCCCTCCACTTCGAAGCCGACGTCTGTCCGCTCGAGCCGTGTGACCTCGAAGACTGTCGCCACCGCGAGCCCGATCAGCGCAACTCCGACGCCGACCTGAACAGCGATGAAGGCCGTCAGTCGGCGCGCCGGGGTCGTGGCGCGCTGATTCGCGACCGACGCCGCCAACGTGCCATCCCCGCGTGCGGCGAGCGCTTCGAGCAGCAGCAGCGCGACGAAAAGCAGAACCGTCAGGCCGAGCACCACGACCAGGAGAGGTATCAATTGCGCGTCTGCGGTGCCGGCGTTCAGACCGTCGAACTGAGTCGCTCGCTTTGCGAAAGACAGCGCGGCGGGGGCCAGCAACAATGCGAGTAGGCCACCCGGCGCGACGCGAGCCAGCGTATCGGCCAGCACGAGCCGCAGCAGATCGGCGCGCGTGGCGCCGAGCACACTACGCAGTGCTGATTCCCGCTGCAGGCCGGACAGCTCCGTGGCGACCGCGGCGAGCGCGTTCGCGAACGCCACGGCGACGAGCAGCAGCGCGGCGAAAGCAGCCATCGTCGCGGTGTTGTGCGCCTCGGTCGCGCGGTCGGGGTTCATGTAGACCTGACGTGTCGCTGCGAAGCGGGTTTCAGCCGATTCGACGAATCTCGAGGTGGATGCGAAGGCGATTCGCTCGATCCTGGACCTTGTGGTCGCGTAATCGGTGGTGCGCGGATCGAGCGCGAAATGCCAAATTGGAACCTCGGCGCCGATCGCTTCGGGGAGGCTGCCGTGGAACGTCGCAGCGCCCTCTGCCGCAGGAATCCAGACGTCCTCGTTCGCGTCGCGCGCGATCCCGCGGAAACCGCGCGGCGCGATGCCGACGACCTCGAAGGACCTGGCGCCGATCACGATCGACGTGCCCGGAACCGCCGGTCGCCCCGCGCGGGCCCAGAGGCGGTCCGATACGAGTGCGGTCTTGCGATCGCCGGGCTCGGACGCACTCGGCAGCCGTCCGTGCAGCGCACGGAGTCCGGTCGCGGCAAAGAAGCCGCCGCTGCCGGCCGCGATGCTCACGGACTCCTCCGTGTCGCCGAGCGTCACGACCGCGCGTCCGGAGGCCCACGCTGCCGTTCGCTCGCCGAAGATCTGCTCCAAGAGCCTCACCGCCGACGAGTCGAGTGGAAGGTGCGAGGCCGTCCTGGTTGCCGCATGGACGCTGACCCATCGCGAATCGATCGTCGTTCCTGGAACATCGGACCATCGGAGTTGCACCAGCAGCACGACGATCGCCGCGAGCGCCGCGATCGAGAACGCCGAGAGCAGCACGCCGAACCCGTGCTCGACGGGCGCAGACCTGAAATGGCGTACGAAACGCATGCTTACGCCGTCAGCCGTGCTTCGCCGCGGGGAGCGGGCCCGCGATCGCCGCCGCAGCGTCGGCACGAGCTTCCCGGAGCCGGCCGCCAACGAGGCTGACCACTCGATCCGCGATACGCATCGCTTCGGGCCGGTGCGCGATCATGATCGTGGTGATCCCGAGGGCTCGGATTCCGCTGAGCACCTTGCGTTCGGTATCGACGTCGAGGTGCGAAGTGGCCTCGTCGAGGAACAACAGGACCGGCGACCGGTAGAGAGCACGCGCAAGCAGCAGTCGCTGGCGCTGGCCTCCTGAAAGCGTCGTTCCGTTGTCGCCCACCGCGGTGTCCCATTGAAGCGGCATCGCGCAGATGTGCGCCTCGATCTGCGCCACGCGCGCCGCGGATCGCGCACGGGCGAAGTCGGGGCTCGCGTCGAAGAACGTGATGTTCTCGAGAATCGACCCGGAAAAGAGCTGATCTTCCTGCAGGACGATCGCGCTCCTTGGAAGGAGGCGACGGACGCCCTGCGCGTGCACCTCATGACCGGCGATCGAAACCGTGCCGCGCGTCGGGCGGAGGAGACCGGAAAGGATTTTCAGGAAGGTCGTCTTGCCGACGCCGGATTCGCCACAAATCGCGACGAAGGTGCCCGGCTCGACGGCGATGTTCACGCCGGCGAGGAGCGGGTGGGCTTCACCCTGGAACAGGAACTCCAGGTCGCGCACGACCAGCCCGGTCGGCTCGTCCGTGGCGGGAAGCGCTTCGATCGCTTCCGCATCCTGGCCGAGGATGTCCGCGATTCGACCGATATGGATGTCCATCGTGCGCAACTGGAACACACGATCGATCAAACGCAGTACCTGTTCGGAGAACCGCTGCCGATACGCCAGCACGGCGAAAATCATGCCGATCGAGATCGCCTGCTCGCGATACATGAGGCCGAACACGATCAGCAGCGCGGCGATCTCGAGCCCGGGAAGCAGCCCGCGCACGCCTTCCAGGATCGTCGAGAGGCGACTCGCGCGCAGTGACGCGTTGAGGAAACGCCGATAGTTCCGGATCCACGTGCCGTATCGTTCGGCTTCTCCGCCCATGCCCTTGATCGACGCAACGCCACGGACCGTCTCGATGAACACGGTCTCCTCGGCGGCCTTGGCGGCGACTCCTTCCTCGACGAGATACCGCGACCTTGCGAGCGAAACCTGCCGCACGGTGACGAAACCGACCGCCGATAACGCGCAGATCGCCGCGGCCGCCGGCGCGTAGACGAGGAGCGTGACGAGCAGCACCACGACCGTCAGCGAGTCGAGCAGCGTCTCCAGCAGGCCCGCAGCGAACAGGATCCGCACCGCCTCGAGAGATCCGAATTTCGAAACGAGGTCGCCCGTGTGCCGTTGCTCGAAGAACGACAGCGGCAGCGCGAGCATGTGTCTGAACAGGTTTCCACCCATGTCGTCGCCGAGCCTCGCGTTGAGGTCGGCGATCGCGAGCGACCGCATCGAGGACACTACGACCTGGTAGAGGGTGATCGAAACCACGCCACCGGCGATCGCCGCTAGCAAGCCGAGCGACGCGTGCCCCGCGAGCGAGTCGACCGCGATCTGCACGAGCATCGGCATCGCGACGATCGCGATCTGCAGCGCGAGGGTGACTGCGGCGACGAGGGCCAGGCCGCGCCAGATCGATCGATCGTTCGGGAACAGCTTCCACAGCGTGAGATCGCGACGCTTCGGCGACGCGGCGTCTGCGCCGAAGCGCTCGCACGCGAGCACTACGCCCGTGAACGACTCGCCGAACTCCTGCTCCGAGAGGTGGCGCACTCCGCGCGCAGGATCGTGGACGACGTACCTGCCGCGTCGGATGCCGGTGAGCACGACATAGTGATCGAAGTTCCAGTGGACGATGAGCGGCAGCCGCAGTGCCGGCAGTTGATCGAGCTCGAGCCGAAGCGGTGACGCGTCGATTCCTGTTCCCGAGAGCACCCGGCGGACGTCGCCCAGCGTCGCGCCGCGCGCGGAGATCGGAAAGGCACGGCGCAGCGCGCCGAGCGACCAGTCGAGGCCGAGCGAGCTCGCGACCATCGCAACGCAGGCGAGCGAGCACTCGGAGCGCTCGTGCTGCAAGATCATCGGGACGCGTCTCGTCTTCATTCAGGTTCGATCCACCGATTTCACCCGCACCTCGAGCCCGATCTCGGTCGGCGTGAGCAGCACCGGCGTCGTCGTCAGAATCGAAGTCGCTTGCTCGCGCCGCAGTTCGACTATCGACCGGTTGAATCGGCTCCGCTTCGCGATCAGCTCGTCCGGCGCCCCCTGGACAGGCGTGAGTGCGAGCTCGCCCGACGACCGTCCAGGGCCGTCCGCCGCTAGCTGCGCGATCTCCCACGGTCCCGCCGGGTCGAGCGCGACACCCGCCGTCGCGTGCCGCGACCGCCATGCGGCGACCACGACGAGACCCTGCCGGCCGCTGGGCGCGCCCGCGCAGGTGCCGCTCGCGGTGTCGCCGCAGTCGAGCGTTTGCCCGACCGACAAATCGGCCGGGGCGCCGGAGAAGACGACGGTGGGTCCGCGGTACACGAGTCGCGTCGTGCCGAACGAAGTGGCCGTGCGCATTGCGAAGCCCGCGAAGGCGAGCGCGAGACCGCCTGCCAGCACGGCCAGTGTGATCGCCTTCCTGGTGCCCCAGTACGCCATCGGCTCGTCTCCCCGCCGCCGGCCGCGACGCTCCAGCGCCTGCGCGCGAAACAACGGCTCATTCACGCAGCGCTGCTCCGGCGTTCGCCAGCTTCCGATCGAACAGCTCGCGTGGATAGCCGCTTTCGACGAGGTAGCGCTCCACGTGCGAATAGAAGAGCTTCAGACCCTCGCAGTACACGGACGGGTTGTCGAAGCCGCGCGCACGCGAGTAGCGGTTCTCGAGATCGCCGCCACGGCACACGCGTTTCCAGCGGCAGTCCCTGCACCCGTCCGGCAGCGTCTGCATCGCGCGGTCGAGCTCGTCGAAAACATCGTGGTTGAGGAACTCGCCGAGCGACTGTTCGTCGACGTGCATCTGCGGCGCCTTCTGCTGCCAGTCGAGCGCTGGTATGTACGAGTCGTTCACTGCGACCTTGCCGTCGCTGTGGATCACGATGATCTGGAACTCGTTGACGGACTTGCCGTCGCCGAACGATTCTGGCATCGGCGCGGATATGACGGGGGGCTCCTTCCGTTGCTGGAAATGCGTGAGGAAGTCCCTGACCTGGCGTACCGTGACCGACGCTTGGTCTTCGGCGACCCACTCGTCGAAGATGTCGCACAACGCGCGCCCGTAGTCGAGCGCGGTCGCCCCGTCGGGGATGCCTTGATCGTGGCTCGTGTCCGGCAGCAGGAAACTCATGCTGTCGAGCTGCAGCTCCTTGCGCAGCGTGCGATAGGTTTCGCGATAGTCCTGCTTCGGACCGAGCACGGAGATCGAGCCGACGTTGAGGCTCGACTCGCTCGTGTTGGAGCCTCGGATCGCGGCGAGCCCTTTCGCGACGCGGTCGTAGGAGCCTCGGCCGAAGTGATCGATGCGATAGCGGTCGTGCACTTCCTTCGTTCCGTCCACGCTGACGCCGACGCTGACGGCGTGGCGGTGGAGCAGCGGGAGCCAGCGATCGTCGATCAGCGTGCCGTTCGTCTGCATCGAGAACTCGATGCGGATCCTGCCGCCCGCTGCCTCCTCGAATATCTCGCACATGCGCGCGAAGTTCCGCGGCTTCTGCATCATCGGCTCGCCGCCGTGGAACGCGAGCAGCAGGTTGGGGATACCGAGCTCCAGGCATCCGTCGACCAGGTAGCGCGCGATCGATCGGATCGTCTTCTCGTTGATGACGGCGGGTCGCTCGCGATACGACTCGTCGCCGCCGAAGAAGTAGTAGCAGTACGAGCAGGCGAGGTTGCAGCGTTCGGCTGTCTTGAGGACCACTTGCAGGTGGTTGAATCGGGTCCGCATCACGCGGGGCGGCTTCGTCGGCGCGTTCTCGCGCGCCGATGCGTCGGTATGAGCTTCGATGAGCATGGCGTGTCCTGGGAGTCGAGGAGCCTGCCGCCGCGAGCGGCGGCAGGCGAACGACGCACTTACCTCGGCTGGGTCACGATCTGCGTGTACCCACCATCCCCGGTCTGATTGTGATTGCCGGACGTCTGGTAGTACGGACCGAACGATTGGCTGTAGGTGTACCCGTACGCGCCGGCGACCATCATCGATTCGGCCTCGGTCAGAAGCCGGCCAACCAGCGGCGAGATCTTCTTTTCAGCATTCACTAGCTTTTCTCCATGTAGGACCGGTACCGCAATCACCTCGGCTGCTGAAGCTGGGTGTGGCCGCCGCCGCCGCTCTGGAAGTGTTCACCGCCGCCGCCCTGGTAGTACGGGCCGCTCGACTGGTAGTAGCCACCGCCCTGGGCGTAGCCTCCGGCGCCGCCGATGCTCCCGACCTCCTCGTGCGAGAGCAGACGGCCGACGATCGCGGTCGTTGGAGCTCCGTTTTGCTTCTTCATCTTCATCCTCTGGGTTGCTGAATTGACTGCCGGACCCGCAAGGACCGGCAGTGCGTGTCGCGTCCGCGCGAGCGGACGCAAACCTTCTCGCCGGAACCCGCAGGCTCCGGCGAGAGGGTTACTCGGGGTGGCGGGCAGAATCAGCTCAAACGAATGCACGGAGACGCCCGGGAGGCCCCAAACGAAGCGCGGCGACGCTAGAATTCGCCGCCGCGACGCGCCCTTGCGCGCGCCACCAGCAAGGTAGTCAATGCACGTCACGATCTTCGGGACCGGCTACGTCGGCCTCGTCACGGGTACTTGCCTCGCGGAGGTCGGCAACGACGTCGTCTGCGTCGACATCGACCGCGGCAAGATCGACCGGCTCAACGCCGGCGAGATCCCGATCTTCGAGCCGGGCCTCGAGGACATGGTCGCGGCGAACCGCCGGGCCGGGCGCCTTCGCTTCACCACCGACGCGAAGACCGCGGTCGACCATGCCCAGGTGATTTTCATCGCGGTCGGGACGCCGCCCGACGAGGACGGCAGCGCCGACCTCTCGCACGTGCTCGACGTCGCACGCACGATCGGCGCGTCGCTGACGCGCTACGCCGCCGTCGTCAACAAGTCGACCGTGCCGGTCGGTACCGCCGATCGTGTCCGAGACGCGATCGCGGCGGTGCTCGCCGAGCGCGGCGTCTCGATCGAATTCGACGTCGTCTCGAACCCCGAATTCCTGAAGGAGGGCGACGCGGTCAAGGACTGCATGCGCCCCGACCGCATCGTCGTCGGCGCCGGCAGCGCACACGCGATCGAGCTCCTGAAGTCGCTCTACGCGCCGTTCAATCGCAACCACGAGCGCCTCGTACTGATGGACGTGCGCTCGGCCGAGCTCACGAAGTACGCGGCGAACGCGATGCTCGCGACCAAGATCAGCTTCATGAACGAGATCGCGAACATCGCCGAGCGCGTCGGCGCCGACGTCGAAATGGTCCGCCACGGCATCGGCTCGGACCCGCGCATCGGTTACTCGTTCATCTACCCCGGCGCGGGCTACGGTGGCTCGTGCTTTCCGAAGGACGTGCGCGCGCTCGACCGAACGGCGCGCCACCACGGCTACACGCCGCGCATCCTCGAGGCGGTCGAGGCGGTCAACGCGACGCAGAAGAACCGCCTGTTCGAGCTCGCCTCGGCGCACTTCGGCGAACGTCTGGCCGGCCGCACGATCGCGATCTGGGGCCTCGCATTCAAGCCGAACACCGACGACATGCGCGAGGCGCCGTCGCGCGTGCTGATCGAACGCCTGCTCGGCGCCGGTGCCCACGTGCGCGCGTACGACCCCGAGGCGCGCGATGAGGCGCAACGGATCTTCGCCGGCCGCGCCTCGCTCGCGGTCTGCGATGACCCGTTCGCGGCGCTCGAAGGCGCCGACGCGCTCGCGATCGTGACCGAGTGGAAGGCCTTCTGGAGCCCGGACTTCGAGCGCATCCGCACGACGCTGCGGACCCCGGTGATCTTCGACGGCCGCAACATCTACGATCCGCGCACGGTCGAAGCGGCCGGCATCGCCTATTACGGCATCGGGCGCGGGCGTTCGGTCGTTCATCCGGGCAGCGTCTGAGGCCGTCGACATGCGCAACTACGATTCGACCCGACGCGCGCTCGTGACCGGTGGTGCCGGTTTCCTCGGCTCGCACCTGTGCGAGCGGCTGCTCGCGGACGGACACGAGGTGATCTGCGCCGACAACCTGTTCACCGGGACCAAGCGCAACATCGATCATCTCGTGGCGCACCCGCGCTTCGAGTTCCTGCGTCACGACGTCACGTTCCCGCTCTACGTCGAGGCCGACGAGATCTGGAACCTCGCGTGTCCGGCGTCGCCGATCCACTACCAGCACGACCCGGTGCAGACCACGAAGACCTCGGTGCACGGCGCGATCAACGTGCTCGGTCTCGCCAAGCGCCTGCGCTGCCGGATCTTCCAGGCCTCGACCAGCGAGGTCTACGGCGACCCGCAGGTGCATCCGCAGCGCGAAGGCTACTGGGGGCATGTCAATCCGATCGGGCCGCGCTCGTGCTACGACGAGGGCAAGCGCTGCGCCGAGACGCTGTTCTTCGACTACTTCCGGCAGCACGCGCTCGAGATCAAAGTCGCCCGGATCTTCAACACCTACGGCCCGCGCATGCACCCGAACGACGGCCGCGTCGTCTCGAACTTCATCGTCCAGGCGCTGCGCGGCGAGCCGATCACGATCTACGGCGAAGGCCGGCAGACGCGCTCGTTCTGCTATGTCGACGACCTGATCGAGGCGTTCGTGCGGTTCATGGCGACACCGCCGGATTTCCCGGGCCCGATCAACCTCGGCAATCCCGGCGAGTTCACGATCCGCGAGCTCGCCGAGAAGGTGATCGAGCTGACCGGTTCGCGTTCGAAGCTCGTGTTCCGTCCGCTGCCGGCGGACGACCCCGCGCAGCGCCAGCCGGACATCTCGCTCGCGCGCGAACGTCTCGGCTGGGAGCCCGCGGTTCCGCTCGCCGACGGCCTCGCGCGCACGATCGCGTACTTCGATGGGACGCTCGGCGACGACGCGTCGCGCGCGCTCGTGTAGGATTTTCGCGTGCCCGATCTCAATGCCCGACTCGACGAGCTCGAGACCCGCGTCGCGTTCCAGGACGAGCTGCTCGCGACGCTCAACCGTAGCGTCGCCGGCGTCGACCGGGAGCTGCGCGCGCTGCGCGGCGAGCTCGAGCAGGTGCGCCGCACGCTCGAGTCGGTCCGTGTCTCGCTCGCGCACGATGCACGCGACGAACCGCCGCCGCCTCACTACTGAGGGCAGGATGCCCTCATCCCGGACAGGCCGTGGATGGCCGATGATCCGGGATCCAGAACCAGAACGAATCCAATGAGCGATTCACTCAAGGACCAGCTCCTAAAACTCGGCTTCAAGCGGCCCGAGCGCAACCCCGATCGGCCGCCGAAACCGCAGCACGGCCACGCGAAGCCGCACGCGCACGCGCCCGCTGGCGAGAAAGCGGCCAAGCCTGCGCCGCAGAGGCCACGCGGCGAGCTCGACCTCGCGAAGGCCTACGCGATCCGCGCACAGGCCGAGCGGACCGAGCGCGACCGCGCCGAGCGCGAGGCGCAGGAACGCGCGCGCGAGAACAAGGAACGCAAGGCGAAGCTCGCGGCACTGTTCGAGGGGAAGGCGCTCAACGACCCGAACGCGGACGTCGCGCGTCACTTTCCTCACGGGGCGAAGATCCGGCGCGTCTACGTCACCCCCGAACAGCTCGCGCAGCTCAACCGTGGCGAGCTCGGTGTGGTGCAGATGAAGGGCCGCTACCTCGTCGTCGCGCGCGAGCTGGCGCTCGAGGCGAAGGCGATCAGCGACGATGCGCTGGTATTGTTGCCGGATCCCGAAGCGCCGGCGGACGACGACATTCCGGCGGATCTGGTCTGGTGATCCTCACAGCGCGTACGAATCGCGCGGGTCGAGGATCAGGATCTGCGGCATCTCGCGCACCCCGGCTTCGTTCATGCCGCTCATGAGCGGCGCCGACGCGAGGAAGGCCTGGGCGCGTTCGAGCGAATCCCAGTCCATCGAGACCATCACGTCGTTGATCGAGCCGTGCCGCACGTAGACGCGGCACGCGACCTCGCCGGCCTGCCGGCGCGCGTCGCGCGCGCGATCGAACACGGCCTTCCATTTCGCGTAGTCGGTGACCTTGTGGCGCACCGCGATCGTGACCATGCTGAGCTCTCCCCGATGCGCGCGATTCTAGCAATCGCTCGTCGACGCGAGGTCAATCGGGGTCGTAGTCGAGGTTCGGCGCGAGCCAGCGCTCGGCCTGGGGGAGGGGCCAGCCCTTGCGTCGCGCGTAGTCCTCGACCTGCTCGCGCGTCAGACGGCCCACGACGAAGTACTGCGACTCGGGGTGGGCGAAGTAGTAGCCCGAAACTGCGGCGGCCGGGTACATCGCATAACTTTCGGTCAGCACGACGCCGGCACGCTCGGGCGCACCGAGCAGGGTGAACAGCGTGCCCTTCTCGGTGTGGTCGGGGCACGCCGGGTAGCCGGGCGCAGGGCGGATGCCGCGGTACGACTCGGCGATCAGCGCCTCGTTGTCGAGCGCCTCGTCGGGTGCGTAGCCCCAGAGGTCGCGGCGCACGCGCCGGTGCAGCGCCTCCGCGAGCGCTTCGGCGAGCCGGTCGGCGAGCGCCTTGAGGAGGATCGCGTTGTAGTCGTCGTGCTCGCGCTCGAAGCGCTCGAGGTGCGGCTCGATGCCGATCCCCGCCGTGACCGCGAACGCACCGATGTGGTCCGCGAGCCCGCTCGCGCGCGGCGCGACGAAGTCGGCGAGGCAGAAATCCGGGCGTCCCGGCGGCTTCTCGGCCTGCTGCCTCAGGAAATGCAGCGTCGCGAGCGTGCGCTTTCGCGAGTCGTCGGCATAGACCTCGACGTCGTCGCCGACCGCGTTCGCGGGCCAGAGCCCCACGACCGCTTTCGCCGTGAGCATGCGTTCGGCGACGATGCGCTGGAGCATCGCGCGCGCGTCGCGGTACAGCTCGCGCGCCTGCGCGCCGACGACTGGGTCGTCGAGAATCGCCGGGAACTTGCCCGACAGCTCCCAGGTGCTGAAGAACGGCGTCCAGTCGACGAACTCGACGAGCTCCGCGAGCGGATAGTCGTCGAACACGGTGATGCCGGGCTTGCGCGGCACCGGCGGCGCGTAGCCCGTCCAGTCGGGGATCGCGCGCTGCGCGCGCGCGGCGGCGAGCGGAACGAGACGCTTGCCGGGGCCACGGTCCTTGTGGCGCTCGCGGATCTCGGCGTACTCGCCGCGGATCTTCTCGAGGAACTCCGCGACGAGCTCCTTCGAGATCAGCGACTGCGCGACACCGACCGCGCGCGACGCGTCCTTGACCCACACCGTCGGCGAGCGGTAGTGCGGCTCGATCTTCAACGCGGTGTGCGCGCGCGAGGTCGTGGCCCCTCCGATCAGGAGCGGCACCGAGAACTCCTGCCGCTGCATCTCCTTCGCGATGTGCGACATCTCTTCGAGCGAGGGCGTGATGAGTCCGGACAGCCCGATGAAATCGGCGCGCTCGGCCTTGGCGACGTCGAGGATCCGCTGCGCCGGCACCATGACGCCGAGGTCGATGACCTCGAAGTTGTTGCAGCGGAGCACGACCCCGACGATGTTCTTGCCGATGTCGTGCACGTCGCCCTTGACCGTGGCGAGCACGATGCGCGCATTCGACTTCGACACGTCGCCGGTGCGGGCCTTCTCGGCCTCGACGTACGGGATGAGGTACGCGACCGCCTTCTTCATGACGCGCGCCGACTTGACGACCTGCGGCAGGAACATCTTGCCCGCGCCGAACAGATCGCCGACGACGTTCATGCCGTCCATCAACGGGCCTTCGATGACGTCGAGCGGGCGCGGCGTCTGCGCGCGCAACTCCTCGGTGTCGGCCTCGACGAACTGGTCCATGCCGTGCACGAGCGCGTGCTTGATGCGCTCGCGCACCGGGAGCTCGCGCCACGCGAGGTTCGCGGTGTCGTCGGCGCTTTTCTTTCCCTTGTAGCGCTCGGCGATCTCGAGTAGCCGCTCGGTCGCGTCGCGCCGGCGGTTCAACACGACGTCCTCGACGCGTTCGCGCAGATCCGCGTCGAGGTCGTCGACGATCGGAAGCGCACCGGCGTTGACGATGCCCATGTCCATGCCGGCGCGGATCGCGTGGTAGAGGAATACCGCGTGGATCGCTTCCCGCATCGCGTTGTTGCCGCGGAACGCGAACGAGACGTTCGAGACACCGCCGGAGACGTGGCAGTGCGGCAGCGTCGCCTTGATCTCGCGCGTGGCCTCGATGAAATCGACCGCGTAGTTGTCGTGCTCCTCGATGCCGGTCGCGATCGCGAAGATGTTCGGATCGAAGACGATGTCTTCGGGCGGGAACCCGACGACTTCGGTGAGCAGCTTGTACGCGCGCGTGCAGATCTCGACCTTGCGACGCGCCGTGTCGGCCTGGCCCTGCTCGTCGAACGCCATCACGACGACCGCGGCGCCGTAGCGCAGCACCTTGCGGGCCTGCTCGAGGAACTGCGCCTCGCCTTCCTTGAGCGAGATCGAGTTGACGATGCCCTTGCCCTGCAGGCACTTCAACCCCGCCTCGATGACCGACCACTTCGAGGAGTCCACCATCACCGGCACGCGCGCGATGTCGGGCTCGGATGCGATGAGGTTGAGGTACCGCGTCATCGCAGCTTCCGCGTCGATCAGGCCTTCGTCCATGTTGACGTCGAGCACCTGGGCGCCGCTCTGCACCTGCTGGCGCGCGACCTCGACGGCCTCCTCGTAGCGGTCTTCCTTGATGAGCTTGCGGAACTGGGCCGATCCGGTGACGTTGGTGCGCTCGCCGACGTTGACGAAGTTCGTTTCGGGCGTGATGACGAGCGGCTCGAGGCCGGAAAGGCGGGTCGCGCGGTATGACATCGGTCAGGCTGCGGCGGCGACTTCGCGCAGGAGCGGGCGCGGCGGGATCGGAGCGACGGCCGCGGCGATCGCCGCGATGTGCGCGGGCGTGGTGCCGCAGCAGCCGCCGACGATGTTGACGAGCCCCGCGCGCGCGAACTCGGCGATCGTCGCCGCCATCTGCTCGGGCGTCTCGTCGTACTCGCCGAACGCGTTCGGGAGTCCCGCGTTCGGATGCGCGCTGACGTAGCACTCGGCGACCTGCGCGAGGATGTCGATGTAAGCCCTGAGCTCGGTCGCGCCGAGCGCGCAGTTGAGACCGATCGCGAGCGGACGCGCGTGGCGAACCGAATACCAGAACGCATCGGCGGTCTGGCCGGAGAGCGTGCGGCCGGAGAGGTCGGTGATGGTGCCGGAGATCATCAGCGGTACGCGCGCGCCGCGCGCCACGAACTCCTCGTCGATCGCGTAGAGCGCGGCTTTCGCGTTCAGCACGTCGAAGATCGTCTCGACCATCACGATGTCGGCGCCGCCGTCGAGCAGCCCGCGCATGGCCTCGCGGTACGCAGCGACGAGCTCGTCGAACGTGACGTTGCGGAAACCGGGATTGTTGACGTCGGGGCTGATCGACGCGGTGCGGTTGGTCGGGCCGAGCACGCCGACGACGAAGCGCGGACGCTCGGGCGTCTTCGCGGTCTTCGCGTCGCATTCGAGCCGTACGAGGCGCGCGCTCTCGCGGTTGAGCTCGTAGGTGACGTGCTCGAGCGCGTAGTCGGCCTGGCTGATCCGCGTCGCGTTGAACGTGTTCGTCTCGATCAGGTCCGCGCCCGCGTCGAGATACGCGCGGTGCACCGCGCGCACGATCTCGGGCTGCGTCAGCGAGAGCAGGTCGTTGTTGCCCTTGAGGTCGCAGCCGTGGCCGTCGGCATGGTCGTGCGCGTGCTGCGAGTCGCAGCCGGCGCTGAAGCGTTCGCCCCGATAGCCCGACTCGTCGAGCTTGTACGCCTGCAGCATCGTGCCCATTGCGCCGTCGAGCACGAGGATGCGCTCGGCGAGCGCGCGCTCGAGCGCGGCGGTGCGCAGGGGATCGAGCCAGGGGAGGTCGGACATGGCGTCTCCGGTCAGGTCTTGCGCGCGAGCAGCGCCACGACCTCGAAGTGCGGCGGGCGGCGTTCGCGCGTCACGGCGCGGCACTCGAGCACGTCGAGCCCGGCGCGGGTCGCGAGCTGGCGCAGCTCGCCGGTCGAGAAACCGAGGTTGCGGTGATCGAAGGCCTCGACCGCGGCCTTGTGCGCGTGCTTCGCGAGTGTCACGGCAAGCAGGCGACCGCCGCGCTTCAGCACGCGAGCCGCCTCGGCGACCGCGACGGCCGGCCGGTCGCTGTAGGTGAGCGCGTGCATCATCAGCACGAGCTCGAAACGTGCGTCGGGCGCGTCGAGCGCGTGCATGTCGCCTTCGCGCACGTCGACGTTGCCGTACTCTTCGAGCCGTTTGCGCGCCGCCTCGACGACGCGCGCGCTCGTGTCGATGCAGAGCACCGATTTCGCGTGCGGCGCGAGCAGCTCCGCGACGACACCGTCGCCCGAGGCGATGTCGAGCACGTCGCCGAGCTCGAACAGATGCATGAAACCGCGCGCCAGTGCTTCCCAGGTGCGGCCGGGCGAGTAGTGCCGCTCCATGTCGCCCGCGACCGAGTCGGCCCAACCGCGTTGCGTGCGCTTCGCGAGCACGGCGGCGAGCCGCTTCGCGTCGTCGCGCAGCAGCGGGTCGTCGGAGGCGTCGCGCACCGCGCGCCAGAGCGCCAGCAGCGCGGGAGGCGCCTCGGCGTTGTAGCGGTAGTACGCCGACACGCCCGAGCGACGATCGCGCACGAGGCCGATGTCCTTGAGCTTCGCAAGGTGGGTCGAGACCCGCGGCTGCGCGAGCCGCGTCACCGCCGATAGCTCCGCGACGGTGAGCTCCTCGCGCTCGAGCAGGGTCGTGAGGCGCACGCGGGTGCCGTCCGAGAGGACGCGCAGGACACCGGTGCAGTCGGCGAGGTCCACTTATCTTTACATCGCGATTGAAAGATCAAGCAGCGTATGCGAGCGGCGCTGCACCGTCAAGGTGCGCGCCGCAGCCCCGGGCCGGGTGCCGAGCTCGGGCTCGAGCACCGGCACGCTACTATTCGCGTCTTTCGCCGCGCGCTTCGCGGCCGTCCGAGGGCGCCATGGATTTCCGCTACACCGAAGAGCAGTTGATGATCCAGGACGTCGCGCGCCGGATCGCGCGCGAGCGCATCGCGCCGGTCGCGGCGGACTTCGACAAATCGGGCGAGTTCCCCGCCGAAACGATCAAGGTGCTCGGAGAGAACGGCCTCATGGGCATCGAGGTCCCGCACGAGTACGGCGGCGCGGGTCTCGACCCGATCGCGTACGTGCTCGCGATGATCGAGATCGCTGCGGCCGATTGCGCGCACTCGACCATCATGAGCGTCAACAACACGCTCTATTGCAACGGTCTCCTGAAGTACGGCACGCACGAGCAGAAGCTGCGCTTCGTAGCGCCGATCGCGTCGGGCGAGGCGATCGGCGCCTACGCGCTGACCGAGCCGCAGTCCGGGTCCGACGCCTCGAGCATGCGCACGCGCGCGGTGCGCTCGCCCGACGGTTCGCATTACGTCGTCAACGGCAAGAAGAGCTGGATCACGTCGGGGCCCGTCGCGAAGTACATCATGCTGTTCGCGATGACCGAGCCGGGCAAGGGCGCAAAGGGCATCACGTGCTTCGTGATCGACACCGAGCGCAAGGGATTTCAGCGCGGCAAGACCGAGCCGAAGCTCGGCATCCGTGCGTCGGCGACCTGCGAGATCGAGCTCACGGACTACCAGGTTCCGCTCGCTGACCGGATCGGCGAGGAAGGGGAGGGCTTCAAGATCGCGATGGGCGTGCTCGACGCGGGCCGCATCGGCATCGCGTCGCAGGCGATCGGTCTCTCGCGCGCCGCGTACGAGGCGACGCTCGCGTTCGTGAAGGAACGCAAGGCATTCGGGCAACCGATCGGCTCGTTCCAGATGACGCAGGCGAAGATCGCCGACATGAAGTGCAGGCTCGACGCCGCGACGCTGCTGACGTTGCGTGCCGCGTGGGCGAAGCAGGAGGCGCAGAAGTCGAACGGCCGCTTCTCGACCGAGGCGTCGGTCGCGAAGCTCTACGCGTCCGAGGCGGCGATGTGGATCACGCACCAGGCCGTGCAGATCCACGGTGGCATGGGGTACTCGAAGGAGATGCCGCTCGAGCGCTACTTCCGCGACGCGAAGATCACCGAGATCTACGAGGGCACGAGCGAGATCCAGCGGCTCGTGATCGCGCGGAACGAGACGGGATTGCGCTGAAAAGCGCGGTCCCGTCGATCGTCATTCCCGCGAAAGCGGGAACCGGTTTGGTCAGACTCCAGACGAGCTCTGCAGCACACGGCGCCCGCCCGCAACGCAACCCTAACGAGACCACGCGCGCACGCGTGACGCAGTTCCGGATTTCGCCCGCGCCCTGCGCGAGCATTTCCGCGCAATCGCCACAGGGGCTCGCCGCGTGTTCCGTCACGTCATCCTCGCAACGCTAGCGCTCGCCACGAGCGCGTCGCTGCAGGCGCAATCGTTCGAAGAGCAGGTCGTCGAGCTCGTGAACATCGCGCGCTGGGACAACGGCCAGCTGCCGCCGATGAAGCACGTCGCGCTGCTCGACCAGTCCGCGGAAGGCCACAGCGTCGCGATGGGCGACCGCAACTTCTTCATGCACTGCGACCCGGACACGAGCACGTCGCCTGGGCAGCGCATGTCGGCCGCCGGCTATGCGTGGAGCAGCTGGGCCGAGAACATCGCGGCCGGGCAGACGACGCCCGCGTCAGTGATGTCGAGCTGGATGAACAGCGCCGGTCATCGCGCCAACGTCCTGGGCTCGCGACGCGAGATCGGCGTCGGCTATCACTTCGACGCAGCCGATGCCGCGGGCGTTCGCACCTCGACGTCGGGCTGCGTCCCGAACGGCACGATCGGTGGGTTCCGCCACTACTGGACCCAGAACTTCGGCTCGCGTTCGGCCGTCGATCCGGTCGTGATCGACCGTGAGGCGTACTCGGTCGCGAGTTGCCAGGTCACGCTCTATCTCTACAACTCGATCGGTGCGACCGAGATGCGCTTCTCGAACGACGGCGCGAACTGGTCGCCCTGGACCGCCTTCGCGACGAACGCGATCTGGACGGCGCAAGGCGCGAATGGCACCGTCGCCACGGTCCGCAGCGAGATCCGCAACGGCGGCACGGTACGCGCCGCGCAGGATTCGATCCGCCTCGGAACGAGCTGCAACGGCGCCGGCGGCGGCGAGACCCCGCTGTTCCGCCACGACTACGAATGAAATTTTCGCGTCAGGCGGAGCGCAGGCGCTTGACGATCGCCGAGAGCGCGCGATCGAACAGCGGGTTGTCTTCGAGCACCCGCATCTTGCCGGCCTTGAGCTGCAGCGCGACCTCCTGCAGCGTGAGCTCGGCGACCTTGAGGCCGTTCTGATTCACGAACAGGTAGCGGTGCGTGATCGCGCTGACCCACGAGAGCTTCGCGCGCAGCGCACCGGCGGTCTCGTCCTCGAGCTCGACCCACTGTGAGACCTTGAGCGCGCGTGCCGCGTCGATGTGAGCGGCCATCTCCTCCGCGGGCGGCGACGCTTTCGCGATCGGGTCGCCGCTCGGGTCTGCGCGCCCACCGGGCGGCGAGGTCAGCTCGAGCGTCGCGGCTTCGTCGGTCGCGGGATCTTCGTTCGCGGCGCCGTCGAGATTCGTCGGCACGATGCCGCCGACGCTCGCCGAGCCGCCGAGGCGCGCCGACTCCATGACGCCGGCGTAGGTTTCGCGCAGCTTCGCGAGCACCCGGTGCGTGTCGGCCTCGTGGAAGCCGACCGCGCCGAGACCCTGCTTCAGCGTCGCGTCGATCGAGGGCAGCATCGCGGCCCAGTGCTTCGACTCGGTCAGCACCGTCTCGCGATCGACCGACCAGACGAGGTCCTCGACCAGCTTCGTCGCCGCGCGCCACTCGGGCGATTCCGGGCCGCGGCGTGCGTGCACGATCTCGAGGTACTTGGTCCACGGGCCCGAAAGGACTTCGCGCACGACCTCGGGCAGACCCTTGCGCAGCAGCGCGCGCGCGACGATCCGGCCGGCCTCGTGCCGCGCCGCCTCGAGCTTCTCGCGGCCGCGGGCGGCCTCCGCCGCACGCTGCTCCGCGAGCTCGGCGCGGCGGCGCTGCGTCGTGACGAAGCCGGTGAAGTCCTCGTTGAGGCGGTCGAACACGGCGACGTCGTCGTTGAACTCGCCGAGCAGCGTGTCGACGACCTCGCGGATCTTGTTGTAGAGGCGTTGGTCCTTGTCCGCAGCCTCGTTCCAGCCGACCCCGGCTTCGGCGAGCGCGTCGAGGAGACGGCGGGCCGGGTGCGTCTTCTGCGTGAACATCTGCCGGTCGAGCAGGGCCGCGCGCAGCACCGGAATCTGCAGGCGCGTCAGCATCGACTGGATCTTGCCGGGCAGCTGGCGGTCTTCGACCAGGAATTCGAACAGCATCCCGACCAGGTCGATCGCGTCCTCGTCGTGCGTGCGCATCCGCGCGCGCGGCGACCCGGACAGACGCGAGGCGTGGTGCACGAGCGCCTGCTTGAAGTCGCGTGCCGCCGCAATCGGGGTCGCGCCGATCTTGTTCGATTCGTCCTGCAGCAGGGTCAGCGCGTGCAGCAGCTCGTTCGCGCTGAGCTCGGGACTTTCGCCTTCGTAGTCGGTGTGCGCGCCGCCGGCGGCGCCCGACGTCGCGGGCGTCCCGTCGCCGTGCAGCGCCGCGTAGCCCGCCACCACCGGACCGACGAAACCGGGCGGCGCGTGCGCCATGCCCGCGTGCGGATGCGTCGCCGCCCGACGTGCGTGCAGGAGGCTCTGAAGCTGGCTGTAAAGCTCCTGCGCGATTTCGGCAGCAACGCCGTTCGAGCCGGATCCCGGAAACGCCCCCGCGCCCGATTCCATTCCCGCGGGCAGCGGCACGTTCGGCATCGCGCTGCCGGGCGCGCCGGCGGTCGCGGGCGCGCCGCGGCGCTGCGGCGCCTTGAAACGCAGCTGCGGCAGGATGCCGGCTTCGATCAGCAACCGATTCGCGTCGTCGCAGGCCGACTGCTCGGCCGAAACGAAGTGACGCTCGAACAGCTTCAGCAGGATCAGCCGCACCTGCAGCGTGACGTCGAGCTCGCGCACGGCCGTGACGAACGCCTGGCAGAGCACACGCGGTGACATCGGCGTGAGCTCGTCCGGCCCTTCGCGGCCGAACAGCGAAGCGAGCCGATGGTTGAGCTGGTGCAGCGCCGTCGAGAGGTGCTGCTCGGCGCGTCCCGCCATGCTCGTGAGCGCGAGCGATTCCTCGAGCTCGGCGTCCTCGACGAGCGACAGCGAGAGCTCGCCGTCGTCGCGCTCCGAGGGCGCATTCGCGGCAGCGAGCGTGCGGCCGGCCGCGTAGTCGATGAAGGCCTGGTCGATCTGCTTGTGGTACCAGTCCTCGACGCGCTGCCGCTTGCGCCGGATCTCGCGCATACCGTCGAAGAACTGCTGCTGCGCGCCGGAGGAGCCGGCGCGATCGGCGAGGTCGAAGAGGGCATCGTCGACCTGCTGGAAGACGCTCGTCGCAACCGCACCCATACGGTGCTGCGCGATCGTCTGGATCTGTCTCAGGATGTCCTGCCCGCGCTTGCCGAGGGCTGCGCTGGGCGCGCGCCGAGCTGCGCCGAAATCGACGACGTTCTTCTGGGCTTCATCAGACATCACGACCCGCCTTCGCGTCCTGACTTCACCACGATCCGTCGTGGCCGTACGTGCGCGCGAGTAGTCTATGGCCGTGTTCGCTCCGGGAAGTGTGACGGTGTTCTCGTTCGGCCGGGGCGTTGCGACCTCTCACGTCAGACTTTGACGAGTTGCGACAACCTCCCGGCCCCCACGGGCCGGATAGGTACGGGCGGCGAGCCCTGCCACGAAAAACGAGCGCGTGCAAGCGCTTACGTGATGAACCGGTGGCACGGTCTCGCCGGAAAACGCTATCCTTTCCGGTCTTGAGTCCCCCGGGAGCACGTCCATGAGCGCGAAGCCCTCCGTAGCGTCGGAGCAGGCCACGGTCGACGCCATTCTCGACCATCTTAAAGGGGAGCTCAGCGCGGCCCGGCAGGGCAATGCCCAGACCTTCGCGCGCGCGTTCTTCCGCCGCGTTCCGGCCGAGGATCTCGCCGCGCGCGGCAGCGGAGCGTGGTGCGCGCTGCTGCGCGGCCTGCTCGATTTCATGCAGGTGCGGCGTCCCGAGCACCCGATCGTGCGCGTGTTCAACCCGACGCACGAGGAGCACGGCTGGGAGACCACGCACACCGTCATCGAGATCGTCACGGACGACAGCCCGTTCCTCGTCGACTCCGTCACGATGGCGATCGCGGCATGCGACACGCTCGCGCACTCGGTCGTCCATCCGGTCGTCACGGTCGAGCGCGATGCCGGTGGGCACATGCTCGCGATCCGCGATGCCGAGCAGACGGGACGCGGCCATACCGAATCGATCATGCATTTCGAGGTCGACCGGCGCGCCGAGCCCGAGGAGCTCGTCAAGCTCAAGGACGCCGTGCAGCGCGCACTCGGCGACGTGCGCGCGACCGTGCGCGACTGGAAGTCGATGCGCGAGCGCATGCTCGCGGTCTCGCAGGGGCTCTCGTCGCAGCCTTCGCCGGCGGATCCCGTCATGCGTGCCGAAGCCGAGGAGTTCCTGCGCTGGGTCGCGGACGACCACTTCACGTTCCTCGGCTACCGCGAGTATCAGGTTTCGACCGAGGACGGCGAGCAGGTGCTGCGCGCGATCGACGAATCGGGCCTCGGCATCCTGCGCGGCGCCGAGCACGCGGTCACGCGTCCGCTCAAGTCGCTCGCCGCACACGAACAGCAGCAGCGCGGCCAGGTCGAGCCGCTGATCCTCACGAAGACGAACGCGCGCTCGTCCGTGCATCGGCCGGGCTACATGGACTACATCGGCGTGCTGAAGTTCGACGAGAGCGGCAAGCCGATCGGCGAGCAGCGTTTCCTCGGGCTCTACACCTCGAGCGCCTACAACCGCCGCCCGTGGGAGATCCCGCTCGTGCGCCACCGCTACGAGGCGGTGATGCGTGCCTCTGGATTGTCGCGCGAAGGGCACAGCGGCAAGGCGCTGCGCCACATTCTGGAAACGCTGCCGCGCGACGAGCTGTTCCAGGCGACGCCGGAAGAGCTCGCAGAGACTGCGACGGGCATACTCGCGCTGTCGGAACGCCAGCGCACCAAGCTGTTCGTACGCCGCGACCGCTTCGGTCGGTTCTTCTCCGTGCTGGTGTTCCTGCCGCGCGATCGCTTCGACTCCGATGTGCGCGGGCGCATCGAGGAGATCCTGAAGCAGGCGTTCAAGGGCGAGCGCCTCGATTCGAGCATCCACGTCTCCGAGTCGGCGCTCGCGCGTCTGCACGCGATCGTGCGCCCGAAGTCGGGCGAGCGCCCGCACTACGACATCACGGAGCTCGAGCAACGCCTGGGCCAGCTGGTGCGCAACTGGCACGACGAGCTGCGTGACATCCTCGCGCAGCGCCACGGCGAAGAGAAGGGGCTCAAGCTCGCGAACAAGTACGGCAAGGCCCTGCCGACCGGCTACATCGAGGAAGTCACGCCGTTCATCGCGGCGAACGACGTCGAGGCGGCGGCCGCACTGCGCGGTCCGGACGACATCCGGCTCTCGCTGTATCGGCCGCGCAAGAAGCACGCCGACGGCACGCTGCGCTTCAAGCTGTTCCGCTTCGGCTCGCACATCGCGCTCTCGGACGCGCTGCCGATGATGGAAAACATGGGGCTCAAGATCCTGTCCGAGCACCCCTACGAGATGAAGCTCGGCGGCAGCGACATCTACATCCAGGACTTCGAAGTCGTGCCGCAGGTCCGCGCCGACCTCGACGTCGACCAGGTCAAGGACGCGTTCCAGATCGCGTTCGAGCGGATCTGGCGCGGCGAGGCCGAGAACGACGGCTTCAACCAGCTGATCCTGCGCGGCGGGCTCGACTGGCGCCAGGTCGCGACGCTGCGCGCGTACTGCAAGTACCTGCTGCAGACCGGCATCCCGTTCTCGCAGTCGTACATGGAGGAAACCCTCTGCAAGTACCCGCTGCACACGCGCTTGTTGGTCGAGGCGTTCGAGGCGAAGTTCGATCCCGCGCGCGACGAGATCACGAAGACGCAGGCCGAAGCGGGCCGCAAGAAGACGCAACGCGACGTCGAGGCCGCGATGAGCGACGAGCTCTCGCAGGCCTACCCGCAGCTCTCGGCCGAGATCGCCGCGGCGCGCGCGCTGCCACGCGACAAGCAGGTCGACGCGATGTTCCAGGCCTTCAAGTCCGTGATGGACCGGGTCGGCTCGCTCGACGAGGACCGCATCCTCCGCAGCTTCGCTTCGATGATCGGCGCGACGCTGCGCACGAGCTACTGGCAAGCGCGCGACGGCAGGCAGAAGGACTACCTCGCGTTCAAGCTCGATCCGGCCAAGGTGCCGGACCTGCCGAAGCCGCGCCCGTACCGCGAGATCTGGGTCTACGCGCCGCGTGTCGAAGGCGTGCACCTGCGCTTCGGGCCGGTCGCGCGCGGCGGCCTGCGCTGGTCGGACCGGCGCGAGGACTTCCGCACCGAGGTGCTCGGTCTCGTCAAGGCGCAGATGGTCAAGAACACCGTCATCGTGCCGGTCGGCGCAAAGGGTGGGTTCATCGTCAAACGGCCGCCTGCGGGCGGCGATCGCGACGCGCAGCTCGCGGAAGGCATCGCGTGCTATCGCATGTTCATCAACGCGCTGCTCGACATCACCGACAACCTCGGCGACGACAAGGTCGTGCATCCGCGCGACGTCGTGCGTCACGACGCCGACGATCCGTATCTCGTCGTCGCGGCCGACAAGGGCACGGCGACCTTCTCCGACATCGCGAACTCGATCTCGCTCGAGCACGGGTTCTGGATGGGCGACGCGTTCGCGTCGGGCGGTTCGGTCGGTTACGACCACAAGGGCATGGGCATCACCGCGAAGGGCGGCTGGGAGTCGGTCAAGCGCCACTTCCGCGCGCTCGGGCGCGACTGTCAGAGCGAGGACTTCACGGTCAGCGGCATCGGCGACATGTCGGGCGACGTGTTCGGCAACGGCATGCTGCTGTCGCGACACATCCGGCTGGTCGCCGCGTTCGACCATCGACACGTCTTTCTCGACCCGAACCCCGACGCCGCGGTCTCGTTCAAGGAACGCGAGCGGATGTTCAACCTGCCGCGCTCGTCGTGGGAGGACTACGACAGGAAGCTCGTCTCGCCGGGCGGCGGCGTGTTCGCGCGCTCGGTCAAGACGATCCCGCTCACGCCGGAGGTCAAGCAGTCGCTCGGCATCGACCCGGCCGTCACGCAGATGACGCCGTCGGAGCTCATGAACGCGATCCTGAAGGCGCCGGTCGACTTGTTCTGGAACGGCGGCATCGGCACCTACGTCAAGGCTACGAGCGAGACGCACGCCGACGCGGGCGATCGCGCGAACAACGCGATCCGCGTGAACGGCAAGGAGTTGCGCTGCAAGGTCGTCGGCGAGGGCGGCAACCTCGGCATGACGCAGCGCGGCCGCATCGAGGCGGCGCTCAACGGCGTGCTGCTCAACACCGACTTCATCGACAACTCGGCCGGCGTCGACACGTCCGACCACGAAGTCAACATCAAGATCCTGCTGAACGACCCGGTGCAGCGCGGCGTGCTCACGCTGGATGCGCGCAACACGCAGATCGAGGCGATGACCGACGAGGTCGAGTACCTGGTGCTGCGCGACAACTACCTCCAGAACCAGGCGATCTCGGTGATGGAGCGGATGAGCGTGCAGCGCCTCGGCGCGAAGCAGCACTTCATTCGGACGCTCGAATCGCAGGGCCTGCTCGATCGGCAGCTCGAGTTCTTGCCGAGCGACGCGGATTTCGCCGAGCGCAAGGCGCGCGGGCTGGGCTTGACGCGCCCCGAGCTCTCGATCCTGCTGTCGTACTCGAAGATCGTGCTGTTCCAGCAGCTACTCGACTCCGACGTGCCGGAGGATCCGTACCTTTCGAAGGAGCTGGTGCGCTACTTCCCGAAGGCGCTGCAGGAAAAGTACCGCGACGCGATGGAACGCCACCGCCTGCGCCGCGAGATCATCGCGACGGCGGTGACGAACTCGATGGTCAACCGCATGGGCGCGACGTTCGTGTTGCGCATGCAGGAGGACACCGGCGAGTCGCCCGGGCAGATCGCGAAGGCGTACTCGATCGCGCGCGAGGTGCTCGACGCACGCGAGCTGTGGGCCGAGATCGAAGCACTCGACGGCAAGGTCCACGGCAACGCACAGATCGACGCGATGCTGAGGATCTGGAACCTCATGCGCCATCTGACGCGCTGGCTCCTCAACCTGCCGGGTCATCGCCTCGACATCGCCGCGGCGGTCGGGCGCTACGAAGCCGGGATGAAGGAGCTGCGCGGCTGCCTGTCGCAGTGCATGGCCGACAGCGACACGCAGACGACGCGCACCGAGCTCAAGCACTGGACCGAGGCGAAGTTCCCGCAGGCGCTCGCCGAAAAGCTGTCGTCGCTGCACGCGCTGATGAGCGCGCTCGACATCATCGAGGTTGCGCGCGAGCGCAACCTGCCGGTGCGTCGCGTCGCGGAGGTCTACTACCACCTCGGTGAGGCGCTGCATCTCAAATGGCTGACGCAAAAGATCGAGGAGCTGCCGGTAGAGGGCCGCTGGCACGCGCACGCGCGCGGTACGCTGCGCGACGAACTGTTCGCGCAGCAGCAGGCGCTCGCGGCGCAGGTGCTCGCGAAGGGCGACGGTGTCGACGGCGCCACGCTGGTCGACCGTTGGGTCAAGCGCGACGATCCGGCGCTGCGCTTCACGATCTCGATGTTCGGGGACATGCGCAGCCAGGTCGCGATGGATTACCCGACGGTGAGCGTCGCGGTGCGGCGGCTTTCGCAGCTGACGCAGGCGGGGTCGCGGGCGTGACGTTGGCTTGCCGGCCATCGCTTCGCGATGTCCGGCCTACTCGGGGCGCCCGCAGCGATGGCGTAGGCCGGACATCCGAAGGATGGCCGGCGAACCGCGTGGGGTCGCGCGATGGATGACGTCTCGTCGCACGCGCTACGCTTGCTCGGGAAACCGGGGGGAAGCCGCTTGTCCGAAACCGCGAAGATCGCGTTCGTCGCGAGCAAGGCCGAGGAGGCGCAGCGCCAACTCGCCGAGGTCGCGCAGCGGTACGGCCAGACGCCGGCGAAGGACGCCGACGTCATCGTCGCGCTCGGCGGCGACGGCTTCATGCTGCAGACGCTGCACCGGCACAAGGAGCTCGGCAAGCCGGTGTTCGGCATGAAGGCCGGAACCGTGGGATTCATGATGAATCTCTACCGCGTCGACGGTCTGGTCGAACGCATCCGTCGTGCGCAGGAGAGCGTGCTGCGGCCGCTCGTGATGCAGGCATCGACCGAATCGGGCAATGTCACCGAGCACCTCGCGTTCAACGAGGTCTCGCTGCTGCGCCAGACCAAGCAGGCTGCGAAGATCCGCGTCTCGCTGAACGGCGCGGCGAAGATCGACGAGCTCGTCTGCGACGGCGTCATGGTTGCGACGCCGGCCGGCTCGACCGCGTACAACCTCTCCGCGCACGGCCCGATCCTCCCGCTCGGTTCGGACGTGCTCGCGCTGACGCCGATCGCGGCGTTCCGCCCGCGCCGCTGGCGCGGAGCGATCCTGCGCTCGCAGACCGAGGTCACGTTCGAGATCCTCGACCACTACAAGCGTCCCGTCAGCGCGACCGCGGACTCGTTCGAGGTCCGCGACGTCGTCGAGGTGACGGTGCGCGAGTCGCGCGAGCGCACGATGACGATGCTGTTCGATCCCGAGCACAACCTCGAGGAACGCATCATCAACGAGCAGTTCGCGATGTAGCAGCGTGCTGCCGCTCACGACGCGTGAATAGCGCGCCCGATACACTGCGGCCATGCGCCGTACCCTCGCCGCCGCGGTTGCGCTCGCCGTCGCCTCGTCGGCGGATGCCGCGACGATCGACGCGCGCCTCGTCGAGCGCGCGAAACGAACCGGACCGGTGCGCGCCCTGATCGTACCGGCTCTGCGTCCGACGCTCGATCCGAATTCGCTCCCGTCCGGGCGCGACGCGCGGCTCGCCGCGGCCCACGCGAAGCTCGAGGCGGACGCGGCGGCGAGCCAGGGCGCGCTGCGCGCGTGGCTGCGCGTTCGCAAGCTCGAGCATCGTTCGTATCCGATCGCGAACACGATCGTCGCGACGCTCGACGCGGGCACGCTCGAAGCGCTCGCGCTGCGCGGCGACGTCGCCGCGATCGTCGACGACGTCGCGATCCGGCTTCGGCGCCCGCACGCGTCCGGGCCCGCGACGAAGACCCCCTCGGCCAACATTGCCGCGGTCGGTGCGCCGACGCTGTGGGCGCAGGGGATCACGGGGCAGGGCATCGTCGTCGGCGGACAGGACACGGGCTATCAGTGGACGCACCCGGCGCTGATCGCGTCGTACCGCGGCAGCAGCGTCGCGCACGCGTACCACTGGCACGACGCGATCCACGGCCGCGTCAACCCGTTCGATGCGACGAACCGGTGCGGCTACGATTCGCCCGAGCCGTGCGACGACGACGACGTCGGCTCCGGCGGTCACGGCACGCATACGATGGGCACGGTCGTCGGTAGCGACGGCGGCGCGAACGAAATCGGCATGGCGCCCGGCGCGCGCTGGATCGGGTGTCGCAACATGGACCAGGGCTGGGGATCGCCGTCGACGTACATCGAGTGCCTGCAGTGGTTCCTTGCGCCGACCGACGCGGCAGGCGAAAACCCCAATCCCGCGATGGCCCCGCACGTCATCAACAATTCGTGGGCGTGCATACCCGCCGAGGGTTGCGATGCGGCGCAGACCGCGATGCTGGAGCAGGCGGTCGTGAATCTGCGCAACGCCGGGATCCTCTTCGTCGCTGCGGCAGGCAATGACGGGCCGGGCTGCAGCAGCGTGGTTGATCCGCCGGCGATTTTCGCGGCGTCGCTCGCCGTCGGCGCCGCGGAGAACAACGGTGTGATCGCTGACTTCTCGAGCCGCGGTCCCTCACCGTCGGGTC
>Ga0187892_10001184_pt1 | contig 61673 bp, 61 predicted proteins | sample MA1701073metaG_FD_139345 | JGI IMG/M metagenome (GOLD analysis project Ga0187892, IMG submission 139345) | Bio-ooze microbial communities from a basaltic lava cave in the Kipuka Kanohina Cave System on the Island of Hawaii, USA - MA170107-3 metaG ... | reverse complement strand
GGCCGTCTCATTGTGTTGGGTCAGACCCTTCCCGATCCTGTAGCCGCAGGTCTTTAGCCTGCGTGACCCGATCGGCTGGTCGGTCGCAGGCTAAAGACCTGCGGCTACGGCGTGCGGAAAACGTAATAAGACGGCCTCTAAAAAGCCCGCGTTCCGTTTCGGGTTAGATAGCGGGATTGGAGAGCGAGCCCTGTCGGTGGACGGTCCGGCTATACGAAAGCGCCCCTTGGAAGCGGTGGGTGATCTTCGCCTGCGCCCTTGGAGCGGCGGCAGTCGGGTGGCTGCTGTTGCGGCACCCGCTCTTTCCACTGCTCGCTTTCGCGGCGGTTTTCGGCTCGACCGCGGAGTTTTGGGCGCCGCTTCGATACGATTTGGACGAAAAACGTGCTTCCGTACGTTGCGGTTGGAGCGTCACTGCTATAGAATGGTCCAACGTTCGGCGAATCGTCGTCTCTACGGAAGGAATCAAGCTTTCGCCCCTCGAAGAGGAGGGGCTGACGAGCCCCTTCCGCGGGGTTTTGCTTCGATTTGCGGGCAACGCGGAGGCGGTTAGGGAGTTCATCGGGAGGCACGCGCCGGAGCATGCGAGAGTTGTGGAGCTCGGAGCTGACGCAGGAGGAGACGGAACGCCTCCTCCATAAGGCCGTTACCAAGATTCGAGGGCGCAAGCTCGAGGTTCCGGCGATCCTGTTCGCGGAGATGAGCAAGCCGCTGGCCAACCTCGGTGGGCACGCCGCCGTCGTGTTTTCCCCATTCTTGATCCCGTTTTTCGGGTTCGACAACGTCAACGATTACTCGCAGCTGATCTCGAAGCGCGACAACTGGGAGCGTTTGATCCGTCTCTTAGAGGAACCCGCCGCCGAAACGCGAACGAATGAGGGATAGATGCAGTACTTCGACACCGGCTGGTTCAAGCTGCTCTTCACCTTCGCGATGGTGGTGTTCATCCTCTTCAACATCGCCCGCGCCAAGCGGGCGGACGTTTTTTTGAGGCGCATCCCGGGCTTGAACGCCATCGACGAGGCCATCGGCCGCGCGACGGAGATGGGGCGCCCGGTGTTGATGGTTCCCGGCATCGGCGACGTGGCGGAAGTCGGCATCATGGCCCAGGCGCTAGTGATCTTCAGCCACATCGCGAAGACCATCGCCAAGTTCGGGACCCCGATGAGGCTGTGCGTGGCTTATGCGCCCGCCTATACGCTGGCCCAGGAGATCATCCGCGACGCGTACCAGGAAGAGGGGCAGATCGAGAAGTACGACCCGGACTCCGTGCAGTTCGTCACGGACCGGCAATTCGCCTTCGCCGCGGGCGTGTCGGGGATGATCCACCGCGACCAGACGGCGACATGCTTTTTCCTGGGAGCGTTTTACGCGGAGTCGCTGATCTTCGCGGAGACCGCGAACTCGGTAGGGGCGCTGCAGGTGGCGGGCTCGACGCAGAACACGCAGACGCCGTTCTTCATCGCCGCGTGCGACTACGTTTTGATCGCGGACGAGTTCTACGCCGCCAGCGCCTATTTGGGCCGGGAGCCGGTCCTCGTCGGGAGCCTTACAGGCCAGGACTGGAGCAAGATGACGATCGCGGGCGTCGTGCTCGCGTTCACGGTCCTGATGAGCGTTCAACTGAACCAAACGATCAACGAGGACCGCACGCCGGACGGGCGTTGGGTTCCGGCCGCGAAAGCGCATAAGAGGCTGAAGTCGGAGACGCTGCCGTATGCGCTGTTCAACCCCGTGCCGCCCGTGAAGGGCACGCCGGTAACGGCGACGTTCGCGGGTCTGCCCGACTACATACAGCGCCGTCGCAGCGAGCTCGGATCGGAAGCGGACGGCACCGAAACGGAAAAGGCGACCGTGGAGGGTGAGGACGGCGCATGGTATCGCTGGGAGATCACGCAGGACGGGCTGAAGAGGTTCGTGGACGACTTTTTGGTCGTGGGCGACACCGAGGTGCGACTCTTGCGGAGCCATCGCTCGCGGCCTCAAAAGCCGCCTGAGGATACGGAAGCCGGCGGAGGCGAGGGCTGATGCATCTCGCCCAGCAGCTCAACTTCTTCAACGGCGAAAACGACAGCGCCGGCTTGTGGACGAAGATCATCATCGCGACGCTGATCGGGATCGGCCTGCTCGTCGCGTGCTTGTTCGCACCCGCTAGGGCTAGGCGGCCGATCATCGCGTCGGTCACCTTCGTGGGCGGCCTCTACTGGGTCCTTTACTATTTCTGGCCGAGGCCCGCTTTCCGGGACCCTGTGAACGACATGCCCGAGGGCTTTGTGGACACCGTGGGGTTCTATCTTGCGGACGCCGCGCCCATATTCGGCAACCTCGCGAACATCCTCGCCGCCTTCATCTTGGGTTTGGGCGTTTACTCGCTAGTTTTGATACATTTCAAACGATTCTTGGGCGGCCACAAGGACCGGTTCTTCAGCCTTGTGCTGATCCTGGCGATCGCGAGCATGGGCATCTTCGGCTATGTGGACTGGTACCACCGGGAGCAGGACAAGGAAGCCAAGCTTCTTCTGATGGAGAACTGGGGCTTCTGGCAGTTCGGAAGGGACCTGCTCTTCGACGGCCTGCTGCAGGTGTTGGACGGCGCGATGTTCTCGATGATCGCGTTCTTCATCTTGAGCGCGGCGTACAGGGCGTTTCGAATCCGGTCGGTCGAGGCGACGATCCTGTTGGCGGCGGCGCTGATCATGATGTTCAGCCTGATGGGGGCGCTGGTTGTCGAGTCCGACGGGATTGTAGACGCCATGGGCGGCACGGACCCCGCGAGTATCTGGAACAATTTTCGGATGTCCACGATTGGGAACTGGATTCGAAATTACTTGCAGACCCCAGGAATCCGCGCCCTCGACTTCGGACTTGGCTTGGGAGCGCTGGCCCTAGGCTTGCGGCTTTGGCTTAACCTCGAACGGCAGGTGGGAAGCGCGTAATGGCAGACGAACCTGAAGCAACGAAACAAAGCTTTGCCGAGCGCATGATGGCTGTGCCGAAGATTTGGCTCTACGGCCTGCTGTTTGCGATCATCTCGATCGCGATGTTCCCGAAGGTCGAACTGCCTTCCAAGCCGCAAGACGCTACGCTCGACCTCTTCCAAGCGGTAATGACCGTACCGGAGGGGGAAACGATCATCCTCATGTCGGACTGGACGGTCTCCACGCGAGGTGAGAACGGCGGCCACTTGGAGGCCTTGTTGCGAATCCTCATGCGAAGGAACATAAAGTTCGCCCTCATGGCGACGGCCGCGCCCGAGGCCATGCAGGTTGCTCGCGACACGATCGGTCGCATCAACCGGGAGCGGGCCGAAGACGGCGCGCGGCGGTACGAGAAGTGGGTGGACTATGTGGAGATCGGCTACTTCCCGAACGTCGAGGGAATCTTCAACGCCATGGGGAACAACCTTCGAACGGCCTGGGCGGGCAAGACCGATCTTCAGCCGGGAGTCGGCCAGGTGGACGTCTTCAAGTCGCCGGTGCTCGAGAAGATTCGGCGGGTCGAGGAAGTGGCGTTGATCGTGGACATCCACGCCTCGGGCGTCGCATACAGGATGATCGAGCGGCTGTACGGCAAGGTGCCCCTGTTTTCCATGTGCACGGGCGTCATGGGCCCGGAGTCCCTGAACTACTATTCGACCGGCCAGTTCAAGGGTGTCGTCGTGGGCCTCAACGGAGGCGTCGAGCTCGAAACGCTGATGGAGAACGGCATTCACCCGGAAGGGGCGAACGGCGCGGTCAAGGCGCCGGGCAGGCCGGCCATCGAGGGTTTCAAGGGCATGAAGAACAAAGCTAGAGCGACGGACTACTACCTGCCGCTTCATGCGGGACTGTCCTTGCTCATCCTCGCCGTAGTCATCGGAAACATCGGCATGTTCGCCGCGCGGAGGAGGACCAAGTAATGGACTTCCTCTTCGTGAAGCTTACGCTCGGCGTGATCGCCACCTTTGGCCTGTACAGCGTGCTGTACCGCGAGACCAAGTTCTATCGCTTCTTCGAGCACCTGTTCCTCGGGCTTGCGGCGGGCTGGGCGATGACCGCGATGTGGACCGAGGTCCTGAAGGACCTGTGGTGGGACAAGCTCGTGGGCACGGCGGGGCAGAACGGCGAGCCCGGAACTCCGGGTTACTGGGCGTACGCCCTGCTGCTTCCGATGGGCTTCATGGCGTACTTCGTGTTCAGCAAGAAGTACGGCTGGATGGCGCGCGTGCCGATCGGCGCGATCCTGGGCCTTTGGGCGGGCCAGCAGGTTCAAGTGTGGTGGAACTTGGCCGGTCCGCAGATTCAAGGTTCCATTCGGCCGGTGGTCCCGACCACCTTCGACTCGCTGTTCGTTCCGTCGACGCAGGGGATGTCGGCAGAAGCCGCCGCGCAGGTCGCCAACAGCGTGTACCTCTCTCAGGCGGTCAACAACCTGATCTTCCTGGCCGTGCTCATCTGCGTGATGAGCTACTTCATCTTCAGCATCGAGTACAAGAACCGGTTCCTTCGAGGCATGACCGTCGCGGGCCGCTGGGCGCTGATGGTCGGATTCGGCGCGATCTTCGGCTCGACGGTGATGACGCGGTTCACCCTGCTCATCGACCGCATGTACTTCGTGTGGATCGAGTGGTTCAAGGGCTCGCTGCTGCCGCTCCTTGGCGGCGGAGGATAGCTCGGAATCGAGGCCCGGTCGGTACACGCGATCGTCCTGAGGCGCGGCGAGTCCGGCGAGACGGACAGGCGGCTTACCCTGCTCACCGAGGAGTTCGGCGTGTTCGATGCGATCGCCAAGGGCGCGCGAAAGCCCGGCTCGCGGCTTGCGGGGGTCTCGGAACCGCTGACCGCGGGCATCCTGCACCTGGCGCCGGGAAAAAGGCGGTGGTACGTGACGCAGGCCCAGCCCGCCACTTCCTTTCCCGGATTGCGTTCGGACTTGGTTCGGCTGAGCTTGGCGATCGGCCTTGCGGAGGTAGCGAGCGCGGTCCTTCCGCACGAGCAGCCGGTTCCCGAGGGCTTTCGATTTCTGCTGGGCGCGCTGCGCTACCTGGAGGTCCACGAACTTCCCGTCGTGGCCGCGGTCTGGGCGGAAGCGCGCTTTCTCGGAATCGCGGGGTTTGGGCCCGTGTTCGAGCGTTGCGTGGTTTCGGGCGCGAAAGTGGCGAGCGGCCGCGGGCTGCTTTCGCCGGAAGCCGGCGGGTACGTTCGGTTTGGGGCCGCCGAAGGGCTGCGCGACGCGTTCGAGGTTCGAATGGAGGTTTTGGTCGGGCTCGCGAAGATCTCCGCGCTCGCATCTCCGCCCGAGCGACTCAAGTTCGCGGAGGAGTGCTACCGAGCGCTTACGCCTTTTTGGCGGCGCTATGCGGATAAGCCGCTCCCCGCTCGCGAGCATGCCGCTTCGCTCTTAGACGACTGATCGATGTTGGGAGTTTGGGTCTCTTCAACTCGAATCGGGAATCGATGTCCCGCCGGATGTAAACTGCACCGCCATGAACCGAGCGGCGATTTGTGTTTTGCTGGCTGCCGTGCTTACCGCAGGATGCGGCAAGGGCGGCTTTTCCGAGCGGGTGCGCGCGGGCAAAGAGGGCGTTTTCCGCTACCCGATCGTCACGAACCCAACCTCGCTCGATCCAGGCATCGTGCAGGACGGCGACACCATCGACCTCTTGCAGCAGGTGTACGAGGGCCTCGTGACCTGGAACGAGCAGAACCGCGTCGAGCCGCTGCTCGCCGAGAGGTGGGACATTCAGGACGGCGGCAGGACGTACGTTTTCTATCTGAAGAAAGGCGCCAAGTTCCACAGCGGAAGGGAAGTGACCGCCGAGGACTTCAAGTGGACCATCGAGCGCAACACGGACCCGGCGTTCAAGTCGCCGACCGCCGACACGTACCTCGGGGAGATCCTCGGGGTTCGCGATAAGGTTGCCGGACGCGCGAAGGAGGTCCGCGGCATGCAGGTCGTGGACACCTACACGCTCAAGATTCAGATCGACAAGCCGCGTCCCTACTTCCTTGGCAAGCTCACGTACATCGTCTCCGCGGTCGTGGATAAGGACGTCGTGCCCGCAAAGGCTCGCGACGAGCACGGGAACTGGGACTGGCCCGAGATCAACTCCGTCGAGACGATGGGCGGTACGGGGCCGTTTCGCGCCGAGACGTACATTCCGGAGCAGCTGATCGTTCTGGCGGCGAACAAGGACTACCACGGCGGGGCGCCCAACATCGAGAAGATCGAGCGCCCGGTGATCAAGGATCCGGCGACGCGCTTGAACAAGTACCGCTCGGGCGAACTGGACTTGGTGATGCTGGAGCGGCAGGACGTGGAGGGCATCAAGGCGGACCCGGAGCTGCGCGGGCACCTGAAGTTCTTCGATCGGCCGTCGCTCTGGTACGTGGGCATCAACATCAGCCCGCCGCCAAAGGGCTACAAGCCGTTCCAGGACGTTCGCGTCCGGCAGGCGGTTGCGATGGCCATCGACAAGCGGAAGATCGTCGAGGAGGTCTTGGACGGCATCAACCAGGAAGCCAACAGCATCGTGCCTCCGGGCGTGCTCGGATATCGGCCGAACGCCAAAGCGCTGCCTTACGATCCTCAGCGTGCCAAGCGCCTCCTCGCCGAAGCCGGATATCCCGGCGGCAGAGGCTTTCCCGAGTTGACGATGAACTTCCGGGAAGCGCGTCCGGACATCGCGATCGTGGCGGAGGAGGTAGCGAATCAGCTTCGCGAGAAGCTCGGCATCCGCGTGAGCCTGCAGACGATGGAGTGGCGGTCGTACCTGGAGAAGCACAACCGGGACGAGGTCGCATTCTTCCATATGCGCTGGGCGGCGGATTACCTCGACCCGGAGAACTTTCTGAGCTTCCTTCTAGCGGGCTATGGGCCGGAGAACCACGTCGGCTATCGAAACGCGCGATACGACGCGCTGTGCTCCGCGGCGGACAGCGAGCTCGACACGGAAAAGCGGTTGAAGCTGTATGCCGAGGCGGAAGACATCGTGCTGAGCGAGGCGCCCTTCATCCCGATCTACTTCCAGCGGGACGCCGAGCTGATTCGGCCGCGCGTGCAAGGGCTTCGGGAGTCCTTGTTCGGGCACCTGCCGCACAAGACGGTACGCCTGGAGGGAAGCGGGTAGACGCCCGACGTGCCGTCGCGGGCGCGCCGCGCAGGTAGCGAAGGCGCGCCTTATATACTCGTGCGATGATCAGCGTGCGCGACCTGAAGAAGGCCTTCGGCCCGAAGGTCGTGCTCGACGGGGTGTCCCTCGAGATTGAAAAGGGAGAGATCCTTGCGATCATGGGCACCAGCGGCGGTGGAAAGACCACCCTCCTAAAGTGCGTCGCGGGCCTGCTCGCTCCAGATTCCGGCGAGGTGCTGGTAGACGGAGTGGATGTCGGAAGGGACCCGGACGCCGCTCGCCGGAAGATGGGGCTTGTGTTTCAGTCTTCGGCTCTATTCGACTACTTGTCCGTGGCTGAAAACGTTCTATTCGGCGCTCGCCGGTGGATGAGCCAGACTCACAAAGAGGAGTCCGAGCTGCTTGCGGAGATGCTTTCCTCGGTCGATCTCCGCGACTCCGCGTGCCTGCTGCCGAGCGAGCTGAGCGGGGGGATGAAAAAGCGCGTGGGCATCGCCAGAGCGCTCGCGATGCGGCCGGAGGTGATGCTCTACGACGAGCCCACCACGGGCCTCGACCCGGTCACCGGCTACTCGATCGACAAACTGATCGTGGACGTGTCGAAGCGGTTTCAGGTGACCAGCGTCGTCGTCAGCCACGACGTGACTTCGGTGTTCCGGGTCGCTTCGCGCATCGCGTTTCTGCGCGCAGGGAAGCTCGAGTTCGTGGGGGACGTGCCCGCCTTTCAATCTTCGCGCAGCCTCGCGATTCGGGAGCTTCTGCACAAGTCTGAAACGGATCGCTTGACGGACGAACCGATTCGTGAGTGAACTTCGGAACTATCGACTCGTCTGTGTCCGTAATCCTCACGGAGATCGAAGGCTATGAAGGGATTTTTGACGGTTTTGGCGGCAGGTTCGCTCGTTGCGGGCCTCTCCGGCGTTGCAGTGTCGCAGGGCGCGGGCCCGGGCGGCAAATCGAAGCCTCCTGCAAACTCTCAGGGCAAGACCCAGGGCAAGGGTCAGGGCGCCCAGCAAGGGCAGGGGCGAAGAGGCGGATTCGGGCGCGTCCAAGAGGAAGTGCTCGCAAAGCTAAACCTGACTGCTCCGCAGAAGCAGAAGATCGGCGCGATTCAGCAAAAGACTCGCGACGCGATGATGAAGCTGCGGGACGCTCCAGGCGACCGCCAGCAGAAGATGGCGAAGTTCCGCGAGCTTTCGCAGAAGAGCCGGCAAGAGGTTCTGGCGGTTTTGACGCCGAAGCAGAAGGCGCAGTTCGAAGAGCTAATGAAGGCGGCTATCGAGAAAATGCGCTCGGAGCGGGGCCAGCGCAACGGCCCGCCTCCGGGCGGAAAGGACGGCAAGTCGGGCAAGCCCGGGAAGCCGGGCACTCCCCCGCCGGCATAGGGTAGCTCGTCCAAAGGAAAACGAAGTCGGGGCCGGGCGTATTGCCCGCCCCCGACGTATTTGGGAAGCCTGCGGCGCTCGGGAGCGTAGGAAGAGCTCTGACTACGGCCATGCCGGAGCGCCGTTCCGCTAATCCGTAAGCCCGTCGAGCGGCAGCAGCAGACCCCATTCTGGACTCTGATCTGGGTCGTCGAGGACCCGTTCCGCGACGGATTTCGCGCCGAAGCGCTGGTATAGCCTGTGGGCATCCACGAAGCGCTTGTCGCTCCAAATCTCCAACATGCGTCTGCCCCGCCGCTGGGCCTCCTTGCAGACGATGCGAAAGAGCGCCGATCCCAGCCCATGCTTTCGCGCGCCCGGTTCCACGTAAAGCCGGTCCAGGGATGAGTCCGCCCCGCACAGCCTGCGCTTTCCGTGCTGCTCCGTTACCTCGCCCGGCTCGCCAGGGATCGCGTCGAAAAGCTTGAGTGCAGCTGTCCCGGCCACCGAATTGTGGTTTGGATCGCCGCCAGGCTGGGCGACGAAGAAGCAATGGCCTCGTCCGGTGTAATGGGCGTCCACGTCGTACAGATCGGCGTGGTATCCGGCCTCCTCCCATGTGAAGCCGTACTCCTCGTACACGGCTCGCACGATTCGAACAATCTCCGGCACGTCCGCGTTGGTTGCGAGCCGCACGATCGCCATGTGCGGAGTCTATCCCCGCGGCCGCGGCACGTGGGCGGCAGGGTGCAGAGCGAGCGCCTTGCAGCCGAGTCTGAGTTTAGGTATCTTTAATCCGGGACCGTTAGCTCAGTTGGTAGAGCAGCTGACTCTTAATCAGCGGGTCGAAGGTTCGAGTCCTTCACGGTCCACCATCCGTTCAATGTCCATTCCGGACACATGGGTGACACAACGTTCCGGACACATCAGGCCGCTTACGCTTGCCCGGGACGATTCGGAAGGGAAGCCCTCGGCTGCGGCGAATCAGGGATCGGTGTGAGACCATGAGCCGATTCCGGTCCTTTTCCAGCATGCTTGCGCGAGCCTGCCTCTTGGCCGCGGTCTGCGGATGCTCGTCCGGCGCGGGCGATTCCGCCTACTCGGGGTCCGCAAATTCGACCGGCGGCGGAAGCCTTCGCCTGGCCGTCATCCCGAAGGGAACCACCCACGAGTTCTGGAAGGCCGTGCACGCAGGCGCGGACGCGGCCGCCACGGAGTTCGGAATCCAGATCATCTGGAAGGGCCCGCTCAAGGAGGACAACCGCGAGGAGCAGATCAAGGTCGTCGAGGACTTCATAAGCCAAAAGGTGGACGGCATCGTGCTTGCGCCGCTCGACGACACGGCGCTTCGGCCCGCGGTGGATGCCGCCAAAGCGGCGGGCATTCCCGTGGTGATCTTCGACTCCGACCTCAAGAGCGAGAACTACGTCAGCTTCGTCGCCACGGATAACCAGAAGGGTGGCGAGATCGGCGGGCAGCGCCTCGCCGAGCTGCTTCGCCAGGGGGAGTGGGCGTCCGTCAGCCGCAAACGCCGCGTGCTCATGCTTCGCTACCAGGAGGGCTCCGCGAGCACCATGAACCGGGAGGCGGGCTTTCTCAAGGCGATGAGCGCCGATTCCGCCATGGAGGTCGTCAGCAGCGAGCAGCACGGCGGCGCCACGACCGAGTCGGCGTACGCCGCGAGCGAGAACCTGCTGAACCGATTCAAGTCCTCCAGCGGCGAGCTGCAGGTGGACGGCATCTTCTGCCCGAACGAATCCACCGCGTTCGGCATGCTGCGCGCGCTGCAGGACGGCGGGTTCGCGGGCAAGGTGAAGTTCGTCGGCTTCGACAGCTCGGAGAAGCTCGTAAGCGCCCTGAAGGCAGGGCATCTTCACGGGCTCGTACTGCAGAACCCGTACAAGATGGGCTATGAAGCCGTCAAGACGCTGGCCTCCCACCTGAAGGGAACGAACATGCCGAAGCGGGTCGACACGGGCGTGGCGCTGATCACGCCGGAGAACATGGACGAGGAAGGGAGCAAGAGGCTGCTGTTCCCGCCGCAAAAGTGAAGGCTCCATTGGGAGCGGTCGCCTCGAGGTTCGGCGCCGTCGTCAACGTGCTGGGGCTGCTCGTCGCCCTGGCGCTCGTGCTCGGGGCGTTTCAACTGCTGATCGAGGGCAAATTCGACCGAGACTTCGTCACCTGGGTCAATCTCCAGACTATCGCGCGCCAGAGCACGATCGTGTGCCTCGCCGCCCTCGGCATGACCTTCATTATCGTTAGCGGCGCGATAGACCTCTCCATCGGCTCCGCCGTGGCGCTCGTGACGGTGGTGATCGCCTGGTGCCTGCGCATCGGAGCGGATCCGGTGCTAGCGCTCGCAGCGGGGGCGGCTGCGGGCGCGCTCGTGGGAGCGACGAACGGGCTCCTCGTGTCCCGGCTGAGGGTCGGCTCCTTCATCGTGACGCTCGGAACGCTGCTCGTCTTTCGAGGGATCGCGAAGGGGATCGCTGGCGAGCAGAAGATCGACGCGCCCACGACGTGGCTTGGGGACCTCCTGGCGATGCTTCCGCGCGAAAGAGAGTGGATGGTCTTCCCCCCGGGCGTCTGGGTGATGATCGCGTTCGCGGGCCTCGCGGCGCTTCTGCTTCGCCAGACGCGGTTCGGCAGGCATGTCGTGGCTACCGGCGGCAACGAGCTCGCGGCGCACTATTCCGGCGTCCCGGTGAGCCGCGTGCGGCTGGCGGTGTTCGCGCTCGGCGGCTTCTTCGCCGGGCTCGCGGGCCTCATGCAGTTCTCCCGGCTCACGGTCGGTGACCCGACCGTCGCGGTCGGCCTGGAGCTGGACGTGATCGCGGCCGTCGTGATCGGAGGCGGCAGCCTCTCGGGCGGGCAGGGCTCGATCGTCGGCTCGCTGCTTGGCGCGGTTCTGATGACGACGATCCGCGCGGGCTGCTCCCAGTACGGTCTGCACAACTGGGTTCAGGAGATCGTTACGGGGAGCATCATCGTCGCCGCCGTGGGGCTGGACCGCTTGCGGCGTCGGTGAAGAAGAGGCACCGGATGTCCGATGTGGTTCGGAAACGGGATGTCGGATGTTGAATGTCGGATGTCGCATGTAAGTGCGTACGGATGCATGTCCACATCCCACTTTCCACATCCCACATTCAGAATCTGGCGCGGGCGAAGGGACTCGAACCCCCAACCCCCAGTTCCGAAGACTGGTGCTCTATCCTTTGAGCTACGCCCGCGCTCGCTTGAGGGTACCCGGATGCCTCCAACGCGGATTCGACCGTGCAGTCGCCGAGGGCGCTTACTTCCCATTGGCAATCTGGGAGAGAGTCGTTCCCGGGCGGAAGTCCCGAGAGGTTCCGTCCTGAATCGTAGGCGGCGTGATCTGTGGAAAAGTTGGGGTATCGTTCCCCGCACGGGCCGCGAAATGCGCCCATGCGGAGGCGGTCGAGGACGACCGATACTCAAAGCTAACGGCCATGGTCGAGACGCTGCAAAAGCCCATGCTCGGGCTCGGGGAGGAGTTCCCAGACTCCGTCTTCGTTTCGTTTCATCCCTCCACCGGACGCTACGGCTGCTATTGCTTCGAAGGGGTGCACGGCCTGGCTTGCTTCAGCACGGAGATCGGCGCGCAGCGCTTCACCGAGTGGATCGAGCTGAGCGGAATGGTCGTGTTGGAGCTCAGCTTCGACGAGGCGCGGGACGTAGCGAAAGCCCGGCCGCTTCCTGTGGTCGCGCTCATGCTGCTGGACCGCATGGACCAGCCCCTGATCCACTTCGTGCGCTGAGCGGGGACGGCGCTTTGCCCGTTCGCCCTTCGTACGAACCGGGGCCTTTCGGCGCCTCGGTCTGGTTTGCATCGACTCTTCAAAGCTGATAGAATTGCGATGTCGGCCACAGCGAGGTGTTACCAATGAAGAGTCCGCAGCGAGCGGTCGCCATAGCGGCAATAGTTTCGATCGCAGTTCTAGCCGCCGCCATTCCGGCGTTCATGGCTTCATCCGGAGAAGGCGCCAATCGGCAGGGCGCGACGAGCTTCGATGCGGGGGTAGAGCGAACGGAATCGCTGGTGACCGCCACGTTCACGACTCCCGAGGGCGACCAGATCCGCATGTACTCGCCGACCGTCGGCGCCACGGTCTCGGGCATGGTCGTCGCGGAAGTGAACTCAAAGGACCCTGGGGAACAAGAGTCGCGCGGATCGAAGCTGCGCAGCTACATCATCGACGTCGAAGGGCAGCGCACGCCGGTTTCGAAGGGCAGTTGGAACTGGAAAGTGCCCGCGGTGCTCACCGGCGGCTACTTCATCTGCAGGCTGCTCGACGGCGACGGGAAGGAGGTATCGAAGACGCCCGTTTACGCTCCTCAACCGCCAGCGCAGCCTCCCGGCACCTCGTTCGATCCGCCCAAATACTGTGGCACAGGTACCGCACCCGTCGTCGACGGCCCCTTCAACGGCAACGTCGGCGACACGGCGGTGAAGTGGAACGGCACTCCGGCGTACGTGCTGGCCGAGTCCGAGTCCATGGCCGTGATCCAGCCGCTTCCGGGATCGCCCGGCCAAGGCAAGCTCGACATCGAGGACAACGGCATCAAGTCCTCTTCGAACTTGAACCTATTGAAAGTGGACCTTTCGACGGACGCTCCCAGGCCGATGATGCGCGGGACGCGCGCCGTGCTGAACGTGCTCGTCACCGGCTTGAACGGGCTCACAGCGCAGGACAAGATCGGTTTGCGCCTGCAATTGAACTCAGACAACATCAGGTGGGCGAACCAGCCGGACCGCGTCGTGCTCACTCCGCTGCCCACAGGTGGCGGAAGCAACGAGTTTCGCCAGAATCTCACGTTCGCGGCGATTGCGACCGGCGCCTTCGAGATCGAGGCGGTGCTGTGCGATTCCACCGGCCGGCACGGCGACTACACGTCTAAGGAGGAGGTTCATCCGTGGGAAGTGTCCGCGCTCGGCCCCGAGCACAAGGAGGCCGCCTCGGAGAAGTTCAAGCATACGGATGCCTTGAGCGCGCGCACCGCGCATACCCTAGATGCCTCGCAAAAGGATGTTCACGACGGCAACGTATCGCGCCGCCAGACGAGCCAACGGTACAACCAGGTACACCATGGAGAAGCGCTCTCGACCAAGAATATCCACACCCAGCGGGACTCGATGGCCAAGGTGCACCATCCGGCGGTGAGCAAGTCGGAGCGGCCCACGCACACCAGGGAGTCATCCAGGAAGAGAAGGCACGAAGAGGCCTGGTCCAAGTCCTCCGATGGGGGATAGTGGCCGGGAGCGCTTGGGCGTGGCTAGGCTCGGAGGTCGCGAATCGCGGGTAGCGTCAAGGGCTTGGCTTTGGCCGACCATCGTCGTCTTGGGCTTCGGCTTCGCGGCCGGGCTCTCCTTGGGCCGCTTTCTGCCCACGCTTGGAGCAGCGCGCACGCCGAACACGCGCGCCCCGATGATTGGGGGAAGCGTCAGCTTCAATCAGCATTTCGTCGAGGGCCTCGGGCTCGAGCTCGACCTCGAGCAGCCCAAAGAGGTCTTCGCGCACGTGTTCTCCGCGCTGCCCGCCGAGGCGCGCGTCAAGCCTACGGAGAACTACTATTACTTTTCGTTCACGGCGTCGGGCCGTTATATCTGGGGCAACTTGAGGCTCGGCCCCGAAGACCGCGATAAGGGGGTTCTTCACTTCGCCTACTTCGTTCACGGCGACAGTGAAGACTGGGAGTACCTGGCTCTCGGCGAGGAGGACGGCGTTGCGGTCGCGCGGCGAGCCAAGCTCGACTACGACGTGGCCTTCCAGGGCAAGACCGTTCGCTTCCGCTTGAACCCGCTGTCGCAGGAGCCTCCAAAGGCGTTCCGCTATCTGGACGGCGAACGCTTCGTGGGAAGGTGCCAAGACGAATCCGGGTTCGTGCTGCTCCTGATCTATTCCAAGTCGCGAAAGCACTTCTTGTTCGCGCTCGACGAGGAGAACGGCGTGAATTGGGGCTTCAAGAAGCTGGACCACGGCATTCTGCTTCACCCCAGCAGCGGGTTCGCCTTCTACGACGATCCCGGTGGCCGGCGAAAAGTGCTTGCCGGCGTCTCGGCGCGGAACATCGCGCTCAACAACTACTTCGACGGCCCGTTCGACCAGCTTCCGGACAACTACCTGGCCGAAACGCCGTTCGGTGCGTTCGTCGAGGAAGCGTATCCGTACGCGAGGGGCCACATCGACCGGTACGGCAAGTTCCTGGCAAAGGGCATCAAGGGGCGGATGGCGATCACGCCGTACTTGGAGTACGATTCGCTGGACGAGCTGCTGAAGTCCCTGGAGAGCGCCACGAAGGGCGCGCGGCAGCCCGGCGATCTGTATAGGCTGCTGTGCCACGACCCGAAGACGGAGCTTCCGGCGGAAACCCTGGCAAAGCCGAGCGAGTACGGCGGCGCGGTCCTTCGCGGACGGATCGAAGGCGGGTAGCGCCGCTTCGCGCTTCGGCCCGCGGTGGCTTCGAGGAATAGCAGTTTGAATCGGTCCTGAGAGAAAAGGCTCGCCCGCTTCCTGTGGTCGCGCTGATGCTGCTGGACCGCATGGACCAGCCCCTGATCCACTTCGTGCGTTGAGGGAAGCTTCCCCGTTGCTCCCATTGTGCGGTTGCGGAAAGCCGGTATTTTTGCCATTGCCAGCCCACGCGGATTAGTATAGGATTGGGCCAAGAGGCGGGAGACCGCTTTGATAAGGTTCAGCTTGCTGAACTATTGCTTTTGGAGGGGAGTCATGAGACGATTTGCTTGGGTCGCGGCCTTTGGCGTCGCGAGTTCGTATTCGTTCGCAATAGTGTTTCCGACTTTGCCGCACGCGGCGTCGAACTTCATTCCGTATGGCACAGGCACGGCGGCCGTTCCGACCAACAACAGCACGATGCACCAGGTCTTCGCGGGCTCCTTGTTCACGGCAAACCTGGGAGGGCTGCCGACGGCCCGGATCACATCCATTGGATTCGCTCCGGGACTGAACGGCACCTACAACGGCAGCGTTGCGTTACGCTTGGGCTATACCACGCGCATCCCAGGAGTTGGGAGCGTTGGCGGCGGCTTGTCGGTTCCGATCGCGGGCGGGGGAGGCGGACCGAACGCGTCCGGCCCGATGACCGACTTCTTCGTGAACCCAACGTACACTGCGACGTTCGTGGCGTTCGGCCCGAACAATTTCCAAATGGTGCTTACCGGCACACCGTTCGATTACACGCCGGCGAACGGCAACTTGCTCGTCGAGATCGTCGTGACCGCGGTGTTCGGTGCGGGGATCGACCTACATGTGTCGCGTTCCGCTGGAAGCGCGGAGTCTTCACGGTCCTACACGACCACACGATTCGGAGCCGCGGAGTCGCCGGGTACGGCGACCCGCATGGACTTCGTGTTCACGCCCGTTCCCGAGCCCGCGACGTTAGCAGCGCTCGGTGTCGGAGCACTGGGCCTGATCGCACGCCGGCGAAGAAGGGCCTGACGGCGCCTCGAAGCTGTTCGAAAGCGAGGAGCCCTGACAGGGCTCCTCGCTTTGCTTTTCTTGGCTAAGGATTCTTGCTGCGCCGATATTGACAGCGGAGCACCGCCAGGGTACCATTAGCACTCGACACACACGACTGCTAAAGCCTGGCGTGGACCGCTCTGTTCGCGCTCGGGCCAGGCAGACATTTTGAACCTAGGAGAGGAAGAAACCATGGGCAATCTCAAGCCGCTCGGCGACAAGGTCGTCGTGCAGGTCATGGAGGAAGAGGATAAGACCGCGGGCGGGATCTACCTGCCGGACGCGGCCAAGAAGAAGCCCCAAGAGGGCAAGGTCGTCGCAGTCGGCCCGGGCCGAATCCTCGACGACGGCAAGCGCAACAAGCTCAGCGTCAAAGCCGGGGACCGCGTGCTGTTCTCCAAGTACGGAGGCACCGAGGTCAACATCGGCGCAGAGGAGTACACGATCCTGGACGAGGATCAGGTTTACGCGATTCTGAAGTAGTGCGCAGGGGTCGTTCGGATTGGTTCGGGTTGGTTCGGATTGGATTGCGAAGGGAGGTTTCGCAGCCGGCCGAATGGAAGCGAGCCTACTCGTTCCGCACCGTTGCAACTTGAATGAATCTGAGCCTACACAGCACAGCCCATATCGGTCCGAGCTGCCCCGAACCAAACGAACGAATCCAGACGACCCGAACTAGCCTGAACAGAACCCAACAAGGAACTTAACCCATGCCAGCAAAAACCCTAATCTACGACGAAACCGCGCGGCGAGCCCTCGAGCGCGGAGTCAACAAGGTCTCCGACGCCGTCAAAGTGACGCTTGGCCCCAAGGGCCGGAACGTCGTGCTCGACAAGAAGTGGGGAAGCCCCACCATCACGAAGGACGGCGTTACGGTCGCCAAGGAGATCGAGCTCGAGGACCCCTATGAGAACATGGGGGCGCAGCTCTGCAAGGAGGTCGCCTCCAAGACCAACGACGTCGCCGGAGACGGCACGACGACCGCGACCGTCCTGGCGCAGAGCATCGTCAGCGAAGGCCTGCGCTACGTCGCGGCCGGCGGCAACCCCATCGCCGTAAAGCGCGGCATCGATAAGGCCGTCGAGACCGTCGTCGGTTCGATCAAGAAGCAGTCCCGGACGATCAAGGACAAGTCCGAGGTCGCCTTCGTCGCCACCATCGCAGGCAACGACGCGGAGATCGGCAAGCACGTCGCCGAGGCCATGGACAAGGTCGGCAAGGACGGCGTCATCACGGTCGAGGAGTCCAAGGGCCGCGAGACCACCCTCGAAGTGGTCGAGGGCATGCAGTTCGACCGGGGCTACGTCAGCCCGTACTTCGTCACCGACCCCGAGCGAATGGAAGCCGTGCTGGAGAACCCGCTGATCCTCATCCACGAGAAGAAGCTCAGCAACGCGCAGGAGCTCGTGCTTTTTCTGGAGAAGGCGATTGCGCAGCGCAAGCCGATTCTGATCATCGCCGAGGACGTGGAGGGCGACGCCTTAGCCACGCTCGTGCTGAACAAGATTCGCGGCGTGGCGCAGGTGTGCGCGGTCAAGGCGCCGGGATTCGGCGATAGGCGAAAGGCCATGCTGGAGGACATCGCGACTCTCACCAACGGCAAGTTCGTCAGCGAGGACCTGGGCGTAAAGCTCGAGAACGTCGCGATGGACATGCTCGGCACCGCCAAGAAGGTCGTGATCACCAAGGAGGACACCACGATCATCGAAGGCGCGGGCAGCAAGGCCGACGTGATCGGGCGCATCAACCAGATCAAGGCTCAGATCGAGAAGACCGACTCCAACTACGACCGCGAGAAGCTCCAGGAGCGCCTGGCCAAGCTCAGCGGCGGCGTTGCGGTGATCAAGGTCGGCGCTTCGACCGAGACGGAGCTGAAAGAGAAAAAGCACCGTTACGAGGACGCGCTTTCGGCCACCCGCGCGGCGGTCGAGGAGGGCATCGTCCCCGGCGGAGGCGTAGCGCTTCTGGCGGCCGCTTCTGCGCTGACATCCGGTTCCGGCAAGTCCGGCAAGAAGTCAGCCGAACCAATCCGAACGAACCCGAACGCCTCCGACGAAGCCACCGGCATCACGATCGTCAAGCGCGCGCTCGAAGAGCCTCTGCGCACGATCGCCGAGAACGCGGGCGAGGAGGGCAGCGTGATCGTGGGCAGGGTCCGCGACGCGAAGCCCGGCTTCGGCTACAACGCGCTGAACGGCAAGATCGAGGACCTGGCTAAGGCTGGCATCGTGGACCCGGCGAAGGTGGTCCGCTCTGCGATCCAGAACGCGGCGTCCATCGCTGGACTCGTGCTCACCACCGAGGCGCTGGTGGTCGAAAAGCCGGAGAAGAAGAAAGCCCCTGCCGGCGGCCATGGCCACGACCACGGCGGGATGGGAGACATGGACTTCTGAGGTTCGGGGCCAAGTCCCACCTGAGTCCATCTGAATAAGACCTATACGTCATAGACGTCGCATAGGTCTTATTCTCTTGGCCTTCGTGGGTACTCTCCGCCCATGCCCGAGCGCCCCGTCATCGGACCCCACGGCGGTTACAGAAATCTGGAGGCGTTTCGCCTTTCCGAAATCATTTACGACGGGACGGTCGCTTTCTGCAAGCGCTGCGTAGACTCCAAGTCTCGCACGAAAGACCAAATGGTTCAAGCCGCTCGAAGCGGCAAACAGAACATCGCCGAAGCCAGCGCTGTATCTGGCACCTCCAAGAAGACGGAGCTGAAGCTCATGGGCGTGGCCCGGGCAAGCCTGGAAGAACTGCTCCAAGACTACCAGGACTTCCTGCGGCAGAACGGCCATGAGCTGTGGCCCAAGGACCACGAGAAGGCGTTGTTCATTCGCAAGCTCGCCTATGAGTCAGATAAGTCCTATAAGACGTATGAGCCCTATATCGAAGACAAGTCCCCCGAGACCGCCGCCAACACCCTGCTTTGCCTCATCCACCAGGCCAACTTCCTGCTGGACAGGCTCATTCGAAGACTTGAGAAGGACTTTGCTGAAAACGGCGGCATGACGGAGCGCCTCTTTGCAGCCCGCTCCAAAGCCAGAAGCGGCCATGATGCGAACGATGGTCCTTAGCTAAACAGGAGGACCGCTGTCCAAGGCCACTATTGGTGCTATCGGTCTTATCCGTCCCAATTGCACCGCCGCATGCCGTGAGTGGCCTCCGATTCCCGCTCGAGTCCGATCATCGCTATCTGACCGACTTCAGCCCTTTGGTCTCTCTCAGCTCTTCGATCGCCGACGCAACGCGTATCGGATTCGCCGTGACGCCCGCCCATTCTAGTGCCCTTTTCCACTGCAAATCGGTTTCGGTGAGCTCCTCTTGGAACCTGTCGGCGAGCGCAAGGAAGCACTCTGCATAGCCCGTCCAGCCCGGCTCGATAGCGAAAGCTCGCTCACCTTGGAGCGACCCAGTCATTGAAGAATTGCATCGCACGCAGCAGGCAACCAAGTTCTCGAGGCAGTCCGTCCCGCCCTCTTGAAGCGGCTTGACGTGGTCCACCGTCGCCCAAAGGTGGCGCAAGGGCTCCGCCTTTCCATGCCGGTCGTAGAGTTCGAGGTCCGGCGCGCAGAGGTCCAGGAGTTTGACGGCCGGACCTAGATACAGCCTCGCGCCGCAGTAGCGGCAGAGAAAGCCGTCCCGGACGAGCACTTGCGCGCAAGTGTTCTCATGCGGCATGAGCGCTATCTTGCCTGAATTCAGCATCGGCGGACAACCCATTGGGCGATTCTTCTATGAATCCCTGAACTTCGGTTGCTGCCTCATTCCGACGACCCTGGGTTTCACGGGCTGTCGGCATTTAGACCCGCGCCGGAAGATGGAGAAACTCCAAAAACATGTAGAGAACCCACGATCCTCTAGATTATCTCGCCGATTCTCTATAGGGAAGAGTCGATTCTCAGCATTTTCGCAACGATCCTCTGTCTGGAATCGCAGGAAACAGCTAGAGAATCGTTCCGGCAATGGTCAGAATCCCTGGGAAAATGGTGTAGAGCGCGGAAAAGAAGGTGAAGACCGCTAAGAAAATGATGAAGGACGAGGAAAAGAAGGTGAAGACCGCCAAGAAAATGGTGTAAGGCGCGAAAAAGAAGGTGAAAACCGTCGAGAAAATGGTGGAGGACGGAAAGAAAATGGTGAAAAACGTCGCGTTACACCTTTCTCCAACCGATTCGCTGCAGGCAATCCTCTGGACTGGTCTTCCATGAGTCCAAGAATCCGGGTGCTTGACCCGACGTTTCTGATCTGAATCCAACGGGCCTTAGGGTCCTTCCAAAAGACGAGAGGCCCCGGAAACTTCCGGGGCCGAGGGGATCTGAGTTGCTGGTTTCAAGCCAGGCCTTCGTCTTGGGGGGCCGATGGTGTGGAGCCTCGGGGTGCTCGATCACTCAGAAGTCGATCGGGTCGTTCTTGGCCGCATCCCAGCCGCGCTGCCTGTGATGTCTGCGCAGGGCGTTCTTGACTTTCAAAATCTCCGCTGCCAAGCCCTGCTGGTACCTGTTGCCGTGCGCCCTGTCGTTGCGCTTTCGTTCCCTGAGCTCTTGCAGCTTCGCCACGAGCTCCTCGAAGGTTGGAACCTTCGCCCAGAAGCCCGAGGCAGCGAGCGTCCCTCCGCCCGAGGACTCCGACCTGCTTGCCTGCCCGTTCGCAAACGAAGGGAAGAGCATGGCCGCGCCGAGAACCGTCGAGATCAGTAACGTCGTTCGTTTCATTCTCGTATCTCCTTAGCCGTGATGGCTTGACGGAGAAGATGCGCGTCCCAGAAAACTGTTGCAGAGGTCCCATCGGGAGACCTAGAGGACGGATGGGGCAGCCGGATTCTCGCGCCGAGTCCGGTTCGCCGGTGAGCTGGAACGCAACGCCTTGAAATGTGTCCTCGTACTTCTTGGCAGTCGTGAACGACCTCGCCAACATGCTGATCGTGCTGATCCTTGCGGCCGCAATGATGGGCTGTGGGCCAAAGGTGACCGCGCAAGGGGAGGCCCCTTCAGGCGATCCGAACCAAGTCGTCGGGCACGTCGCATGGACGATCACCGATGAAGCTGGAACGAATCTGGGTTCGGGTGAGAAAGACGTCAAGCTCGGCGACATGAAGATCGACCGTATGACCGGCCGCGAAGTAGGCGCGCTCACCAGCGTCGAATTCCCCCTGACTCCGCCCTTTTCGATGAGCCTCTCGCAGAGCGAGGATGCCAGGCAGGGCTTCGGCTTTACCGCACGGAGAGAAGACCAGCCGACGTTCGGCTGGGACTGGTTCACCGTGAGCGGCAACCGCGCGACGAAGCTTCAAGAGAGCGGCGAGCTGGCGATCGAATTCGAGGGAAATCGCATTAGCCGAACGGAGTTCCTGACGGACGTGTCCCTTCGCGTGACCCGCATGGACACAAGCTCAGATCCGCTTAGGCCTCAATGGAGGGTTTTGATTCAGAAGGGCTCTCACGTGAGCTGGCCGAGCTAGGCCTAGTTGGGTGGATCCGGATTCGGCCCGCAGATCGTCCAGACCCGATTGACGTATTCCAATTCGCCTCGCCATTTGACAACCAGCGAACTCAGCGTATCCCGGAGAGGCTGTGCCGGGAAGTCCGCTGTGACCTTTCCCTCGATTCCCATCCCGATCACGAAGTATTGGTCCGACGACCACATGATCCGTCGAAGCAGCGCGGCCGCGTCCTCGTCCTTGGCCTGGATCGCCGCCACAGGGAATTCGGGCATGTCGCGCCGGATGATCAAGATCCTCGGATCCTTCGTAACCTTCCTCTGAAACTCCTCGTCCTCCTTCCGATACTCGGGCGGTACCTGCCTGCGTATGATCATATAGACGCCCCCCTCGCAGCGGTAGGTGAGACCGCAGCTCTTGACGATCCTTTGTAGAGCCGAATCGAAAGGCATCGTGGGCAGCCGCACCGAAATCCGCCCTTGTATCGACTCCTCGAGGTGGTAGGTTAGGCTGTGGCCGGCGAACAGGCCGTCGAGCACCTCGCGCAAGCTGGAGTCGTAGTGCAGGCTCGAGACCAAACGCTCGGAAGGGTCCTCATCTGCCAGAGCAATAGAGGGCACGATCCAGGCGATAAGCGCAATGGCGACCCCCATCGTCCGATAGACGACGGGCAATCGCAGCCGGGTCGAAGATTTACCGGCGCCGGGTCCAGCGAAGCCTAGGTCGCGACCGGAATCTTGCCCGACCCCATCACGTAGTGCGTCGGATACACGCGCGGCTGGATGTGGCCGAGCCCGGCCTGTTGCATTGCGGGCACCAGCCTTTCGCCGAACGCCCGGAACTTCTCTTCCGACTCCCAAACGTCCACCACGAGGATCCCGTCCTCTGTAGGTGCTGCGGAGTGAAAGATCAGACCGTCCGGGGGATTCGCTTGCGAGACGTTCGCTAGGCGGCACGCCTCGTCGTACTGCGCGGTTGTCGCGCCTTTGCCTTCGAAAACCAGCGTGATCATAGTTCTCTCCTTGCGCAGCTCCAAAGAGCTGCGACGAGGGCAGTATAACTCCCGCGTATCGTTTGAGCCGGTAGCCACGACTCAAGCGGCAAGGTGGCTTACTTCGCCGCCGAGCCGCCCTTTTCCAGGTAGCGCGCCGGCTCGCCGGCCGTGTGCACCCGGATTACGAGAGCCTTCGCGGGCTTCTCCTTGGTGACGGCGGTGTGCAAGACCTTGTAGGGAATGTGCCCCACCTTGCCTGGCGTCCCGATGATCGACGGCTTGCCGTCGATCTGGATCTCCACCTCGCCCTCCAGGTAGTAGTGAAACTCTTCGCCCGGGTGCCAGTGCCTGTCGAGGGTCGTGTTCGGCGGGATCTCCACAAGGTCCACGATGACTTCGCGCCCCTTGGTGAAGTCTTCCGACAGCGCCTGCTTCATCAAGTTTTCGATCTTGACCTCGGTCGGCGCGAACTCGGCCTGGATCGGCGGCTTGGCGGCCAGCGCGTCAGGGGACTCGTTCGACGCGCCAGTCTGGCCCTCGACGCTGCAGCCGGCAAGGAACGCAAAACCTAATGCCAGTGGAAGAACGATAGAGAGGTTTCTCATGGCGGCTCCGATACGTTGCAAAACAGGTTCAATTAGGCTACCCGAACCCTCAAACCGGTTGCGAGAGCGCGGCTGAGAAAGATCGAGTCCGCGCTATGCTGGGGCATGGAGACGATCGAAGCGCTGGTCGAAGCTTGGGACGAGGCGCACTGGGAGTTCACGCTCGCGTTCGAGGGCCTCTCCGACGAGGACCTTTGGAGGCGCCCGCACCCCAAACTGCTCAGCGTGGGGGAGCTTGCCGGGCATGTGGCCTACTGGCAGGCAGTGTGGACTTTGGGCGACGGCGGCGACAAACCCGATCTCGGGCTGCTCGCCGTCAAAAGCCCGCTCATCGATCACGCGTTCCGCTACTACACGAGCCACGTGGATCACCCCAGCGAGCTCGAACTCGGCACGTCCCAAGTTCTGGCGGACCTAAGACGAGTGCACGAAGCCGCCAAAGCGGCCGTGGCAGGAAAGGCACGGAACGATCCGCACCCGGGACATTGGAAAACGTGGGGCAACTTGATCCGATACCAAGTCTTCCATGTCGCCTATCACTGCGGCCAAGCGTTCTCTGCGCGGCACCTTATGGGCCACGCCACGACGGACAATTAGGCTGGCTGGCGGGACGGCTCGGGGGCCCTACCCTTGCTTCGGCTCCTCCAGTCGCCGAAGTCCGGGGGAGAATGCGACCACGACGTCTCCCTTCTTGAGCTTGTAGCCCATCACTTCCTGATGGCGGAGCGTCTTCTCACCCGATCGCACCGCCAGCACGAGTCTGCCGCGAAGAGCCTCCAGCGCGAAGGCGGACTTTCCCGCGTCCTCGGCTCCGACCAGGTGGTCATAGATGTCCGCGCCGCGCCCGTGCTCGAACAGCTCTTCCACGATGCTCGCAGCGTGCGGCGAGACGGACGCGGCGGCCAGCAGGCGCCCGCCGCTTGCTGCAGGGGCGATCACGACATTCGCTCCGCTGTTTCGGATCAGCCGCACGTTTTCGTCCTCCCTCGCGGCCGCGATGATGTTCACGTTCGGAGCGAGGTGCTGGATCGTCAAGCAGATGAGAACGCACGCCTCGTCCCCGTCGGGAACGACGATCGCCTGCGAAGCCTTCTCGATCGCGGCGTCCCGGAGGGTGCGTTCCGCCGCGGCATTGCCCCGGATGCCTGTGAGCCCAAGTTCCGAAGCGTTCTCCAGCGCGATGGGATCCGGCTCGATGACGAGGATCGACTCGCGCGGGACGCCGCGCTCGAGAAGCTCTTCGGCCGCCGCGCGTCCCTTTACGCCAAACCCGCAGATGACGAAGTGGTCCTTGAGGGAGCGTTGTAGCTTTTTCATTTCATACAGCTCGATAGATCGTCGGAGAACGAGCTCGTAGGCGGTGCTGAGCAGGATAAGCCAGATGCCGATTCGGAGCGGCGTGATGCCGAAGGTCACCATCGCACGCGCTTCGGCCGACACTGGCACGATATCGCCATAGCCGAGCGTGGTCATAGTGACGACTGTGAAATAGAGAGCGTCCAGCAGTCCGAGCGGGCCTCCCGCGGCATCTCTCAACCCGTGCCGCTGGGACCAAAGCAGAGCCCATGCCAGGATTACGAGCCCGACGGCCCACCCGATGCGAACAAGGAGTGTCTGCAGCGGACGCTTGGACGGCAGTGCCAGCCGGGGGACGTACTGCGCCGTTCGCACTTCGAAAGCGTAGCATAGGCCGGGAAGGCTCGCGTATCGGAATCCGCTTACAGCGAGCGCGTCCGCGATTCGGGACTGATTGAACTAAAGAAGGAGTTGGGCCGTGGTTCAACGAATCGGTCCGCACCATGAGAAATGTGACGTCCAGAGGCTGGATCCTCGGTGCGGCGGCCGCAATTGCGATCGCCGTCGCTGCGATGAACGTGTCGGCGCCAATCGAAAGTCGCCGCCAGCGGCAGGAAGGAAAGCTGCTGTTTCAGATTGTCTTTGTAGATGCCGAGGACGCACTGGACACTCTCTCAGAGGAGAACAAGGAGCTTCTCTCCGAAAGCGGATACACCTTTACCGCGGAAGAGATCATTTCGCATCCGGTGCCGGCAACCGGAATGTGGCTCAAGATTGGCGAGGATTACGTTCAAGTCGACCAAGAGGGCAATTTCGAGATCCCGGAAAGAGGCAAGGGCGAAGACACGGCCTATCTCTACCCCTTCCTTGCCGACGAGGAGCCCACGAAGTCTTTCGACATTTCAGACCTCAGCGAGCCGCTCGTGTACACGATCCGCGGTGGGACCAGCAGTACCGCAACGCTCATGGACGGAACGGAAGACGAGGCCCACCGCGACAAGGACAAGGCTCATGGACCCCAGGTTCCGAGCAGATGCGACTTTATGGTCTGCAACGTAAAGGACAAGACGCGAAAAGGTTGTTGCCAGGACTTCGACGGCCCATTTGCCGCGGATCCGAAAAAGAGGCTCAAGGGAACGGCAGGCGGCCAGCCCGACGACGAGTGCAAGCTGCACCGCTATCGCGCGCTGATCGAGTCGATTTGCGGCAAGTGGATTCGAAAAGGTCCTTGCGCCGGCGAAGCAGCGGTCAAGGGGGTCCTCCTCGACGAGCCGAACCTTCCCGGCTGCTTTGCCATGCATCGTGGCCGATGGTGCCAGCATCTGGACCCAGACGAGTATTCGGTGAAGACCGTTGGAGGCGCGCCGCTGAAGGTCAAGACGGGCGGAACTCTTCGCTTCGAAGTCGTCAACAACACTCCCGAGAACTCCACCGGGATCAGGATCGGCAAACTCGGTCTTGGCGGCCTTGGCGGAAAGTTCGAGCTGATCGACGACAAGAAGGGAGCGCTTTCGATACTTGCTCTGGCCTTCTACCGGCTGGACCACTTCAAAGACAAAGCGAATCCGACTCCCGACGCGGTTTACAGCAAGAAGCTTGTCATCGAGTACGAGGCGCCCGACAGTTTGCCTGGCGGCGAGTCTAGCGCCACCGAAGAGGTGACGTTTAGCTTCTGGGGCGAGAAGGTCGAGATCGAGATCGAGGTGGAATCCTAGTCCAGGCACAATCGAGCTCCCCTTTCACTTGAGGCGGCGTGTGGAGAAGTACCGTCGACACTTGCGGTCCGCCTGGATGTGCCTTGACTCTGCGGACTGCCGATAGTCGCAGCTTCGCCGGCTTCCGGCGGCTGGATGGCGCGCAACAGGTCCTTCGAGGCTTTCGTTCGAAGTCAGGCGATGCCAGCATCCAGATCCAGCGCGAGCTCCAGCTCCTCGCCGAACTTCGTTCCCGTGTACGTAAAACCAAGCTTCTCGTAGAACGGCCCAGGCGAATGCGGCCCGGGACGAACGCTCGTAGTGAGCCGAATTCCGCCGGGTCGCGTCCGCACTTCGTCGCAGAGCAGCTCCACGGCCTTGCGGCCGTAGCCTTTTCCCTGATGAGGTTCGGCGACCATCAGCCGCCATAGGAAGTAGTCCTGGTTTGGAATATCGTCCATCAGCATGATGAAGCCGACGATCTCCTCGTCCGCATAGATCGCGCGAAACCAGGCCTTGTCGCTGAAGTGAGCCTGCGAGATGGAGAGGCCGTTCTCAGCGACGTAGTCGTACTGGTGGGGAGCAACCTTCAACTCCACGACGCGCCGTACGGTCTCCGCCGTGATTTCGCGAAGGGTTACCTTAGGATGGCCCACCTTCCAAATGTACCGCTCGCGGCAAGATCGCTTTGCGCCCAAGCGCCGAGGCTTGCGCGCAAACCATAATCGGAGCATGCGGATCACGGCCGTGGCGCCGCGAATCCCTGCATTCAGGAGAAAGGCATGAGCACAGAAACACAAGAAGCGATGGAGATGGCGACCAGGCCGCTGGCCGAGCACGAATGGTTGACGAAGTTAGCCGGCGAGTGGAACACCGAATCGGAAATGACCATGCCCGACGGTTCGAAGGCGACCTCTAAGGGCACGGAGAGCGTTAGGAGCCTCGGCGGGCTCTGGGCGTTCGGGCACGGCAAGACGCAGATGCCGGGCGGAGCGCCGATGGAGTATTACACGGCGCTCGGCTACGACGTGTCGTTCAAGGAGTATCGAGGCTGTTGGCTGGCTTCCGTCTCCTCGCACCTTTGGAAGCAGACCGGGAAGCTAAGCGCGGATGGCAGGGTCATGACGCTCGACTGCGTCGGCCCCCACATGGAAAAGGACGGCGAGACGGCGAATTACCGCGACGTGATCGAGATCGTGGACGCAAACCACCGCACGCTAACCTCTTTCGGACAGGAAGCGAACGGCGAGTGGCAGCAGTTCATGAAGGTCGTCTACACAAGGGTCTGAGGACCGGCTAAGTCTGTCCCAGCTCCTCAGGCGTGGGTGGCTCGAACCGCTCCCACCAGTAGTCCAGATCCGATTCGCGCACTTGCACCGCGTCCGGCGGCAGCGCAGCGTTTCGGGCTCGGACACGAGCTTTCAGCTCGTCCTTTGAAACGTCGAGGAAGTGGATTCGAGCCTGCGCGCCAAGGGCTTCGGCCCTGGCGCGCAGCTCATCCCTCTCGCGGCGCGACCAAAACCCGAATTCGAGGATAACGTGCATCCCGAGCGAAAGGGCTCTTTCCGCCAGTCCGATCTGCAACCGCTCGATGGACTCCCTGCTCGCTTCGTCGTAGCCGTCGAGCGATAGCGCCCGCATCCACTCGTCCGGGCAGAGCCGAAGCGCCGGCAAGCTTGCTTCCAGCCGTTTTGCGAAGGTCGTCTTTCCAGAGCCCGGAAGCCCGCAAACGAGGTGCAGCGTCGCCATCGGGTACGGCCTAGGAGACGGCGGACGCTTCCCGCTGCCCGATCTCCGCCAAATACTCGTGAACCAGCTGCACGGCTGTGGCGCCTTCGCCGACCGCCGAAGCGACTCGCTTGACGGATCGGTAACGCACGTCGCCGGCGGCAAACACTCCGGGCGCGCTGGTCTCCAGGAGCAAAGGCGCGAGCGAGCTTCCACGAGCTCAGGGGCACGTCGCGCCCCGTGAGGAGATAGCCGTCATCGCTGCGGGCTACGAACCCCCTGAGCCAATCGGTCTTGGGCTCCGCGCCAATCATCACGAACAGCGCCGCCGCAGGAACCGTCTTTTCCTGGCCCGTCGCGCGATCTTTGAGCACCAGCGCTTCCAACTGATGGTTCACGACGCCGCCGGCGATCTCGGTCCCAAGGCAAATCGACACGTTCTCCAATTGTTCGATCTCCCGGATCAAGTAGGCGGACATGCTCTTCCTCAAGTCCTCGCCGCGAACGAGCAGGGTTACGCTGCGCGCGCGATTCGCCAAGCTCGACACGGCCTGGCCCGCGGAGTTACCCGCGCCCACAACGAACACGTCCTGACCCGTCATTGCCCGCGCCTCACTCGTCGCTGCGCCGTAGAACACGCCGGCTCCGATGATGGCCTCGAGATCCGGTATCCCCAGCCTGCGCCACGCCACTCCCGTCGCCAGGATGACCGTTCTCGTTCGAATCTCTCGGCCGGACTCGCACGTAACGACGTGCCAATCGCCTTCCGTTCGAATGTCGGTGGCCGCTTGCGCGAAGACCATATGCGCACCGAAAAGCCAAGCTTGCTCGCACGTGCGATAGGAAAAGTCCTGTCCGCCGATCCCCCATGTGAATCCCGGGAAGTTTCGAATGCGCGAGCTCGTTCCGGCTTGGCCGCCGGACACGTTGCGTTCGATGGCGAGCGTGGACAAACCTTCCGAAGCCGCGTACACCGCAGCCGACAATCCGGCAGGGCCCGCTCCGATGATAATGACGTCGCAGTCGTCGACGTCCAGGTCCACGCTGCCCCCGAGCGCCTCGAGGATCTGGGCGTCCGTCGGCTGAACGAAAACCTTGCCGTCATAGCGGACCACAACCGGAAGCCTCGAGCCGTCTTGCTCCGCCTCCCTGAGCAGCGACTTGCCCTTCTCGCTGTCGGAATAGTGGAAGCCGAAAGGCATCGTCATTCGGGCGAGCAGGTCGCGAATCTCGTGCGAACGAGGATCGTTTTCGGGGCCGATGATGCGGAAGAGCTCGAATTGCGGCTCCATCTGCGCCGACCAAGCGGCCAGAAACTCGCTCACCGCCGGGTACAGACCGAGCTCGGGAAACCAGGGCTTGACCATGTGATAGTCGATTTGGCCAAGGAGCATCGCGGACACGCTCGGGTTGCTCGCCCGATAGTCGCGTTCGACCAAGAGGATCCGCTTTGCGCTGGGAAAGTAAGCGCGGGCCTTCGCCAGGAACTCGACGCCGGACATCGACGACATGTCCTGGTCCGCAATGAGAAGCGCGACGGGCTCCCGCCTATCGGAAAGCGACTTGAGGCTTTCCAGCGCCGCCTTTGCCGATCGCTCGCCCACGATGCGGCAATCCCTTCCGAAGCGCCGGTCCAAATCTCCGTGAAGGGCGGCGAGAACGCTCTCCTCTTCTACAATCAAGAACATGATCGGCTTCATAAGCCCATTAATACCCACTGAGTCCGCCTGAATGGTTTCAAGCGCTAGGGTTCGACCAGCGTCCACTTCTCCTTCATCGCGCGATCCCAGTCCGAAACGAACGACCACCAGTTGCGGAGTTTCTTGCCTTTGTAGGTTAGGCCGTGGTTTAGGCCGGGGATCGCCTGGAGCCAGTAGATGCGCCATTGGATCGGGTCGCGGTTCCAGCGGTCGGCGTTGATTCTTTGCGTCTTGCCGATGCCGTCGGGAACCCAATCCTCGATGTCGGTCTCGACATAGCGCGGGTTGGCCCAGTCGTAGTCGGATTCGCTGTTCGGAGCGTAGTGGGTCCAGCCGCATCTCGCAGGGCTGGTGACGATCTTGTGGCTGGCGTCGCTTCCGACGAACTTGCCCCAGAAGAGCAGCTCGCCCCACTTCTCGGGCGGAGTGCGGTCACGGCCGTCCGCCCAATTGAGCAGGTGCTCGAGCTGGTGCATGTGGTTCTCGAGCATCTCGCCGAGCCCGCGGCCGTAGTTGAAGTGATAGACGGTGTAGGTTTTGGAGAAGACGGGCAGGTCGCTTGGGTCGCGGTTCGAGTTGCTGACGTCGCCGGTCGGGCTCGACATGTTCGACTCCCACAGGCCGATCTTGCCGTGGTATCCCCACATCCAAATCTGCTGCACTCCCCTCTCCTCGACCCATGTTTTCGCGTCGATCTTGCGCATGATCGCGTTGTAGTCGGGAAGCGGCGGCGCGTCGCCCATCTTGGGCCGAAGTGGTATGGCCTCATGGAACTCCGCTTGCCCGGCGACCTCATAGCGAAGCGCCGGAGGGGAATCCAACTTGTAGCCGCGGAAGCGGGACGCGCGTTCCAGCGCCTGGCGGCACTCGAGGGTGAGTCTTTCAGTCTTGGCTTTCAGATCTGCGTAGGAGCCGCCGACGTCGTGGGTTACGCTGCGGTCGATCTGATCGCCGGCTACGGGGAAGTAGCTGACGACGAAAACCCTGATCGTCGCGGTGCCGGCAAGTGTCGCGACGAGGAGCGTGGAAGCGATCACGTCCTGAGCATGGCATGCGAGAGGCGGCCGGTTCGCGCTGCTTGGCGGGCTAGCTAGAGCATCCCCGGCAAAACCGCCATTCCCGCGATAAGGATCGGCCGCGTTTACCCTGGCGCCCTACTTTTGTTTGGGCCAGGCGGAAACCGAGAACGTCAGGCGATAGCGTCCGCCGTCGCCGCTGATCTCGATCGTCCTGGGATGCCAGCCTTGAACGGTGCGAGCCTTCGTTAGGTCGACCTGCTCGAAGGGCACGAAGGACCATCCAATGTAATCGTCGTTGTTACCGACGAAGCGGTCTTGATCTTCTTGCTCGGCACGGATCGCGTCCACGATCGTCCCGCCGACCCGCGCCGGGTTGTACCACTCTCGCAGGATGTCCGACCATGCTGCCTGCTGGACGGCGTTTTCGTAGCCTTTCGGAATACCGCCGTCGTTCTCCAGGAGCGCGACCGCCCACAGGAGCGTGTGGGTGTCCAGCTTGTCCGAAGTTAAGGTCACCGCGTTTATGTTCCGCTTTCTGCCTTCGGACATAGACCTCGGCTCGATCAGAGTCGTTCGCACGCCAGGATAACCCGGATCGTCTTTCTTTAGAACGATGCCCGCTATGTGGATGGAATAGATCTCGTCGTCTCCCACCTCGTCAGTCTCTACCAAGCACTCCATCGAGTCGAAGCGCAGCCGGTACTCATGCGGAGCGGACTTCGGAAAGCTGAACGCAAACTTCCTGTACTCGCTTGCCGAATTCCCGGCGCCGCCCACGACTCGCGCCTGGAAGTTTCCGGCGCCAACCTTTTCGGGCAGAGTCGCCTCGAGCTTTATGGTCGAGTCCGAGTTGACGGTTCGCTTTGGCGACAATACGACCGTTTTCTGCGCCACGCTCTTGTGGGGCGCCCACCACTCCTCCGGGAAGGGAGCGTTCTTCGTCCGGGTAACTATGATCTTGCAGGTCGCTGGAGCGTAGTTCACGGTAAAGCTGAGCTTGCCGCCTACCCGTTCTGCGCCGCTGAAAGAAACCACCTTTACGGGCGGGTCTCCGACCACCACCGGCACGGGGCCGAACTTCCCGACGCCTGCCAACTCGACTTCGAGGTCGTATCGGCCGTTCTTCAAGGAAATGGGCACATGAAGGCTCCCCGTGTAGGCCGATTCCAGGGGGGCGCGATTCAAAAACAGCGCCGTTTCGTGCGCCACTTCCTTCTGAACCGCGGTGATCCGGTTGGGGCTTGGCGCCAGCGCGTGCCTTAGCAGCCTCGCTTTCGCGCTCTTGAACTCGCGCGAAACGCGAACAGTGATGCCGCAGCTCTCGCCGCGCTGAATCTGCGTTCGGCCAAAGGATTTCGGGCCCGCGACCGTCAGCGGCTCGATTCGAGTTGCTTTGATTTGCGATGGCGACGTCGCGGCCAGCGCAAGGCACGCAAGCGCGATTGGCGTTTTCATGATTCTCCTCCCCATTGGACCACTTACAGGATGATGTACGGATAAGAGCGCAGAGGGTAACAGATCGGGCCTAGCGTAAACCACGCTTTGGTCCCAAACGACTCTTTCCAGACCACTCGCGAAGCTGACGAATCTGCTTTCTGACGGGCATGTCTCTTCGTCTGCCAACATGGTATCGGAGGTGAGTACCCAAATGCGTTTCCTAATGAAAGTCTCCCTGCCGACCGACAAGGTCAACGAGATGATGAAGGCGGGCAAGTTCGGCCCGACGCTCGACACGATCCTGTCGGACCTGAAGCCGGAAGCGGCATATTTCATCGCTGAGAACGGAGAGCGTATGGCGTGCCTCGTGGTGGACATGGAAAAGCCCTCGGAGTTGCCGAAGGTGGCCGAGCCGTTCTTCCATGCCTTCGGCTCCAGAGTGGAGGCGACGCCCGCAATGGTTCTTTCGGACGTGCGCGAAGCGGGTCCGGCGATCGAAGCCGCGGCGAGCCGGTTCGGATAGACAGGCCGTCTCTCGGCCGAGCCGAGCCGCGCCGGGCGCACCGCGCGCCGGACTAGAATCGTGCGATGCGGCCCGATGCTCCCAGCTTTAGCGAGGGCTACAACGCGGACTCGATTCGCGAAGAGCTAACTCGGCCGTTCCGGTATTGCGGCGCCGGCTGCACCTGCGTCTGCTATGCCTCCGGGAGCTTGGTTCTAAAAGTGTTTCGCGAGCCCGAGGACATGGTTCGCCAGTTCCGGTCTCTCGGAATTGACCTGGCCGCCGCCGGCTGGTCTCCCGCGCCCGGCGACGAGTTGGAATCCGCGCATCGGCTTCAGAATCGCTCGATCGAAGCAATCCAGCGCGCGCTGCTCGAGCTGCCCGAGGAGACTGGCCTCATTACGTGTCGCACGTCGGCGGGCTTCGACGGAGTCCGCGTGGCCGCTATCGGGCCGCTGAGGCGCCAGGCGATCGCCCTGGACGATGCATTTTGGCTTCTGCAGAAGCGGATGGATCCGCTGGGCAGATCGCTTCTCTCGGCGGACGCTCCGACGGGAGCCCGGCTGATCGGCCTGCTGGTAGATTGCATCGAGCGCTTGTGGTCCCGCGATGCTACCGACCGCGTTCTAAACTTCTTGGACAATTACGGCCGTCTCGATGGGCGAGTGGCGTTCTTGGACGTCGCGGACCTCGCCTTCGACTCGGACCTCATCCGCAAGCAGAGGGAAGAAAGGCGAATCTTGCAGAGCCACTCCTTCAGGGTTCTGGAGACGAGCCGCCCCGATCTCGCGAAGGAGCTTGTTCTCGCGGTATCCGATAGATGGCGAAGCTCGGACGAACCGGCGTAAGCCCCTGGCCCGATTGCTTCGGAACCCTGGGACTTTAGCCGCAGCGGGTGGTGTTCGACGGTCGGCAGGAATCATAGTCGAAACATGGCTTCCGGGCTTCTTCTCGGCTCTATTGCCGTTTTGCTCTTGGGCGTCGCGAACGGGAAGGACTCAAGGCAAGAGCACTCGCTTCTACCAAACGTCAAGGTCGGCGATAGGTTCGCATTCGAGTTCAAGTCGACCTCGGAAGTCGGCGGTTCTGCCGCAGCCTACAGTGCGAGGTTCGAGCTTTCCGTGGCCAGCCTCGAACCAAAGGGCACGATCACTTTCCACACCGAACAGAAGAACGCCGAGTTTTCGATGGCCGGCCAGGTTCAAAAGATCCCTGACTCGAAGACCACCTCCAAGTTCAAGGTGACCGGAGAGGTCCTGACACTAGATCCTCCCGCCGCAACCCCGGAACAAGCTCGGTTCAGCCGGCTTATGCAAATCGTCGTTCCGGAGGGAACGGCGTCGGTAGGGAAGACATGGACCTGGAGCAGCGAACCTACCGAGCTGAACGGGAAGATCGGGCTCGAGGGCAAGGGCCAGTGCGTGGCTTTCGAACAACGCGACGGAGTGCCGTGCGCAAAGCTCCGCCTAACGGCAAGGGAGACAACGGGAGAGAAGCCGGCAAGCAGCACGATCGAAGTCTGGATCGCGCTCAAGGACGGCCTTCCCGTCGAGACGATTCTGCGCTTCGAAGATGCGCCGTTCGCGCCCGGCATCACCGGGTCCATGCACGGCGTGAATAAGCGAGTCGAGAAGTGAGCCGGAAACAGGTTTGCCCCTCAAGGCGCACCCCGAAGCTAAATGTTTTGGCGGGACGGCCAATTCCGCACCGATGAGTTTGCCCATTACGGCCGCTCTGTTGTTTTGCGCGCCCCAAGCTGCGGGCATCGTCGCGATCGAGAACGTGTCCGTCATCGAACCTGGAGAGCCAAAGGCCAGCGCCGGACGCACGGTCGTGATTGAGAACGGCGTTTTTAGGCAAGTCGGCGACGCCAAGCGCATGCGCGTGCCGAGCGGAGCGACGAGGATCGACGGCACGGGCAAGTTCCTGATTCCCGGCCTATGGGACATGCACGTGCATTGGTACGACGAGTCCGCGCTCGGCCTATTCACCGCAAACGGCGTGACCGGGATCCGAATCATGTTCGGCTCGCCCATGCACAAGGCATGGAAGGAGAGGTCCGCTCTTGGCGAACGAACCGGGCCCAGGATCGTGCTCGCAAGCCCGATCGTGGACGGCCCGAAGCCCATCTGGCCCGGCAGTCACGCGATTGCCGATTCCAAAGACGCCCCGGCGCTCGTCGATAGACTCAAGTCGGAAGGCTGGGACTTCATTAAAACCTATTCGCTAATGCCTCGCGACGCCTATCTGGAGTTGGCCAAGCGAGCGAACGCGGCCGGCGTGCCGTTCGCCGGGCACGTGCCGTACTCCGTGGGCCTTCTGGAGGCAGCCCGGCTCGGACACCGGAGCAACGAGCACCTGGGAGGAATCCTGTTGGAGCTGGACCCGCGCGCCGCGGAATTGCGGCCGAAACTGGAAGAGTTGATTAGCGCCGAGCAGCCCATGCGGGAGATAGGTCGACTTCTGGGCTCGGTGGAGGGCGGGACGAACTCTCTCGACGCCGCTCGTCTCAAGTCGCTTGCCAAGGAGTTGGCGACTACGAAGATGTGGCAATGCCCAACGCTCGTTGTTCTGCGAGCGATGGCGCATCTCGATCAGGAGAGCTTCACGAAGGACGAGCGAGTGAAGTACATGCCCGCGATGATCCGGTCTATGTGGAACCCGGCGAACGACTTTCGTCTAAGGCACCGCACCGAGGCGCAGTGGCAAGTGGAGAGAGACCAGTACAAGTTGAAGCTGGCCCTGATCAAACCGCTCAAGGATGCCGGGAACCGATTCTTAGCGGGGACGGACTGCCTGAATCCCTATTGCTTTCCCGGATTCAGTTTGCACGACGAGCTCGCGCTGCTTGTGGAGGCGGGACTGTCGCCCACCGAGGCGCTGGAGGCGGCCACGATCAATCCCGCGAGATTTCTCGGCGAGGAGGCGAAGTGGGGCGGCGTCGCCGCCGGCAAGCGGGCCGATGCCGTTCTGCTCGAGCGCGACCCTCTGGGGGACATCCGCAATACCACTTCGATTCACGCGGTCGTCCAAGGCGGAAAGGTCTTTTCTCGCGTGGAGCTGGACGCGATGCTGAAGGCTAACGAAAAACCCGTGCTCGTATCCGCGCTGTTTCCGGGCGTTCCCTGTTGCCGGGATTGAGGCTGAACCGAGCCCCCACGGAGACCTTGTCATTTCGGAAGCCGCTCCCACTGGCTCTCGACGTACGCCAGCCGCAATCCCGCCCGCTGCTGATTGGCGTAGCTCGAAGTCTGGATGTGCGCCGAGCCGGTCACTAGGGCGCAACCGAGGAGATGCGCTTCGTGGAGACGGTGCCACAACAGCGCGGTATGCAATCCCATTCTTCGGAACCTGGGAACCACGGCAGCGCCGCCCAGCGAGGCCGCCCCCTCTTCGGGAACGGAGATCGAGCCGACAGCCGTAGGCTCGCCTTCGAAACGAGCGAGGTACCAGCGGGAGTCCTCGCCAAACGTTCTGCGGATTCCCATCAGCGCCGAATCTCGCCAATCCTCGTGCCACTCGAAGCCGTCGCCGAGAGCCTGCAAATACTCGTCTAGGGTATCCGCGCGGACACGCTCGATGGAAATCGAAGGCGGTAACTGCACCGGGGTCTCAGCCGCGGCTCCATACAGGATCGCCTGCTCGAACCGCGTCTGGCCGAAGCCCCTTTTCGCTAGCTCCGATCCGAGCGTCGGATGAAACCGCATTGGAGAGAGATAGAAACGGGGCTCCAGCGCGTCCGAAGCATAGAAATCAAGGATGGCATCTAGCATGGGAAGGTCGTCCAGTCCGAAGCAGAGAACGTCGTTCCGCGTGCGTCCGGACTTGGCCTTGATCGCAACCGTGCTTCCGAACACTTCCGTCGATGCTCTGCTCGGGCCACGCTCGTTCCGGGCGTTTTGGAGCAAACCCTTGCCGACTAAACTCTCGACGCGCAGCGCGAGCTCCAAAGTTAGCGGCGGTGCTTCTGGCATTACGGGATTATGCGTTCGCGCGACGTCGGCAGACCACTCGAGAATTCGAGCCAAAGGCTTGCACTGCCGATAATTTAGATGGGAAGGGGCCGCCTAGCGAACCATGCCGATGGACTACGAAATCGATGCAGGCCGACGCCTCGTCGTCACCCGGTGCACAGGCAGAGTTTCCGACGCAGACATCATCGCCTACGCGGAGCGAATCGGCGGCGACCCTCAGTTTCCCGTTGAGTTCTACAGCCTCGTAGACACCTCGGAGGCCACCGAGTTCGACATCAGTGTCGAGCTGATTCGCGACATGATTCGCAACCGACGAACTCCGACGCCTCTTCGCAGAGCGATCGTCGCCCCCCAACGCAAGACCCTCGCCTACGGTCTGTCGCGGCTTTCTGCGGCGCACTTGCAAGCAAGAGGAGACGAGGTGATGATCTTCGAGACAAGCGAAGAAGCTCTAAAGTGGCTCTACTCCTCGCCGGAGGCGAACGCAGGGCAAGCGGCGGCCTAGGCCTAGCTCAGACTCCTACTGTGTGGGACCCGGGCGAAAGATCAGACTGGCGACGAAAAGCGCCGCCCCAAGGAAGCTTAAGCCCACGAACCAGCGGGTCATCGTCATCGAGACCTCCGCTCTCTGCGCGCGCCTGCCTTCCTCTTTATTTGCAAGGAGCTTTAGCTCTCCAGGCTGTTGGGTCTCGGGATACCTCGCCGCCTGGGGCCAAAGCTTGAGGGCTTGCGACAGTACGGCGGGAGAAGGCTCGCTTTCGAGCGCGATGCGGAGCCTTCGCACCTCCTCGCGCCCCGTCATGATGCGGCGCGCGTTTAAATACGTGCAGACCGCGGCGACGACGGCGACGATCGCCGCGGGCCACGAGAACGGCGCCACCGCTTCCAGTATCCGCAACACAACGTCCAAATCCGGCCGACCTCCCAAGAGCGGACATTTCTCTTCGCGCCGCAGGATTCCTTCCGGAAATGCGGTCTAAGATGCCAGTCGGCGGCGGCCATCCTGCTACCGCCGCCGACTGTCCGGCGCATTCGATTCGGTCCACCCTCACGGACGGACTACTCGGTTATGGCGTCCTTGTCCCGAATGACTCTCCCCTGAAGGTTCACTCGGACCGCTTTCATGATGGACATGGATTCGAGCTTGAGCACGGGCTGCTGCACGTTCGACAAGCGACGAACCCCGCGCGTGTGCGGCTCGAAGTCAAGGTCCATTTTCCCTGCGGCGAAAGCGTCCAGGAACTTTGCCGACTCGTCGGGCGGGAGCGTAACTTCGAACACGCCCGGCGGGCCGTGCGCATGGCCCTCCATCTGCTTCTGCCGGACGCCGAACATCGCCAGATTCGCGACCTTTAGAGGCTGTTGTGCCCTCCCCGCGATCAGCGCTCGCGGCGTGATCTTCAAGTCCACAGGCGCAATCGTGTTTTCGCCCTTTTCGACCCGGAATCGCAGCACGACGTTGATCTGCGCCTTTTCGGCCCTCCGGGCCGTAGTAAGCCGCCTCAAGTCCGCAGTGTTCATCTGGATCGGAAGCTTGGATTTCTCGTAGGCTAGGGGCAGGCTGCGAGGAGTAAGGAAGCGAATCGGGGGTAATAGCTGGATCCACTTCCAATAGAACTTGGCCGGGACAAGAACCAGCGGTTCCACATACTTGTAGTTGAGCTGGGTTTCCGTGTTGAGGCAGTCGCTGACCTTCTTCGTGACCTGAGTGCAGCCCGCATCGTAGTCGTAGAACGTAAACGACGTGTTCATCCAAGTGCTGTCGCCGGTCGGATTCGCGCGGCCGCCCCCAAGCGCCAGCCAGCGAACCCAGAGAAGGTCGCACTCCGCGTGGTGCAGCCAAAACACCGCGTCGAGCGGAGACTGAAACGTGCCCATTGTTCCGCTGATCGCGATGTGCGTGTAGTTATGCGGCTTGCTCTGGATGCTGCCGCTGAACGCATTGAAAACCAGATTCGTGTTCGCGCTCGCCGGATTCGTAGACGCGAAGTCCAACCCCCATGTGGCCGACGTCACGTTTGTTCGCGGCGTGTGGTACAGCGGGTTCGGGATTCCCGCTCCGTACGTTGAAGGATAAAACGCGGACGGAAAAGTGGTTTGCGTGGATTTGGCGTAGTCCCAAAACGGCAGGCCCTTCAGCTTCCCGCCAGACTTCGCGACCAAGATCTTTTCGAAGTAATAGAGGTACAGCCTGTGCCAAGGCAGCCAGTACGACTGCGAGTGGTTGCAGGACGTGTTGTGGATGTTGGCCTGAAAGGTCCAACTGCACGGGTCGGAAGCGGGCAAGGCCTTCATCGCCGCGACGGCGTCGCGAAGCCCTTGCAGCTCTGTGGCGGTGAGGTTGCGAATGTTCTTTCGGAGCATCACCGCTGGTTCAAATACCGTGGTCGGTGGTGGCAGACTGGCGATGCACGCCAGGCTTGCGAGAATTGCGGACATATCCTGAGTCCTCCTTGCCGGTGAGATTACCGGGCGTAGTTGCTCGAGCAACACCTTATTCGCGGCCGTCTCTCTGGTTCCTTCCCGCACGAAGCAGATCCGACCAAAGTCCGTGTGAGGCGAAAAGGAACCTCGAATTGAGCGTCGAATGGGAAGCACCTCAGGCGGTATCGGGCCGCGCGATCGGGAGAGACCAGATGAAGAAGGCAGCACTCGCTTCGGCATGGATCGGCTTCGGCGCATTGATCGCTCCGGTTTCGTCCGGATGTGGCAGCGCGCACGGAGCGGCGGGCGGCTCTTACGAGTTTTGCGAGCTGGAAGGGCAGCGCTCGACGGCCCGAGCGACTCAAAGAACGCGGCTTCGGTCCATTCAGCCGGTCGCTTCGCTTGCGCCCATCGGCTTTCGGTGCGACGACGACGACAGCAGCGTGCCGTTCCTGCTCTCCCGCGCAGAGCTCGCGAAGATCGGGCTCGCGCCGAAGACACAGAGGCTTGTGAAGGTCGATCCGAAGCTACTGCTGAAGCTGATGCGTCGCACCCCGGTGCTTAAAGTGCGCATCCACGCGATCCGAACGGCAAACACCAACGGATCGGAAGCGGCAACCATCACAACGCAGCAGGTTAAGCAGCTCGTGGACCAAACGAACCTCGTATGGTGGTCCTCGGGGATCGAGTTCCTTTACGATCCCGACAAGGACTTCGAGCACCGGAACAACACGGCCTTGAACCAGGACTGCTCGCACTCCGCCTTCAACCAGAACGTGAACAACGCGAACTGGGACCCCGCCACTTCCGACAAGACCGCCAACCACAACGCGCGGACCGCCGTCGGCAACCAGTTTCCGAAGAAGCTGGTCTGCTTCTTCCGGTACGGCACGAAGTTCACTTGGGACGAAGCCGCGAAGAAGTGGACCCGAGGCCCCGCGACCGGAGGCTTCTCCAGCTCGCAGTCCATGTACGTCGCGATGTCGAAGGGCATGCCGGAGAAGAATCTACTTGCGCACGAAGTCGGGCATTACCTTCATTTGCCTCACACCCACGTCGGTGGAGTGGATACGGTCGCAAAGGCGCGGAAGAGGATCAAGGACTGGGTGGACGTGCACGGCAAGACCACGCAGACTGCCCTCGACTCCTTGAACGGCGACCTGGGGACGATCACGGACACGCCGTCCGACTGCGGAGGCGGCATCTTCGTGAGCAAATACGGCGAGAACGCGAACTGCAAGTCGGAGTATCCCGTGATCATGATCGACGTGAAGTTCAACAGCGGATACCAGGCCTATTACACGCTCAAGCCGGACAAGCTGAACATCATGAGCTACTTCAAGCACTGCCACGCTCTCGGGACGCACCGCCTGTCGCCGAAGCAGATCGATCGCGCGCGCGCGGCGCTCATTTCAGGCAATCGAAAGCCGCTTGTCAACTAGTGAGTCAAGGGCCGCTGGCACGCGAAGCGAGTAGCATGCTTGGACAGTGGAGCGAGGGTCTCTAGAGCGGAGCCCGGCACGGGGTCCATTTCGCGGCAAAGCCGGCCTGGAGACGCCTCTGTCGGGCCGTTTCGCCAGGGAGAACCGCCGCCTGGTGTTCGCTCCGCCCGTCTGGTACGACGCGTTGATCGTCGCGTGCCTTGTCACCGGACTGGCGGTAGTCGCTGTTGGATTCCTTGCTCCGTCGTACGGCCTTGGCCAGATTTACGGTTTCTTCGTCGGAACTATGATCAGCTTCGCGGGCGCTTGGGGCGCGCTGTCGAACGAGCGCATGGCTTGCAACCTTGCTGCGCGCACCTATTCGCGGCTGGAAGGCCAGGGCGTTCGCAAGCGGCTGGTCCAGGGCTCGCTAGACGATCTCGACGCGCTCGTTCTCGTGGCCGAGGAGCTGCCGGTTCCGATTCGCGGTGGAAGGACCGTAATGTACCGACTGGTGCTTCATTGGAGGAACCGCATCCATCCCTTGTTGGTCGTCGAGCGGGAAGCGCGGGCCCTTCCGAGCGGGGCGCCCATCAACGGTTGCGCCGAAGCGATGATGCGAAAGGGACAAGGCTACGCCCAAGCGCTAGGCATTCGGTTTTTCGACAACTCGTACTATCACAGTCCGTGCCCAGTCCCGGTTGCATGATGTCCGTGTGCGGACTACGAGGCGATGCGGCGCGGCGTGTATTCTTGGGGGCAGGAGGTTGCCTTTGCCTGCAAACTTGCGCTTGTTCGGATCAGTCGTTTTGTTGTCTTGTCTACTTGCGTTCGCTCAGGAGCCCTCCGAGCCGGCCGCTCCCGCTCAGCTGCCGACCGTCGAACTGCCGGCGGAACTTCAGCGGGTGCTGACGGACTACGAGATCGCCTGGCAGAATAGGGACCCCGCAGCGCTTGCCAAGCTGTTTGCGGAGGACGGCTTCGTTCTGCCGAACGGTAGGCCCCCCGTCCGGGGCCGGAAGGAGATTGAACGTTTCTACACCGGCAGGGGAGGGCCGCTTACATTGCGGGCGATGGCCTTTGCCTCGGAGGGTTCGGTGGCCTTTATCGTGGGAGGCTACGCCTCCAACAAGGGCGATCAGGATTCGGGCAAGTTCACGCTCACCTTGCGGAAGGCCTTGGACGGAAGGTGGATGATCTTTTCGGACATGGACAGCGGTAACGCGCGGCGGCCGCCCGTCGCGGAGTACGCCCGTCCGCGTTAAGCTCGACTACAATCCGGGGCGATATGTCCATCGAAGAGTTGCTGGAGGCTTGGCGCGTCAACAACGCGATCAACGTGGAGCTGCTCGGCGCCTGCGCAGACGAGGACCTGGAGCTCAAGCCCGGCAAAGGCAAGACCATTCGCTCCAACTTCACGCATATGGTTCTCGTTCGCCGCATGTGGATCGAGGAAGGGAACGCAAAGGAAGCCCGCTCGATTCCCAAGCTCGACTGGAAGTCCGCGAGCAGGAAGGAGATCGAGGACTGCCTCGCGCTTTCGAGCGACTTGATGCTGGAGCTCTTCCGCAAGCGCGAAGTGCGCGCAAAGCCGAACCGATGGTCGAACCTGAAGTTCTTCGCGTACTGCATCGCGCATGAGGCGCATCACCGGTCGCAGATCGAGATCGCGCTTCGGATCAACGGACGCGAGCCGGACGACACGTTCCTCTACGGGCTGTGGGAGTGGAGCAAGAAGTAGGGCGCATGGCGCAAACCGAAGCCCAAGAATCCGACATCGGCCCCGCGTCTACGAGAGATCGCTTCCCAGAGAGGTGGGTCCCGGCAGCCGTCAGCATAGCGGCACTAGCGGTTTTCTGGTGGAATGCCGCGCCCTCCGCGACCTTCAAGGACAGCGGCGAGTTCGCGATGGCCGCGGCTTCCGGAGGCATCCCACATCCGCCGGGCGCCCCATCTTGGGTGATAGGCGCGTGGGCCTTCGTGCACTTAGGCGGCTTCGAGGACCCGGCATACGGCACGAACCTCTATTGCGGGCTGCTGGGCGCCGCGACGCTCGGGTTGCTTTCGTGGATCGCGCTTGCTTGGTGCCGTCGTCTCTTCCCGAACGCCGGTCGCCCCGCCCTTGTGTGCTCCGCGCTTGCCGGTCCCCTGATCCTCATGTCCTCGCGTGCATTCGTCGAGCTTTCCGTAACGACGGAGCAATACACGCTGATGACCGCCCTGCTGGCCGGGCTGCTTGCGTTGGCGACTCGGCTCGGCTCATCCGAAGTTTCGAGGCCCGCAGGAGCCGCCTTTTTCATCGGCTTGCTCTGGGGGCTGGCGATCGGCAACCATCCAAGCCAAGCGGTATTGGTGTTTCTCGTGGTTTGGGCTTGGATCCTCTCTGCGCGGCGGTCGCAATCGCTTCGCCCTTGGGGGTTCGGGCTGTTGGGACTGGCGCTAGGCCTATTCGTGTTCGCTTGGCTCCCGATTCGGTCCGGTGCGGACCCGATTCTGGACTGGGGAAACCCGGAATCGGCCGCCGGCTTCTTCGACGTCCTGATGCGAAGGCATTGGGGAGCGCGCCCGCTATCCGAAGCCCCTTCCGGGCTCCTGGGCGCATGGCTCGGCAGCTACGAGTTCGTCCGTCAGATCGGCGTATTGGGCATCGCATCCGCGTTGGCCGGCGCATTCGCGCTCGCTCGAACGGACTCCCGCCTCTTCTGGTGGCTTGCGCTGGGCGCGATCCCTTACTCCGCCGGCATGTTCGTCGGGCACTTGGCGCAGCCTTCCGTCACTCCCGAACAGATTCGGCTTTATGGGACGACGGATTGGCATCTGCCGGTGTACCTCTGCGCGGCTATCGCATCGGCAGTCGGCATTTGCTGGGCCCTATCCGCGTCGGCAAGGCTGGGCCGAGCCGTCCAGGCGGCCGCCTCGCTTGTCGTACTAGTCGCGGGAGGGGCGACCAGCGCGCTCAGCGTCAGGGCCGAATCGCTGCGCGGGGTTCGCTCGCCTGCGGATTTCGCGGATCGGGTCGTCGCGCCGCTGGACTCGAATGGAGTGTTGCTCGTGGGGTCTGACAACCTGATGTTCTTGCTTGGCTATAGGCGCTATGTGCTTCGCCGCTACCCGGAGCTTTGGCTCGGCTGGTCTACGATGCCCCTCACGACGGCGATGCGAATCGAAAAGACGTGGGACCGCGAGTCGCTGCTGCGAAATGTTAGGAGGCTGGCCCAACATCGCGAGCTGAATCCGCTCAATTCTCCTCCGCTAGACGAAGAGAGACTCCGTTCGGCCCCGATTTACACGGACTTCCCGCCGGACGGCGCCGCTTCTGCTTCGCATCTCGAACCGGCAGGTCTGCTCTTTCAAGTGCGCGCGGAACCGGTGGGGGACGACCAGGTTCGAAGGTCTTTTGCGCGGACTTCGCCCAGACGAGGGTCTCTGCCGAAGCCCGAATCGCTGGACGTCCACGCGCGCGGAGCGTGGGCGGACCTGCTCTTGGGGCAGGGAACGTACTTCGTAGCGCGGCGGCTTTGGCCGGAGGCCGAAGAAGCTCTCGAGGAGATGCTGTCGTACTTCGACTCTTCCGGCTCCGGGTGGTTTCTCCTTGGATCGGCAAAGCACGCCCAAGGGAAGGCTAGGGAGGCAGCGGACGCTTACGTTCGCGCAATCGAGCTCTCCCCAAACTCCCCCGGCCCGAGAGGGCAGTTCGCGAGTCTCTTGCTTTCCGCGGGGAGGAGGGAGGACGCGGAAAGGCTCGCACGCGAGGAGCTGGCCCTCGATCCGGGCAGCGAACTAGCGAGTAGGGTGCTCGAGCGCCTCGGCGGACGAAACCGCTAATGGGCGCAGAAGGGGTACGAGGGCCAGTTTTTTTGAATCTGCTTGGCAGAAAAAAAACCAAAATCCACTATCTCATGTTATGATATGGGCGTCAGCAATCCGACCCCCCATCGTGGAGGAGGTGCATTAAGTTATGTTGAAGCGAGCATTCACGCTCATTGAACTTCTTGTCGTGATCGCCATCATCGCGATCCTCGCCGCGATCCTTTTCCCTGTGTTCGCCCAGGCTAAGGACGCCGCCAAGCAGACGGCTTGTATCAGCAATACGAAGCAGACCTGTCTGGCCGGCATCATGTACGCGGCCGACTTCAACGACGTTCTTCCCCGGCACGACAACAACGGCTCGTGCTGGTACGGCGAGAACCCCTGCGATTACCCCGACTGGGGTGATTTCAAACTTCCCGTCGGCGGTGTCACTGCCGGCGAGCAGGTGATGTATTTCGGGGCGATCTCTCCGTATCACAAGAACACGCAGATCTCCATCTGCCCGAAGCTGGGTGAGACCACCTGGTCGATCGTATTCGCGAACGCGGCCACGATCGGCATAGCCCCGCCGCAGGGGGGATACAACCCCGCCCATCACAGGTACTACTACAACACGATGGGCCAGATGGCGATCAACATCCTGATGATCGACTACGGTCCCCAGCTTTCCGCGACGAACGCGCGGCCCGGCGCCCCCAGGGGCAACCTCACGGCCGTCGCGCGCCCTGGTCAGGTCGTGCTGTTCGTGGCTGAGAGCGCCTGGGACTGGGATCCCTCGATCGGCGTGAACTTGGGCAACGGCGGCGTTTGGCCTTCTTGGCCTCTCAACTCGCTGTGCTGGTCCGCCACGGCCGAAGGCTGGTCTCGCTACGCGCACAAGGGCAAGAGCGGCGTCTATCCGTACTTTGGAAACGCCAACCGAGTGACCGACAACCCGCAGATGCAGGGCTGGGCGGTTTACGCGTACACGGACGGCCATGCGAAGGCCATGAAGTACCTGGAGTCGGAGAAGTGCGTGCCGACACCGCCGGGAACCACGTGGAACCGAGGCGTGACCGGCAACATTCAGCACACCTTCTACTATCCCAACTGGGTTCCGGACATCTAGGAGCTCACGCGACATTGTGGGCGGCCGATTTGGCCGCCCACAAACTAGATTCTCCAAGGAGGACCAGACCGTGATTCGATCCTTCCTCGTTTTCTCTTTCTGTGCCCTGCTGTTCTCCGCCCTTACGGCAGTGACCGGAGGCTGCAAGGACGATACAGCGGCACAGGTTGAAAAGCTCTCGACTCCGCCCCCGTCGAAGAACCCTGAAATTCCCGCGCCTGCAACGGGCGACATGCAGATGGACGACCCCAAGAGCCAGAGGCGGGCTGGAAAGTCCGGCGGCGCTCAGGGTGGGCCGTAGCCGTCTTCGCTCGACATGCGCAAAGTAGGTTTTGGGCTCTTCGCGGCGCTTTTGCTCGCCGGAGTCGCCGTATTCTTTTACGCTAAGAAGGAGCCGATTCCCCAGTCGGACGCGGGGTTGCTTGCCGCTGCGCAGAAGAACGACTTCGAACAAGTGAAGTCCGCGCTCGAAAAGGGCGCGAACGTGAATGCTGCCGTCAAATCGAGCCAGCTCGAGCACTGGAAGGGCAATGTAAGCCCGTACGAAGGAAATACGGCTCTCCACTTCCTCGTGGAACACGGCAACGTCGAGGCTGTTCGCTATCTGCTCGACAAGGGCGCGAACATCGACTCTGCGAACCAATTCGGCAACACGCCCCTGATGCTATCCGCGAGCCACAGCCTGCGAGAGCTGACGCGCCTGCTCCTCGACCGCAAAGCAAACGTGGCCTTGAAAAACCGCTGGGGAAGCACGGCGCGACAGTTCGCGGCTAAGAGGTTTCCGACTAACGAGAGCCGCGCCGTGGAACGGATGCTTGCGGAGGCGCAAGGAGAGGCTCCGCCGCCGCCGCGAACCGAAACGCCCGAGCAGGAGCGAAGGCGCCGACAGCAAAGCGACATGTAACGCTGCCGGCGGCATGTGCGCTTCGCGCGGCGAAGGCCATGCCACTTGCCCCAGGCGACGCTTCCGGATTGGGCCGCTGCTTCTGAGGGACATGGAGTCCGACGCTTTCTTGGAGTCGGTCGAATCGCGATTGCGGGACCTTACGGCCCGAGGAGTCGCGCTGGACAGCCGTATCGGTTCTAGCCAATGGGATTGGAGCCCGGGTCCGAACAAGTGGAGCGCCGGCCAGATCTTCCGCCACATGGTGCTCGCAAATCGCCCCTATGTGGATCGAATCCCCGCCGCCGTCGATCGAGTTCCCCGTTCCGAGCGGAACGAACAGCCGCGATTTACCTTGTTCGGCCGATTCCTGATTCGCGCCGCAGGTCCGACGGGAAACGCGCCGGCGCCGAAAGCTCTTGATCCCGGTCCCGGTCCGATTCCTCGCGAATCGTTCGCGGAATGGCAGGCTCAAAACGAGACACTGATCGGCCTGTGCGAAGCCGCGCGGGGCAAGAGGCTGGACGTGTTGGCGCTCAGGAACCAGCTGTTGCCTCTGTTTCGCATGACGCTGGCCGACTGCTTCGAGCTCATCGCGGAGCATACCGAGCGCCACATCGCGCAGATCGAGGCGCTAAGCCTGCGTCCGGACCTTCCCGAATAGCGATGCCCGCGGCGCTTCGCGCTTCCAAATGGGCGGCGCTGTAAGAAGGACATCGTTCAATTGGATTCGGTGCGAACCTTAGACCCGAACCTGCACGTCCCTAGAGCAGACCAGGCGAAAGCAGCCTGCGCCCGTCTGCGTCGAATGGCTTTCGGGCGGCTTCTTTAGCCTGCGTGCTTCCGCTTTTGCGCTGGATGCGCTAAGATAGGCGTAATCCGTCGAAATGGCGGATGTTTGGGCAATACGTTTAGGGGTTCGTAACGGAAGCCGGTGAGGTGTTGGGAATCTGCCAGCGCCTGCCGGAACCCGAATAGAGGTGGAAGGGTCTGTGATGGGAACATGCATCACGCGCAATCGTAAGCGCATTTTTCTCGGATTCGGACTTGCGGGCATCGTGGGAGTTGCCTCGATCGGAGTTTTGGCCGCGTCAGCAGGTTCCAAGGCAAGCTCCGCCGTACTCGCGGTGAGTCCCAGGCCGAAGATCTCGTTCGAGCAAAACGTCGGCCAGTGGGACGGAGCGGCGAAGTTCCTGGCTAAGGCGTCCAACTTGAACATCTGGGCGACGGAGACCGGGATCGTGTACGACCTGTACCGACAACAGGTCAACACCGTTCCTCGCAGCCCGAGGCTAAAAGCAAAGCAGCGTCCCGTGTCCGTACAACGGACGGGCCACGTGGTTAAGCTCGAGTTTGCCGGAGGACGGCCCGGGGTCACAAGCTCTTGGGGCGAAGAGATTTCTGCCGTGAACTACATCGGCAACAAGGGAGCCGCGCTCGAAGCGGCCACGTTCGAAGAGAGCAGGATCCGCGGCGTGTATCCGGGAGTGGACGTGCGCCTCTACGTCCAGAATTCCAAAGCCCGCTACGACCTAATCGTTCATCCTGGAGCGAACCCCGGGGGCATCAAGCTGCGATTCGACGGCGCGGCCGCCGTGCTCGTTCGGTCTCAGAGAGACCTCGACGTTCAGACGACGGCCGGAACGCTTCGGATGACCGATCTCTTCGCGTATCAGCAGATCGGCGCCACGCAGAGGCCGGTCCCGGTCGCGTTCCGTCAGAACGGCGACGGCACAGTCGGCTTTAATGTCGGCTCGTACGATCAAACGCGCCCGCTGGTAATCGACCCCATGGTGTACAGCAGCCTCCTGGGCGGCACGGGCTCGACCGACGTTGGGTTCGGCGTGAAGGCCGACGCGCTCGGTCATGCATATGCGGTCGGCTACGCCACCGCGGAGACCTTCCCGACGACGATCGGGGCGTACGACGAAGTGCACGCGGCAATCGAAGGATTCATCACGAAGTTCCTTCCGGATGGCTCGAACGTCGTGTACAGCACTTACATCGGCGGGGACGGCGTCGAAGCATGCTATGCATTGGACATCGACGCCGACGGAAACGTATACGTGACCGGGGAAACGAACTCGGATAACCTTCCATCCACTCCCGGCGCAGCGCAAGGCACGCTGACTCCTCCCGGCGACCCGATTCTCCTCACGCCATCGGACTTTACCGACGCATTCGTCTTGAAGCTAAATTCGAGCGGCGCATCTGTCGCTTGGGCGACGTACCTCGGAGGAGAGCGATTGGACTTCGGGGTGGGAATCGCCGTCGGCTCGGACCGGACGGTTTACGTCACGGGCAACACCCAGTCCGAAACCTCGTTCCCCACGGTCGGTCCGATTCAGGGGGCCATAAAAGGCGACGGAGACTTGTTCATAACCAAAGTGGCCGCCGACGGCACAGCCTTCGTTTACAGCACGTACCTGGGCGGTACCGATGGGATATTGATCGATCCGGGCTCAGGGAGCCCTTACACCTGGACGAATACCCATGCCGACGACGACCAGGCGGTCGGGATCCGGGTGGACTCGCTGGGATTCGCATTCGTCGTCGGAGAGACTCGCTGGAACGACATCATCAAGGTTCCGGGCTCCTATGACACATCCGTGAACGGCTGGGACGCGCTCGTATATAAGGTCAACCAGGCGGGATCGGCGTTCGTCTACGGCACGTTCATCGGCGGGAACAACGCCGAGTCCGCGGGCGGCATCGCCATCGACTCGACCGGCAACGCCTATATCACCGGAAACACGTCGTCGTTCAATTTCCCGCTGACGCCGGGCGTGTTCGATTCGACCTTCAATCTTGGGACGGACAGTTTTATCACCAAGATCAACCAACTCGGAAACACGCTCTCGTACAGCACATTCATGGGCGTAATCGCGGGCGTAACTCCTCTGGCGATCGCAGTGGACGACCTCGGCTTCGCGCACGTGACAGGCTCCGTCGCGCAGACCACGCTAACCGCGACTTGGATCCCGATTACCGCCAACGCAGACGATCCGACCTACAACGGACCTACGGCTCTGGGCGGTGATGCCTTCCTGCAGGTCATGAACGACAAGGGAACGGGGCTCCTGTATTGCAGCTACCTGGGCGGTTCCGCGGACGATGCGGGCCTTGGCGTTGCGCTGGATGGCGCCCGGAACTCGTTCGTAACCGGGTACACGTTCTCTCACGCAAACCTGGCCATTCCCTTCCCGACGACGACCGGGGTGTTCAAAGACTTCTTGACACAGGAGCTGATTCAGACACCCGACGCGTTCGTTTCGAAGATCAAAACTCGTATTCCCTATGCGATCGGAACGATCACGATCAATCCGAACCAGGTGATCGCGGGCGACCCGGCTACAGGCACGGTGACGCTCACGGGTCCCGGTTCCAATCAGTCCGTCTTGGTCACGCTCGCCAATGACAACGCGGCCGTGGTTACGATGCCCGGCTCGATCACGATTCCGCCGGGCGCGACTAGCGGCACGTTCAACATCGCCACGACGCCGAACGTTCAGCAGCGGCACATCGTTCGGATCACAGCGACCGTCGAGGGCGATTCCAAGACGGCGACGTTGACGATCGATCCGTGGCTCGACGCGCTGACCCTCTCGAACGACACCGTCGTTGGAGGGAATCCGGTCGGGGCGCGCGTGACGTTGAACGCACCGGCCCGTGGCGGAGGAGCTCAGGTTCCGCTAACCTCGACGAATCCGAGCGTAGCTTCGGTGCCTTCAAGCGTTACGGTCTTGCCAGGCGAGACGACGGTCATTTTCGACGTGATCACGACCGGGGTCGCGACCGAGCAGTTCGCGGACATTACCGCGCTGTATGCGGGTCTTGCGAGCACAAAGACGCTGCGCATCATCCCGGCGAACCTGCTGTTCCTGGCGTTCGACCCGCAGAGGGTTGCGGGAGGCACCAGCTCGACCGGAACGATTCAGCTCGACGGATTCGCTCCTCCGGGAGGCGCGATGGTGTCGATCGTGAGCGACAACTTCGCGGCCGCCGTACCCGCTACCGTCACGGTGCCGGAGCAGACGTCCAGCACGACGTTTACGGTGACGACCTCGATCGTCACGGTGAACACGACCGCGAATATCACGGCGACCTATAACAGCCGGACCGTGGCTTCGACCCTCGACGTGTTGCGCGCGGACCTCGTGCTGTTGACGCTCAACCCGGACAGCGTGCTCGGCGGCAACCCGTCCACGGGAATCGTCGCGGTGGACGCCGTCGCTGGAGGCGGCGGGCTCACAGTCGCGCTCTCCTCGTCCGATCCGCTGGTCGCATCGGTGCCTTCTTCGGTGCAGATCGCTCCGGGCTCGACGTCGGCGCAGTTCACGGTCACGACGTTCCCGGTTCCTGTCGATACGAACGTCACGATCTCCGCGACGCGCGGCTCGATCACGCTGAATGCGAACTTGGAAGTGCGCGAGCTGAGGCTCACTTTAACGCTGGATCCGACACAAGTGACGGGAGGAAGCACTTCCAACGGAACCGTCGAGCTCGACGATCCGGCGCCCGCTGGCGGCACGGTCGTCGATCTCAGTTCGGACCTTCCCGCGGTTGCGCAGGTGCCGACTTCCGTGACGATCAACGAGGGTGAGACCGACGCGACGTTCGTCGTGACCACGTCGCCCGTGACAGCCAACACGACGGCAACCATTACGGCGACGTCCGGCATTGCGATGGACACTGCCACGCTGGATGTGTTGACCCCGACACCCGTCAATCTGGTCATAAATCCGTCCACGGTTCCAGGCGGTTCGCCGTCCACCGGAACGGTCACGTTGAACGGTCCCGCTCCGGCAGGCGGAGTCGTAGTTGCGCTAAGCAGCTCGAATCCTGCCGCCGCGAGCGTCCCCGGCAGCGTTACCGTGAACCAGGGAACGACGAACAGGAGCTTCACGATCACCACGTTCGCGGTCGCCGGACAGACCGTCGTCACGATCACGGCCACTGTCGGCGCAACCTCGGTGAATGCGACAATCACAGTCACGAGCGCGAAGCTCACCGGACTGTTCTTCTTGCCCGCGAGGGTTCGCGGCGGAACGTTCACTCAGATGACGGTGATCTTGGATGCCGCCGCTCCTCCGGGAGGCGCGTCCGTGTCGCTGATCACGTCCAACCCGAATATCGCCGCGATTCCGGGCACGGTCGTGGTGCCGCAAGGCGCCACTTCGCAGACCGTGTCCGTCGCCACGTTCCGCGTCTCGAGGCCGCTCGCGACGCAGGTTCGAGCGACATACGCGGGCGTGAACCTGTTCACGATCCTGACGGTCACCCGATAGGTACACCAGCGCGATTCGCGGGCGCTCTCGAGGCAAGTCCTCGGGGGCGTCCGCGCACTTCTGCTTGGCGATTTGCTGCGCGGGTCCCGGGCGCTTGAGTCCGTGCGGATGCGCGCGGGGTAAAACAGAGATGCGCATGAAGGGCCACTTCGCCTTTTTCTGCCTCGGTTTCGCCACCGGCTACATGGGAGCCGTCGCAGTGCGCCGGCTTAGAGAGATCGATTGGGGCGAGGACACCGAAAAGATCCGCCAAAAGCTTGCAGAGAACGTTCAAGCTCTGGAGGAACGCATCGAAACCGTGCTCGAAGCTACGGGCGGCGAAGCGGCGGCCAGCGCCTAATCCGAGGCAGCGCTGGACAACGACTTCATTCTAGGATCGACTTGGACACGACGCCACCTTCAAGAGACAGCTCGTAAACTAGAGGCAGCCCGGTGGCCAGCTCTAACTGGACGACCTCCTCCCCGCTCAAGCCGTCGAGCTTCATCACGATCGCTCGGTTCGAGTTCCCGTGCGCCACGACGAGCACGTTCTTTCCCTGCCGAATGTCGCCCAAGATGCAGCGCTCGAAGAAGGGAAGCGTTCGCGCAGCGGTGTCCTTCAGAGCCTCCCCGTTGGGCGGCGGCACGTCGTAGCTCCTGCGCCATTGCTGCACCCGCTCGGCGCCGAACCTTGCGCGAGTCTCGTCCTTGTTGAGGCCTTGCAGGTCGCCATAGTGCCTTTCGTTCAGCGCCTGGTCCCTTATGACGGGAATCTCCCAGCCTAAGGTTTGTAAGATGACGTCCAGCGTGTGCTGCGCGCGAAGCAGCGCGCTCGTATAGGCGACCTGGAACTCGATGGAGCGAATCTTCTCTGCGGCGTTGCGCGCTTCGGCAATGCCTTCCGCCGTCAAGGGGACGTCCACCCATCCGGTAAACCTATTCTCAAGGTTCCAGAGGGACTGGCCATGGCGGATCAGGCAGAGCTTCGGCATGAACCGAAAGGATACCGGGGATGCTGGCAATCGGGGCCCTCGCGCTCAGCGGCCGTGTTCCCACAAGAACCGGATGAAGTCCGTCTCGGAGAAGCCCTCGAACGCGCACGCCTGCGCGAGACCGCGAAGCTGGCCCCGATGGTAGGTACCGTGGTTTAGGACGTGGCGGGCAATCTGTCCCATCGTATTCATGTACGCGTCCCCGGACCGGGTCTTGTAGGATATGCGCTCGTCGAGGGGCCGATCGGCCACCTGTGCCTGCCATGCGCGGCTGTGGAGCTCAAAGAGCTCGCCCAGGGCGACGTTCTCGCCCGACTGCACCACGCCGACGCCGCTACGCTCGAGCCAAACGCTCTGCGCACTTAGGATGTGCTCGAGGATCGATTGCGCCTCTCCCATCCGCTCGTCGAACCCGCCGAGGTCTCGCAGCCACTGCCGATTGGCCCACAAGTCGTACTCGAAACCTTCCAGCAAAGCGTCTCGCAAATCCATCCTTGAACAGACTCCCGTTTGTAACAAGCGTGCATCGCAGGCTGAAGACCTGCGGCTACTCGGACCGCGCAGGGCTGCGCGAAGCGACGAAGCGTACCGGATTGCCGGCGGAATCGCCCGTCAAAGCACCGTCGCGCACGACGACCTTACCTGCGACGAGCGTGTGGACGACTCGGCCCCGGAGAGATTCGCCTTCATAAGGGCTCCAGCCGCATTTGGAGGCGATTTGGGGCGCTTTTAGCACATACCGGGCTTCCGGGTCCAGCACAGCGACATCCGCGTCGTAGCCGGGCGTTATGAGCCCCTTTTGCTCGATCCCAAAAAGCCGGGCGTGCTTTTCCGTCAACAGCGACACCAGGGCCGCCAGTCCGAGCAGTCGCTCTTCGAGGGCGAGCGTAAGCAATACGGGCAATAGGGTCTGCACGCCGGGCATGCCGCTTGGGCTCGCAGGATAAGGACGCCGCTTCTCCGCAACGGTGTGTGGCGCGTGGTCGCTTCCGATCGCGTCGAAGAACCCTCTCGTGAGCGCGGACCACAGGGCCGATCTATGGGATGCCTCGCGGATAGGAGGGTTCATCTGGATCAGGCTTCCGAGCCGCGCGTAGGCTTCCGGCGCTTGAAAGTACAGGTGGTGGGGCGTGACTTCGGCGGTGACGTCGATCCCTTCCCCTCGTGCGCGTTCGATGAGCGGTACTTCGTCTGCGGTACTGAGATGCAGGATGTGAACCGGTCTGCCAGTCTCCTTTGCGAGGCGCAGGAGCCTCTCCGTCGCGAGCCGGGCGCACTCCGCGTCGCGGATGAAGGGATGGTCGGCGGCGCTTCGCGGCTCGCCGTGTTCGAGCTTTCTCGATTCGAGGCGTGCGTGGTCCTCAGAATGGAGCGCCACCCTTCGGACCCCGTTTTGGAGCACCCGGCGCAGGGTCTGATCGTCCGGGATCAACAGCTCTCCCTCCGCGCCGGCCATAAATGCTTTCACTCCGGGGGTTCCCGGCATCGACTCCAACTCTCCGAGTCGCGAGGCGTTCTCCTTAGTTGCGCCGATCCAGAACGCGTAGTTGCAGCACGCGCGTCCGTTCGCGCGGTCCAACTTGTCCTGGAGCGCCTCTGCGCTCGTTGTTTGCGGTTGGGTATTCGGCATCTCGAAGACCGTGGTCACTCCGCCGAGGACTGCCGCGCGCGAGCCGGTCTCCAGGTCCTCTTTGTGCTCGAAGCCGGGCTCCCGAAAATGGACGTGGGTGTCGATCACCCCGGGGATGATTGTGAGTCCGTCCACGTGCAAGCGTTCGCGGGAGGGCTCCTCGCGCAGGTCGCCGACGGAAACGATGCGTCCGTCCAGCACGCCCACGTCCATCCGGCGTGCCGCGCCGCCGGACAAGACGACACCTCCCAAGAGCGCAAGGTCGAGCGCCACGAGCGGATTCTATCCGGGCGCGCCGTTCCACGGCCAAGTCAGAGGATTCGCGGGGCGAGCAGAAAGGCGACGCTGACGACCGCTGCGTAGACCAAGAACACGACCGTCAGAAAGCCCATGATGTCCCGGAACTTCAAACCGGCCAGGCCGAGCAGCGGGATCGCCCAGAATGGCTGGATGGCGTCGGTCATCATGTCGCCCCACGCGTAAGCGAGAACTGTGAGCGCGGGGTCCACCCCGAGCGTCTTGGTGGCCTCCATGATGTAAGGCGCCTCGATGTACCATTTGCTTCCGCCGGAGGGCACGAAGTAGTTGACGATTCCCGAGTACCAGTAGACGACGGCGGGGAAGAGCTCCTTGGAGGTTCCCTGCACGAACCATTCGGCGAGCTTGGCCTGGAGCTCGGTGTTCTTGATCATGCCGTAGATGCCCGCATAGAACGGGAACTGGATGACGATTCCCCAGATGATTCCGCCTCCTCTCTGGCAGGCGGACAGAAACCGGTTGGGCGTCCAGTGAAGCAAGATCGCCAGAGTCAAAAGGATCATGTTTACGGTGTTCAGGTTGAGGGCTTCTCCGAACGGCTTGCTTCCAAACAAACGCCCAAGGAAGGCCACCGCCAGCACCGCCACGCCGACCGTGACGATTGGCGACGAATCCAACCAGTCGCTCCAGGAGCTGGTAGCTTGCGGTTCGGCCTCTTCTCGCTCATCTTCGGCTGTTGCCGTGAACGGAACCGTTTGCTCCGGCGCGGGATGCAGCTTTGGAAGCATCAGGGCCACCAGCACGATCACGATTGCGGTCAGCACGAGATTGAACGGGGAGAAGATGGTTGCGGTCGTGGGCACGATCGCCGAACCGGCGTCCTGAGCTCCCTTCTCGGTCGCCATGAGGAGCGGGGCGCTGGCCGAGAGGCCCGCGTGCCAGGTCGTGGACATTCCCAGATATGCGCAGGCGACCAGGAGCCGGAAGTCCGCCGTCGGGCACGACCTGCCCACCTTCTTTGCGATCACGCCGCTTGCGGAGATGGAGAGGCCCCAGTTCACGAGGGCGCTCAGCATGCTGAAGAGGCCGACCGTCAGGACGGCGCGCGTAGGGGTAGTCGCGCGCTCCGCGAGCCGGTCGAGAAGCACGGCAACGGGCTTGGTTTGGGCAAGGACGTATCCGCCGAGCATGATCACGCACATCTGCATGCCGAACTGCAGCAGCTCCCAGAACCCACCGCCCCACGCGTCCACGGCCTCTAGGGGCGTGGCTCCGCCCGCGCCTACCGCGAGCGCGAATACGACGGCGGTGAGCAGAACGGCAATCACGTATGCGTCCGGCACCCAGCGCTGGGCCCAGAGAGTGAACGCGTTGGCGATGCGAGCGATCATCGACTTCCCCGAAAGGATGGACGGTGTCGGGAAGCCTGTGGCCGCGCGGGAACGGCAATCCGTTCTGCGTTCACAATATCGGTCGCCCATGAGCCTCCGATCCACGGAGCACCGCCACCTGAAGCGCCGTGCGATGACCGGCGGCATGCTCGCGATGACGATGTTTTGCTGCGTCAGCGCGGGCCCGTTCGGTCTCGAGCCCGCGATCAGCGCGGCCGGTCCGGGCATCGCGCTGCTGCTGATCGCCGTGCTGCCGATCCTCTGGGCCCTTCCCGACGCTCTGACCACCGCGGAGCTGGCGCCGGCGATTCCAGAGGAAGGCGGCTACATCGTCTGGGTGCGGCGCGCAATGGGCCCGGTGGCGGGGTTCCTCAACGCGTGGTGGACCTGGATCTACGCGCTCCTCGACGCGGCGATCTATCCCGTCTACTTCACGGCGAGCCTTTCGGGGATCCTTGAGCTTTACTTTGGGGTCGACGTGCTTCGGCAGAACGACCTGGCACGATGGGCGGTCTGCCTTGTCGTGATTGCTGCATTCACGTGGCTGAACGCGCGCGGCACTCGGCTGGTCGGGTTCTCCGGCGTCGCGATGGCGGTGATCATCATCGTCCCATTCGCTTTGCTGGTGGTTTACGGCGCATCGCAGCTCCTCCAAGACCCGCGGCCGATTCCAACGAGCCTGGCGCCGCCTTCCGGCAACTTCACGGGCGCGCTCGCCGCGGGAATGGCGATCGTCATGTGGAACTACCTCGGCTGGGACCAGCTCTCCACGATCGCGGAAGAGGTGGACCGTCCTGAGCGCGCTTACCCAAGAGCGATCTTCCTATGTGTTCCCCTCGTGGCGGCCGTGTATCTTTTTCCGGTTCTGATCGGTCTGGCGTTCGTACCGAACCCGGAGGCTTGGCAGGAAGGCGCCTGGCCGCGCATCGCCGACACTATCGGCGGCCCCTGGCTGGCGTTCCCCATGCTGGTTGCATCGCTAGCCTCGCCGGTCGCGCTGTTCACGGCATCCCTCCTCGCCTCTTCGCGGGTTCCCTTCGTGATGGCGGAGCAGGGCTATCTGCCGAAGGCTCTTGTCCAGATCCATCCGCGCTTCGGCACGCCCGTACGCGCGCTTCTCGTGAGCGCCGTCGTTTTTGCGATCCTCGCATGGAAGTCCTTTGCTGAGCTCGTCGCGTTGAACGTGCTCATGTACTCCGCGGCGCTGTGCCTGGAGAGCGCAGCGCTGATTGTACTGAGGGTCAAAGAGCCCCAACTGCCTCGGCCGTTCAAGATTCCGGGAGGACATCCGGTGCTTGCTCTCGTCTTCCTTCTGCCCGTGTCCGTGGCAATCGCGATGACCGTGTTCTCCGTATTGGACGAGGGCTGGGAGGGCCAGATCAGCTCCGTGGCAGCCCTTGCGAGCGGTCCGGCGGTGTATTTTGGGATTCTAGCTTGGCGCAAGCTTCGCCGAAGGCGCGGCGCATAACCCGCCCCGAGGGCGGGGCGGGGTGAGACTCCTAGCTGCCGGCCTTAGCCCATAACCCGCCCCGAGGGCGGGGCGGGGTGAGACTCCTAGCTGCCGGCCTTAGCCCATAACCCGCCCCGAGGGCGGGGCGGGGTGAGACTCCTAGCTGCCGGCCTTAACGCATAACCCGCCCCGAGGGCGGGGCGGGGTGAGACTCCTAGTCGCAAGCCTTAACGAGGGAACCAATTCTGCTCGACCGACAATACGGATGCTATGCAAAACGCGAAGCGAATCCTCCTACTTTGCGCGATCGGAGCGATGCTCCTGTTTTCCGGCAGCGCTTTGGCCGGCGACGGCTGGCTGACATCGCATGCGGCGGCCGTAAAGAAGTCCAAGAAGACCGGCAAGCCGATCCTCGCCGACTTCACCGGCAGCGACTGGTGCGGCTACTGCATACGGCTGCATCGAGAGGTGTTCGGCACCGCGGCCTTCAAGTCGTGGGCCGCGAAGAACGTGATCCTGCTCGAGCTCGACTTTCCGCGCGGGAAGCCACAGAGTGCGGCGCTGCGAAGCCAGAACGCTCAGCTCGCCCGCAAGTACCAGATTCAGGGCTATCCGACGATCTTGTTCCTCGATGCGAGCGGCAACGTGCTGGGCGAGTCCGGGTACATGTCCGGCGGGCCGCAGCCCTGGATCAAGCACGCCTCCGACGTCCTCAAGCGAAAGCCCGGGCGGGGCGGCTAGGCCAGGCTCCCCATCGGGTCCCAAGGCGGAAGCGCGATGACGGGCTTGCTGAGTCCCGCGAGCGAAGCCTTCGGAACGTGCCTTCGGCGCACCACGACCTCGTAGTTGAACTCGTCGAACCAGCGGTCCGACATCTGGAAGAAGCCTTTGTCTCCGGGCTTGTCGGACCAGGAGTTCTCGACCCTCCACTTGCGCGGCTTTCGGCGTTCGTCGAGGTCCACTCCCGTGAATACCATGGCGTGTGTCATGAGGGACTGCCCGTACATTAGTCGCTGAGGCTTGGACAGGCCGGGGAAGTCTTCGCGCGGCTTTTCCTCGCCCGCATCGCCATACAGGGGGGCGTAATCGAAGAGTTCGGGGTCCATGACTCCCAGATCGCGGTCCATGAACTTTCCGACATCGCAGCCGAACCATACGGGCTCTCCTTCTTGGAGCTGCGCCAAGGCCGCTTTCTTCATCGTTTCTAGGGAGACGTTCAGATAGAGGACCGGCTCGCCTCCGACGACGTTGCCAAGGTATTGGATGGTGTAGGCCCTGTCCGTGGGGTGTCCGGGCCTGGGATCGTGGATCAAGCAGACGTAATCTGCCAGATCGACTCCCACGTACCGGTCGTAGAACTGTTTCGGCGTGATGCCCCCTTCTCTGTGGAACGCTTTGTCCTTGTCCCGCCATTGCCAGTGGAAGCTTGATGGAGGCTGTCCGAGGTGCACGCTCAGCATGCGGTAAATCTGTGAGACCATGCGCTCCTTGACGGTACGCAGGCTTTCCATGCGTTCTCCGTTCGGATACTCAGAAGAGCGTGAGCCGCCTCCGCTCTCGGCTCTCGCGCGCAGCTTGCAAGCGAACTCGCGCAACTTGCCTGTCACGAGAGAATTCAGCGCGCGCGTGTTGGAGCTGGACTCGGTCTCGGGCATGACCGACTTCGGGACGACGCCGTACTTGCCGACGAGGTTGGTGAACATGTGCCACTGTCCGCCGTCCTGGACTGGAGCCGTGAGCAGCCAGTCCAGAAGCCTGCTCCCGACCGGCTCGTCGAGCGTGGCGAGGATGTTCTCCAGGAAATAATTCGCCTTTTCGAGCTTGTCCCAGAACATCGTGAAGTTTTGGCTGAGCTCGAACTCCTCGCCCAGATTCATTTTCTTGATCGCGACCGGGCGGAACGTGTTGAGCGCGGCGAACATCCAGCAGCGTCCGCTGGAATTCTGCGCGGTGGCCTTGTTTTCCGGCAGCTGCACGCTGAACGAGTTGTCGATCATGCTGGCGACTCGCCGATTCAGGGCCACCTTGCCGACCGGGTTTGCGGTGACGGCGTTCATGGCCAGCGATGCCTTCGGGTCGGTGTCGAACTCGGCTCGATAGCGTTCGCACGACTGCGGTGTGAGCGCGCCAGTGCCGTCGGAGAGCCGCATTGGCTTCACGGCGGCGGACTTGGACGCTTTCTTTGCCGCTTTTGGCTTCGGCCGGCTTCGTTTTGCGATCTGTGCCATTTGCATATCTTACGGTGTGCGCGGCGAAGGAGCGGCAAAGCGGGCGCTCGTTGCGAGGATTTCGGCATCCAAACCCTGAGAATCCGCTCCAAGTTGCCGATCATTTAGCCTGGTATGGCTCCTCACATCGATTATCAGATCGAAGGGAGGGGAGGGATCAGGGGATGGATCGAGGGTTGCCGCGACGCGGCAGCGGACCTGTGGGACTGCTGCGCGGCGTTTGCGGGCAGTCTTTTGGACGCGCTGGGCGAACGTCCTCTGGCGCGTCGTTTCGCGTCTCGGCTTCGGTCTTACGGTCTCGCTGCGGTCGGGTTGGCGTGCGCGGCAGGGTGGGCTTTCGTTCGAGTTCGCCGGGCCGTCGATAGGCGTTTTCCGGGATTCTCCAAGGCCGAGGCTCGCATCCGACGAGGCTGCCTGCGAATCGTTCATTGGGCTGCGCGAGCTTACAGCGAACTCACTTGGGCCCGCGTCGGGCTTCTCACCGTGCTTATGTTCTCGTTTATCGCCATGCTGGACTCCGTTTCGGGCTATGTAGCGAGCGTTCGCGCCCTTTACGTGCTTCCCATCTGGCTGGCGACGCGGCTTGCCGGCGTCGGCGCGGGGCTCGTGTCCACGGCCTGCGTATCGTTCTTCGTCGCGCACCTTGACTCGCTGTATGGTGTAGGCGAGGAACCGTTCCTGACGCATTTCGCGGTCCGCTTGGGAAGCTTCGGCTCGATCATGCTCGTGATCGCGCACGTCGAAAGCGCTCTACGGGTCGCCCGACAGAGAGCCTTGCACGATCCGCTGACGGGACTCGCCAATCGGCATCAAATCGAGATCTGCGCGGCGCGCGCATTCGCGCGGCACGAAGGCTCGAAGCGTCCGCCGCTGATCGCGGTTCTGGACTGCGACGGCTTCAAGGAGATGAACGACGCCTTTGGCCATGCGTTCGGCGACCACGCCCTTCAGGTTCTGGCCCGGCGCCTCGCGAACAACACGCGGGAGGTCGGAGTTGCCGGAAGGCTGGGCGGGGACGAGTTCGTGGTCCTCTTTGAGGACTGCACGGCGGGCCAAGCTCGCGCAAGGCTCGCCAAGGCTTGCGAGGCCTTCTCTCGGCAATTGGCTTGCCTGGGATATCGAACGAGCGTATCTTACGGGCTTGCGGCTTTCGGGGCGGATGGAACGACTTTCGACGCCCTTTGCAGGGTCGCGGACATTCGAATGTACGAGGCCAAGCGCAGCGCATCGGATGGGGCAGCTACGATCGCACTGGCAACGCCCGGCCGGGCATATGTGGGTCCGTAAGCTTGGGGCGGCAGTAAACTGGCCGCCGAGTGAAAATCGCCACGTTCAACGTCAACGGCATCCGAGCGCGTCTGGACATCCTGCTCGACTGGCTTGCGGAAAATGAGCCCGATGTTCTCGCCATCCAAGAGATCAAGTGCGAGGACGACAAATTCCCGATCGCGGATTTCGAAGACGCAGGGTGGCACGCCGCCGTGCACGGCCAAAAGGCGTACAACGGCGTGGCGCTGGTCAGCCGCTCACCGATCCTCGGCGTCGCGACGGGCTTCGGCGATCCCATGATGCCGGAGGACTGCAGGATCATCTCGGGACAGGTCGGAAGCGTCACGGTGGTCAACACCTACGTGCCGAACGGAAGCGCGGTCGGCACGGACAAGTTCGAATACAAGCTGAAGTGGATGGAGCGGTTCGCGGCCTGGATCGGGGAGCGGTTCCGTTCGAGCGATCCGGTTGTGTGGCTCGGCGACGTGAACGTCGCTCCCACGGAAGACGACGTGTTCGATCCCGCCCAGCATCGGGGAAAGGTTGGCTTTCATCCGGACGAGATCGAAAGGCTCGAGCGAATCGTGGACTGGGGATGGACGGACCTCTTTCGCAAGTTCTCCTCGGGTCCCGAGCACTACACCTTCTGGGAGATGTACATCCCGAAGTCGTTCGAGCGGAACCTCGGCTGGCGGATCGACCACGTGTACGCCGCCGAGGGGCTTGCGGCCAAGTGCGCGTCTTGCAGCATCGACAAGGCTCCTCGGGCGCTGGAGAGGCCCTCGGACCACACTCCGGTCGTTGCGGAATTCGGTCTCTAACTGTGACTTCAAGCTCGAGACGCTTCAGACGCGCGCCAAGAGCATCGAAGCGACGACAAGAATGTTCGCGCTCCAAGGGACGCCCCGCAACGGAGCGCCGACAGTCCTGTCGGCCCCTGCACTGCGATGCTATGCATCGCTGCACTAGGCGCCTTGCAATACCCCTTGCGAGTAGGGAACGGCCCCGCTCCCTGCGTTCCCTGCGGGCCTTGCGTGAAACTCCGCTTCCGGACCGGAGCTTCTCGCGGAGCTCGCAAAGGACGCAAGGGCCGCCGGGGAGCCCACCGAGTACTGCGCGCAGTTTCTATTAGTCGAATACGGCTGGCAGCGAGCAAGCTCAGCGACGAGGGACCGTCGCAGGGCT
>Ga0187892_10001183_pt1 | contig 61692 bp, 46 predicted proteins | sample MA1701073metaG_FD_139345 | JGI IMG/M metagenome (GOLD analysis project Ga0187892, IMG submission 139345) | Bio-ooze microbial communities from a basaltic lava cave in the Kipuka Kanohina Cave System on the Island of Hawaii, USA - MA170107-3 metaG ... | reverse complement strand
TCCCGGCTTCTGCGGTTGCGGCGCGCTGGAGACGGACAGCGACGGCGACGCGGCGCCGGACTGCATCGACGGCTGCCCGGCGGACCCGGCCAAGGTGGCTCCCGGCTTCTGCGGTTGCGGCGCAATGGAGACGGACAGCGACGGCGACGCGGCGCCGGACTGCATCGACGGTTGCCCGGCGGACCCGGCCAAGGTGGCTCCCGGCTTCTGCGGTTGCGGCGTGTCGGACATCGACAGCGACGGCGACGCGACGCCGGACTGCGGCGACCTGTGCCCCGCGGACCTCGGGAAGATCCTGCCGGGCGTTTGCGGCTGCGGCGTCAGCGACCTCGACACGGACAACGACCTGACGCCGGACTGCATCGACGGCTGTCCGAACGACCCGTTCAAGGTCGACCCCGGCTTTTGCGGCTGCGGCGCGATCGAGATCGACAGCGACCAGGACGGCACGCCCAACTGCATCGACGGCTGCCCGTACGACTCGGCCAAGACCGCTCCCGGCGTGTGCGGCTGCGGGGTTTCCGACAAGGACAGCGACCTCGACGGGATCGCCGACTGCCATGACGGCTGCCCCGCCGATGACAGCAAGGTCGCCCCGGGCTTCTGCGGCTGCGGCGTGGACGAGTGCTGGATCGTGGTGGCGTCGGGAGTCGACCGCGACCTCGCGTCCGTTTCCTTCCCTCGGGGGGGGCTGACCGGGTACGTCGCTGGCGAGGCAGGCACGGTGCTGAAGACGATCGACGGGGGCTTTGCCTGGCAGGCCCTGCCGACGGGCACGACGGTGGATCTCGCCGCGGTGGATTTCCCGTCGAACGTCTCGATCGGATACGCGGTGGGCGCCTTGGGACGGATTCTGAGGACGTCCGATGGTGGCCAGCATTGGGCGCAATTGGTTTCCGGCACGATCGCGAACCTGCGCGGCGTGAGCTTCGTCCCGGGGACAAGCACCGGCTACGTCGTGGGATCGGGCGGGACGATACTCAAGACGGTCAACGGCGGCAACGCGTGGACCGGCCAGGTCAGCGGCACGTTGGCCTCCTTGATGTCCGTGCATTTCCCTGGCGGAGCAACGATCGGTTACGCGGTCGGGGCCACGGGCACGATCCTGAAGACGGTCGATGGCGGCCAGACCTGGGTCCAGCAGTCTTCACCGACGACTCAGCAGCTCGAGGCCGTACTGTTCCCGGAGGATCCACTGACCGGCTACATCGTGGGAGCCGCGGGGACCCTGCTGAAGACGACGAACGGCGGCGCGTCCTGGTTCTTCCAGAACCCGGTGACGCCGAAGGCCTTGAGCGGGATCAGCTTTCCCGAGAACGCTGTCGTGGGCTACGTCGTCGGCAGCGGAGGCGTGATCCGCAAGACGACGAACGGCGGCCAGAGCTGGGTCCAGGACGGACCGGTCAGTTCCAACAAGTACCGCGACGTCGAGGTCCCGGCATCGGGCTCGACCGGCTACATCGTGGGCGAAGAGGGGATCATTCTCAAGCGAATCGTGGAGTGAGCGACCGCCCCGCGCGGCGGCCCCGGCGCGGCGCGCCCCGTCGCGGCTCCGTGGTATAGACTGTCGGCCCACGTGGCGGAGCGGAGGTTCGAGGCGTGAGGCGAGTCGCCGTCATGCTGGCGGTCCTGATCCTCGAGTCCGCGGGCGCGGCAGCCCAGGATCCCGGGGCCCTGTGGGTCGCCTCCGAGCCGCGGGGGCCGATCCCGCGCTCCTCGGGGGCGGAGGACTGCAACGGGAACGGCATTCCCGACGCGCTGGACATTTCCAGCGGGACGAGCACGGACTGCGACGGAAACGGCGTCCCGGACGAATGCGACGTCGCGGTCGTTTTTGTCTCCCATTCCGTGACGAACCTGGCCAACGGGCCGCAAAACGTGTTCGCCGCCGACCTCGATGGCGACGGCGACCTGGACCTGTTGACGGCCTCGTTCGACGACGACAAGGTCGCCTGGCACAAGAACCTCGACGGAAACGGAACGTTCGGCGCCCAGCAAATCATCACTCAGCTGGCCAACGGAGCCGTCGCCGTGTTCGCTGCCGACCTCGATGGCGACGGCGACCTCGATGCCCTGTCGGCCTCGGCGCTCGACGACAAGATCGCCTGGTACCGAAACAACGGGACGGGTACGTTCGGCGGGCAGAAGATCATCTCGAATCTGGCCGCGGGGGCCTGGTCGGTGTTCGCGGCGGATCTCGATGGCGACGGTGACCTCGACGCGCTGTCCGCCTCCCAGGAGGACAACAAGCTCGCCTGGTACGCGAATAATGGGGTGGGCTCCTTCGGGGCGCAGCGCGTCGTCTCCATGCAGGTCGACAAACCGCTATCGGTGATCGGGGCCGACCTGGACGGCGACGGCGACGCCGACATCGCCTCCGCTTCGTTCGGTGACGACAGGATCTCTTGGTACGAGAACGCCGACGGTTCCGGCACCTTCGGCGCGCGGCAAGTCGTGTCGGGGGACGCCGCCGGAGCGTCGAAGGTCGAGGTGGCCGACCTCGACGGCGACGGGGATCTGGACCTGGTGTCGGCCTCGACGTTCGACAACAAGATCGCCTGGTACGAAAAACTGGACGGGGTCGACTCTTTTGGGCCGGAGCGCATCGTCTCCTCCGGCGCTCAGCAGGCGCTGTACGTATCCGCCGGGGATCTGGACGCGGATGGCGATCTCGACCTGGTCTCGGCATCCTTCGGCAGCAGCACGATCGCCTGGCACGAGAATACGGACGGGGCCGGCACGTTCGGGCCGCCCCGGAGCGTGACGGCGACAGCGTTCGGGGCGACCTCCGTGATCGCGGCGGACCTCGACGGTGACGGCGACGCCGACCTCGTTCATACCTCTCAGAACGATGACTCCGTTCGCTGGCAGGAGAACCAGGGGAACGACTGCAACGGCAACGGGATTCCCGACGCATGCGAACCGGACTGCAATGCCAACGGGCGCGCTGACGCCTGCGACCTGGCCGCGGGGGCCAGCGCCGATTGCAATGCGAACTCCGCGCCCGACGAATGCGACATTGCCGGCGGAGTAAGCCAAGACTGCGCGGGCGAGGGACTGCCGGACGAATGCGAGCCGGACTGCAACGGCAACGGACTGGCGGACACCTGCGACATCGACTCGGGGATCAGCCAAGACTGCACGGGGGACGGCGTGCCGGACGAGTGCGAGCCGGACTGCAACGGCAACGGACTGGCGGACACCTGCGACATCGACTCGGGGATCAGCCAGGACTGCACGGGGGACGGCGTGCCGGACGAATGCGAGCCGGACTGCAACGGCAACGGCGAGTCGGATGGCTGCGACATGCTCCAGGGTGGGAGCGCGGATTGCAACGAGAACGGAGTCCCAGACGAGTGCGACGCGACCAGCCTGGACTGCAATGCGAACGGTGTCCCCGACGAGTGCGACACGGGCCTCGAGTTCACCGAGCACGTGATCTCGACGGCGGCCAACTTCACGCGCTCGGTCTTTGCCGCGGACCTCGACGGGGATGGCGACGCGGATGCGCTGTCGGCCTCGGGTCTGGACGACAAGATCGCCTGGTACGAGAACCTGGACGGCGCCGGCACTTTCGGAAGGCAGCGCATCATCTCGACCGGGACGGACCTGGCGCTATCCGTGCTTGCCGCGGACCTCGACGGCGACCGGGACACGGATGTCATGTCGGCCTCGTTCGGCGATAACAAGATCGCCTGGCACGAGCAGACGTTCGTTCCTGGAGAGTTCGGGCCGCAGCAGGTGATCTCGGCCTCTGCCATCGGCGCGCTGTCGTTGTTCGCGGCGGACCTCGACGGCGACGGCGATCTCGACGCTCTGTCGGCCTCTTTCCTGGACGACAAGATCGCCTGGTACGAGAACGTCGACGGACAGGGAACGTTCGGTGCCGAACGAGTGATCTCCTCTGGGGCGGCCGGTGCCTTCTGCGTATCGGCGGCGAACCTCGACTCCGACTCGGACCTCGACGTGCTGCGGGCGTCTTTCGACGACGACAAGATCGCCTGGCACGAGAACGACGGGTCGGGTGTTTTCGGCCCGCGCCGGATCGTCTCGGCGACAGCAGACGGCGCGACCGCCGTGGTCGCCGCAGACATCGACGGGGACGGAGATGCCGACCTGATCTCCGCCTCGCAAAACGACGACAAGATCGCCTGGTACGAGAACCTCGATGGCGACGGGAACTTCGGACCCGAGCGGCTGGTGTCCACCCAGGCCAACGGGGCGACGTCGGTTTTTGCCGAGGACGTCGACGGCGACGGCGACGTGGATCTGCTCTCGGCCTCCTTCTTCGACAATCGCATCGCCTGGTACGAAAACCTCGACGGCGCCGGCACCTTCGGACTCCAGCGCATCGTGTCGGTCCAGGCCCGCGGGGCCTACTCCGTCGTGGCCACAGACGTCGACGGGGACGGCGACATCGACATCCTGTCTGCATCGCAGGACGACGACAAGATCGCCTGGTACGAGAACGAAAGCGGCGATTGCAATGGCAATTCCATTCCGGACTCTTGCGATATCGCCGGCCGACCCGGAGCGGACTGCAGCGGCAACGGCGTCCTCGACGAATGCGAGGCGGATTGTAACGGGAATGGTCTGGCGGACAGTTGCGACATCCTCTCGGCAGCCAGCGACGATTGCAACCTCAACGGGTTTCCGGACGAGTGCGAGCCGGATTGCGACGGCAACGGCGCGCCGGACGGCTGCGACATCGCGAACGGCGCTCCCGACTGCAACCTGAACGGCGTTCTCGACCCCTGCGAGCCGGACTGTAACGGCAATGCACGGCCGGACGACTGCGACATCGCCAGTGGAGCCAGCGACTGTAACGCGAACGGGCTTCCGGACGAGTGCGAGGCGGACTGCAACGACGACGGCGTACCGAACGCCTGCGACCCCGACTGCAACGGAAACGGCGTGCCAGATGGCTGCGACATCGACCCGGGAACGAGCATCGACTGCAACGGCAACGGCGTGCCGGACGAGTGCGATGTACCCTGTCCGACCGCCTGCGACGCAGACGGCGATCGCTGCCGGGATGCGCTCGACAGCGCCCCAGGCAATCGACACGTCTGCTCCGATGTCGAGCCGGACTCCTGCGACGATTGTTCGTCCGGACACTGGGATCCGGCCTTCGACGGTCCGGATGACGATGCGGACGGGTTCTGCGCCGTCGGCGACTGCGACGACGACGATGCGGGAGTTTGGTCCGATCCAGGTCCCGCCCACTCGCTGCGGCTGGCCTCAGGGCTCGGCGCCACGCTCCTTACGTGGCAGCCCCCGGCGCAGCCCGGCGCCGCCGCGGTGTTCTACGACACGCTGCGGTCGGGGGTCGCCTCGGATTTTCACGACCTGACCTTCTGCCTCTACAGCGACCAACTCCTCGCGGACGGCCAGGATGCTGCGGTCCCCGGAAACGGAGGCGTCTTCCATTACCTGATCCGCGTCGAGAATGGTTGCCCGGGCGGCAGCGGGGCCATGGGTGCCGACTCTGCGGGGAATCCGCGGAGCGGACGGCCTTGTCCTTGACGAACCGCAGGGACAGGCCAGGCGTCCGCCGCTCCCCTCAGTCGACGGTCCCCGTCGTCCCGAGGTGCCGGGCGGCGAGGAAGACGGCGAACAGGATCAGGAGCGCCCCCAACGGCACGAGCAGGATGCCGACTCCGGGATCCCCGGAATAGATCACGACTCCCCCGAGCAGAAACCCGCCGGGAAGCAGCACGCTGGATCCCAGCAGGCTGGGAGAGGCCAGCCGCAGCCAGCGGGGGCTTGCCGGGGGTAGGTCGCGCAGCGCCTGTGCGAACACGATGTGCACGAGCGCGAACAGCGTGCCGTGGGCGTGGGACAGCGTCCACATCAGCCGCCGGGTCTCGTTGGACACGTCGAGGTACCAGCCGACCTTGAAGCCGTGCATGGTTTCGAGCGCGGCACCGAGCGCGAGGAACCCCAGGAGCGACCACCAACCAAAGCGTTGGTGCAAACGCGCGAACTCGGCCGTGCCCCGCGCGCGAGGGCGCAGCCGCGAGCCCGCGTCGTCACGCGGCCCGGTCATTCGTGCAGCTCCACGACCCGGTCGTCTCGTCGGGCCAGCAGCGGGTAGAAGAACTCCTCGCGGATCGCGCCCGTCTCGTCGAGCAGCACGGCCGGCGGGTTCGCGACCTCTGGTCTTCCCAGCCGACTCCAGACGCTTCGAGCCCGGCGCACCGCGGCGCGGCGGTCTTCCGGCGGCGCGAGCGGATCGCAGTCGAAATCCTCGAAGCCTGGCAGCGTGCGCAGGGAACGATCGGCGATCAGCCGCACCGCCTGGTACGGATCGTCGAGGAGTTGCGCCAGGAAAGGCGCCATCCAACTCGTGCCCGAGGCCTGCTGGGCCGGAGCCCAGCCCAGGCTCCACGCCGCCAGCGCACGTTGCCCCGCGTCCCCGCCGAGCGTCCAGACGATCGACTCGGCCACCGACCGATGCTCGGGTGGCAGGAGCGGCAGAGGCTGGCCATACCAGCGCTCCAGGTAAACCCCCGTCCACTCGAGCGTCTGGTCGAGATGGCACTGGTTGCAGGCGTTGGGCCGGCCCGTGGCCAGGTCCGCGGCAACGGTGGGGGAGTCGATCTGGTGACTGCGGATGGCGCCGAGGAGCCCATAGGTCGTGTGGGGCATGTGGCAGTTGTAGCAACGGCTACCGCTCGACTCCGGTGCGTGGTGCGTGTGCAACCGCAAGTCGGCCTCGTAGGAGGCGTGGCACCCGAGGCAGGCTCGATCATCCTCCATCCCGGGCGCGAGCTGGTCGTTGGCCCAGTCCGCCCGCGGCCGCGCATCGCTCTCGTCCTGGTGCATCCGGTGACACGACAGACAAGTCAGCTCGCCCCTCTGGAAGCAGGGAGTCTCGAGCAGGCCGTTGTACTCGCGACCCGAGACGCGCACCATGCCATCCCGCCAGAACTGCCGCTCCATGAGGTACGAGGGGTTGCCCTCCGTGAATGCCCGCATGCGCGGCGTGTCTCCGCTCACGCCGTAACGCGCGACCAGCACGCTGGCATCCAACGGGTCCCCCGGACGATAGGCCAGGCCGTCGCGCAACCAATCGATCCAGCTCTCGCGCCCCTCGTGGTGCCACACGCCGTGGCACTGGCCGCAGATCTCGGCGGCCCGGCCGTGCGGCAGATCCCGCGGATCGACGATGCTGGGGTCCGCACCGCCCGCGAAGTGCCGGCCGTAGCGCGCTCCTGGATCGCGTTGCGCGCGCACGTGATCCTCCGCGGGTCCGTGGCACGCCTCGCAAGCGATACCGATCTCGGCCACTCGCGTGTCCATCCCGTTGCTCGCGTCGAGACCGGGACGGCCCCGCGTGGCGTGGCACTTGATGCACGAGTTGTTCCAGACGCCCAGGATGTGCTTCGTGCGCTCCTCGGGCCCGAGAAAGGCGGCCCCCCGTGGGATCCAGCGCTTTTCATCGATCAGCCAGATGAACGGCAGCGCCCAGACGATCCGCGGTTTTCCGCTCGCATACCAGTAGACCTGGTAGTGATGCGAGCCCGTGGCCATCACGATGCGCACGTTCGCGCGCGGCCGAGCGGCGGGATCACCACGCCATGCCGGGTCGGGCATGTCGGCCCAGAACTGCTGGCCGCGGCGCTCGTAACGATGAACGCCGTCTTCATCGGTCAACTCCTCGCCGTTGAACGGTGCGACGATGGTGTCGGGCGCGGCGAACTGGGTCATCGTCCGGTGGTACGAAGCGTGCCAGCTCGCGTAGGGACCGGGGTGGCAGGAGCGACAGGCGTTCGAGGACACGTAGCCATCCTGCGCCACTTCGATCGGCCGCTCTCCCAACGCGAGCGCGTCGTGCAGCGTCCGAGCCTTCCAGACGGTCCAGGCCGAAGCCGCGGGAACGGCAACCAGCACCACCACGAGGGCCGTGGCCGAGGCGCCGAGCCACTTGCGGCGCAGACAGGCCAGGGCGGGGAGGCAGGCCACCGCCAAGAGCACGCCGAAGCAGATCCCCTCCACGCTCATGCGGCCATCATTGTTCCTCAATCTCTACTTCCAATCCAAGCCGCGTGCCAGGCGACAGCCAGGCCGAGGCGCACGGCCCGCCGGTCGAGGCCCCTCGATGGCCCGGCCGGATTGGGTTATCGTGACCTCAGCGGAGCGCGCCGGTCGCAATCCGAAACGTGAACCCAAGGGGGAGGCGGACCGCTTGTACCGACGGGGCAGGGGCACGCTCGAAGACGTGGCTCTCGCGACGGCCCTGCTGTTGCTGGCGACGCTCGCGGGTTGCTCGAGGCGCGCCGCCGAAGTACCGGAGCCGGACCTGACCACGCTGGAATCGCCGGTCGCCGCAGTCCTGCGCCGTGCGCTGGAGAGCGTGCGGGCCGCCCCGGATTCCGCGGAAGCCTGGGGCGACCTCGGATCCCTGTACGATGCCCATCTGATCACGGAGCCCGCGGAGCGCTGCTACCGGCGGGCCCAGGCGCTCGCCCCGCAGGACTTCCGCTGGATCTACCTGCTGGCGATCGTGCGCGAGCTGCAGGGCGCCTCGGACGACGAGCTGGTCGAGCTGTTCAGCCGGGCGGCCGATCTCGACCCGGAATATGCCCCGTTGCGGATCAGGCTCGGCGACGCGCTGTGGAGGCGCGGGCGTTTCAACGAGGCGCTGCCCGAACTCGAGCGCGCGCTGAGCCTCGCGCCGGGGACGGCGATGGGCCACCGGCGCTTGGGCCAGGTGCTGCTGGCGCTGGATCGGCCCGAGGAGGCCGCGCGCCACCTCGAGCGCGCCATCTCGCTCGAGCCGCGGGACCTCGCCGCCCACACGGGACTGGTGCAGGCCCTGATGCGGCTGGGGCAGACCGAGCGCGCCCGCGAGATGAAGGATCGCGCTCGAGGGCTGGAGCCCGTCCTCTCGCTCCACGATCCGGTGTACGCGAAGTACGTCTTCATGAGGAACATGAGTTCGGCCGGTGCGTTCGCCCGGGGCGTTGCCGCCGTGCGCGAGGGCGCGCTCGATCATGCGATCCAGGACCTGACCCTGGTGCTCGAGGTCCGGCCGGACGATTCTTCGGCCCACTTCTGGCTGGGAACGGCCCTGCGACGCGCCGGGCGACCCGACGAGGCGCTGGCCCACCTGACGCGCGCTGTCGAGCTGGACCCGCAGCTCGCTCAGGCCCGGTTGGATCTCGGCGAGCTGCTGCTCGGCCTGGGTCGCACGACCGAGGCGCGCGAGCAGTTCGACGCCGCCGCGCGCCTCAAGCGGCCCGCGCCCCGCTGACGGGCGACCGGGGTGCCTCGTCCGCGGCATCGAGCAGCCAGTAGCGCTCCGGGGCAAGGTCGCGGTACACGGATCTGCGGCCGGAGGACCAGAACACCTCGACGCGACGGACCGCACCGGTGGCCGGGCCGAGACCGACGACGAGCCGCGGATCGCCGGACGACAGGTAGCTGCCTCCGCCGACCCGCTGGCACCAGCGCACCACACCGTCGGAGTCCTCGACGGACAGTCGAGTCCCGATCGCGTCCACGTTGCCTCCCAGGTCCCGCAGCTTGAAGCCGATCCAGCGTCCACGCTTGACGCTGTCGTTGCGAATCAGCGTCGGCGGGGCGTCCATCTCGACCACGAGAAAATCGGCGTCACCGTCGTCGTCGAGATCGGCCCCGACCAGACCGCGGCTGCTCTCGATCTTCTCGAACGCGTCTCCGCGAGGCGGGATGAACTCCTCGAAGGAGACGCGTCCGTCGCCGCTGCGACCAAGGTTGAGGAAGACTTGATTGGGCTGCCGGTAGGACGTGCCCACCGGGGCGCCATCGACCTGCGGATAGACGTGCCCGGAGACGACCAGAATGTCCTGCCAGCCGTCGTGGTCCAGATCGACGATCCGGGTGCCCCAGCCCAGGTAGCGGTACGACGCCAGACCGAGTCCGCTCGCATAGGTCGCGTCCTCCAAGATCGTCTCCCCCGCGGGAGTGAGCTGGCCGCGATAGAGCGTATTCGTGTCGTGAGAAAAGTTCGTGACGAACAGGTCGAACCGGCCGTCGTTGTCGACGTCGCCCAGATCGACGCCCATGCCCGCCTGGGCCCGGCCATCCTCGTTGCGGTCGCCGCCGCGCCATGCTCCGACCTCGCGGAAGGAGCCGGCCCCGACGTTTTCGAACAGATAGTTCGGCTCCGAATCGTTGGCCACGTAGAGATCGGTGTCGCCGTCGTTGTCGAGGTCCGCGGCGAGCGCCCCCAGGGCGTACGAGGGCGGAACGGCGTCGAAGCCGAACGCAGGCGCCGCCGGGACGAGCCTCCCCCCCCGGTTCTCGTAGAAGGCGTCCGGCGCCGCGCGCATGCCCTGAGGTCCGCAGAACACCTCGATCCCGCGCCACTCGCAGGGCCGGCCGCGGTTCGGCGGGTTCCGCGGGTCGTAGAGCACGTAATTGGCGACGTACAGGTCCAGGTCGCCGTCACCGTCGGCGTCGAAGAACGTCGCCGCCGTCGAGGGCCCTTCGTCGGCGCCGCCCCAGTTTGCCGAAGCGTCCTCGAAGGTGCCGTCTCCCAGGTTGCGGAAGAACCGGTTGGGCCCAAGGAACACCGTCACGTAGAGGTCGTCGCTGCCGTCCGCGTCGAAGTCCACGCGGGTCGCCCCGTGGCCCCAGGCCTGGAACAGCAGCCCCGCCGAGGCGGTCACGTCCTCGAAGCGCAGACCGCCGAGGTTGCGATACAGGGCGAAACGCGGCTCGATCCCCCGGAGCGCGCTCCGATCGAATGCATCGCCGTTGACGACGAACAGGTCGAGTCGCCCGTCGCCGTCGTAGTCGAGCGCGGCCGCACCCTGGCCCAGGCTCTCGGGAATCGCCCGCTTCTCGCGGGAGCCCCCGCTGACGTTGACGACGGTAATGCCCGAGCCTGGCGTGGCGTCGACGAAGCGCAGCACCGAACTCGCGGAGCCTGGCGGCGGGGCGAGGTTCGCGGGTCCGACCTCCACCGCGCCGCCGCACCCTCGACAGCAGAGTGCGAAGAGCGTCGACGGCACCAGGCCGGCCGCCGCGAGGAGATGGGAGGCGCCCCTCACTCGCCGCGGCCGGCCAGCGCCGCCACGCGCACGCGCTCCGCTCCGCGGATCACCGTGATCCGCCGATTCGCCGGCACGCCGGAGTGGCGCGTGAGCGTGCCGTCGTCCCAGGCGACCCGCAGCTCGAGGTCGCTGACGGCCACGGACCGCCTCCCGAGACCGAAATAGGCCGCCGGCGCATCGACCGACTGGAAGCTGCCGCCGTCGATCCAGCGGCGCTGGACCCGCTCGCCTGCCACGAGTTCGACCCGGCTGCCCAGGCCGCGGAGGTTGCCGGGCCGTCCCTCCAGCTCCACCACGACCACGTCGCCCTGCGCGCGGTCGTTGCGGAAGACCCGCACGAGGTCGTTGAGCGTGAGCATCACGACATCCACGTCCCCGTCCCCGTCGATGTCGCCGAAAGCCGTCGCCCGGCCGGCATACGGCGTGACGAAGATCTGGCCTGCGTCGAGGACGCGATCGAACCGCCCGCCCGAACGCCGGAACAGCAGCGGCGGTTGCTTGTAATCGGCATCGATCTCGTGATCCACGGCCTCGGGGTAGATGTGGCCGTTGGCGATGTACAAGTCCTCGTCGCCATCCGCGTCGAAGTCGTAGAAGCCCGTGCCCCAGCCGAGAAACGGGCGACTCACGGCCGCCAGGCCGAACTGGCTGGTGCGGTCCTCGAACAGGGCGCGACCCCGGTTGAGGTGCAGCGTGTTCGTATCGCTCGAAAAGTTCGTGGTGAACAAATCGGGCAGAGAGTTGCCGTCGACGTCGGCGATCCCGATCCCCATCGTGGCCTGATTGCGGCCGTCGTAGTCGGTCGCGATGCCTGCGGACATGCCGATCTCTTCGAAGCGCCCGCCGCCGAGGTTGCGGAACAGGAAGTTCGCGGTCGAGTCGTTGCCGACGTAGATGTCCAGCCGTCCATCCTGGTCGAAGTCGAGGATGACGACGCCCAGGCCATAGCCCGCTGCCGCCACGCACCCGCTCTTGGCGGTCGCATCGCGGAACTTCCCGTTCCCCAGGTTCTCGTAGAACACGTCCGGCGCGGCGGGCAATCCCAGGGGGCCGCCGAAGACCGGCGCGCCCTTGAACGTCCGGCGCGGCGGCGGATGGGCCGGATCGAACTCGAGGTAGTTCGCCACATACAGGTCGAGGTCGCCGTCCGCATCGACGTCGCCAAAGGCCGCGCTCGTGCCCCAGCGCGAATCGGCGACGCCCGCCGCTCCCGCAACGTCGGTGAAGCGACGCCCGCCGTCGGCGACGTCGTTGCGCAGCAGCACGTTGGGTCCGAAGCAGGTGACGTACAGGTCGTCGTCCCCGTCCGCGTCGTAGTCGCCGACGGCCACGCCCATGGCCCAGCGCCGGAGATCGATGCCGACCTCTGCGGTCACGTCAAGGAACTTTCCCCGGCCGTCGTTCGAGAACAGTCGCGAACCCGGCCCACGCGCGGTGTCCGCGAGAGTCGAGCCGTTGGCGACGAACAGGTCGAGATCGCCGTCGGCGTCGTAGTCCAAGAGGGCCAGGCCGCCGCCGTTGACCTCGAGGATCTCGCGCGAAGGTGTCCCGCCGCAGGTCGTGGTCAGCCGGAGTCCCGAGTCCGAGGTCACGTCCGTGAAGCGCAAGGCCGCTTCCGCTTCGCCCCGGACCGCGCCCGGCGAGCCGGCGAGGATCGCGGCCAGCGCCAGGGTCGCGAACGACCGCTCCCGCACTCTGGTCGTCATGGGTCGGGGAGCAGCTCCGCGCCATCGGGGCGCGGCGCCGCGCCGGACAGCAGCTCGCCGTACTTCTTGAACTCCTCGTCGGCCGCGGCTGTATCGCCCAGCAGGCGCAAGACGCGCGACAGCTTGAAGCGGGCCTTGGCGTTGCCCGGATCGAGCCCGACCGCCTGCTTCAACTCCAGCCGGGCTCGCCCGAGATCGCCGGTCCGCGCGTAGACGTCACCCAGCCGAGCGTGGGCCAGCGCTTCGCGGGCGGCGTCTCCCCGGGCGCGGGTCAACTGCACGACCCGCTTGAAGAGCCTGACAGCCGTTTCGGAGTCGTCCCCGTCATAGGCGATCAGCGCCAGGGCGTACAGCGAGTCCGAGTGGTTCGGATAGATTTCGAGATAGGCTTCGAAGCTCCGGCGCGAATCTTCCAGCTCGCCCAGGAAGTACAGACACCAGCCGTAGGGCACGAGCAACGCGTGTCGAGCGGGATCGAGTTGTCTCGCGCGCTCGTACAGCTTTCTTGCGGTCTCCCAGCGTCCCTCCTTGACGTAGGTCAGCGCCAGCCAGACCTGGCCCTCCGCCCAGTCCGGTCGCTCGGCGAGCGCGGCCTCGAGCAGTCGGCGCGCGTCCGCGTAGCGCCCGCCGTGGATCAACTCGAGACAGGTCGGCAGCACCTCGTCGGCACCGGCCGGCGCGGCCGCCGCCAGCGGGTCGGCCACCGCCCAGAGCAGTGCCGCGGCCACCGCGAGGGCCAGAGCGTCGAACCGCAGGGACATATGCGCGGATTATCCCAGAACTCCAGGACCCACGCTACCAAGACGGTTGACGGAAAACAGGACCGGTGGTAAGAACACTGGCCCGGCCGGCTTCTCCCCGCAGCACGTCCACTGGATCGAGCGCCAGCATCGTTCGCCCCGGTCGCGGCGCGTGGCGAAGCGTGCCGTCGGACAACGGAGTGTCCACGCATGCGGATCGCGCGCTCGTGCATCCTGGCTCTGTATCTCCTGCCGGCTGCCGCTGCCGCCCTGGCCCAGGTGGGAGGCATCACCGTCGTCGTGACCGACGCCGACGGCGCGCCGTTTCCCGGAGCGACGGTGACGATCAGCCACGGCACGGCCTTCGTCAAGACGACGAGCGCGCTGAGCGACAAGCAGGGCATCGTGCGCTTCCCCGTGCTGCGACCGGGCCCGGGCTACCGGATCGAGGTGTCGTTCCCAGGATTCAGCCCGGTGCGCTACGACGACCTACGAATCAGGTTGAACGAGCAGGAAGCGATCGACGTACAGCTGATCGAAGCGCTGCAGGAGCACGTACGAGTCGTTGTCACGAGCAACGTGGTCGACCTGGATCGGTCCGAGTCCGCGACCAAGTTCAGCGCCGAGTTCATCGGCGACCTTCCGGTGCTGGACCGCTTTTATCAGAACGTGCTGACCATGGCCCCGGGGGTCCAGGACGCCAACGCCGACGGCAACCCCAACGTCCACGGTTCGCGCACCCGTGACTTCCAGGCGCTGGTGGGCGGCGTGAGCAACGTCGACCCCCTGACCGGCCAGTGGATGAGCCGCATCAACCCCAACTCGATCGAGGAAATGGAGGTGATCGTCTCCGGAGCCAGCGTGGAGTTCGGTCGGTCCCAGGGCGGATTCGCGACCATCATCCAGAAACAGGGGAGCAACCAGCACGAGGGGATCGTCGAGTACCACTACCAGACGAGCGACTTGGACGGGGAGGGGGCGGAGGACGAATCCGATCTGCCGGCGCCCGAATTCGAGACCAACCAGCCCGGCTTCCAGTTCAGCGGTCCCGTGGTCAAGGACCGCCTGTGGTATCGCGTGTCCTACGAACGGCGCGACCGCGAAGAGCCGGTGGGCATCGCGATCCACAAGCACGACTCCGAGACGCGCGACGCGCAGTTGACGTGGCAGGTCTCCCCCCGCAACAAGCTGGCGTTGAAGTTCCGCTCCGACCCCACCCAGGAGGAGAACTTCGGCGTGAGCAGTCGCACCCCGGCGGAATCGAGCCAGGACCGCGGCCGCGACGTGGCGACGTGGGATCTCACCTGGACCGCACCCTACTCGCCCCGGATCCTCGCCGAGTCGACCGTGGCCTGGCAGGACGTCAACTTGAGCATCGATCCCACGGCCGAAGGGCTGCCGAACCGCTGCGTGCCGAACTCGGTGACCGGCTTCCTGCGCGAAGCGCAGTGCCTGAACCTGGCGCTCGACCAGCTCTCGGGGGCGTACGGCGAGCACATCGACGACCACCGGCAGCGTTTCACGTTCAAGACCCAGGCCACCGTTTACGCCGGCCGCCTGTGGGGAGCGAGCCACCAGCTCAAGCTGGGATTCGTCGTGGCCAACGAGCGCTACTTCCGCGACCTGGAGCGCGTTCCGAGCATCACCTATGAAGAAGAGTTTCCCTTCGGGGGAATCCCGTTCGCCCGCATCCTGGCCGAGGTCGACGTCCCTGCCGAGGATCTCGTGCGAGCCACGGGGACCAACTGGGCGCTGTACGCCGAAGACCAGTTGAAGCCCCTGAGCAACCTGACGATCACGCTCGGCGCGCGCGTCGACCGGGAGGAGCTGAACTCCGAGGGCCGGCGGCCCCTCGACACCCAGGGCGAGCTGGCCACTTTCGAGAGCAACATTCCGCTCGTGGACGCGGGTGGAGGGATCTCGCTGTTCCACCCCGAAGGATGGGCACAGTACTTCACGGGCTACGAGGCGTTCGGGGAGTTCGAGGAGCAGCTCGCGGACATCCTGTGCGGCGGAATGGCCCCGAGCGAGGTAGCCCACTGCGAATTGATCGTCACGTCGGAGGTCTTGAGCCAACTCCAGGAGGAGCTTGTTCACAAACGGCAAACGACCGGCATGAACATCAGCAACACCAATCTATCGCCCCTGCTGGCGTTGGCCTGGGATCCGTGGTCCGACGGGAAGACCGCGATCAAGGCCTCGGTCCGTCGCTACTACAACAACATCCCGCTGGTGGTCCCGCTGGCCGAGCTCGAGCCCGTGCGCGCCACGGTCGAGTACCGCGCCGATCTCTTGACCTTTCAGACGCAGATTCACGGCGGCATCTCACCCAACATCACGGTGCGCACGGTGGACCACGGACTGAAAACGCCGTACCAGGATGAATACACGGTCTCATTCGAGCGCGAACTGTGGGCCGAGACGGCCTTGCGCCTGACCTACGTCAACCGACATTTCAAGGACCAACTTCAGGATCAGGACCTGAATCTCAAGACCGGCGACTACGGTTTCTGCGCCAGCCCGTTCGTGCAGGCGAACTTCGACATCAACGTCGTGGCCAGCGACGGGAAGGGTCAGTTCGTCACCGACCCCTGGACCGGAGAGACGTACCAGGACACGGCCGACGGCATCGGCGACGGCCGGATCGACGACTGCGGCGGCAACACGTTCTTCGTGGGCGGCACCGGCAGCTTCGGGCAGAACGCGGTGACGATCCAGAGCCCGGACGGCCTGCAGGATCTCTACGCGGCCAATCCGTTCTGGGGCGGGATCTACGAGATCGGCAACATCAACGAGGCCAAGTACGAGGCTTACGTGGTCGAGCTGGTGCGGCGCCTGTACCGCAACTGGGAGATGAACGGATCCTACACGTACTCGAAGACGCGGGGGAACGGCGAGGACCTGGAGCAGGAGCTGTTGAACGACCCCAGTCTCAGGGACAGCGTGTACGGTTACCAGTCCTACGATCAGCGCCACGTGGTCAAGCTCAACGCCACGGCGGTCACGCCCTGGGGCCTCCGCCTGGGGACCGCCGTCACCTGGCAGTCGGGTCTGCCGTATTCACTCTTGACCGAGGGAATCTCCGAGGACATCCTGCCGCCGAGCACGTCGATCTTCGTGCCGCCGGGCGCGCGCGTGCGCCAGACCTATCCCACGGGCGTGCGCAATGACCAGCGCAACGACTCCTACTGGAACGTGGACGTCAAGGTCACGAAGGAACTGCAGCTCGCGCGGGGGTTCGACCTGCAGCTCTCGGCCGAGGTGTTCAATGTCCTGGCCGACGACACCTACCAGATCTACAACCCGTTCCTGGAGGCCGGCCAACAGCTCGACGGCACCAACGAGGCCGAGCGCCGTTTCGGCCGCCGCTGGCAAGTCGGAGCGCGCCTGGCCTTCTGAGCCGTCGAGGACTCTCTCCCGGAAGACCCCGCTCCAGGCCGCGACAGGCTCACCTCCGCGGCAAGGCCGCGACGACACCACCCTTGGCAGGAATTGGCCGGCCGCCGAGTTCCGCGGCTTGGCACGTTTCTTGGTATCGACTGAGTTGCCGCGATCGCCGAAGAGGGAGCCAGCGCAGATTCACCCCCTATCCTCGAGCGTCTGGCGCTGGCTCCCTCGCTCCAGCCTCACCCGCCTGGGCGGTTTCCGGTATGATCTTGGTCCCCCGGGGGTAGTCCTGTTCGCCGGGGCGAGGAGAGCCGACATGAAGCGAGTCTACGCGGCCGTGGCCTGTCTCTTGTTCGCCGCCTTCGCGCTGGCCGAGGAGTCCGGGGACGCGCCGCCGCCCCAGGAGCCGCGCTCACCCGAGGCGTTGGCCGTCCTGCAGCAGGCCGACGAGGCGATCAAGGCGGTTCACTCCGTGCGTTGCCGAGTCAAGGCGGTGCCCAGCGGCGTGGCGGCCAACTTCTTCCCGTCGGCCGAAGGGACCTCGGTGCTCGTGGGCTGGAGCGGCTCGGGGCCGCAGAAGTTCTATGCCGACGTCCAGGCCACCGGCCGGGACGGCCAGACGCGGGCGCTGACCGGAGGTGGGGACGGCAACACGTTCTTCCTCGTGGATCACACCGGGAAAAAGGGGTACGAGGACATGGATCCCGACGTGATGGGCACGTCCGGTCGCGCCGTGCGCGGACTGGGCATGCAGGAATACGTGCACCACGCGCCCTTCGACGACGAGTTGAACGCCGAGAGCATCGCGCTCGAGGGCGAGGAGGCCGTGGAAGGGGAGCCGTGTCGCAAGGTCCACGTGAAGTACGGGGGCGGACGCGGCGAGTCCGTCTGGTACTTCTCGAAGAACGACCATCTCCCGCGCCGACGGGTCCAGTTGTTCAACTTTCAGGGCCAGGAGGGAAAGTTCGAGGTCACGCTGACGAAGCTCGAGACCAACGTCGAGCCCGAGAGCGGTCTGTTCCGCATGCGCTTGCCCGAGGGGTACGAGCGCGTGGAGGACTTCGCGCCCTGAACGCTAGCCCAGGTCGACGGCCATGATTTTCTTCTTGTCGCGGACGAACAGCGTCTTGTCCACGACGGTCGGCACCGTCCAGGCTACCTTGTCCAAGAGCTCGGCCTGGGAGTGGATCTGGAATCCGTCGGGCTTGGCCGTGGCCAGGTAGAGCTTGCCGTCCTCGTCGAGGATGATCAGCCGGCCGTCGGCCGCAACGACGTTGGCCTTGGCGATCCCGCGCTCGCGCCAACCGATCTCGCCGGTCTTGACGTTGACCGCCGCCATGAAGTGCACCTGCGAGCCCGTCGATCCGTAGACCCAGTCGCCGTCCTGCACCGAGGTCACGTGGTAGAACTGGATCTTGCGCGTGGCCCACACCTCGCCGACCTCGGTCTTGTCGCCGTTGCGGGTGAGCTTGAGTCCCTTGGCGCCCGCCTCGATCGAGGACAGGAACAGGTGGCCGTCGACCAGCACGGGGTTGTTGACGTTCTGGCCCCACTGGTTCTCGTGCGGATACTCCCACTCCAGGGCGCCGGTCTGCGGATCGACGCCGATCAACGCTTTGGCCATGAAGACGATCATCTGATCTCGGCCGCCGACCTTGAAGATCCTGGGCGTCGAGTAGCTGTTGGCGTGGTTCAGGCCCTTCCAGACCACGCTGCCGTCCTTCTTGTCGAAAGCCACGACGGCGTGCCCTTCGCCGCCGACCAGGGTGATCACGGCGTTCTTGTAGGCGATCGGGCTCGACGAATAGCCGTGGTTCAAGACCGTCCCGCCGAAGTCTTTCCACAGGTCGTGCGACCAGCGGACCGCACCGTCGGCTTTGTTCAGACAATGCAGCTTGCCGGCGACACCGATGGCGTAGAGGTTGTCGCCGTCGAGCAGCGGCGTGGCGCGCGGGCCGTCGCCGAACTGGTGGATGTGGCTCGCGTCCGGAGCTTGCTCGTAGCGGCGCTCCCAGATCGTCTCACCGCTCGTGGCATCGAGGCAGACCACGACCTCTTCGGCGCCGCTGCGGTACATGGTGTACAGCCGGCCCGCTTCGGCCAGGATCGCCGAGTAGCCCTCGCCGAGGTCGCGGCTCCATAGCTTGCGGGGCCCCTCGGCGGGCCAGGCCGCCGCCAGCCCCTGGCTGTCGGCCCGGAAGTCCTGGTGCGGCCCGCCCCACTGGGTCCAGGTCGCAGGCTTGGGCTCGCCGGCCCCCAGCAGGCCGAGGGTCAGGAACGCCAGAACACTCCACGAACCCCAGGTCTCAACTTTCATCGCATCACCCTCGTGCCCTCGAGTTTCTCCCGCGGACGGCCAGCCCCTGAAGCATACCAGACGATCGGCCCTCGAGGTGCAGCGGGTTCAGCGGCGGCGCCCGCGGCCCGCGAGCCAGCGGGACGGCAGCAGCAGCGCCTCGACGGCGACGAGCCACGCCAGTTCCAGCCAGGCCACAAGACGCGGACTCTCGCGGTAGACGTGGAACTTCGGGGCAGCCTGGGTCGTCATCTCGACGATGCGCGTCGCGAGCGACAGTCGTGCGCGCAGGAGATCGTTCTCCCGTGGTCGGAGCGGTTCGGTGAACCGCAGGAGCCGGGGCCAAACACGCACCCAGCCGGCGAGGGCGAGCGGCTCGCCATCGCCGCCGTCGAGCACGGCCCGGACGTACCGGCGGGCAGCCCCGAGCGGCGCCCGACGGCCAACGGCGTACCGCATCAGCGTGCGTCCCTCGGCGAGCAACTTCCGCCCGCGTCCCTCGAGCCCGAGAACCCGGGCGACATCGCGTGGCGCGGGCCCCGCCGCTGGAGCGGGCAGGGAGCCGGCCGCCATCGGAGGCAGGCTCGCCAGCCCCAGCACTCGTTCGCGTGGGACCGTGGGCAGCCAGGGAATGGCCGCGGTCAAGCGGCACAGCCCGAGCACGAGCCCCAGGGGGATCGGCACGAGGCGGACGCGCCGGCCGAGGCGGGATCGGGCCAGCATGCGCACGTAGTCGCCGAAGCGCATCGATTCCGCTGCGGCGATGCGAGCCAGGCGCGGCGGCTCGCGCTCGTCCTCGACGATCGACAGCAGTCCCAGGCAGAGATCGTCGACGTGTACGGGGTAGACCGGGGCGGAGGGGCGGAGCACGGGCAGGACCGGGAAGCGCCGCGCCAGCCGGTACAGCAGGCCGAAGAGGCCGCGCGGCGGCCCGCCCGAGACCAGGCCCGTGCGGACCGCGCACTCGCCCGAACCCGACAGCAGCTGCTCGATCCGCCACTTCGAGCGGCCGTAGCTCGTGGGCGAGTCGGGGGCCGCGCTCTGGCTCGACAGGAACACGAAGCGTCGAACGCCTCGGCGTCGCGCCGCCTCGAGCAGTCGGCGCGTGCCGCTGACGTTGAGGTCCTCGTTCGCCGTCCCCGGACGGCTGTCCTGGCCGAGGATGGCGGCGAGGTGGATCACCGCGTCGACCCCGCGCACGACCGGGTCGACGGGCCCCTCCTGTTCCAGGTCGAACTCACGCAGCTCGACGCCCGCCGGAAGGCTCGAGCGGCGCGCGTCGCGGAGCGTCACCACGGTCGCGTGGCCGCGCGAGCGCGCGGTCGCCACGAGGCGCCGGCCGATGTAGCCGTTGGCCCCGGTGATCAACAGGCGCCCGTGTCGTGCGTTCGTCGTCGGAATCGTCACGCCCTATGTTAACCTCTTCCTCGAGCCGGGTTGACGCCATGACCTGCGATGCGGATGCGATCGTCGTCGGCAGCGGCCCTTCCGGCGTCTCCGCCGCCTGGCCGATGCTCGAGGCGGGGATGCGCGTCGTGCTTCTCGACGGCGGGAAGGAGCGCCAGAGCCCCGTCGTTCGCGGGGCCTACCACGACCTCCGGCGCCGCGATCCCGGGCAGTGGCGGGTGTTTTTCGGCAGCGGCCTGGAATCGCTGCGGCCGGCCGGTCCGCCGTCGCCGAAGTTCGACGCGCCGGGATCCCGCTTCGCGTTCGAGGGGCACGCCGTCGCCGAGAAGATCGAGGGGCAGGGGTTCGCCGCGATCGTCTCGCTGGCCCGCGGCGGGCTGTCCAACATCTGGGGCGCCGGCATCGCGACCTACGGCGATGCCGAGCTAGAAGGGTTTCCGCTGGCGGCGGCGGATCTTGCAACCTCGTACCGCAGCGTGGCGCGCCGGATCGGCGTGACCGGATTCTCTGCCGACGATCTCGATGGCGGTCTCGACGGGGACATGCCGTCGCTCGAGCCGCTGCGCCTGGCCGAGAACGCCGGACGGCTGTTCGCGCGCTATGAGCGCCGCCGCGGGGCCGTTCAGGCCCTGGGCGTTCGTGTGGGTCGTCCAAGGACCGCCGTCTTGACGCAGCCGGTGGGCGAGCGCGGGGCCTGCACCTTCTGCGACATGTGCGTCTGGGGTTGCGCGGAAGGAGCGATCTACAGCGCGGCCCAGGAGCTGCCCGCGCTCCTGGCTCACGCCGGCTGCGACTACCGGCCCGGCACGCTGGCCCGGACGATCGCCGCCGGTCCGGGCGGCTGGCGCGTCGCGGTGGGGGACGCGCGTGGCGAGGGGACCGGAACCGTCACCGGTCGCCGCCTGGTGCTGGCGGCGGGCGCGCTGGTCACGACGCGTCTCGTCCTGGAGCTGCAAGGCCGCTTCGACGAGCCCGTCGCGGTCCTCGGTGCTCCGGGGCTCGGCTTTGCGTTGTGTCTGCCCGAACGGATCGGCGCAGCAGTCGCGACGCGGGAGTTCTCGATGGGCCAGCTCTCGTTCCTCGCCGCCGGCGACTCCGGTCGTCCGGCCGATGCCGCCTACGGCACGCTGTTCCCGGCGAGCGGGCTGCCGGCCTCGCTCGTGATCGACCGCATGCCACTCAGCCGGCCGAGTGCGATCCGGCTCTACGCCCGGCTCCAGCCGGCCCTGCTGTTCGGCAACTGCTTCCTGCCCGGACGCTACAGCCGCAGCTCGGCGCGCCTGGAGCGCGACGCGGCGGGCGGCAGCCGGCTGGTCGTGCGCGGCGGCGTGGCGGACGAGTTGCCCGGGCGGGTGGCCCGCCTACGGCGCCAGCTCGCTCGCGCCTGGCGCCGGCTGGGCGCCTTCGTGATTCCAGGGAGCTTCTCGCCGATCGGGCCGGGCGAGGACGTCCGCTACGCCGGGATGCTGCCGATGCGCCGCTTCCCGGGGCCGGGAGAGGTCGATGCGGCGGGCGAACTCCATGGCGCTCCCGGACTGCACATCGTGGACCTGTCGGTTTTCCCGACCCTGCCGGCCAAGCACCATACACTGACGATGATGGCCAACGCCGATCGCATCGGCCGCATCGTCGTCGAGCGTTGGCGACGGGCATGAGCGATCCCGCTGCGGCACGGCGGCTAGCTTGGCTTTCGCTCTACGCCACGGCCATGGGACTGCTCGAAGCGATCGTCGTCGTCTACCTGCGGGAGTTGTACTACCCGGGAGGGTTTCGTTTCCCGATCGTGATCATCCCCGACCGCATGGCCGCGATCGAAATAGCGCGAGAGGCGGCCACACTGCTGATGCTCCTGGCCGTGGCCATTCTGGCGGGCCGCGACCGGCACGATCGGTTCTTCGTGTTCGCGCTCCTGTTCGGCGTCTGGGACATCGTCTACTACGGCGGTCTCCTGGTGTTGCTCGGCTGGCCCGAGTCGCTCCTGACCTGGGATCTGCTGTTCCTGATCCCTCTGCCGTGGATCGGACCGGTCGTGGCGCCGCTAGCCGTCTCCGTCGTGCTGATCGGCGGCTTCGTGACGCACGAGTCCCTGCGCCGCCGCGGCCTGGAGCTGCGACTGGGCCGGCGGGAATGGGGCGCGGCCTGTTGCGGTGCGCTGATCGTGATCGTCGCCTTGTGCTGGAACTGGCGCGCGGTTGCGGAACAGACGATCCCCGCGAGCTTCCCCTACGCGATCTTTTGCCTGGGCCTGGCCGTGGGAATCGCCCCGTTCGTCCGGGCTGCCCTGCGCGCCGACCGTGCCCCGCGGGCCGAGGTTTCAAACTGAACCATGACCGCCAGGCAGGCGAGCTGGACACCCGCGGGCAACTCTGGTCTAGTTCTCGTCGAATCCAGTGCCGGAATCCGTACGCATCGTCGACGCCCGAGCCAGCCACCGCGGATTCGTGCGCCAACTGAGCGCCGAGGTCTTCGGGCGTTTCGGCGACTACGCGGAGATGCTGCCCCGCGCGATGGGCCTGGAGCGGATCTCGACCGTGGTCGCCGAGGTCGACGGACGGCCGGTGGGCTTCGCCATGGCTTCGCTCGAAGACCTGCCGTGGGGAGAGATCGATTTGACCGCCATCGCGGTGGCGCCGCCCTGGCAGTCGCGAGGCATCGGCCGGATGCTACTCGGCTGGGTGGAACAGACCGCGCGGCAGCTCGTTCCCGGCCCCCGCCCGGTTTCCGTACGCTTGACGGTGGCGGAAGACAACGAGCCGGCGCGCCGCCTGTTCGACCGCTCGGGCTACGGTACCGTGCCGGGGGCCGAGGGCCGGTACCCGGGCGGACAGCGATCTCTGACCCTGCGCAAGCAGCTCTAGCGCTCCAGGCCTTGACTCCGGGAGCGACAGAGCGGAGGTTGAGTGCGTGCGGGACGCTGGCGCGACCGAGGGGAACGAGGGGAGCCCTTTCCCGACCACGATCTGGAAGTGGGTGTGTGGGGTGGCGCTCGTGTCTTCGATCGCCAGCCTGGTCGTCTTCCTGGGCTACGCCCCAGACTTCTTCATGGGGGATGATTTCGAGCTGATCGGAGACGCGCTGGCCGGCGTGTCTCCCCTCGAGCCGGTCGCAGGCCACCTGCGCCCGATCATCCGCCTGCACTTCGCCCTCTATCGTTGGATTCCCTCGGCCGAGTTCTTCGGCGCGCTCTCGGTGTTGTTGCACGCCCTGGCCTGTGGCGCGTTGCTCCTGGCATTGCGCGAGACCCACGGCCCGCGGATCGCCCTGCCGGCCGTGCTGCTGTTCTTCGGCTCGTTCCTGGCCAACGAAGCCATATTCTGGGCCTCCTCGGCCGCCGTGCTCTACTGCATGATCTTCTGCGGGCTGTCCCTGGCCTGCTTCGTGCGGGGACGGCTGTGGGCCAGCTACGCGTCCCTGGTGCTGGCAGCCCTCAGCTACGAGTTGTGGGCCGTGATTCCGATACTCTTCCTGTTCCATTTTCGCAGGGCCCGAGAGCTCTTCTTCCCCTTCGGGCTGGTCGTCGGCTACTACACTCTGCACCTCGCGGTGTTCGGTGTCGAGGGGGCCTCGGCGTACGGAGGGTTTTCGGTCGCGGAGCTGCCGCTGCGATTCTCGATCTACGCCTACCGATTCCTCTCCCCACTCGCCGGCTTGCCGTCCGTGATTGCATCGCTGACCCTGGCCCTCCTGATCCTGTCGTCGTTGGCCGTGCGACGCTTCCGTTTCGCGGGCGTGCTGTATGCAGCATCCGCTCTCGTGTTTGCCCTCTCGGCGCACGTACCCTCGCGCTTTTACTACTTTCCTTCGCTGGCTCTGATCCTCGCCGTGGCCACGGGGCTGCAGTCGTCGCGGCGCGGGGCCCGTGTCGTCGCGGCCATGCTGGCGGTCTATCTGGCGGCAATCAGCCCGTGGATCAACGTTCTGGACGGCGAGGACTACCGGCGCAAGGCCGCGCTGCACGAGGAGCTGTTCGACGCGTTTTCGTCGCGAGTCGAGCAGCTCGGCCTGGGCGACGCCGCGGTCATCGTCAACCGGCTGGGCCCCGAACGCCTGAATTCCCTGGCCGCCGAGTCCCTGGGTCGCCCCAAGCTGCTCTACGTCCGTGGGCCGGCCCTGGCCGGGATGATCTACCCGGACGATGCCGTGCGCATGACGCTGTGGCCGCGAGCCGAGCGCCCGGCTGTCTCGAGTTGCACCGGCCGGGCCATCGACGTCGGTCGCGACGGTCTCATCCGTTCGACCTACTGCTTCAGAGTGGCCTCGCGCTAGGCCGACCCACGCTCGCAGCCGGCCATCGAAGCCCCGTTCAAGTCCGTGGGGGAAATCCATGGTGGTGGTCCCCGCGGCCAGGGCTAGAGCTCGATCGGCGCCGATGACCCACCCCGGTCCCACCAGTCCCTCCTACGCGCCACGACCTGGGCCGCGCCGTCGGCCTCCTTCGAGCCTCGCTCCTCACGCCCCCGCCAGGGGTGCCTCCCGCCCGCCCAAGAAGCAACACTCTCCGCACCACCATGGATTCCGCGCGGCTGGCCGGCTCGAGACCCCGTCGGTGGGGGGAGCGGCGCCGCGGGTGAAAACAGGTGTCGAGTGGAGTAACCTCGTAGGCGGCCCGGCACAGGCCTGGGTTCCCGCACATGGCCCCACGACGCTGCTTCCACTCCCGCCGAACGCCGTGGGCCGCGCTCGTGATGGTCCTCGCGGTCGGCAACGGGACCGCGGCCACGGACCCGGTCACCGCCGCTGGCCCGGCCGAGCCCGCGAGCGCGCCCCACGCGCCGCTACCACCTCCCGGGTTCATGGATGGGTGCCTGAAGCTGATCGAACAGGAACGATACGACGAGGCTCGCCAGCTCCTGGAACCCGTGGTGGCCAACCACCCCGGCTGGGCTCGGGCGCAGCTGTACCTCGCGCTGACCTATCACAAGGAAGGTCGCTACGAACTGGCGCGCGGGCTGTTCGAGCGCGCGCTCGCCGTGGACCCCGAGTACCACGTCGCGAAGTTCTACTACGGCTGGTGCCTGTATTACCTTGGCGAGCCCGCGGCCGCACGCGCGATGTTCGAGGCGTTCCTCGTGCGCAAACCGGACTACGCGGACGCGATTTTCGCCCTGGCGCTCGTCGACTTCGACGCCGACGATGTGGAATCGGCGCGGACACGCTTGAACCGGGTGATCGAGCTGGCGGTCGCGGCGACGGACCACGCTACCGAGGCGAAGGCCCGAGCGCGGCTGGCCGACGTGCTCGTCCGCGTGGGCCAGCTGGCCGCGGCGCGGGCCGAGCTCGAGCGCTCGATCGAACTGAATCCGAACAACTACGAGACCTATTTCAAGCTCTCCCGCGTTCTCGACCGGCTGGGCGACGGCGCCGGCGCGGAGCGGGCCCGCCAGATGCACCAGCAGGTTCGGCAGCGGATCCGGCCCGCTGTCGGCAGCCAACCGGCCCACCGAGAGCCATGACGAAGAGCCAGCAGCGGATCCCCGCACTGCTCTTGGCCTGGGCCGCACTCCTGGCCCCGGTCGCCGCCGAACCACTACGCTTCACGGACGTGACGGCGACGTCCGGCATCGACCTCGTGTCGACCAGCGGCCGCCAGCCGTCGCGGGACATCCTCGAGGTCAACGGCGGCGGACTGGCCTTGTTGGACTTCGACCGGGACGGCGATCTAGACCTGTTCCTGGCCAACGGCGCGACACTCGACGATCCCGAACAGGGCCCGGGCTCGCGCCTCTACTCCAACAACGGGGATGGGACGTTCGAGGACGTCAGCGGGCGCGTGGGCCTGACGCTGCGGCGCTGGGCCATGGGAGTCGCGGTCGGCGATTACGACGGCGACGGCGACGACGATCTCTACGTCACCTGCTTCGGGCCGAACGTGCTGCTGCGCAACGAGATCGACGTCACGGGACGCTTCGTGGACGCCACGGCCGCCGCGGGCGTCGGCGATGCACGCTGGAGCACGAGCGCGGCGTTCGGAGACGTGGACGCCGACGGCGACCTCGATCTGTACGTGGCCAACTACCTCGAGTTCGATCCCGCGCAACCGCCGGACCGGCGCGGACGGATGTTCATGGGCGTCCCGGTGATGGCCGGGCCGTCCGGGCTGAAAGCGCAAGCCGATGTCCTGTACGAGAACCTCGGCGGGGGCACCTTCCGCGAGGCCACGAGCGCCCGTGGTTGCGTGCCGGCCCAGCCGGGCTACGGGCTCGGGGTGAGGCTGTTCGACTTCGATCGGGATGGGTGGCAGGACATCTTCGTCGGTAACGATTCTCAGGAGAACTTCCTGTTTCACAATCTCGGCGCGGGAAAGTTCAAGGAGGTCGGCGTCGTCAGTGGTATCGCCTCCAATTACGACGGTGGCAACCAGGCCACGATGGGGATCGCGCTGGCCGACGTGGACGGCAACGGCTACGCCGACGTGTTCACGACGAACTTCTCGAGCGACACCAACACGCTGCACTTGAAACTCGAGGGCCGGTGGTTCGACGATCGGACGAGCCAGTTCGGGCTGGGGCTCGTCAGCCGGCCGTTTCTGGGCTGGGGCGCCGGTTTCTATGATTTCGACTCCGACGCCGACGAGGATCTGTTCGTGGCCAACGGCCACGTCTATCCGGAGGCGGCCGGAGGCAAGATGGACACCGACTACGAGCAACCGCCCCTGCTGTTCGAGCGGCGCGGGAAGCGTTTCGAGCGCGTGCTCGACGCCGGCGCCATCGGCGCCACGCCGTATTCCGGACGGGCCACGGCCTTCGGTGACATCGACGACGACGGCGACGTCGACGTGATCATGACGACCTTGAACGGCAAGCCGCGAGTGTTCCGCAACGACTCGCCCCAGCGTGGCGTGGTGGTCGTCGAGCTCAGGGATCGGCGGGGCAGCCGGCACCCACAGGGCAGCGTGGTCGAGTTGACCGCTGCGACGGGCGTGCAGCGCCGCTGGGTCGGGGGAGGCAGCTTCCAGTCGGTCGACGCGCCCGTCGCATACTTTGGGCTGGGACCCGCGGACAGCGCATCGCTGAAGCTGCGGGTCGTCTGGTCCGACGGCACGGCCGTCGAGCACTCGAATCTTCCCGTCGGACGGAGGCTCACCGTCACTCGGGGGTCGACCAAGCTCGAGACGATGCCCCTCGGCGGGCGCAAACGCTGAGCGGGATCAGCCCCGCCTGGGACGGCCTGGGGCGCTCCACTCTGCGATCTCGGTCGTAGCCGACTGCTCCGCGCCGGAGCGGCCCTGCGCGGCCTGCCGGCAGTAGTGGATGTAGCGCGGATGGGGAGCGGAGAGCTTGACCCCCATTCCGCACGGCCGGCCGTCCTCCGCTCGCGCGCGGACCCATTGCACCACGCCGCTCAACGGGATCCCGAAACCCTCGGTCTCGAGGAACAACTGCAAGGTCGTTCCGACCGGCTCCGGACCGTCGGTCCTGATGAACAGACCCGTTTCCGACAGGTCGTCGGTTTCGGCCTCGCGTCGCGTGCGGCCGACGCCGAAGCGGACGCGGACCGCGCGAAGGCTTCTCTGGGACGCGCGGACCTCCTCCGAGCGAGCCGTTCTTTCGTCCTGCTCGAGGTCGATCGGACCGCTCTCGACCGCAGGCACCTCCTTCCCCATCTTGAAGCCGCGTCGCAAGCAGTGATCCTTGATGAACGCGATGGCCAGCGCCTCGGCGGCGGCCGGCGCGGGCGCGACGAACTTGATCGACGTCCCGTGCGGGACAACCCACAGGACGTTGGGATAGGTGAGGATCCGCGCCCTCCAGACCGGCCCGACCGGAGCGACCAGGGTCCCGTAGACCTCCGGCCCCGCGGGGGTTTCTGCCAGCATGCGCCAGCCATGACGCTCGGGGCCGGTGGCGAGTAGCTCGACCGGACACCCGTCGGCGTCACCGTGCTGAGTGCCGCAGCGGCGGCACCATTTCGCTTCGCACTCGACTTGCTGAGCCAATGCAGCCTCCGCGGAGTCTTCGGGCGCACCCGGCGCGCAGTCCCCGCGGAGAACATCGGGTCGCCCTGCCGCTCGCGCAAGTGGCTCGTCGGCCGGCGCCCCGAGGGCCGGACGGCGATCGTGCTATCCTCGCGCCCCAGGAGGAGCGGCGTGAGGCCGGTCAAGATCGAGGTCGAGAAGCACGGGGAGGTCTGCGTCCTCGGGTTCTCCGGCGAGGTGCGCATCGGCCAAGCCACGACCCTCCTGCGCCAGGTTTCCAAGGACCTGCTGGCTCGGGGCGAGCGCCGGTTCGTGTTGAACCTCCTGGACGTCTCCTGGCTGGACAGCTCGGGCATCGGCGAAGTGTTCGCCGTTTTCAAGCGGGCCCGCGAGGTCGGAGGCGCCGTCAAGCTCGTGCTGCGCGGCAAGTCGTACAGCCTGTTCACGATCACCCAGCTGGACCGCGTGTTCGAGATCTTCGACGACGTGCAAGCGGCCGTCGCCAGCTTCGATTCTTGACGCTCAGGACACCGCGGCGTCGTCGAGCGCCTGGGCCAGCGCGGCCAGGGCGTTCTCGGGGTCCACGGCGGCGCCGGCCTCGGCCAGCGAAGCCGCGATTGCCTTGACCGTGCGACGAAGCATCGACGGCTGGGTCGCGGCGTAACCCATGTGCCCGACCCGGAAGTACGTGTTGCGGATGGCGGGAAGCAGTCCGCCGGCTACCACGACTCCACGTTCGAGGATGGCTCCGACCAGGGAGGGCTCGACGCCCGCCGGCAGTTTCACGGCGCTGAGCGTGTTGGCCGCGAGATCGTCGGTGAGCGGGAGGACCGCGAGCCCCATCGCGCGCCAGGCGGCGCGCATCGCCCGCCCCGCGCGCTCGTGCACCGCGAATCGGCGTTCGATGCCCGCGACCAGGATCTCGCGCAGGCCGCACTCGAGCGCCAGGATCAGGTTCGTGGGTGGCGTGGAGAAGTAGGCCGCGCGCCGCTCTTCGTAGGCCCGCATGACCGGCAGCCATTCACGCCAGTCGAGGTACAGCGGTGGTGCCGCGGCCCGGCGCGCCTCGCGCGTCTCGAGCGCGCGCCGCGTGGCCACGAGGAGCGCGAGCCCGGCCGGCAGGCCGAGCGCCTTTTGCGAAGCGGTCAGGTAGACGTCGGCGCCCCAGCCCGCCATGTCGAACCTCTCGCCCGCCGTGGCGCAAACACCATCGAAGATCGAGAGCACGCCGCGCTCGCGGGCCAGCGCCGCCAGTGGGCGAGCGTCGAGGCGCACCCCCGTCGAGGTGTCCACGTGCGTCGCGAACAGCGCCTTGAACGGCGGGCCCCCGCGGTCGAGCAACTCGCGGACCGCATCGGGTCTGGGTGCGGCGCCGGGCGCCGCCGTGACCTCCAGTACCTCGGCACCCTGGCGCCGGATCATCGCCGCCAGCCGGTCGGAGAAGAAACCCGTATTGACGAGGAGCGCTCGATCGCCGGGCTCGATCAGGTTCGACACCGCCATGTCCATCGCCGCGGTTCCTCCCCCGGCGAGCACGAACGGCTGGTCGGACGGGTCGGCCAGCCAGACCTCCCGCATCATCTCGAGCGAGGCCCCGAAGGCCTCGATCAACGCGGGGGCCAGGTGAGCCGGCGGCGGACCGCCGAAGCGCTCGGCCACGCCGGGTGAGATCTCCACCGGGCCGGGAATCATGAGCAGGGCACGGACGTCGGCCATACGGCTCCTCGGAGAAAGACCGGGCGTTCAGGCGAAGTCAGTCGCCCTCGAGCTCCCAGCGAACCGCATAACGCACGAGTTCGGCACTGGTGCGCAGCTTGAGCTTGGCCTTGATGTGCTCCCGATGATTCTCGACGGTCTTGACGCTGAGATGGAGCCTGGCGGCGATTTGCCGCGTACCGAGCCCCTTGCCGATCAGGCCCAGGACCTGCAGTTCGCGATCGGTAAGATGGTCGACCGGCGTGCCCCCGCGCACCACCTTGCGACCGACGAAGCGCGTGAGCATCGACGAGGCCATCGATTCGCTGAGGTAGACCTTGCCGGACAACACCTGGTGGATCGCGGAGATCATCTGCTCCGCGGCTTCCTGCTTCATGATGTAGCCCATGGCCCCGGCGCGCAGCACCCGATCGGCATAGTACGCCTCGTCGTGCATGGAAAGCACCAGCACCGGCAGGTCGGGGTGGCGCGTGTGGAGCGCCTTGACCAGGTCGAGGCCGCTCTCTTCACCGAGCGACAGATCCACGATAACCAGGTCCGGGCTCGTCTCGTCGAGCACTCGGAGTGCCTCGGTCGGACCGGCGGCGGAGCCGCAGACGTCCAGTCCCGGCTCGTCGTTGATCAGTTGAGCCAGCCCGTGCCGCACGATCGGGTGGTCGTCGACGATCACGATCCGGGCCGCGGGCGGGGCAGGGGCCGAGGGCTCGTCGCTGTCCTTGTGCCGTCCCATCTCGTTCGGCGACCCCGACCCGTGCGACACGAAAAACCCGCGGCAGGCTCGCGGGGTGGTTCGGGGCCAGCATAAGCGGGAAAGGCCCTCGCAGGCAAGGTCGCGCCAGACGGCGGCCCTAGTCTTCGACTTCTCCCATTTTCTCGCACATGACGCCCCACGGTGAGGTGGTTTCCCCGGTTCGCGGCTGGGATTCCCCCATGCCAAAAAGCGGTGTTGGCCCGATAGAGCGGCGACCGGTCGCGACCGTAGAGTGGTACGGAGGAGCCCGTCAGGAGCAGGCGGGTTTCGAAGGGAGACGACGATGCGCTTGGGAATGGAAGCCGAGGAGTTCGACCAGATCGCGGGGTATCGCTACGGCTTCATGATCGCCGACATGGTCCTCGGCGACACGCTCCACGAGTTTTCCGAGGGAGCGGCCGGGCAGGACGAGGTGCAGGTGGCCCTGCAGCAGCATCGGCTGGCTTACGAGGGATACGTGAAGAAGCTGCACGAGTACCTGGCGACGGTGCCCCAGGCCTGATACACGGTCTACCGTCGGCGCGCCGGCCGGTCGCTCAGAGCCGCAGGCGCTTGAAGACTCGCTCGGGGATCAGCCGGATCACGAGCATGATCACCCTCCAGAACCAGGGCAGATAGACCACGTCGGCCCCGCGCTCGATGGCCCGCACGATCCCTCGAGCGACCGTTTCGGGCCGGGCGAAGAGCAGGCCCTTGTCGAGATGCGCCGTCATCGGCGTGTCGACGAACCCTGGCTTGACCGTCACCACGCGCACGCCCCGTCGATGCAGCCGATTGCGCAACCCCTGCAGGAACACGCTCAGCGCTCCCTTGGAGGCGCCGTAGACGTAGTTGCTCGCGCGCCCGCGATCCCCGGCCACGGACGAGATGGCCACGATCGTCCCGGATCCGCGGGCCTCGAGCCGGCCGGCGATCACGGTCAGGAGCGAGGCGGCGCTGAGGAAGTTCGTGCGCAGGACGATCTCGGCTTCGGCGTAGCTGGCCTGGCCGCGCTGTTCGTCGCCGAGGATGCCGTGGGCGACGATGACGGTGTCCATGCCCTCCAGCGCGAGATCGGCGCGTTCCACGATCTCGCCGTGGCGGGTTTCGTCGTTGAGGTCGGCCGCGAGCGTCCCGACCGAGCCGCCGCACCGGACTTCGAGGTCTCGGGCCACGGTCGCGAGGCGTTCGGCGTTGCGCGCCACCAGGAACAGCCGAGCTCCGCCGCGGGCCAGCCGTCTCGAGGTCTCGCGCGCAATCGCCGATGTCGCCCCCAGGACCAGCACCCTGCGTGGGCTCATGCTCTTCCCTCCACCCGCGGCGTCACGCGGCGCCAGAAGCTGGATGAGCAGGCCGGGTCGATGTAGCGCGTGAACTCGCGCCACTCCGGGAAATACGCCTGGAAGCTCTGTGCGGACATCCTAGCGTCCTTGGCCGGGTAGACCCGGCCGCCGCACGCGCGCACGATCGAGTCCAACTCGTCGAGCAAGGCGAGGGTCGTGCGGCCGCGGTTGGGAAAATCCAGGGCCAAGGTCGGACCCGGTCGCGGAAACGACAGCAGGCCGGGGGACGGGAGGTCCCCGAACAGCTTGAGCACTGCCAGGAACGAGCCCTGGCCACTGGCAGAGATGCGCGAGAACAGGGAGTGCAGCGCGTCCCGTCCCGCCTCGAGGGGCACGAGGCATTGGTACTGCAGGAATCCGCGGCGGCCATACAGCCGGTTCCAGCCTTGCAGCAGGTCGAGGGGATAGAAGAAGGGGTCGTAGGCCATCGTGCGACGCACGACCTTCCGCCGTTGCCGTCGATAGTACAGGGCATTGAAGGCCCGCAGCGTCCAGCGATTGAGCAGCAGGGCGGGAGCGTCGAACGGGACGGCCAGGCGGGGGCGCCGCGCCGCCACGGGTCCCGGGACGGTGGCGTGGTTGCCGCGCAGGAACAACCCCCGCCCCAGGCTGCGATCCCGGGCGGAGCAGTCGACCCAGGCCACGGTGTATTCGAAGCGGCTGTCGGAGTCGACCGCCAGCTCGAAGAACTCGTCGAGCGACGAGAAGCGCACGGACTCGGCGTCGATCATCGGGCCCCGGACGCCTCGCAACCGCAACTCGACCCAGGTCATCAGTCCGGTCAGGCCCAGCCCCCCGATCGTGGCCCGCCACAGGTCCGAGTTCTCGTCCGCGGAGCACACGAGCCGGCCGCAATCCGAGCGGACCAACTCGATGCGCTCGACGAAGCGGCCGAGCGTGCCGGATCGATGGTGGTTCTTGCCGTGGACGTCGTTGGCCACGGCTCCACCCAGCGTGACGAACTTGGTGCCCGGCGTGACCGGCAGGAACCAGCCGCGCGGCAGGGCCACGTCCAGCACGCCGGCCAGGCTCAGCCCGGCCTCGGCGCGCAGCAGGCCCCGTTCCTCGTCGAAGTCGATCCAGTGATCGAGCCCGGTGGCGTCCAGCAACGTCCCGCCCTCGTTGAGACAGCTGTCGCCGTAGCTGCGGCCGAGCCCGCGGGGCAGGAAGGTCGTTCCGTCGGCCGGGAGCGGCAGGGCGTCGCCACGCCAATCGATCCTGCGCCCGCGCTGGGGCGCCGCGGGGTAATTGCCCCACGACGCGTAGCGCTGCATCACCCCGCCCCGCTCGCGGCGACCATCACGGCCGTCCCGGCCAGGGCCACGATCCAGGTGTTCCAATCCCGCACCGCGAAATTCAGCGGATCGTCGTGCACTTCGCCGCGGTGCGCCAAGAGCCAGATCCTGCCGATCCAGTAGAGCAGCAGCGGGCAGGCGAGCCACAACAGCTCCGGCCGCGAGTACAGCCGGCTGACGCCGTCGCTCGTGATGTACAGGGCCAGCACGAGCACGGACATGAACCCGCTGCAAATACCCATCTGCAGGATGAGCAGGTGATCGGCGGCGAAATAGCCCCTGCGCGCGACCTTGGACGCAACCTCGCCTGCCGCCACCATCCGTTGCAGCTCGGCGAAGCGCTTGACCGCCGCCAGCGAGAGGAAGATGAACATCGAGAACGCCAGCAACCATTCCGAGGCATCGACGCCCGAGGCGGCGGCGCCAGCCATGATCCGCAGGGTAAACAGCCCCGCGAGCATCAACACGTCCACCAGGGCGAATTGCTTGAGCAGGAAAGAGTACAGGGTGGTCGCGGCGAAGTAGACTCCGAGGATGATGCCGAACGCCGGGGGAAGCACGAGGGCCGCCCCCAGGCTGGCCCCCGCAAGCAATGGGATGAGCGCCAGGCCCGCGCCGAGCGGCAACTCGCCCGACGCGAAGGGACGCCGGCGCTTCTCCGGATGGAGCCGGTCCGCCTCGACGTCGAGCATGTCGTTCAGCACGTAAACGCCCGAAGCGCCCAGACTGAAGGCGACGAAGCCGAGGGCCGCCCCCGCCAGGTGCGTGCCATCGAAATAGCGGTGAGCCAGCAGGATCGGCACGAACACGAGCAAGTTCTTGACCCACTGTCGGGCGCGGATCGCGCTCGCGAGCGCGAGCGGCAAGGGACGCCGAGGAGACTCGATCATGCCGTTCGCCCGCCGGCCCAGCCGCCGCAGGACGGCCCGCGACGCATCGACCGCCAGGGCCTCCCGGGCGGCCGGCCAAACCGCGAGGTCCGCCGCGGAGTTCCCGGCGTAGTCGAATCCGCGCTCGCCGAAGCGGCGCACCAGTTCTTCCCGCTTGCGCGCGCCCGACAGGTTACGGCCGTCCTCGGTCGCGAGGACCTCGTCGAACAAGCCGACGTGGTTCGCGACGTCCTGGGCCGGGCGCGCGTGCGATGCGGTGACCAGCAGCAGCCGCCGGCCGCTCGCTCGTTCGCGGCGCAGGTGCTCGACGAGCGCCTCGTTGTAGGGCAGTGTAGCCGCATCGATTCGGACCGCACGCGCCAGCTTCTCCTTCAAGTGGGCCTTGCCGCGCGCCAGCCAGAACGGCAGGAGCATCATGGCCAGGGGGCGGCGGCGCGCGAGCAACACCACCGATTCCCACAGCAGGTCGGTCCGTATCAGCGTTCCGTCGAGATCGACGCAAAGCGGAATCGCCGATCCGGCCGGCTCGCGATTCGCTCCCGCGACGGAACCTCCGGGCTGAATCGGAATCGTCATGGTATCACCCTGGGTCCGCCGGCTTCCGTCTGCAACTTGAAGAGTCTATCTCGGGTGGGCCCGTACTCTCGAACGGGACCGCGACCTCGTGCAGGTGCCCCTCTCGAAACGCCCGATCGACCGCGGCGGGCCCCGGCCGACCGGGGTCCCGGGCCCGTGGCCGGTCCGCCGCGGCCGGCGTGGCCGGCCTCCGACGCGGGCCCTATATTCGCCCCAGCGGATTCCGCGCCGTCGGCCGTGCGGCGGCTCCCGTGCGGGAAGGGGTACGAGGGATGGCAATGCGCGTTCTGGTGGTCGACGACGAGGACACGATCCGGGGCCTGCTGGTCCAGGTCCTGTCGGACGAGGGTCACGCCGCCGTCGAGGCCTCGAGCGCGGAGCAGGCGCTCGAGCTGTACCGCAAGGCCCCGTTTCCGCTGGTCGTCACCGACATCTACATGGGCAAGATGACCGGTCTCGATCTCCTCAAGGAGATCAAGACGATGGACGACGAAACCCTGGTCGTCGTCATGACCAGCAACGCCTCGCTCGAAACCGCGACCGACGCGCTGCGCGCCGGGGCGTACGACTACCTCGTCAAGCCGTTCGACGACATCAACCTGATCTCGACGGTCGTCAATCGCGCCATCGACCGCCTCAACCTGGCCGCTCACAACCGCTCCCTGATGGATCACATGAAGCGCAATGCCGAGGAGCTGGAGCTGCTCAACGCCAAGCTGACCGACATGGCCAATCGCGATGCCTTGACCGGCCTGCACAACCACCGCTTCTTCCGCGAAACGCTGGAGCGGGAGGTCGCCCGCGCCGGGCGGCACAACCGCGTGTTCTCCTTGCTCTTCGCAGACATCGATCACTTCAAGAGCTACAACGACACCCATGGCCACCTGGCCGGGGACGATGTGCTGCGCACGCTGGGGCAGATCCTGCGCGATCGCTCCCGCCGCTCGGCCGTGGCCGCGCGCTACGGAGGCGAGGAGTTCGTGTTGCTCGCGCCCGAGACGGACGCCGCAGGCGCATGGGGGATGGCCGAGAACCTCCGGCGACTGGTCGAGGAACACCCGTTTCAGGGACGAAACAACCAGTCGTTGGGCCCGATCACGCTGAGCTTGGGCGTGGCCACCTTTCCCGAGTCGGGTCGGGACGCGACGTCCCTGATCGACCACGCCGACAAGGCCCTGTACCAGGCCAAGCGCAGCGGGCGCAACAGGGTCGGTGTCTGGGAGCCGTCGCCCGCCTGAGCCGACGGCTCGGGTCGGCGCGGAACCCGATCCGTGGCGCACCGACGGGCCGGTTGCCCGAGGCCGGCTTCGACGGCTAGCCTGACCCCATGCAGCCGGGCTCGGGTCGCTACCTGCTCTACGCTTCCGAGATCTACGCGCTGGCCGTCCTGCGCCCCCTCGAGGAGGCGATCCGTCTGCGCGGGGGGCGGGCGGCCTGGTTCTTCGATGGCCCCGGGGCCAGCTACCTGCGCCCGGGAGAGCTGCAGCTCCGCGACGTGACCGCGGTACGCGAGTTCGATCCCATGGCGGTCTTCGTCCCCGGCAATCAAGTTCCCGATTTCTTCCCCGGGGCCAAGGTCGAGGTGTTCCACGGGTTCAGTGTGGGCAAGCGCAGCGAAGCGCGCGGCCACTTCCGCATCCGCGGACTGTTCGACCTGTACTGCACGCAGGGCAGTACCACGACGATCCCGTTCCAGGCCCTGGCCCGGCGCTACCGCCACTTCCACGTCGTCGAGACCGGGTGGCCCAAGCTCGACCCGCTGTTCCAGGAAGCGGACGATCCACGGAACCCCTGGTGCGAGGGCTGGGCGGTCGAGCGTCCGCGGGTGTTGCTCGCCTCGACCTTCACCCGCACGCTCAGCGCCGCTCCGCGCTTGGTGAGCGCGATACGAGACTTGACCCGTTCGGGGAGGTGGAACTGGCTCGTGACGCTGCACCCGAAGACGCCGCGGGAGATCGTCCAGGCGTACCGGGCGCTGGAGGGCCCGCACTTACGGTTCGCCGACACCGACGACATCGTCCCCCTCTTCAAGGCGGCCGAGGTGTTGGTCTCGGACACGTCCTCGGCGGTTCACGAGTTCCTGCTGCAGCACAAGGCGGCGGTGACGCTCAGGAACGCCCGTCCTGGCCCGCACCTCGTGGATATCGACACGCCGGACCAGTTGCCCGGCGCGATCGGGCGGGCGTTGGCCCGCCCGCCCGAGCTCTTGCGCGAGATCGTGGCGTTCGGCGACCGCATCCACCCCTATCGGGACGGACGCTCCAGCGAGCGCGTGCTCGACGCGACCCACGACTTCCTGGAGAACATCTGGAGCGGCCTGGCGCCCAAGCCCTGGAACCCCTGGCGCAAGATCCAGGTGCGGCACCGGCTCCGCCACTACGGCTGGCGCTGACGGGGCCGAGCCCGACGGCCTGGCGGGTCCCGCCGGGTGGGGAGGGGCCAGCCTGCCTTGATCCTGGGAACCGGGGAGATTCGGGGCACGACCGGCAGGAACGACGTATCTTTAGGGCCACGGCCGGGCCCTCCAGGCAGCGCCGCGCTCCGTCGCCGCCGGCGGGATGGGCCTCGGCGAACCCGCACGGGGATCGAATGCGTGCCACGGCGCCAAGATCGGCGAGGGGGGCATCCGTCCGGCTCGGGATGGTGCTGGCCCTGGCCACCGCGGGTGCGCTTGCCGTTCCGTCGTCCGCGGCCGACGGGCGGCCCCAGGGCGGCATGGCCGGCGTCGCGGCCTGGGTCGCGCCGACGGTCGATACGACGGCGCTGGCCGCCGAGGACGAGATCCGAGCGCTGGAACTCCGGGCGCCCCACCGCGTCGGCTTGCCCCAGGCCACGGACCTGTGTCCGACGACGGCCGGCACGTGGGAAGACCTGCCGGCTGGCGGCGGACGCTGGCGCCTCGGGGTGCGGAGCCCAGGAGCGCTGTGGATCATGCTCGGCTTCGATGAGTACCGGCTGCAGCGGGGGGCCGAACTGCGCCTTTACGACGCTGCGGGTCGGAGCGTAGGGGGTCCGTTCACGGCGGACGACGTGCGATCCCACGGCGAGCTGTGGCCGGCGCCGATCGCCGGAGACGCCGTGGTCGTCGAGCTCGCGTGGCCGGCCGAGTTGCGCGGCGAGCGACCGGCCCTGCACCTGGGGACCGTCTCCCACGGCTACCGTCCGTGGGCCGGCGTGGACGAGAGCGAGCCGCTCGGAGCGGGGGACTGTCACGTCGGCGTCAACTGCCCGCTCGGCGATGACTGGCAGTACCAGAAGCGTGGCGTGGTGCGGTTGCTCATCGGTGGCACCGGAGAGTTGTGTTCGGGTTCGCTGATCAACAACACGAAGCTCGACTGCAAGCCCTACGTGTTGACGGCCGACCACTGCTTCAGCGCCCCCGGCGCCAATCCGGCGAGCACGGTCTTTCTGTTCGGTTACGAGCTTCCGGCCTGCGAGCCCGGCAACGTTCCGCAGGAGAAGACGCTCTCGGGGGCGACGTCGAAGGCCTCGCACCCCGCGACCGACCATCGCCTGCTGGAGATGTCTTCGACCCCACCGGCTGCCTGGAACCTGTTCTGGAACGGCTGGAGCCGGTCGCCGGCACCCGCGACCGAGTCCTGGATCATCCACCATCCCATGGGGGAGGTGAAGAAGATCACGCACGATGCCAACGCGCTGGTCGACGGGATCGATCAGGGTACGGATCATTGGCGCGTGAACCAGTGGGAACAAGGCTCGACCGATCCGGGCTCGTCGGGAGGTCCGCTGTTCGACCAGAACCGGCGCATCGTCGGCGAGCTACACGTCGACACGGCCTCCTGCGCGAACCCTACCGGCTACGCGGAGTTCGGCAAGTTCGACCAGGCCTGGTCCAACGGTCTGAGCCAGTTCCTCGATCCGCCGCCCGCGACGAACGCCACGGTGCTCGACGGGATGGACCAGAGCTTCTGCGGCGCGCCCGCCCCGCGCCTGCTGCTCGCCGGCCACGTCGTCGACGACAGCCTGGGCTTCACGAACGGCCACGCGGATCCAGGCGAGTCCTTCAAACTCGAAGTGACACTCTCGAACGACGGTTCGCTCAAAGCGACCGGCGTGATCGGGACGCTCGGCACCTCTCATCCGTTGGTTTCGGTCACGACCCCCAACGCGAGCTGGGCCGACGTGGCGCCGTTCCAGACCGTTTCTTCGAACGCGCCGCACTTCGGCGTGACCGTTGCGCCGACTTTCCCCTGCGGGGCATCGCTGCCCCTGCTGCTCTCGCTGTCGTCGGCGCAGGGCAGCTGGCAGATCCCGCTGCTGCTCGAGACTGGCCTCGCCGTCGGGACGGAGGCCCCTCCTCCGTTCGCGGACGCCATGGAGTCCGGCCTCAACGGCTGGACCACGCAGAACCTGATCGGCTCGAATCCGTGGAGCCAGGTGACGACCCAGAGCAGCAGCCCGACCCATAGCTGGTTCGTGGCCGACGTCACCGGGGTCCGCGATTCGGTGCTGATCATGCCCGTGGTGGCGAGCGTGCCGCCGCAAGCCACCTTGCGCTTCGCGCACCTGATGAACTCCGAAGCCGGGGACGGCGGGGTTCTGGAGTACACGATCGATTCCTTCACCTGGCTCGATGCCGGAGGGCTGATCGGCGACGGCAAGTACAATTCCGTCATCCCGACTGCGTTCTCCTCGCCGATCGGCGGCCGCAAGGCCTGGGCCGGCAACCTCGGCGGCTGGCGCACCGTCGTCGTGGACCTGTCCACGCTCGAGGGACAGCAGGTCAAGCTGCGCTGGCGCTTCGCGTCCGACAGCTTCTCCGGGGCCACCGGCTGGTACGTCGACGACGTCGTGCTAGACACCCCGCTGTTCCAGTGCGTGACTTGCACGGACCTCGACAACGACGGAGTCTGCCCCGCGCCCGCCGGAGACGACTGCGCGGACGACAACGTCGCGATCTACCCTGGAGCGCCGCAGGTTTGCGACGGCTTCAACAACGACTGCGATGATCCCGGCTGGCCCACGCTCCCGGCTCACGAGGTCGACGTCGACGGGGACGGGCTCTCGGCCTGCGCCGGGGACTGCAACGGCTCGGACTCCCTCGTCGCGCCGGGCGCCGCCGAAGTTTGCGACGGGCAAGACAACGACTGCGACGGACTGCTCGACGAGAGCGCGGCCTGCGACACGAGCTGCGACGCCGCCGAGCGCTCCGGCGCCGAGTGGTTCGTCGATCAGCATCCGTCGACCTCCGTCCAGCCCGTGGTGGTCTGGAACGGTGCGGGCTGGGCCATTGTCTGGGCCGACGCCCGCGACGGCAATCTCGAACTCTACTTTTCCCTGCTCGACCCGTACGGACAGTCCATCGTGAGTCAGAAGCGGCTGACGAACGCCGTGGCGGACTCGTTCCGGCCGTCCCTGGTATGGACGGGCTCCGAGTACGGCGTGAGCTGGTGCGACGCGCGCGCGGTCCCCACCGAAGTCTACTTCGCCCGCCTCGACGGCTCGGGCCAAGTCGTCGGCGGTGAGGTCGTGCTCGGGAGCTGCCTGACCGACGGGAACTCCTGGCTGGCCTGGAACGGATCGGGCTACGCGGTGGCCTGGGTCGATGCGGCCTCCGCCATCCGGTTCAGGCGACTCGACTCCGGCGGCACGCCGCAAGGCCCCGTCGTGGAGCTGGCGGGTCCCGCGCCCCTGCCGCGATCCCCGTTCCTGGTGTGGACCGGCGCGGAATACGGCGTGGCCTGGCAGGCCAGGGACGCCTTCAACCAGACGCAGATCTTTTTCACCCGGGTCAGCGGCGCGGGCCTGGAGTTGGGCACTGAAACACCGCTCACGACCACCAGCGTGCAGTCGCGCCAGCCAGCGCTGGTCTGGAACGGCGCGGGCTATGGCGTGACCTACAACGAGGGGACGGGTGCCAGTCGCTTCATCCTGCTGGCCCGCCTGGACGGGACCGGCGCCCTGCTGGGTTCGCCGCTACAGGTGTCGGACAGTCAGACCGCCGGACCCGAACGGCCCGCGATCGAGTGGACCGGCGGAGAGTACGGCCTGGCCTGGCGCGACTCGCGGGACGGCAATGGCGAGGTGTACTTCGCCCGCGTCACGCCGGCGGGCGCGGAGATCGCCAGCGAGATACGGTTCACGAACAACCCCGCTACCTCCGAAGCCGGGGCGATCGCGTGGAACGGGACGGAGCACGGGATCGTGTGGAGCGAGTCCCCCGCGATCCGCTTCGCGCGGCTGGGGTGCAACTGCTTCGACACCGACGGCGACGGGCCGACCTCGTGCAACGACAACTGTCCCGAGCTGTACAATCCAGGGCAGTCGGATATCGATCTCGATTTCGAGGGCGACGCCTGCGATCTCGACGACGGGATGATCTACGTCACGTTCGCGACCAAGCCCGAGGTCGACTGGCAGGCGGAGCAGGGGTTCCAAAGCTGGAACCTGTACAAGGGCGACCTCGACGTGCTGCGAGCCTCGCTGGTCTACACTCAAGCGCCCGGCTCCAACGCGTTGGCGGCCCGCCAATGTGGCCTGGCCGTCCCCTTCGCCGCGGACCCCAGCCCGCCCGCCTCGGGCAAGACGGCGTACTTCCTCGTCACCGGCGTCGACGGGGGCGTCGAGGGCGATCTGGGCCAGGACAGCAGCGGCGGAGCGCGTCCGAACGCCAATCCCTGCCCGTAACCGCCGAGCCCTGGGCCCGGGTCGCTGGAGCGCTGAGGGCGGCTTTCGCGCCGAAGCGCGTTCATCGCGGTTTTCTGGGTAGCCGGCGTTCCGGCGGGGTTCCATATTCTGGGGCGATGGCCTTCCGGAGGAGCACGGGCGATGGTGACCGGTCGGCGCGGTGATCCGCTCGTCGAAGGAGTGCGGCTCGCCGGTCCGCTGCGGCCGGCGTACGAGGAGATCCTGTCGCCGCCGGCGCTGGACTTCGTGGCCGAGCTGGCACGCCGCCACCTGCCGCGGATCGACGACCTGCTCGGGGCTCGCGCGCGTCGCCGGGCGCAGTGGGCGGCGGGGCTCCGCCTCGACTGGCCGGCAGAAACGGCGGCAGTGCGGGCCAGCGAGTGGAGCGTCCGTCCGGCACCGCGCGATCTGGAGCGCCGGCTGGTAGAGATTACCGGGCCCGTCGAGCGCAAGATGATCATCAACGCCCTCAACTCCGGGGCCGACGTGTTCATGGCCGATTTCGAGGACTCGTGCGCGCCGACTTGGGACAACATGCTCCAAGGCCAGGTGAACCTGCGCGACGCGGTGCGCGACACGATCCAGCACCGCGACCCCGTGAGCGGCAAGGAGTACCGACTGGGCCCGACTCGCGCCACGTTGATGGTCCGCCCGCGGGGCCTGCATCTGCCGGAACGCCATTGTCTCCTGGCCGGCAGGCCGCTGCCCGGAGCGCTGTTCGACTTCGGCCTGTTCGCCTTCCACAACGCGCGAGCGCTCGTCGAGCGCGGCAGCGGCCCGTACTTCTACCTGCCGAAGCTCGAGAATCGAGCCGAGGCCCGGCTGTGGAGCGACGTGTTCCGGGACACCCAGGCCGCGCTCGGGCTGCCCACCGGGACGATCAAGGCCACGGTGCTGATCGAGACGCTGCCCGCGGCCTTCGAGATGGAGGAGATCCTGTACGAGCTACGCGATCATTCCGCCGGCCTCAACTGCGGGCGCTGGGACTACATCTTCAGCTACATCAAGACTCGAGGCCACGATCCTGCCGCCGTGCTGCCGGACCGCTCCCAGGTGACGATGGAGCAGCCGTGCATGAGAGCCTATACTCAGCTCGTCGTGCGCACCTGCCACCGTCGCGGAGCGCACGCGATCGGCGGCATGGCGGCGCAAATCCCGATCAAGCACGACGCCGAGGCGAACCGGCTAGCGCTCGACCGCGTGCGCGCGGACAAGCTGCGGGAAGTGCGGGACGGCCACGACGGAACCTGGGTCGCCCATCCCGGGCTCGTTCCCGTGGCACGCCAGGTGTTCGAGGCGCACATCAGTGGTTCCAATCAACTGCACGTTCGCCGCGAGGACGTGGCCGTCGCCGCGGCAGATCTCCTGCAGGTCCCGACCGGCACTCGCACCGAGCACGGACTGCGCTGGAACGTCCGGGTCGGGGTGCAATACCTCGAGGCCTGGCTCGGTGGCAGCGGTTGCGTGCCACTCTATGATCTCATGGAGGACGCCGCGACGGCCGAGATCTCCCGGGCCCAGATCTGGCAATGGCTGCGACACGGGGTGGAGCTGGAGTGCGGCGCCCGCGTCACGCGAGAGAGGGTCCGGCCGATCGTGACGGACGAGCTGGAGTCGATCGCCGAGGAGGTAGGGCGGGCACGTTTCTCGGCCGGCCGCTTCGCCGAGGCCCGCCGACTGTTCGAGGAGTTGAGTTTTTCAGATGAGCTGGAGCAGTTCCTGACCATCCGCGCCTACGACCTACTGGAAACAGACTCGTGAGCCCCCGTGGATCGCGCCCGTCCCCGTTCGGGAGTCGGCGGGCGGCGCGCCGGAACCCAACCCTTTCGATCGAGGAGAAGATGAGCCAGGAACATCCGAGCGACCGCTGGCGGGGCATCGCGCGTCCCTATTCCGAGGCGGACGTGCAGCGGCTTCGCGGTTCGCTGCGCGTCGAATACACGTTCGCCGAGCGGGGCTCTCGCAAGTTGTGGGAGCTGTTGCGTGGCGAGGGCTACGTGCGCAGCCTGGGCGCCGTGACCGGCAACCAGGCCATGCAGCAGGTGCGAGCGGGACTTCAGGCAATCTACGTCAGCGGTTGGCAGGTCGCCGCGGATGCCAACCTCGCCGGTCGCATGTATCCCGATCAGAGCCTCTATCCGGCCAACAGCGTTCCGCGCCTGGTGCAACGCATCAACCATGCCCTGCAGCAGGCCGATCGGATCGAACATGTCGCGGGCCAGGGCTCGCGCGACTGGTTCGCGCCGATCGTGGCCGATGCCGAGGCCGGGTTCGGTGGTCCGCTCAACGCCTACGAGCTGATGGCCGGAATGATCGAGGCCGGCGCGGCCGGCGTGCATTTCGAAGACCAGCTTTCCTCCGAGAAAAAATGCGGCCACATGGGCGGCAAGGTGCTGCTGCCGACGTCGCAGTTCATCCGCACGCTGACCGCCGCCCGACTGGCTGCGGACGTGCTGGGGGTCCCGACCCTGCTCATCGCGCGGACCGACGCGAACAGCGCGCAGCTCTTGACCGCCGACGTGGATCCGCGCGACCGCGAGTTCACGACCGGCGAGCGCACGCCGGAGGGCTTTTTTCGCGTCCGCGACGGCCTCGAGGCCGCGATCGCCCGCGGGCTGGCCTACGCCCCGTTCGCCGACGTCCTGTGGTGCGAGACGTCGACGCCCGATCTGGCGGAGGCGCGGCGATTCGCCGAGGCGATCCACGCCAAGTATCCCGGCAAGCTCCTGGCCTACAACTGCTCGCCTTCGTTCAACTGGGAACGCAACCTGGATCAGGCGACCATCGCCGCGTTCCAGGACGAGCTGGGCGCCATGGGCTACAAATTCCAGTTCGTGACGCTGGCCGGCTTCCACGCGCTCAACTACGGCATGTTCGAGCTGGCCACGGCGTACCGCGAGCGGGGGATGGCGGCCTATTCCGAGCTGCAGCAGCGGGAGTTCGCCGCCGCCGTGCGAGGCTATACCGCCGCGCGGCACCAGCACGAGGTCGGCACCGGCTACTACGACAAGATCTCCGAGATCGTCGCGGGCGGCGAGAGCTCGACACTGGCGCTCGAGGATTCGACCGAGGCGGCGCAATTCTGACCGGCGGCGGCCCCGCCGCCGGCGTCGCGTGACTCCGTGAGCCGGCGGACCCATATTTCGCTGGGCAGCCCGCCGGAGGATCCGGGGAGGCTCGCGGAGGGTCGCCCCATGCGTACGAGTCGTCCGGTCGCTCTGTTCGTCCTGGTTTCGCTCGGGCTCCTCGCGTCGACCATCGAGGCGCGTGACAGACAGCCGAAGGCCGGCGGTCCCGAACTCCAGCTGTACCGCAACCTCCCCAGAGATCCTCTGCTCGCGCTGGGGTTCTGGCTCGACGATCCCGCAAGCGGCCTCGCGGGTCTCGAGAGCGTGCTGGATCGCTTCACGGGTCTCCCCGACAAGACCGACGGCGCCAGCGGTCCGGCCGCGCCCGGCCGCCGATTCTCGACGATGCTCGAGGACCAATTGCTGCCGACCCTCGGCCCAGAGCTGGCTTTTTCAGCCGACCTGCCGGCCGTCGACGACACGGCAGCGGCGCTACAGCACTCGCAAGGGGACGCCATGGCCATGTTGCTCGGCCGGATCGGAATCCTGGCCCGGGTACGGGACCGCGCGGCGCTCGATCTCGCCCTGCGCCAGATGGTCGGGCTGTCGGGTGGGGAGATCCACGAGGTCGGCGACACGTTCGAGGTCGTCCTGCCCCTCGAGCTGGGGGAGGTCGAGGGCCCGACAGCGCCCGCGCGCGCCGCGCTGCGGCTGCATTACGCGATCCGTGGGGACCGCTGGGCCGCTGGATTCTCGAAGGCCTGGGTCGAGGCGGCTCTCTTTCCACGCCCCCAGGGGCAGCGCCTGATCGACGGCGAGGACTTCAAGAGAGTCTTCGCCCGGCTGGATGCCCGACCCTCCGACCTGGTCTACCTCAACCTGCCCCGACTGCGCAGCCTGGTCGACGATTCCAAGATGATCCAGAGCGTCGTTCGGACGAATGCCGAGCTCGAGGATCTCGTCACTCGCTTCTTCACCCCCGGCATGATGGGCGTCGGGATGGGGTCGACGTCGGTAGCCCTCGAAGACGGAGCCCGCACGACGAACTTCGGACCGTCCTGGCTGTCGGGACCCGCCGTCTCCGGCGGTCTGATCGCGGCACTCGCCTTGCCCAGCCTGCTCAACACGCCCGACAGCGGCAGGTCCCGCCGGACCCTCACGGACATCCGGGCCATCGCCGAGGCCTGCGAAGGGTTCTCGTTCGACTCGCGCAACTACCCCGGGCCGACGGAGGGCTGGGTGCCGGTGGAGCGGATCGCGGCGTATCTCGAACCGGTCTACATCGGCCGACTGCCCCGCACCGACGGCTGGCACAACCCGATCCTGTACTGGTCCGACGGCGGGTCGTATCGCATTGTCAGCACCGGTGGCGACGGCTTGCTGGACCGGGACTGGACCGGGGACACCGAGCCTTCCTCCCCGTCGGGCACCGACGGGGACATCGTGTTCGGCGACGGACGAGTGCTGGCTTCCCCGGCCGGGATCGCTGACTGAGCCTGCCTCATCGGGTCAGCGTGAAGTCGATCTGAGCCGTCTGTCCGTCGGTCAGCTCGACACTCTCCGTCCGCAGCCCCAGCTTCTCGTGCCAAGCTTCGACGTCGTATCGGCCTGCGGGTAGGCCGCTCAGGCTGAAGCGTCCGTCGGCTTGCGTGACGTGGAAGTACGGATGCGCGATCACGGCAACATAGGCGCCCATCCAGGGGTGCACGTCGCATTTGATCATGAACATCGACTCTTCCTGGGCGAAGGTAACCTCAGCCTCGGTCCGCGTGGCCGGCATGGCCATGTTGAACGCCTTGTTGATCTTTGGAAGCGCGTGGACGTTGTGCAGCAGGCCGTCGGAGTTGAGAATCCTCAGCCGCTGGCCGACCATCACGCCGAGCACGTGCGGCGAGTAGCGACAGCCGTCCTGGTCGAGAACCGCGGCCTCGCCGGGGGTGGGGTAGGATCCGGCCGGCAAACCACCCTTGACCTGGACGAACACATTGGCCACGGCGTTGTTCTCCCCCAGCACCAACACTTCGCTCGGCACCGCGGATCCGTGTTTTTTTGCGCAGCCCGGATCGGCGTCCATCTTGATCGGGTTCAGCGGGGGCACCTCACCGACGTAGCGCACGGTGCCCGTGATCGTCGCGCTGCCGCGCGGCGCAGGCGGGGCCGGAGCGCCCGCCGCCGGGCTCGGCGCCGGCCGTTCGCGTGGCGGCGTTCCCTCGGCCGGCCCGCTCGGGCCGCCGCCGCACGCCGCCGCCAGGAGCCCCGCCAGGGCCAGAATCATCATTCGTTGCCAGGGTCGTGTCGTGGGCATTCTCTGCACCTCCCGTGGCGTCAGCCTACCAGATGACCTGCGGAGGGGCGATCCGAGATCTCGCTTCGCGCGCGTGGGGTGCTGTTGAGGCTAGACTGGCGGCGTGTCGGAGGTCGAAGCGATCACGAGCCCACGCCTGCACGAGCTGCTGGTCGGGACGAGCCGCACCTTCGCCCTGTCCATTCCGGTGCTGCCGGAGCCGCTACGCCGCGAGGTCACCGTCGCCTATCTGCTGTTCCGCGTCGCCGACACGCTCGAGGATGCGACGCAGTGGAGAACCGAGCGGCAGTTGCGCGAGCTTGCGCGCTTGGCCGATCTCCTGCGCAGCCCCGCCGCGGACCAAGCGCGACGGCTGGCCCGTGATTGGATCGAAGAGCCGCCGCTGGCCAACCCGGCCTACCTGGAGCTGCTGCGAGATCTCCCGCTGGTGCTGTCCGAGAGCGAGACCCTGCGGGCCGGAGCGCGCGAGCTGGTTCGGCAGCACACGCTGCGTACGGTCGCGGAGATGGCGCGCTTCGTCTCCCGCGGGCGGCCATTGACTCTACGGGATCTGGCCGACTTGCAGAGCTACTGTCACGCGGTTGCCGGCATCGTGGGCGAGATGCTCACAGAGCTGTTCGTGCTCGACTGTCCCGCACTACAGCCGGTGGCCTCGACCTTGCGGGCCGCGGCCGCGCCTTTCGGCGAAGCCTTGCAGCTCGTGAACATCCTCAAGGACTCCGCCTCCGATGCCCGCGAGGGGCGCGGCTACTTGCCGCCCGCCGTGGAACGGGCCCGCCTGTTCGCGCTGGCCCGCGCCGATCTCGAGAGCGCGGGAGAGTACGTGCGCTGCCTGCAGCGGGCAGAGGCGCCGCGCGGCCTGATCGCCTTCGCCGCATTGCCGGCCCTGCTGGCCTCGAGAACGCTCGACCGCGTCGAGCGGGACGGCCCCGGCGCCAAGCTCACGCGTTCCGAAGTGACCGAGCTCGCGCTCCGGCTCGAGTCGGCGCTCGACCGCGGTCTTCCCGCCCTGTCTCCCGCGGAAAGCGAGCCGGCGTAGGGCGGCGCTCGGGACCGCGACGGAGGGACACGGGGTCGCGGCGGCGGATCAGCGGGTCGAGGCCGGGAGCAGGACGACCTTCATGCAGCCGTCCGCCTTGCGGTCGAAGATATCGTAGCCCTCGACGCCCCGTTCGAGCGGCAGCCGGTGCGAGATCATCGACGCCAGGTCGTACCGTCCGCTGCTCAGGAGCGGGATCACGTCCGAGAGCAGCGAGCGGGCCGGGCAGCGTCCGGTTCGATAGGTCAGGTTCTTGTCGTAGGCCTCGACCGGAGAGAAGGGGAAGCGCTCTTCCGCATGCACCGCGACCGCGGAAACCGTGCCTCCGGGGCGCACGAGGTCCAGGGCCAGACGCGTGGCCTCGGGCGTGCCGGCAGCCTCCAGCACGGCATCGGCCCCGCGGCCATCCGTCGCGGCGCGGATCGTCTCCACGATGCTCTCGGTTCGGAGGTCGAGGCCACGCGCCCCGAGCCGCTCGGCGTGGGCCAGCCGCCCGGGCACGGTGTCGGCCGCGAACAACGTCTCCGCGCCGAGGGCCAGGGCTCCGGCCACGGCTGCCAAGCCCACGGGCCCGCATCCCAGCACGACGTAGGTTCCGCCGGAGTGGACGCCCGCGCCGCGCGCGCAGAAGAGGCCCGTGGAGGCCACGTCGCCGGCCAGTAGCGCGTCGTCGTCGGACAACCCCTCGGGGATCGGCACGAGCGTACTGGCCGCGAGCGGCACGCGGACGTACTCGGCCTGCGCTCCGTGCAACCCGTGCCCCCCCTGAACCCAGCCGAAGAGCTGCCCGGACTCGCAGCGCGCGGTCAGACCCTCGCGGCAGTAGAAACAACCACCGCAGCTCGTCGTGAACGGACTCAGCACGCGATCGCCCGGCGCGAGGCCGGCGACATCCGGGCCGCACTCCACGACCTCGCCGACGAACTCGTGCCCCATCACGGTGCCGCGGTCGAGCCCGCGCTCGCGCGCGTGGTAGACGTGCAAGTCCGAGCCGCAGATCGCAGCCAGCTCGACCCGTACCACGGCGTCCGTCGCCCGCTCGATCCGCGGGTCAGAGACCGTCTCGAGCGCGATCGTTCGCTCGCCGCGGAACGTCAGCGCTCGCACGCCCGACTCACGAGCCGTAAAGCTCGTCGAGCTTGCCCGTGATCAAGCGGTCCACCGAGCTTTCCCAGACTGTACCGGCGTAGCCGAACCCCTGGCGCGTCACGTAGCGCTGGGACTCGTTGTCCTGCACCTTGTCGCCGACCTGTACGGTCGTTTCCCGAGGCGGCGCGTCCGTGTCGGATTCTTCCGCGGCCGCCCACCGCAGCACGAGTGTCGCCGCGGGACGACCGAAGCCCTGGGCCGTCTCGTCGACGGGGCCGCTGGCGTCGCTCAGCTGAATCGAAGAGGCCGTGCGCACGAGCTCATCCACCTTGGCCTGATCCAGCGGTCGCTTGCCGGCGCCCTCGGGCGAGATCACGGTCCAGGCCCCGTCGCGCCTGGCCAGCTCGAAGCTGCCCGCGGCATTGGTCAGCCTCATGCCGACGACCCCCGCGGCATCGGTCCCGACCAGCTCGCGCTCGATCCACGTGCCGCCATCCGGCCGCACGTCGTAGGCCGACAGCCCACGAATCTCGTAAACTGCAGCCTCCCCGGCGATCCTCACGTGACTCGTGCGGAAATTCGCCGAGCTGCCCACCAGCAGATCGACGTCAGGATCGCCTGACGCGTCCCACAGGCGGATTCTCGCCTCATGATCCTTGTCGGCGACCTTGAACGCTTCGTGGTAGCGGCCGCTCGAGACCACGGGGCGTCGCACGCGCAGCCCTTTCAGGTCGGTCAACAGGCGCTCGACCTTGTCACCGTCGGCCGGGAATCCGCCGAGCCCTTCGATCCGCCAGCCACCTTCACGCCGGGTCATTTCGATCTTCTCCTCGGCTGAGCCCTGGACCTCGATGCGGGTCGGCGTGATCGTCTCCAGCGCCGGCAGGAGCAGGCGCGACTCGTAGCCGGCGGAGGCGCTGGAAAACGGCGAGCGGAAGGCCAGGATCAAGCCGATCTGCGCCACGAGCAGGCCCGCCAGATAGAGCTGGGTGCGCTTCATCATCGGACCTCCGGTTGCGAGGCCGGGGCGATGGGCAGCTCCCCTGATCCGGGCGCGGCGAAGGGCAACGACTTCCGTCGTCGCCAGTGCAGGAATGCGCCGAGGATCCCGAGCAGCAGGACCGGCACCCCGTAGTTCACGGCTTCGATGAACATCTCTTGGCCCCGGCCGACGCGATCGAGCCGGCGCGACACGAGCCCGCGCGAGCGGATCCCGAGCATGTCGTTGTCGAGCCCGACCCAGTCGATCAGGTTTTGCGCGAAGCGCAGGTTTTCCACGAAGAAGCCGCCGCCGACGCTGTCCAGCGCGCGGGCCACGAAGTCGCTCAGGAACTCCGCGTTTCCCACGACGACCAGCCGCGTTTCCGGCGATTGCACGAGCGCCACCTTTCCGGGCGGCTTCGCCGTGTCGGCGGCCTGGTCGGGCGGCGGCTGTCCCGGAAGGGCCTTGCCGGAGTAATAGCTCTTGAACCGCCCGCTCAAGGCCGCCGCCAGCAAGTGCGGCTCGGTGCTCTGGTCCGGAACCTCGTAGTCGACGGAGGCCACCGAGGCCAGGTTGTCGTCGGTCCAGGATCGCGACGAAGACTGGAGGATCGGGAGGACCTGGAGCCCTCGGGCGGCTTCCTCGTCGATGCGCAGCGGACTGCCCCAGTAGACCCCGACCGAGTCCAACGACGCGGTGATCTCGGAGTTGCGGAAGCCCTCCTCGCGGACCTGCACGAGGTACGGGTACGGAGCGAGCCGCCAGGTCCGCATGGAGCCGAACGGCGTGCTGCGGACCTCGGGAATGGGCAGCGGTTGGTTGCGGTCGTCGAGGACCAGTGTCGGCTCGATCGTCACGCCGTGATGCGCCAGCCACTCCTCGAGCCCGCTTTCGACCGGGGCCAGGCTCAGCCCGCCCGCGCCGAAGTTGACGTCGTAGTTCCCGGCGCAGACGATCACGCGACCTCCGCGCATCAGGTATTGGTCCAGATTGTAGATCTCGGTCTCTCCGAGGTTCTTGGGCTTCAGTACGAGCAGGACGTCCACTTCCGAAGCAACTCCATCCTCGGCGCTCAGCGCTACGTCACGGACCTGATAGTCCTGGCCCAACAGCTCCTTGACCTCCTGGAACTCGGGAGGCGCTTGCGCTGGCAGCTGCATTTGCATGCGCAGATGCGGCGGAATCTGCGGCTCCTCGGAGGTGACCACTCCGACCGTCTTCAGGAAGCCCGGCGTGTGCCGCCGCAGCGAGTCCTCGATCCGCTCGCGCAGGCCCGCCGCCGTGTTCTCCCCGGTGAGCACTATCTGCTCGAGCTGCCCGCCGACGTCCAGCAGCGCGTACAAGTAGAACTCCTGCTCGCTGAACAATCCCAGGCTCATCGGCCGCGCGCCGTAGCGCTCGTAGAGCTGTTGCCGCAGCGCATCGTCGCCGCTGGGATCGACCTCTTCGAACTGAAAGCGTTCGCCGCCTGTCTGCTTCAACTCGGCGGCCGCCTTGCGTAGGATCTCCGGCGTCTCGGCGAAGACCTCGGGGAGCGTGCCGGGGCTCCAGATCGCCGTCAGCTTGACGGGCTGATCCACGCGCTCGAACAACTCGTTGGTGCTGCGGAAGCCGAACACGACTTTCTTGATCGCTCGGGTCAGGTCGTACTCCGGGTTGCGCAGCCGCACCTCGACATCGCCGTCGGGAGTGGCCTCCACCTCGATCAGGTCCTCGAAGCCGTAGCGCACGTACTCATCGCCGTACTTGACCACGAGCGCGAAATAGGCATTGACGATCGCGGCCTCGTACTTGGAAGCCAGCTGGAAGGGAGTGCTCTGAACGCCGAAGCGGTCGGCGGCCTCCTGCTCGAACTCCTCGCTCTCGCCGGGGTCCAGAATCTCGACCTGGACCTTGCCGGCGGAGACCGCGCGGTACTCGGCGAGCAGGTCCGCCAGCTCGGGAATCAGCGGGGCCAGCTTGGGATGCGTGCGCTTGGAGAAGTAGCCGTAGATCGTCACGTTCTCGTCGAGGCCCTTCAGGATCCGTTCGGTCGCGGGCGAAATGGAGAACAGCCCCTCCTGGGTCAGGTCGATTCGTGCGGATGTCCAGCCCGAGACCAGGAAGTTCGCCGCGACCAGGTTGAGCGCCACGAGCAGCGCGGTCAAGATCAGCGAGGTCATGCGTTGTTTGCGATCGACCATGGTCCCCTCATCAGGCCCAGCGCTTGACGCGCAGCGCGCTGACGCTCAGGCCCAGGAAAAACAGCGTCAGCGATGCGTAGTACAGCAGGTCGCGCAGGTCGACCACGCCGCGCGCGATGCTCGAGAACCGACTGCCCGTGCCCAGCGCCCGCAGCGCGGTGGCGGCGCGGTCGGAGAACAGTCCCGTGACCGCCTCGCTGCCCACGCCGTACAACAGGACGCACACCAAGAGGGCCAGGATGAAAGCCAGGATCTGGTTTTGCGTCAGCGCGGAGACGAATTGCCCGACCGCGAGGTAGGCCGCGCCGAGCAGCAGGGCGCCGAGATAACCGCCCAGCACCGGGCCCCAGTCCAGGTTGCCCAGAGTCGAGACCGTCATCGCCAGGGGCAGCGTGATCGTGAGTCCCACAGCCAAGAGCGCCCAGCTGGCCAGGAATTTGCCGGCCACCAGCTCGACGTCCTTCGCCGGCAGGGTGAGCAGGAGTTCGATCGTGCCGCTCTTGGCCTCCTCGGCCCACAGACGCATGGTCAGCGCCGGGACGAGCAGCAGCATCAACAGCGGTACCGCCTCGAACAGGCCACGTAGGTCGGCCTGGCCCCTGGCAAAGAAGGCCTGCACGTTGAAGAAAGTGAACAGCGCCGCTCCGACGAAAACCAAGAGGAAGACGTAGGCGATCGGCGAGTTGAAATACGAGCGCAGTTCGCGCAAGGCCACGGCCTTGACCCTGCTCATGCCGCCACCCCGGCGGCTGCGGTCAGCTCGCGGAACACCTGCTCGAGCGTCCGATCATCCCGCCGCAGCTCGCGCAGGGGCCAGCCTCGCGCGCGAACGGCGTCGTAGACGGCCTCCCCCACGTCTCCGTGAACGTCGAGATGCAGCCGGTAGGTATGGAAACGATCGCCGGACGCCTCGCGTTCGACCTGCCGGACTCCGGGCAGTCCGCAGAAGATCCGCTGCGCATCCGCGGGGTCGCCGGGTGCGACGCTGACCACCTGGATGCTGGAGCGCGTCAACCGGTCGAGCGTGCCGTCCGCACGCAATTGCCCGTCGATCAGGATCAGCGCGCGGCTGCACGAGGCCTCGACCTCGGGGAGGATGTGCGTGGAGAGGATGACGGTCTTGGTCTGGCCCATGCGACGGATCAGTTGGCGGATCTCCACGATCTGATTCGGATCGAGCCCCGAAGTCGGCTCGTCCAGGATCAAGATTTCTGGGTCGTGCAGGATCGTCGCGGCCAGACCGACGCGCTGCCGGTAGCCCTTGGACAGGTGGCCGATCGTGCGCCCCAGCACCGAGCCGATGTCGCACTCCTCCGCGGCCGCGCCGATGCGGCGCCGCCCCGCGATCGCGTCCAGCCCTCGCATGTCGGCCACGAAGCGCAGGTACTCCTGCACCAGCATGTCGCCGTACAGCGGCGCATTCTCGGGCAGATAGCCGATGCGTTCCTGGACCGCCAGCGGTTCCGCGGTGACGTCGATTCCGTCGACCCGCGCGGTGCCCGAGGTCGGCAGCAGGTAGCCCACCAGGATCTTCATCGCCGTCGTCTTGCCCGCGCCGTTCGGACCGAGCAGGCCGACGATCTCGCCTCGCTCGATCGAGGCCGAGACCCCTCGCAGCGCCTCGATCTTGCCGTAATTCTTCCTGAGGTCTTGAAGCTCGATCATTGAACCACCACCAGTCCCAGAAAAAGGCCTAGAAGTTATAATTCTTTTGAGTCGTGAGGCCTTGGCGAAGGCCCCGAGCGGCCCGAAAAAGGGCGCGAACTCTATTATCGTGAGGTCCCCGTGGGTGTCAAATCGTGAGGTCCATCCATCGACCTCCGCCGGGCGCTCTCGATCGAGGCCGCGCCGCTCCGCGGGCCCGACGGCGGGGGGGAAACCTGCCCGGCGGGAGCGTACGTTTGAGCCATCGGCGCCCCGGCCCGAGTGCCCGGCGCGAGGCGGGTCCGTGCAACTGACCGAGCGTGAACAGGGCGCCTTCTTCGTGGAAGGCTTCGTCGTGCGCCCCGGGGTCTTCTCCGCGGCCGAGGTGGTCGAGATACGGTCGGCCTTCGTTCGGCTGGAAGCCATGGCCCGCCGCCTGGAATGCACGGGCCACTACCGCGGCGCGCTGTTCGTGCTCGGATCGACCGCTGTGGCCGGCGCGGCCGGCGCGAGGCGGATCGACCGCATCGTGTGGTGCGGCGCTGCCGAGCCGAAGCTCTCCGAATTCGGCCAGGATCCGCGGCTCGTGGGTCCGGCGGCCCAGCTGCTGGGTTCGCGGGAGATGAGTCAGCTCATCAATCAAGCGCATTTCAAGCTCCCGGGCGACGGCGTCGAGTTCCCGTGGCACCAGGACAGCACGCACCGGCGCTACGGGCAGGGCTGCTGGACCGACGTGAACGGCCGTGGCAGCTACGTCCAGACCGTCGTCGCCGTCGACGACATGACCGAACAGAACGGTCCGCTGCAATTCATTCCCGGGAGCTGCCGGCTCGGACACCTGGAGTTGGCCGAGGGCCAGCTCCCGCCTGCAGGGGCCGATCCGGCGCAGGCGGTCACACTGACGTTGCCGGCCGGCGGCGTCGCCTTCTTCGGACCCTACACGTTTCACCGTAGCCTCCCCAATTCATCCAGCTCGCCCCGCCGGTTGTTCGTCAACGGGTTCGCCTACCCCGGCGCCAACACGCGGGTCTATCCCGGAGAAGGTGCCGGGAGGCTCGTCCGGGCTCGCTGAGAGCGCCCCGCGCTCTCCCGCGCCGGCCCCGCCGCGGAGCGTCCCTTCCCTGTTAGAATCGGCGTTCCCATGGAACCCGGCACGCAGTCAACGGGGAAGCCGGTGCGGTGCCCTGCAACGGGATGCGCGGTGATCTTCGACCTGCCGCCCCGACTGCTGGGACGCAGCGTGGAGTGCCCGTCCTGCGGCGGCCGCATGACGGCGCGTCCGCTCGAGGTGGCGGCGCGGCTCGAGCTGCAGGAGACGAAGATTCACGGCTCGTCCGGGCTCGCCATCCCCAGGCTGCCGTTCTCCGTCCTCGTCGACAACGTGCGCAGCCTGTGGAACGTGGGGTCGATCTTCCGCACGGCCGACGCTTGCGGCGTGCGTGAGATCGCGTTGTGCGGGATTACCGGCTGCCCGCCGCGGGTCCAGATTGCGAAGACAGCGCTGGGGGCCGAGCGCGCGGTCGGCTGGCGCTATCGCGCGGATTCCGGCCGCGCGCTCGAAGAGCTGGTCACCGAGGGGTACACGCCGGTGGCCGTCGAGACGTCCGAGCGCGCCATGCCGCTCGATCGCATCGAGTGGCCGACGCCCCTGTGCCTGGTACTCGGCAGCGAGACCGCGGGAGTCTCGCCCCGCGTGCTCGACGCCTGTCAGCTCCACGTCGCCATCCCGATGCGTGGGGCCAAGGACTCGCTCAACGTGGCGGTGGCCTTCGGGATCGTGGCACAGCACGCCGCCTGCGCCCTGGAGCGCAGCGAGTCGCGCCCGCAGCCAGTGCGTCCATGAGGGCCGCGCCTGCGTCCCTCATGATTGCCGCGCTCTGCACCACGACGGTCGTGACGGACGAGGCGGCGCCGCTCCGCGCGCCGGTGCCCCGGGTCGCGCTGCCGCTGACGATCGAAAAGCTCTGGCTCCGCATGGACGGCAAGCGCCGCGAGGGATACCTGACGATCGACGACGGCGGCTTCGAGTTCTTCACCAAGAAGCGTTCTTTCGAGATCCCGCTGGACCGGATCCATTTCATCAACTTCGGAACGACGAGCTGGGATGTCGATACCGAGTGGATCGTGCTCTCCGTCGGCGTCGTGCCGCCCTACGATCTCATCGGGTTGCGCGACGGCGCCAAGTGGGGCTTCGGCGGGCGCACCGAGGAGCTCTACCACGACATCCGGCGCGTGTTGCGGCAGCTTGAAGCGGCCCAGTTCCGGGTTCCCGCCGGCTTCGAGCTGTACGAGGATCCCGGGCGCGCCTGTGTCCTGGCCATCCCGCAGGGCTGGAGCACCTACCTCGAATCGCTGGTCATCACGAACGCACACCCGGGTCAGGGCACGACGGTCCTCTCCGAGCGGCCGATCCGCAGGACCGCGGAGGGCCGCGGCGAACCGGCGTATGACGACCTCGAGCTCCTGGACGCCATCCTGGCCGGCGAGAGCCTGGGTTTTCTCTTCGAGCGCAGTCAGGCGGGTCGCGGCATGGGTTGCGAGGGTTTCTCGAAGGGTGGCCGGGAGCGCGTGCTCGAACGCGCGCGCGGCGACCTCGTGATCGGCGCCGGCTCCGCCACCCTCGCGCCTCCCGAAGTCTCGCCGGTCACGATCGGGAGTTGCGAGGGGCTGCGCGTGCTGCAGCGCAGCCGCCGCCCGGACGGCGCAGAGGTCGTGCTCGAGCTGCACGCGGTGGCCCACGGCGAAACGCTGTACACGTTCGGTTTGCGCGCGCTGGCCGACCGCTACGAGGCCTTCCGCAAGCCCTACCTGGCCACCCTGGCCAGCGTCGAGTTTGGCGCGGAGATCTCTCCCTGACGAGTGAATCGCCCGCCGTCGCGAGTTGGACCACCGGGCCGGATTCCGGCAGACTGCTCCACGCGGCCCGTCCCGTCGCCCCCCGACCGCGATCGGGCGAGGAGGAACGCATCGTGCGCGTCATGTTGGTCGGACTGGGGCCGATCGGGCTCGCCGTTGCCGCCCGGGCGCGGCGGGAGCCCGGACTGGCGGTCGTGGGGGCCGTCGACGCCGCTCCGCGCCTCGCGGGCAGGGATTTGGGCGAGCTCCTGGGCCAGGGTCCGCTGGGCCTGCAGGTGGCAACGGACCTGGCCATCGCACTCGACGAGGCGCGGCCCGACCTGGTGCTCCACGCCACCGGCTCCTTCCTGCAGGAGGTCGCGCCCCAGCTCGTTCCGATTCTCGGCCGGGGCGTGGACGTCGTGTCGACCTGCGAAGAGCTGGTCTATCCCTTCTACCGCCACCCCGAGCTGGCGCGCGAACTCGACGAAGTGGCCCGCCGGGGCGGCGCCGTGCTCCTGGGCAGCGGTGTCAACCCTGGCTTCGTGATGGACAAATTCGTCGTCACGCTCATGGCCGCGTGCGAGACGGTCCGACACGTCCGGGTGACCCGCTCGTTGGACGCGGCGACGCGCCGCGCGTCGTTCCAGAAAAAAATCGGTGCCGGGTTGAACCGCGCCGAGTTCGAGCACCGCAGCGCCGCAGGCCGGATGGGTCACGTCGGCCTGGCGGAGTCGGCGCACATGCTCGCCGATGCGATGGGAGCGGACAGCCGACGGCAGCTCGAGCGGGAGCTCTGTCCGGTGCTGGCCGATCGACGGGTCTCGACCGACCACGTCGTCGTCGAGCCAGGGCAGGTGGCGGGCGTGCGCGAGAGGCTGGTGCTCCGCGCCGGGGAAACGGAAAGGGTGAGGATGGAGCTCGAGATGTTCGTCGGCGCGCCGCGCCCGCACGACGCGGTCGTCATCGAAGGGTCGCCCCGGCTGGAGGTCGAGATCGGCTCGGGTCTCGCCGGGGACGAGGGGACCGTCGCGGTCGTGTTGAGTTGCGCCCGGCTCCTGCACCGGCTCCAGCCCGGTCTGCGCACGATGCTCGAGGTGCCCCTGGTTCCACCGACTGCCCCGCGAGGTGCGGCGAGGCTCTCCGCGGCGAGCGAATGAACGAAGGGCGACGGCGGCGGACGGTGACCGTCGTGGGCGGCGGAGTGTACGGTATGACCGCCGCGCTGGAGCTGGCCCAGCGTGGCCACGACGTGACGCTCGTCGACGCGGGGCGCGTGCCGCATCCGAACGCGGCCTCGACCGACATCAGCAAGGCCGTGCGGATGGACTACGGCGACGATGCGTTCTACGCCGACCTGGCCCGGCGGGCCATCGACGGCTGGAGCGCCTGGAATCGCGCCCAGCAGGCGGAGCCGCTGTATCACGAGGTCGGCATCCTGCTCCTGGCCGCGCGGCCCCTGGAACGGGGCGGTTTCGAAGCGGACAGCTTCCGACTTCTCGGTCAGCGCGGGATTCCGGTCGAGCGGCTGGGACCTCAGACCCTGGCCCGGCGCTTTCCCGCGTGGGCCGGCGCCAGCTACCCCGACGGCTATTTCAATCCGTGCGCGGGGTTCGTCGAGAGCGGCCGCGTCGTGCAATGGCTCGCGCGACGGGCGGTCGCGGCGGGCGTGAGGTTGCGCGAAGAGGCGCGTTGCTCGCGGCTGCTCGAGCAGGGGAAGCGAGTGACGGGCGTGCTCCTCGACAGCGGCGAACGGCTGTCGAGCGACAGGGTGGTCGTGGCGTGCGGAGCCTGGACCCCGTTCCTGGTTCCGCAGGTCTCGGAGCTGTTACGGGCCACGGCCCAGCCGGTCTGCCATTTCCGGCCAGCAGAGCGGGGCGCCTTCGAGGGGCAGCGTTTTCCAGTTTGGTGCGCCGACATCAGCGGCACGGGATGGTACGGCTTTCCGCTGAGCCGCGACGGCCTGCTCAAGGTCGGGCATCATGGCCCCGGCCGCCCGTTCGCCCCGGGAGACGAGTTCGTCGTGACCGAGGACGAAAAGCGAGCATGCGCCGAATGGGTCGCGGCCACGTTCCGGGATCGGGTCGGTGTCCCCGTCGCCCTCAGCCGCCTGTGCCTGTACTGCGACAGCCGGGACGGCGACTTTCTCATCGACCACGATCCCGAACGGCAGGACTTGATCGTGGCCGCGGGGGACAGCGGTCACGGCTTCAAGTTCGCTCCGCTCCTGGGCGGGATCATCGCCGACGTCGTGGAGCGCAAACCCAACCCAGACTCGGGCCGCTTCGCCTGGCGCCACCTCGGGGCGGCCCGCCGCGAGCAGGCCCGTCAAAGGACTGCGGAGTGACGTGTACGAGCTATTCGACCACACTGCGGACATCGGGCTGCGGGTCGTTGCGCCGGACCGTGCGACCTTGTTCCGCGAGGCCGCCCAGGGCTTGTTCGCGGTGATCGTCGAGCAGGGTCGAGAGCGCGGGACAACGGAGACGATCGAGTTCGCTCTCGAGGCCGGCCGGGACGATTTTCTGTTCGTCGACTGGCTGAACGAGCTGCTCTACCTCTTCGAGGTGCGGCGCTTGCTCCTCGATTCGTTCGAAGTCGCGCTGCGCGGCACCAGGCTCCAAGCGCGCGCGCGCGCCCGCCCATTCGACGAAGAGCGCGACATCATGCTGCGCGAGGTCAAGGCCGTCACCTACCACGGCCTGCGCGTCGAACGGACTGCCATGGGCTGGCTGGCAGAGGTCGTGCTCGACATCTGAAGCGCTGGGCTCGCGCCCAAGGCCGGGGTCTAGGAAGCCAGGGCGTAGTCCTGGAACGGCCAGACGGCCGGGACCGTCAGGTCCTGGACGCGTCTGCGGACCGCGGCATCGGCGAGAGCGTACCCCCAATTGATCAGGTGTCGCTGTTCCGCTGCGCTGAAACGATTGAGCCGCGTGCGCAACTCGCTCAGCTCCCTCGGCCAGCGCGGGGCCACCGGCAGCACTCCCGTGGCGCGGAACTTCTCCACCGGCCAGCGGATGAGCCAGTAGGCACCGCCTCGCTCTCCCGAGCGGAAGCCCTCGTAGAGGATGCGCCGCCTGAGGTCGCGATCCTGCTCGGTCGTCAGACTGTAGGCGCGGTGCACCTGGTTGTGCCACAGTCGTTTCGGCCCGAACTCGATGGAGGGCGAGCCGCCGGCGTCGGACACGAGCAGGGTGCGGTAGCGCTTCCAGATCGATTCGAGCGCCAGGTTGTCGTAGATGCCCCCATCCGCCAGCACGACGGTGCGCCGCATCGGTTTCTCGTCGTGAAGGTCCAGTCCATCGGTCGGCTCGAGCGAGGCAGGGTCGAGGTCCAGCACCATCGGCGACAGCACCGGCGGGAAAGCGGCGGAGGCCGCCACGACCGTCGAGAGCGCGAAACGCGGATTGCGGATCAACCCCAGCCGGCAGTCCCCGGCGTACGGCTTCTGGAAGCGCCAGTTGCTCCCGGTCGTCATGTTCGTCGCGTTGAACACGAACCGCGGGCGGTCGGGGAGGCTTCCCAGATCGGCGTCGCCGAGCAGGTGCCTCGCGTACTGTTTTTCGACGGCGCTCGCGCTGGAGGTTCCGGGAAGCAGCGACCCCGTGATGACGGCTCGCGTGTCGATATTCCGCTGCGTGAACTCGAGCAGCGGCTCCGTCAAGATCTCGCGCAGGTTCCGGGCGACCGACCCTTCGAACTCGAGCCGGTTCCAGCCGCGACCCAGGACCGCCGCCGTGATGGATCCGCCCGAAACGCTGGAGATCCTGTCGATCCACGGCAGCCAGCCCAACTCGTTGAGGCGCCAGACCACGCCGACGTGGAACAGTGAGGCTCTGAAGCCGCTCCCCGAAAGCGCCAGGCCGACCCCGTCTTCAACACCCTCGCTGCCAAAGGGCATTGCCTTCAGTTCTCCGCGAGCGCCGTGGGCCGCTCGGGACCGCCAGGGCGCAGTCTCACGGGATCAGGATCGCCGCTCGAATGCCGGCCCGGGCCGCTCCCAGCCCCACGCCGGCGCTGGACTCGAAGGTCGGCGCACCCCACGTGCCGGTGGCCGCGTCGTATTCGGACCAGCCGACGACCTGCCCGGCATCCGCCCACGTGACCCACACGTGGCCGGCCTCGGCGTGCACGAGCGCGTCGACCTCGCCCGCGTAGCCCGTCGTGGCCACGATGTTCACGGTCGGGAACGGCTCCGCATCGTCGGCGATTCCGGTCACGGCGATCGCCGTCGATGAAGCGGTCGTGATCTGATAGACGACCCAGGTCGCGTTGCCGGCGTGGACGATCTCCGGGTCCCGGCTATTCTCGGCGGGATGGCTGAGCAGCTCCTCCTCGGACCAGGTTCCGGTCTGGAGATCCCGGACTCGATAGAAGACGCCGCTCGTCGCGTTGTCGGTCGACCACACGACCCACGAGTCGCCCGAGGACGAGATGGCAATGCGCGGGTTCGCGCCGGCCGACGTCGAGACGAGCGCCACGCTCCGGCCCTGCTGCCCACGATCGACGGTGTGCCGCACGCGCTGTCCGGAAGCGTAGGCGACATCGACCGTCTCGGTATAGCCGGTAACGGGGTTCAACTCCGAGTCCGGCGGATCGTCCGCGCGGACTGCGACCGTCGCCACGCCGAGCGCGAGAGCTGTTCCCAGAGCCAGGTAGGTTCGCATCGCTCCTCCCCTGCCGAGCGCGAGTCCGCCGACTGGAACTAGATACACCAAAAGTACCTTATTAGGCAAATACTATTTATCCTATAATGAGATTATATTTATCTAAATTGTGGAATTGATATTGTCAAGAGACCCTCAAATGTTGTAGAAGTACAGCCATGCGCCGTGGAATACCACCCTGTTCGG
>Ga0187892_10001182_pt1 | contig 61696 bp, 54 predicted proteins | sample MA1701073metaG_FD_139345 | JGI IMG/M metagenome (GOLD analysis project Ga0187892, IMG submission 139345) | Bio-ooze microbial communities from a basaltic lava cave in the Kipuka Kanohina Cave System on the Island of Hawaii, USA - MA170107-3 metaG ... | reverse complement strand
CGCTGGCGCTCACCCCGGCTATGGCGGCTGGTTTTCGCGTGCCATCAGGCCGCGATGGGCGCGGCCGGAAAACCAAGAGAAGGAGACTTCACCATGACCGACACGAACAACACCGCTTCCAAGGCTCCCACGCACGTCGCCTACCAGGTGCGCGACCGCGAGGGCAAGAAGGGCTTCTGGACCCGCATCGGCAGCGCGTGGCCGCACGCCGACGGCAAGGGCTTCAGCGTTCAGCTTGACGTTGTGCCGCTGGATGGCCGCATCGCGCTCCGCGTCGCGACCGAGAAGAAAGACTGATTCAACCAACCGGGCGGGTCGCAAGGCCCGCCCATCTCTTTGAAAGGAGAACGAGAATGACCACAGAACCAACCAACGCCGACCGCGCCGCATGGGCCGCTGAAGCGCTCGCCGTCTTCACCGCCCGCACCTTTGGCGGCGACGATCCCGACAGCATGGACAAGGGCGACCTGGAGTGCGCCGTCTACGACCTGATTGCAGATCTTCTCCACTACGCAGACCGACAGGGGTTTGATACAGACTCCGTACTGGCATCGGCCGTTCTTCATTTTGAAGCCGAGCAGCGTGAGGAGGCGCAAGGTGCATGACCGCCATGGCCATCAACCCGTTCTACGCGACGCGCCGGCGTGCGGGCGCTCTTAAGGCACTGGCTTCGCCTGACGCCGCACCGGTCGAGAAGCGCGTCGTCGGCACGGCTACTCTGTACCGCGCCGACTGCTTCGACATTCTGCCGCAGCTGCATGGCATCGGGGCCGTAGTCACCGACCCGCCGTACGGTATCGGCTTCAAGTATCGCAGCTACGACGACGCGCCTGAGAAGTACGACGATCTGATGCGCCGCCTCGTCCCGCACCTGGTCCGCATCACCAACGATGGTCCGTGCTTCGTCTGGCAAAGCCCGCTCAAGGCCGAGGTGTGGCACCGTTACTTCCCGACCGGCTACCGCATCATCGCCGCCTGCAAGCTGCAATCGCCTGAGCACGCCAGGCAGGTCTGCCTGAGCTGGGACCCGGTCATCTTCTGGAGCGGCCGGTCGCGGCTCAAGGAACAGCTCCCGCGCGACTGGCACGTCTGCGATCTACGGCCGTGGGACGGATACACCGGCGAGAATCCTGTGCCCTGCCCTCGCCCGCTCGCCCAGCTGCGTTACTTCTGCGACTCCATCCGTAGCGACTCCATTCTGGACCCGTTCATGGGCAGCGGAACGACCGGCGTTGCCGCCGTGCTGGCCGGCAAATGGTTCGTTGGCATCGAGCGGGACCCGGTCTATTTCGAGTACGCCTGCAAGCGTATCGAAACCGCATGGAAGGAGCAGCGCCATGCAGTCCGCTAAGCCCAACGCGTACGGCGTCCTTGAGGACGGCTGCCTCGAGGTCGTCGCCCGTCACGGCCGCGCCTACGCGGCCATCGCGCTTATGCTGTGCGAAGACGGCCTGTGGCGCTGCGGCGTGGACATGCGCTACGCGCACGGCGGCTCTTCGGTTCCCGCTTCCATCCATGCTCAAGGATGGCCGACACCCGAGGCGGCGCGCATGGCAGCCCTGGAGCGACTGCTCAAGGCATGGCACTCGCCGTTCCCCTCCGACCCTGAGACCGTGCGAGACCAACTCGCCGAGATGCGCCAGCAGATAGAGGCGCGGATGCGGCAGCCGCCCCTGTTCTGACCGCGCCCTCATTCACATTCTGATTTACACAGCACGTGGTTTGAGGCATGCTTGGCCAGGCATCGCGAGGAACCATGCAGCATTCCATTGACCCTTCTGAAATCTTCTCTCTTCCCGTCGAGCAGCGGCTCGACCTGGTGCAGCGCTTGTGGGACAGCGTTCGCGACGAAATTGAGGCGCTTCCTCTCATCGCAGCGCAACGCGCGGAAATCGAGCGCCGCGTCGCCGAAATCGACGCGGGCAGTGTTTACTGCGAGCCCTTCGACGCAGTCATGAAGCGCCTGCTCGCCGAATGATCCTGCCGGTCGTCGTAGCTCCTTCCGCCGCCTTTGACATCGCTGATGCGACCACCGCGTACGAAGCGACCCGAACGGGCCTGGGTCGCGAGTTCCTGCATGAGTTGCGGCGGGCGCGCCACCAGATGGAGCGGTTTCCTGCCGGATGCCAGCAGGTGCTTCCCGACATCCGCCGCTGCCTCATCCGCCGCTTTCCCTTCGGGGTCATCTACCGCTCTCTGCCCGACCGCATCGAGATTCTGGCGTTGCTGCCAACGCAGGCCGACCCTGCCCGCATGGTTCTGCGCGCCGGCGTCGCGCACGGGTAACGCAAGGGAATCCAGCGAGAGCACGCGCCGCGCCAGGCGGGGCATCGCCTGTCACGTCTCCTGCGCATGTGAACGGAAAGAACCCTTCTGGCTCAGGACCTTACCGGCAGATGGTGAATGCCGACCGGGCGGCCATGCGCGTCGGGTCCCGGTGCCTGCGAGAACCCGACGGCGACGGCCTTAGACGGCAGACATCAATCGCTTAGACGACTGACTGACCTACGCAGCAACCAAGCGCATGCAGAAATACCCCCGAATGCAAAGGTAGAGCAGACGTCTCCCCTAAGCGGTGCTTAGGCCGTCTTTCACCGTGAAAGCCAGCATGAAAGCATGACAGCATGATGGCAGGCCAGCCAGCATGCAGGCTTGCTCTCAATCCAGCTTGCAGGCACGACAGCCAGCTTGCCAGCTTGCATGATGTCAAGAGAGACAGGATGACAGCATGCATGATTGCATGACAGACAGCCGGACAGATTGCCAGCAGGCTTGACTGCCCGGCAGCTTGCCTGCTGGCATGACGGCAGTCTGACATGCCTACATGAAATACCGCTTGCCAGACAGCATGCAATCGTGCTAGCAGTCATGCATGATTATCGCCGTGGCGAATTCCAAGGGTGGTGTCGGAAAATCGACGCTCGCCGTACATCTGGCCGCGTGGCTCGACAAGCAGGGCCATCGCGTGACGCTCGCCGACTGCGATACGCAGCAATCATCGTCGCACTGGATTCGCGAGGCAGCTCCGCAGGTTAAGGCGCTGTGCCTGCGAGACCCGGATGAGATCATTAACGAACTGCCGATGCTGGCTCAGGGTACCGATTACGTCGTGGCCGACGGGCCGGGCAGCCTCGCAGAAACGAGCAGGGCGCTCCTGCTCGTAGCCGACACCGCCATCGTTCCATGCAAGGCTTCCATGTTGGAGATCCGGGCGCTTGACGCAGCGACCAAGGTGCTGCGTCAGGCGCAGAAGATTCGGTCCGGCATGCCGAAAGCCAAGATCGTTTTGAGCATGGTCGGGAAGCGCTACCGGCTGACGCAGGATATGCGGGAAGCCGCGGCATTGCTCAAGCTGCCCATCACACCGACGTTCATGACGCTTCGCCAGATCTACGCCGACGCGCCAGGCCAGGCGGCCGTCGTCTGGCAGCTCGGCTCACGGGCGCGCGAGGCGGCCATCGAGGTGGACAAGCTCTTTCATGAGCTGATGCCGGAAGCCGTCGGCCGCGGCGCGAAATCGGCCGTGAATCGCCGGCAGTCCGTAGCGTCGTAGGGGAGGGAGCATGGCCGACCGTCGCTCGCTCACTGAAGGTCTGAAGGCGACGCCTCCCGTGGATATGGCGGTAGCCAGGGAGTTCATTCACGGCAGCAAAGCATCAAATCCCGCTCGGCAGCAGGCACCGGCCGTCGAGGCCGTAGCGCCTTTGCCCAACCGTGCACCAATCAGTACGCGCATCCGCGCGGATTACGCCGCGGCGCTCAAGCGCGCGTCGCTGGAGCGACAGCTAAAGAGCATCGAGCCCAACACCCTTCAGGACATTCTTGAAGAGGCCATCGAGCCTTGGCTTCGGGCCAATGGCTACTTGCCTTGATCGTCGATCTCGGCATCAGCCGCCGGAGGCGAGGGCAGGGCAGGCGTCGCTTCGAGTTGAAGCTCCTGCTGGCGGCCTGATCCCTTGAGATGGTACGAGCGCACGAAAGCAAGGCGATCGCCGTTGAACATGAACCGTATGTTAACGAAGAACACGCCGTCGCTCGGACTGCGAAACAGGAATTCCTTTTCGAGCAATTCTCGCACGCCGCGCTGGTACGTGCGGTCGCTGATCCCGTGATCCTTCGCGAGGTACTGGTTGAGCTTGATTTCGTCGGAGCCGGGGTTGGCGCGCATCTCGTGGTAGACGAGTTCAAAGACCTGCATGCCTGTCTTGGACAGGTCTGCGGCCTGCTTGATGCCGTCGAGGAAGAGCTTCACGAAGCGGCTGCTGTCCACTTCCTCTTCCCACCAGAAGCCCATGCCGCCGAGACCCTTGATCTCGCCGCTGCTGTTGTCCACGATGACGGCGGCCTTGCCGCCCGGCACGTGGAAGCGCTTCGTGCGCGTCGTGATGCCGTTCGCGGACGGCACGCTCGGATTTGTCCGATAGACGGGGAATCCACGCTTCGTGCTCACCTGGTTGTCGGCCAATACCGCTTTCTGTCGGGCTTCCGTCATTTTCTGCCTCCGAATTTGTCACTAGACAGACAGCACATTGGCAGACAAACGACAGGCGCGCAAGCGCTTTTTGACGGTTAGCCGACCGGCCGTGACGGTTGCCCGACAGGATGTGACGGTTCCGATTGCGAGAGTTCAAGAGGTTAGCGGGGTGCCTCTTTCTTACACTTAATACCCATCGCCAGGCCGACGCCGGCGCGCGCCCCCGGCACGCTGGCGACGGCGGCGGCAAGCCGAGGTCAACGAAAGAACACGCCGTCGCAACCACGACGAGAAGGCGTCACGAGGAAAAGCAAGTGACGCGCGGGTCTTAACACCCGCAGTGGCTTCGAGTTGCGGAGAGACCGGAAGAGAAAAGGGCATCCAGGAAACGAGCGTGGCGACGACGCCAAACGAATTTGTAGCCTGTGGACGCTGATCCGGTCAAAAAGGTAGTGGAACCAGTCCAAAGCGTATTTCGACGCTCTATGACCGTTTTCTTGCGGAATGAGGGATACTTCGCCTCATGACCCGGTCAGTTCTTTCGTGTGAGGCGCCACGCAGCGTGCCGTCGCGTCCGAATCGCCAATCCTCCAACGTGCCCTCCACGTGCCACAGCCCAGCCAGTTTGTGCCGATCGATCATCTGATCTGCAATGGGCCAAAGCGCCGGCACCAGGAAAGCGCCGAGCAGGAAGAGGCTGACCGCGACGATGACGGACCATGCACCACGCATCACCTTTTTGAACATCACCAGACCCTCCGCCGAACGAGCGTGGCAGCAAGCAGGGCCAGGGCGGCCAGTGACGACGGCTCGGGGACGAGCGTCACCGAGACGTTGTCGAGCGCCGGTCCGAAATTCGCCGGCGTGGTGCTCACGAACGAGAGCGAGTCGAGGCCGGTGCCTTCGACGACGTAGCTGAGTTCCGTCCAGCCCATGTCGTTTGGCCCCTGACCCGTGTAGAGGAACGAAGGCGACGCGACGACGGCGCCGTTCCACAGCACGTCCATCGTCCGCAGTTCCGGCCCGCCGTAGATTTCGGCAGCCATCCAGAATCTGACTTCGTACGGCTGCCCGCTCATCGTGGTGAGGGCCTGGGTCACTGATCCAGGCGCGTTCCAGTTGAGCGACAACGACACGAGCCCATCGGCGGGCTGCCAGTAGTTGGGCAGGTCTGGCGGCACGATGTCGATGCCGCCGCCTCCGATAGTCCAGGAATCGAGACCAGCACCGATGTTGCTGTTCCCGCTTCCGCCGTACGCCTCGAAACTCCCGTTCAGCACCACGTCGGCCCGAGCCGCGGATGCGAACAGGACAACCAATGCGGCACACGCCTTCTGCATGAGTGACCTCCCTTGCGAAAAACAGATTGCGGGAGGTTGAACGTCGGTGCGAAATCCGCCCATGATCTTCCTGCCTCCCGTTATGGCAGCGCGGCTCACGGTGAGCACGCTTCGCGTCGGCTCGGCCTTCATCCGGCCCAGTCAAACGGCCTTTTGGTTTCGTGACGCGCTGGCCTGCCCGGAGCCAATGCGCAATCGTCCCCATTTTGGGGACACCAAAGTGTACATGCTCCGCTATGGCGTGGCAAGATCGGCCCGCAAGGAAATCTCAACCGCCGCCGGCCAAGCAGCCCCTCCAGAAGACCGGCTACCAGGCGCTCGCCAAGGCAATCCGTCTCCGCGCCGTCGAGCTGGAGCTTTCCGTCCGGGAACTGGCAGCCCGGCTGCGCAAGCCGCGAACCACCGTCCACAAGACGCTTTGCGGCGACCGCCGGCTTGACCCCATCGAGTTCGTCGATTGGTGCCGGGCGCTCGAATGGGACGATCCGCTGGCCGTCATTGAGTCCGTCCGCCGCCGATAGCCGCTCCGGTTGCCGCCGAACCGGCGTTTCTGCTTTTCAGTTGAACGGGCAAACGGGTTGTGCTACGCGATAGGCAGTCAACCCTCGCGCGTAACGACGTTCGTCAACGCCACCGCCCGCTGAATGGCCCGCCGATCAAACTCGCCCAACCAAGGACTGTTGCCGTTTCAATCCGAGCGGGACGGTCCGGCCATCGCGCTGGAAGATCCGCCCGTTTCATCTGATGGAGGTTCCGATGCAGTACAAGACGATCATCCTCGAACTCTTGCAGCAGCGACCCAGGCTGCACGACCAGCTCCGCAGCAGACGGGAACTGCTCGCGGTCGTGGATTCCTACGCCCAGATGCTCAAGACCCGCCACGAAGCCTGGAACGAGAAGCTCTCCGAGCCGAAGCCGCAGATGGACCCGGACAGCAGGTCGAGCTCGGCGATGGAGATAGCGCTCGTGGACGTGGTGAATCGTTTGCAAGCCGCCTATCCGCCCGACGAGCAGGAGCAACCCTCCCTGGACGCCGTCATGGCGTACATCCGCACTCTCACGTTGCGCGCCTGAATCGCGGGCAGGGGCCGACGCTTTTTGATCCGTTCCCGGCCGCACTCCCGGAACGAGCACCAAGGAACAAGGCCGAACCCGAGGGACCGCCGGAGCAATCCGCGACGGATGGCCCGGTTCAAATCGCATCCGGCGAGAAGGGCAAGGCCCGCGACATCCTCGCGGCCATCCGCACGCTTCAGGCCATCGAGCGCGACCACCGGCGCGCCACCGCGGACGAGAGGCAGGTTCTTTATCGCTTTCCTGGATTCGGGGCCGTGGCACTGTCGCTTTTTCCCGATCCGGTAACGGGACGTTACAAGGATGCCGTCTGGCAGGTGCTCGGCGACGAGCTGAAGGCACTCCTCAGCCTCGCCGAGTACGACAGCGCCAAGCGCACGACCTTCAACGCCTTCTACACGTCAGCCACTGTCATCGCGGCGATTCATGACGCCATCTCACGGCTGGGCGTACCCGAGGAAGGGCTGATCCTCGAACCCGGCTGCGGCGTCGGCAACTTCATGAGCCAGGGCAGCGGCCGGCACCGGTTCATCGGCGTCGAGTTGGATTCCATCTCCGGCCGCATCGCCCGGGCGCTCCATCCCGACCAGGACATCCGCATCGAGAACTTCCGCGACACGAAGCTGCCCGAGGGCCGCATCGACGCGGTTGTGGGCAACGTGCCCTTTGCCGACATCAAGCTCGAGTATCAAGGCAAGAAGCTCGCGCTTCACGATTACTTCCTCGCCAAGTCCGTGGACGCCTTGAAGCCCGGCGGTGTGCTGGCCGTGGTCACGTCGCATTTCACGCTCGACAAGCAGAACGCCGCCATCCGCGAGTATCTCGGCGAGCGGGCCGATTTCGTCGGCGCGATTCGCCTGCCGTCGGATGCCTTCAAGCGGGAAGGCACGGCCGTCGTCACCGACATCCTGTTCCTGCGCAAGCGAGCACCCGGCGAGCCGGCACACCATGTCGATTCCGATTGGCTCCGCGTCGCGCCGCTTGAGATCGAAGGCGTCGAAGTTCCAGTCAATCGCTACTTCCTCAACCACCCCGACATGGTGCTGGGCGAGTGGAGCCGACAGGACACGCTCTATGGCGGGGAGGGGTACAGCCTCAAGAGCAACGGCAATCTCCCCGACAGGCTGCGGGACGCTATCGGCCGACTGCCCGAGTTCACACCTATTCAGGCTTCCGAAGCTGCCGAACCAACCGCAGTCGCTTTCACGCCACCGCCGCCCGAGAAGCACGTGGGCGAAGGCAGCTTCTTCGTCGGAACCGACCAGGCGATCAATCAGCTTGTCAGCGGGCAGGCCGTGCCCGTCGTGTACGGTGGAACCGCGCTCAAAGCCAACGGGACACTGAGCGGCCGCAGGCTGGCCGCGCTCATCGAGCTTCGCGACCGCGCTAGGCGCGTGCTGCAATCGCAGAACGAAGGTTGGCCCTCTGAGCACCGCGACGAGGCCCGTCGCGACCTGAACCGCGCCTACGACCGCTTTGTCCGCAGCTACGGCCCGATCAACAAGACCACCTTCAGCGAGATGCGAGACGGCAGCGTGATCCGCCGCCGGCCCAATCTCGTCAAGTTCATCGAAGACCCCGACGCCATGCTCGTCATGTCGCTCGAAACCTACGACGAGGTGACAGAGAAGGCCACCAAGGCCGCCATCATGAGCAAAGACGTGGTCGGCAGGACACCGCCCGTCACGCAGGTCGGGAGCGCCGAGGAAGGCTTGCTCGTGTCGCTCGACCAGCGGGGAAGGGTGGACCTGCCATTCATCGCGGAGCTTTACGGCAAGCCCGATGAACAGGTCATCGCGGAACTCGGTGACCTGGTCTATCACGACCCCGAGTCTCAAACCTGGAAGACCGCCGACGATTACCTGTCCGGCAACGTTCGCGCCAAGCTCGCCACCGCCGAGCGCGCCGGCCGAGCCTATGCACGCAACACCGAGGCGCTTCGGCGCGTGCAGCCCGAGGACGTGCTGCCCGGCGACATCGACGCCAATCTCGGCGCGCCGTGGATACCCGCGAGCGACATCCAGGCGTTCGCGGCGGCGTTGTTCAACGTCGAGCCTTCCGCCGTGCCGGTCGCCCACCTTGCGAAAGATGCTGTCTGGAATCTCGATGCCGGGTATGCCGCCAAGCAGTCCGTCGCGGCGACTTCCGACTACGGCACCGCCCGCGCCAATGGCACGTGGCTCCTGGAGCTGGCCCTCAACATGAAGTCGCCGGTCATCTACGACGTGATCGACCACGGCGACCGAGAGGAGCGCGTCGTTAACCAAGAGGAGACGCTGGCCGCAAAGGAGAAGCAGAAGCTCATCAAGGAGCGGTTCCGTGCCTGGGTCTTCACCGATCCCGAGCGCACGGAGCGGCTGGTCCGCATCTACAACGACACGTACAACAACCTCCGCCCGCGCCTCTTCGACGGCTCGCACCTCGACTTTCCCGGCATGAACCAGACGATCCGGCTTCAGCCGCACCAGGCAGCGGCCGTGTGGCGCGGCATGAGTTCAGGCAACACGCTGCTCGCCCATGCCGTCGGCGCCGGCAAGACGTTCACCATGGCCGCGACCGGCATGAAGATGAAGCAGGCCGGCCTCATCAAGAAACCGATGTACGTCGTACCCAACCACCTGCTGGAGCAGTTCGCCCGCGAATTCATGCAGCTCTACCCGAACGCCAAGCTACTCGTCGCCACCAAGGAGGACCTCGCCCGCGACCGACGCAAGCTGCTCACCGCCAAGATCGCCAGCGGCGAATGGGACGGCATCCTGGTCACGCACTCATCGTTCGAGCGAATCGGCATGTCGCGGGATTACCAGGAGAAGTTCCTCCTGGAGCAGATAGCGGAATACGACGAGCTGCTGCGCGAGCACGCCGGCGCCAAGGGAGCGGGCCGCAATCTCATCAAGCAGATCGAGAAGCAGAAGGCCGCAAGAGTCGAGCGCCTCAAGGACCTGCTAGCCGAGGAGAAGAAGGACGACGGCCTCGTATTCGACGAACTCGGCGTCGATCATGTCTTCATCGACGAGGCACATTTCTTCAAAAATCTGGAGACGCCGACCAAGATGGAGCGCGTGGCCGGCATCCAGACTGGCGGCAGCGAGCGGGCTTTCGACGTGTACATGAAGGCGAGCTACCTGGGCGAGCAGCATCCCGGCCACGGCGTCACGTTTGCGACCGGCACACCGGTCTCGAACACGATGGTGGAGATGTACACGATGCAGCGCTTCCTTGACCCGGCGGGACTGAAAAGCCGCGGGCTGGAACACTTCGACGCCTGGGCGGCCACGTTCGGGGAAGTGATCGACACGATGGAGATTTCGCCGGACGGGGCGTCGCTCAGGCCGCGCAGCCGGTTCGCCAAGTTCACCAACCTGCCGGAACTTCAGCAGATGTTTCGTGCATTTTCCGACGTGCAGACGGCGGAGATGCTGAACCTCCCGCGCCCGCAGCTCGAAACGGGCAAGCCGATTATCGTCGCATGTCCCATGTCCGCCGAGCAGCACGCCTTGCAGGACCAGCTCGTCGAGCGTTACGAGCGCCTGCGGACGGAGAAGGTGGACCCGCGCGAGGACAACGCGCTCAACATCACGACCGACGGCCGCAAGCTCGCGATCGACGCACGGATGCTTTCGGCTACCGCGCCCGACTTCTTCGGCTCGAAGGTCAACCGTCTGGTCGAGAACGTCCCCGAAATCTGGCGGCGCAGCGCCGCCACGCGCGGCACGCAGATGATCTTCTGCGACATGGGCGTGAATCCGACGCCGTGGGGCTACTCAGCCTACGACGACATGATCGCAAAGCTGACGGCACAAGGCATCCCGCGCGAGCAAATTGCTGTCATCGGCGACGCCGACTCCGACGCCAAAAAGCAGGCTCTCTTCGAGAAGGTCCGCAATGGCTCCGTCCGTGTGCTGATCGGCAGCACGCAAAAGATGGGCACCGGCACGAACGTTCAGCAGCGCCTCGTGGCCCTGCATCACCTGGACGCCCCTTGGAAGCCGGCAGAGGTCGAGCAGCGCGATGGCCGCATCCTGCGGCAGGGGAACACGAACATGGAAGTCGCGGTCTACCGCTACGTCACCGAGGGCTCGTTCGACGCCTACATGTGGCAGGCCCTAGAGACGAAAGCCCGATTCATCGGCCAGGTCATCACCGGCGACAACGCCGCCCGACGCGCCGAGGACGTGAGCGGGCAGGAGCTGTCCTACGCGGAGGTCAAGGCCATCGCATCCGGCAACCCGGCGGTGCTGACACTCGCCGAGGCCGACGCCGAATTGCAGCGGCTCGGCATCCTCAAGAAGAATCACGTAGATGAACAGTACATTGCTCGGCGTCGCGTGCGTGACTTGCCGACGCTGATCGGGAAGCTGTCGGAGCGGCTGAGCAACCTCACCGCCGACCAGGCGACGCTGGCAGCCCACGCCGACGATGCCGTGACCATCGGCGGCCGTGAGTACGCGCAGGAGGACGTGCTGGCCGCACTCGGCCGCACACTGGAGGCCCTGCCGCGCGACGTTCGGCAGGAGCGGCGCGTCGCGCTCGGCACGTATCACGGCCTGAAGTTCGGCCTCGTGCTCCATTCGCAGTTTCCGGCGGAGGTCTATCTCGAAGGCGCGGTCGTCAAGCAGGACAGGCTTGCCCGTGAGCACGCCGGACCGCGTGCCGTTCTAAATGCACTCGAACGGCTTGCCGCGGCGTATGCCGCCGACATCGCCAGGACCCGCCAGGAACTGTCGATCGTGGAAACTCAGCTTCGCGACTACCAAGCCCGCATCGGCAGAGCCTTCGACCACGACGCCTACCAGGTGGAGCTGACCGGCCTGCGAGATCGGCTCCGGGGCAGCCTATCCGGCGGCAGGGCACAATCGGACAGCGAACCATCCACTGAGTCAGACTCCAGTCCCCGAGCCACCGCGGCGGAGCTTGCCGAACAGATTAAGGCGCTGCGACCCGCACACACCGTCGAGGCTGCGCCCGAGCGGGTCAGCGCCCGTCGGCTCGACGCCGAGGAGCCGGTGACGGCCCGCATCCGTCGCCACGCCGCTTCGGACCGGCCCGCCGAGACCGCAGAACAGGCGGAGCGGCATCGGCGGGCATTCAGGGAACGGCTCGCAGTTCAAGCGGAAATCCCCATTGCGCGCCTGCGTTGACTTTCGCACTATGCCGTGTTACGCCCAATCGCAGTAACTGCCCAGTTTCAGCCGTGAAGCAGGGATGCGTGAGAGAGCGAAAGGCAGCCGTAGAGATCGCCGTCGCTCCGGCGGCTGAGGCCGCTCAGAACCGGGAGCCTGAGGATGATCAATCGGCTACAGTTGCTCAGGAACGTCGGCCAATTCGACAACGTCGCAACGGGTGCCGCCGTTACACTGTCCCGGCTTACGCTCATCTACGCCGAAAACGGGCGGGGCGAAACGACCCTTTCAGCCATTCTCCGGTCTCTCGGTACAGGCGACCCGGTTCCCATCAACGAGCGTCAGCGACTCGCGGCCACGAACGCACCACACGTTGTTGTGGAATGTACGGGCGGCCCACCGGCCGCCATGTTTCAGAATGGCAACTGGAATCGAACGTTCAACGACCTCGTTGTATTCGACGACGTGTTCGTTGACCAGAACGTCTGCTCGGGACTTGCAGTTGATCCGGCGCATCGGCAGAACCTCCACGAGTTGATACTCGGATCCCAAGGAGTGGCACTCAATCGGCAGCTACAGCAACTCGTTGAACAGATTGAGCGCCACAACCGCACGCTCCGCGCCTGCGCGGACGCCGTCCCTGCAACCTCACGGGGCAACTTTACCGTTGACCAGTTCTGCGAGCTTCAACCACTCGCAGGCATCGACGAGGCGATCCAGGAGTCGGAGCGCAACCTTGCCGCCGTCCGCGCGCAGGACTCTATCCGCAACGCGCCGCTGTTCGAGGGCCTGTCGCTCCCGCTGATCGATGCCGCCGCCATCGACGCCGTGCTTGAGCGCGAAGTCGCCGACATGGATGCAGGCGCCGTTGAGCGGGTTCGTCGGCACTTCGCCACCATCGGCAGGGGCGGTGAGGAATGGATCGTCGCTGGCATGGACCGCGTCCCCGCCGGTGCCAACAACACGTGCCCGTTCTGCGCCCAGGACCTCGCAGGCTCTAGCGTTTTCGCGCACTACCGCGCCTACTTCAGCGCCGAGTACGCCGCCCTCGTGCGCGCGATCAACGACGCTTTCGCGCAGTTCAACCGACAACACGGCGCCGACATGCAGTCGGCCTTCGAGCGGGCCGTTCGCGTTGCGAGCGAGCGCCGCTCATTCTGGTTGCCTTTCTGTGCGCTCCCTGAGTTTGCCGTAGATACCGCGGCCATAGCCCGGGCATGGCGGGCGGCACGCGAAGCGGTCATCGCCGTGCTTCAGTCCAAGCAGGCATCACCGCTTGAGCGACAACGCCTGTCCGCAGAAGCGAGAGAGGCCATTGCCGCCTATGAAGGCCACCGGCAGGCAATCGAGGTGCTGAGCGGCAGCCTGATCGCCACCAACGAGGGACTCCGGCTTGTGAAGGAGCAGGCGGCCGCCGGCAATGCCGTCGCGATCGCCTCGGACCTGGCGAGACTCCAGGCCAGCAAGGCGAGGCACACCCCCGAGATCGCTCCGCGGTGCGACGAGTACCTTGCCGAGAAGGCGGCCAAGGCGCAGACGGAACGTCAGCGCGAGCAGGTGCGGGAGCAGCTTGATCACTATCGCCAGAATGTCTTCCCCGCCTACGAAACTGCGGTCAACCTGTACCTGCAACGGTTCAACGCCGGGTTTCGGCTCGGAAACGTCGCGGTCGCCAACACACGCGCTGGCCCCGCCTGCAACTACAGCGTTGTCATCAACAACACCCCCGTGACCATCGGCGGCGCCGCCGCAACAACCGGGCCGTCCTTCCGTAACACGCTCAGCTCCGGCGATCGGAACACGCTCGCGCTCGCGTTCTTCTTCGCCTGCCTCGACCAGGACCCAGACCTGGCCCGGCAGGTCGTTGTCATTGACGATCCGATCACGAGTTTGGACGACCACCGCTCGCTTACCACCGTACAGGAGGTCCGCCGCCTCGTTGAGCGCACGAGCCAGGTCATCGTCTTGTCACACAACAAGTCGTTCCTGTGCCGCCTTTGGGAAGGAGCGCCGCCCAACTTGCGTACGGCGTTGGACGTTGCGCGTGACGGCGCGGCATCCACGATTCGCCCGTGGGACGTGACCCAGGACTGCATCAGCGAACACGACCACCGCCATGCCTTGCTTCGAGGCTACTTGCAGACAGCCGCCGGAAATGCTCGCGAGGTCGCACGGGCCATCCGGCCGACTGTTGAAGCCTACCTGCGTGTTGCCTGCCCGGAGCACTTTCCGCCGGGCACGTTGCTCGGCCCGTTCCGCCATCTCTGCGAGCAGCGCGTCGGTACGCCACAGGAGATACTCGATCGCGCTACCGCCGACGAACTCCGCGACATCACCGAGTATGCGAACCGCTTCCACCACGACACGAACCCGGCCTGGGAGACCGAAGTTATCAACGACGCGGAACTCCGCGGCTTCGTCCAGCGCACGCTTGCGTTCATTCGCCCGTGATTGACCCGCCGCTGCACGGCCGCTTGGTGCTTGCCGTTTGGGTACGGGAGTTGCGCGAAAACCCCAATACCTGAGCCATACCTCATGGCTCGCGAGCCGCAAATACCGCTCGATCAAAGACTTACGGGGCGATGATTTGGGTCAGAGAGTCGCGGCAAAACCCAATTTCGACCCAAATCCCGGCCCCAAGCACCAGCTTTCGATTGCGGAACCGAGTCGGCCATACTCCCGTGTTCCCGCAATTCGGCCCCTACGCCGACACCGGCCGACACAAGGACTTCTCGCGGTTTGCTGATCCGGGGATTGCGTGAGAGAGTCGCGGGGACGCATCCGGCCCCACGCTTTCGCCGCGAGGAATTCTGCAGCCCGGCTGGCCAAACGCCGCCGTTGACATGTCTATCATGCTCCGATAGACAGATAGCGGCGGTCAGGAGGCCGCGCCGATGCTCTATCAACGATCCCTCGACATCGAACGGCGGCTCCAGGCCGTCCTTGCGCTGATCCGGAAGGGGGCCTATTCGACGCCGAAGATCGCAAGAGAGCTGGGCGTTTCAATCCCCACGGTGTCTCGGGACGTGACAGCCCTGCGACAGCGCGGGCACGACATCCGTGCCGATCGAGGCGAGGACGGTTGGCGATACCTGCTGGAGGAAACTAAGCCGAATTCGCGCGGCCGACACAGCAAAGCGACTAACGACGCCAAGGCCCCAGGGGCACCACGCCCATGACGAGTTTTCACGCCAAGTACATCGCCCACGAACTTACCCGCCGCTGCGCTTCCGACAGCGTCGAGAAGCTCACGGCGGTGCTGTCGGACGCCCAGGTCGACCTGAATCCCCACCAGATTGAAGCGGCGTTCTTCGCCTTCCGAAACCCGCTTTCCCGCGGGGCGATCCTTGCCGACGAGGTCGGACTTGGGAAAACCATCGAGGCCGGGCTTCTGATCGCGCAGAAATGGGCGGAACTCCGCCGCCGGCTGCTCGTCATCGCACCAGCTAATCTCCGTAAGCAATGGAGCCAGGAGCTTGCCGACAAGTTCTTCCTGCCGTCCGCCATCTTGGAGGCACGCACGTTCAACGAGTGCGTCCGCGCTGGCAATCTCAATCCTTTTCAGCAGGATGCCGTCGTCATTTGCTCCTACCAGTTCGCCCGCAAGATGGAGCCATACATTCGGCAGACGCAATGGGACCTTGTGGTGATCGACGAGGCCCACCGGCTGCGCAACGTCTACAAGCCGACGAACAAAATCGCCAACGCCATCAAGCAGTCCGTCGCGCCGTTCCGCAAGGTGCTGCTCACCGCGACGCCGCTGCAAAACTCGCTGCTAGAACTGTACGGCCTGGTAAGCATCATCGACGAGTTTTCTTTCGGCGACCTCAAGACCTACCGCACTCGCTTCACGCGGCTCGGAAACGACGACGACTTCAACGACCTGAAGGAGCGGCTCAAGCCCATCTGCAAGCGCACGCTCCGCAAGCAGGTGCTCGAATACGTCAAGTACACGAACCGGCACGCGCTCGTGCAGGAATTCGTGCCGACGCCCGAAGAACAGCGGCTTTACGACCTTGTGACCCAGTACCTCCAGCAGCCCGCGCTCTACGCGCTGCCCGCCAGCCAGCGGGCGCTGATGACGCTGATTCTCCGCAAGCTGCTCTCATCCTCGACGTTCGCCATTTCCGACACGCTGAACGGTCTTGCCATCAAGCTAGAAACAGCGGCGCGCGACGCCGAGGCCGTCGAAGCGCCGCCGGCGCAACTGGTTGACGACTGGGAGCAACTGGACGAACTCGCTGACGAGTGGGAGCCAGACGACGACGAGGACGCGACCGCGGACAAGCCGGAGTACACGCCCGAGCAACTAGCCGAGATGCGGAAGGAGACCGCCAAGCTCCGCGAATTCCACGCGCTTGCCAAGTCGATCGCGAAGAACTCCAAGGGCGAAGTGCTGCTCACGGCGCTCCGTCGCGGATTCGCGGCCGCCGCCAAGGCGCAGAAAGGCGACGCCGCCATACAGCAGAAGGCCCTGATTTTTACCGAGTCGCGCCGCACACAGGAATACCTCTTCCGCATCCTTCAGGACTCTGAATTCGCTGGCAAGGTGATGGTATTCAACGGCACGAACAGCGACCCGGGCTCCAAGGAGATCTACCGCCGCTGGCTTGACCGCTACAAGGGCACCGACCGAATCTCCGGCTCGCCCGGAGCCGACATGCGCGCGGCGCTGGTCGAACATTTCCGCGACGACGCGGCCATCATGATCGCCACCGAGGCCGCCGCCGAGGGCATCAATCTCCAGTTCTGCAATCTCGTCGTCAATTACGACCTGCCGTGGAACCCGCAGCGCATCGAACAACGCATCGGCCGCTGTCACCGCTACGGCCAGAAGTTCGACGTGGTCGTCGTCAATTTCCTGAACAAGAACAATGCCGCCGACCAACGCGTTTACGAGCTTCTCGACACCAAGTTCCGCCTGTTCAGCGGCGTGTTCGGCGCCAGCGACGAAGTGCTCGGCGCCGTCGAGTCCGGCGTGGATTTCGAGAAACGCATCGCCGCCATCTACCAGAAATGCCGCACGCCGCAGCAGATTCAGTTCGAGTTTGACCAGCTACAACAGGAGCTTGATACCGACATCGCGGCCGGCCAGCAGGACGCCCGCGAGAAACTGCTCGACAATTTCGACCAGGAGGTTGTCGAGAAGGTTCGCATCCAGAGCAGCGGCTTGCTCGATCGCTTCAACGAACGGCTTTGGATGCTCACCCGGCATCTGCTCGACTCCTTCGCCCGGTTCGACGAGAAAGAGTACAGCTTCTATCTCACGCAGAACCCGTTTCCCGGCGAGACGATTCACCCCGGCCCGTACCGACTCGGCAAAAACGTCGAAGACGCCAACACCTACCGCGTCGGCCACCCACTCGCGCAGCGAATACTCGCGCAGGCCAAGGGGCTCGCGGTGTCGCCCGCCGAAGTGACGTTCGAGTACACGACCAGCGGCAAGAACATCGCCATTGTCACGCCACTTGTGGACACGGCGGGCTGGCTCACCTGCTCGCGGCTCAGCGTGCAATCACTCGATAGCGAAGAGCACCTGATCCTCGCCGGCGTAACCGACGCCGGCGAACCGCTCGATGACGGCCAGTGCCGCCGATTGTTCGACCTATCGGGGCGCGTCGGTAGTCCCGCCGCCGTTCCCGGCAGCGCGCAGGCATTGCTCGCGAACGCCGTTGGTCGCCGACAGAACGAACTGCTCGCCGCGCTCGCGGCCAAGAGCGGCGAGTGGTTTGATACCGAGATGGACAAGCTTGACCGCTGGGCCGAGGACCGCCGCACCGCGCTCAAGGCGGAATTGGATGAACTGGACGACGGCATCAAGGATGCCAAGAAAGCCGCTCGGCTCGCGCCAAACCTCCCGGAAAAACTCGAACTTCAGCGCAGGCTTCGGGGCCTGGAGACCAAGCGCGACGAAGCATGGCGTGCATACGACACCGCCAGTCGGGAGGTGGATCGACAGAAGGACGGCTTACTCGACGAAATCGGTCGGCGGCTGGAGCAGAAGACCGAGTGCGCCGAGTTGTTCACGCTCCGCTGGAGGGTCGCATGAGCAAGAGCAATCTGCCCATCCCCGCCGGTTTCCCGATCCTCTTGAAGGAAATCAAGGCTCGCATCCAGCAGGCCCAAACGCGCGCGATCCTCAGCGCCAACGCCGAACTCGTGCGGCTGTATTGGGACATCGGCCGAATGATCGACGAGCGGCAGGCGCGCGAGGGCTGGGGCGCGGCGGTAATACCTCGCCTCTCCCGCGAGCTATGCAACGACCTGCCCGAGGAAAAGGGCTTCTCCGAGCGGAACATCAAGCGGATGCTCGCCTTCTACCGCGCCTACTCCGACGGACCGGAGCTTTTTCCACCGGCGGTGGCAAAACTGCCCGCACCTCAAAAAGTGCCGCAATCCGCGTCACAATTGACTCGTACCGAGAAAGTGCCGCAGCCTGCGGCACAATTGGGCGACTCGCCGCTCTGGACGATTCCGTGGTTCCACCACATCGTCTTGCTGGAAAAGGTCAAAGACCTTCCCACCCGCCTTTGGTACATGCAGCAGACGCTCGCCAACGGCTGGAGCCGCAACGTCCTGCTGTCCATGATCCAGTCGCAGGCCCACGGCCGGCATGGTAAGGCCATCACGAATTTCGAGCGGCTCCTGCCGCCACCGCAATCCGACCTTGCACGCCAGACGCTCAAAGACCCGTACATTTTCGACTTCCTCACGCTTGAAGAGCCGTTCCGTGAGCGCGAACTTGAAGTCGGCCTGCTCCATCAGCTTGAGCGTTTCCTTTTGGAACTCGGCCAGGGCTTCGCCTTCGTCGGCCGTCAGCTTCACCTGGACGTGGGCGAGAGCGAATTCTACGTGGACCTGCTCTTCTACCACCTGAAGCTGCGGTGCTTTGTCGTGATCGACCTGAAGACCGGGGCGTTCAAGCCCGAGTACGCCGGCAAGATGAACTTCTACCTGAGCGTCGTGGACGACCAGCTACGCCATGCCGACGACACGCCGTCCATCGGCCTGATCCTCTGCCAGGATCGTAACCACATCGTCGCGGAGTACGCGCTCCGCGGCGTGAACAAGCCGATCGGCGTATCCGAGTACGAACTCACCCGCGCGTTGCCGCCGAGCCTCCAGTCTGCACTGCCGACTGTGGAGGAGATCGAGGCCGAATTGAGCGAATCGGCCGCGCGGCAGCCGGGCAAACCGCCGGCGCCGCGGAAACGCAAGACGGCGAAGGCATCGACGCCGGCCGGCAAGAAGCAACCGAAGAAGGGACGCAGGAAATGACGCAGATCGAGAAACTGGACCTCCGCTCACACGACATCGCCGCCGAAAAGGTTGCGGAGTTGCTGCGCCTCTTCCCGGAAATCCGCACCGAGGGTGGCAAGCTCGACTTCGACCGGCTCCGCCTCGCGCTCGGCGAGACCGTGGACGCGGGTAAGGAACGTTACGGCATGAACTGGCCGGGCAAGGCCGATTGCTTCAAGACGATCCAGACGCCGAGCGTCGCCACGCTTCGCCCGTGTCCCGAGGAGAGCGTCAACTTCGAGGCCAGCGAGAACCTCATCATCGAAGGCGACAATCTGGAAGTGCTCAAGCTCTTGCAGAAGTCTTATCTCGGCAAGGTCAAAATGATCTACATCGACCCGCCGTACAACACCGGCAACGACTTCATCTATCCGGACGATTACGCCGAATCGCTGCGCACGTACCTCGAATACACGGGCCAGGTTGATGCCGAGGGGCGAAAGTTCGGCACGAACACGGACGCCGACGGCCGGTTCCACTCCAAGTGGATGAACATGATGTATCCGCGGCTCTACCTGGCGCGGAACCTGCTGCGAGACGATGGCGCAATCTTCATAAGCATCGACGACCATGAGGCAGACAATCTCCGCAAGATTTGTAACGAGGTGTTTGGCGAAGAGAACTTTGTCGCGACGATTCTCTGGCAGAAGGTCTTCTCACCAAAGAATACGGCGCGGCAGTTTTCTGAAGATCATGATTACATTGTCTGCTACGCGCGAAACACGGCGTCCTGGACTCCTGTACTCTTACCAAGGAGCGAGGCGGCCCAGGATAGGTACGTTAATCCTGACAACGATCCTCGCGGCCCGTGGAGTTCCAGCGATCTCACCGCCCGCAACTACTACGCCGAGGGACAATACGAGGTCACAAGTCGGTCGGGAAGAGTCTTCAAGCCGGCCGTGGGCAACTACTGGCGCGTCAAGCAGAGCAAATTCGAAGAACTCGACAAAGATGACCGGATTTCATGGGGCGAAAACGGCGACAGCATGCCGCGCCTCAAACGATTCCTCTCCGAAGTGAAGGAGGGCGTTGTTCCGCAAACGCTTTGGAAGTTTGAAGAGGTCGGCCACACGCAGGAATCGAAGAAGGAGCTGATCGAGTATGTCGGTTTTCAAGATACCAACAACGTAATCGATAGCGTAAAGCCGACGCGGCTTGTGAAAAAGCTCCTCAGAATCGGGACGCAGCCATCCGCCGCGGACATTGTGCTCGATTTCTTCTTGGGCACCGGGACGACTGCTCACGCGGTATTGGCGCTGAATGCGGAAGACGGCGGAAACCGGCGGTTTATCGGCGTCCAACTCCCGGAACCGCTAGCTACCCCGGAATCTGGGCTTCGAACCATCACGGACGTTGCACGGCGACGTGTGTCGCGCGTCGCAGGAGAACTGTCAGACAAGATGTCCCAGTCGCTCGAGTTCGCCGGGAATCGTCCGCAAGATTTCGGTTTCCGCGTCTATCGACTTGCCGAGTCGAACTTCACCCAGTGGGATGCTCGCATCGAGCATGAGGCCGAGGCACTGGCGAAGCAGCTTGAGCTTCACGTCGAGCACATCCGCGCCGGCCGATCCGCCGACGACATCCTCTACGAACTTCTGCTCAAGAGCGGCTTCCCACTGACGACGCCTGTCGAGAAGAAGACGCTCGCCGGGAAAACCCTGTACGGCGTCGCCGGGGGCATGCTCATCATTTGCCTGGAGCAGGCGCTCACGCTGGAACTCATTCGCGCAATCGCTGACGCCAAGCCCGAGCGCGTCGTCTGCCTTGACGCTGGCTTTGCCGGCAATGACCAGTTGAAAGCCAATGCCGTCCAGACGTTCAGGACCAAGGGCGTCACCAGCTTCAAGACGGTGTAGGAGGGTCGCGCCATGGCACGTGAGCAGCCCCAGTTCAGCCTACCAGGTCGCGTGGATTCGTATCTCGCGACGCTGAATCGCCTGTACGAGAGAGATAAGGAGCCGCTGCTGCGCGAGATCGTCGTGAACGGTGTTGTCTCGATCCACGAAGGCTGGGACTACGACAACTGGAATGGTGGTACGTACGGCCACGCCGTCACGCTAACCGTTCCTGAGGACATCTTCCTCCGCGTTATCGACACGAAGGACGAGGCTCAATCGCGGATCGCGGCAGACCTAAACAAGCTCAATAATAGCCAGAACGAGCATGTCAGCCAAGTGTTCATCGAGATGAGCACCGCCGAGCATGACCGATGGCGCGAGGAATCAGGGATCTATCGCCCGCCGATGGCCGCACACTCTGTCCCAGCGGATGCGCTCAAGCGAATTTGGGGACCGTATCACGTACGCATGTTTCTCAGCCACAAAGCGACGGTTAAGGTCGAGACTTCTCGGCTGAAGCAGTCGTTCGCGCGTTGCGGCATCGGGGCATTCGTGGCGCATGAGGACATCGAGCCGACGCAGGAGTGGCAACGTGAGATCGAGCGTGCGCTGTTTAGCATGGACGCATTGGTCGCGCTGCTGACCGCCGATTTTCACGACAGCAAGTGGACCGATCAGGAAGTAGGCGTGGCGATAGGGCGCGGTGTTCCGCTAATCGCCATAAGGCTTGGTCTGGACCCCTATGGCCTCATGGGAAAAGGGCAGGGACTCGGCGGATGTGGTTGGTCTGACACAGATGCTATTGCGCTCAAGACCTTTGATTTGTTGAGCAAAAGGCTCTCGGATAAGTCCCGGCTGTTCGAGTGCGCCCTCACCGCTTACGCTGAATCCACGAGCTTTGCCGATTCGGGCTGGAAGGTCGAACAGCTTCTGACACGGTTTGACGACCTCACGCCTTCCCAAGTGGAACGCGTACTCACCGCATATCGGGCGAACGGCCAAAACAAGCACTCATTCAAGGGTATGGACCACCTGCTCCCGCTACTGAACCGATGGACGAAGAAACGCTGGACAGTCAAAGACAACGAGCTGACGCTCGTGCAGCCCGCGGAGACGGAGATTCCTTTCTGACGAGTCAACCCGAGAAAACGCGACGATGAAGCTGCAATTCGACGCCAACCAGCCCTATCAGCTTGACGCCATCGCGACCGTCACGGACCTCTTCGACGGCCAGCCGCAGGGCTCGCCGGAATACGCCGTGATCCAGATGGGCGAGTGGGAGGGCATGTTCGCCGGCCAGGAGCGGACTGAGCTGGGCGTCGGCAACCAGATGCTGCTGTCGGCGGACAAGCTGCTGGCCAACGTGCGCGCCATTCAGGCCCGCAACGACATCGAGATTCCAGACCTGGCAGCCTCGATGGAGGCGTGGGAGCTGTTCGACGCGCCGGCCAATGTCGCGCGGGCCTGCCCGCACTTCTCGGTCGAGATGGAGACGGGCACGGGCAAGACGTACGTCTACCTCCGCACGATTTTCGAGCTGTCCCGCCGCTACGGCTTTCAGAAGTTCATTATCGTCGTCCCGAGCGTCGCCATTCGGGAGGGGGTGCTCAAGAACATCGAGATTACCGCCGAGCACTTCCGCGCGCTGTACAACAACCTGCCCTCCGAGCACTTCGTCTACGACGCCAAGAAAGTCAATCGGTTGCGCCAGTTCGCGATCAGCAACACGCTCCAGATTCTCGTCATCAATATCGACGCCTTTCGTAAGAACTTCACCGGCACCGAAGCGGAGCAGAAAAGTAACGTCATTTACAAGGAGAGCGAGCGGCTCTCCGGCCGGCAGCCGATCGAGTTCGTGCAGGCGGCCCGGCCGATCGTCATTATCGACGAGCCGCAGAGCGTAGACTCGACCGAGCGAGCCCAAGACGCGATTCGGGCACTGAATCCGCTCTGCACGCTGCGTTACTCCGCCACGCACCGCAACCCGTACAACCTGGTCTATCGGCTGGACCCGGTGCGGGCCTTCGAGCTTCGGCTGGTCAAGCAGATCGTGGTTGGCAGCGCCGTCGCCGACGGCGGCGCCAACGACGCCTTCGTGCGGGTCGAGAAGATCGACTACAAGCCGCGCATCCAGGCCAAGCTCCGCATGCACGTGCAAACCTCTGACGGCCCAAGAGAAAAGGCGGTCACCGTGCGGAACGGGGCCGACCTATTCTCCGTGTCCGAGGAGCGAGCGGCCTACCGGCAGGGCTTCGAGATCGCCGAGATCAATGCCGAGCCGGGCAATGAATACATCCGCTTTACCAGCGGACGGGTCATGCGGCTGGGCGAAGAGATCGGCGGCTTGCGCGAGGACGTGTGGCGGGCGCAGATCAAGCACACGGTCAAGAAGCACCTGGAGAAGGAGCTTCAGCTACGCGCCCGCGGCATCAAGGTGCTGAGCCTGTTCTTCATCGATCGCGTGGCACACTACCGCGACTATGACGGCACCGGCCGGCCGGTGAAGGGCAAGTTCGCCGAGGCGTTCGAGGCGGTGCTCGCGGCGTTTGCGAAGGACGCCCGGTACAAGGACCTGCCGCTCTTCAAGCACCCGATAGAAAAGCTGCACGATGGCTACTTCGCGGCCGACAAGCCGAGGAAGGGCCAGACGCAGCCGATCTGGAAGGACACGCGCGGCGACACCCAGGCCGACGACGAGGTCTACAACCTCATTATGAAGGAGAAGGAGCGACTGCTCGCCGAAGAAGAGCCGCTACGCTTCATTTTCAGCCACTCGGCCTTACGCGAGGGCTGGGACAATCCCAACGTGTTCCAGATCTGCACGCTCAACGAGACCCGCTCGGCGCTTAAGAAGCGACAAGAGATCGGCCGCGGCTTGCGCCTGCCCGTGAACCAGCACGGCCAGCGCGTATTCGACGACTCCATCAACAAGCTCTTCGTCATGGCCAACGAGAGTTACGAGGACTTCGCCCGAGCGCTCCAGACCGAGTACGAGGAAGATTGCGGCGTGACCTTCGGCAAAATACCGATCACGGCCTTCGCCAAGCTCGTTCGCGTGGTCGACGGCGAGGAGAAGCCCGTCGGCCGTGAAGCTGCCGAGACGATCAAGACCGCACTCGTCGAGCAGAAGATGATCGACACGGACGGCCGGTTGCAGCCGACGTTCGATCCGAAGCGGCCCGACTTCAAGATCGAACTGCCAGAGCCGCACAGGGAGCTTGCCCCGGCCGTTGTTGACCTGCTCGCGAGCTACCAGATGGAGCGGCACATCCGCAAGGAGACGCAGGAGGGCCCCAACCGGCTTCGCAAGGAGGTTCAACTCAGCCCCGAGTTCCAGGCGCTGTGGGACCGAATCAAGCCCAAGACCGTCTACCGCGTCGAGTTCAAGACCGACGAGCTTGTCCAGGCGTCCGTCGCCGGCATCAAGAAAATGCCCAAGATCGAGGCCGCTCGCATTCGAGTGACGACCGGCCAAGTGGGCGTCGTGCGCGGCGGCGTCACCGCCACCGCGATCAGCGCCGCCGAGGAACAGGTCACGTTCGCCAATCGCCCCGTGCCCGACGTGCTTGCCTATCTCCAGAACGAAACGGAACTGACCCGCTCGACGCTCGTGCGGATTCTCAAGGAGTCCGGGCGGCTCGCGGAGCTCTTCGTGGACCCGCAGCGGTTCATGGATGCCGTCGCCGCGATCATCAAACACGAGCTGCACCGTCTGCTCGTGGACGGCATCAAGTACGAGAAGATCGGCGGCCAGGGGCCGGATGCCGAGTGGGAGATGCTGCTCTTCAAGAACGAGGAGCTGATCAACTATCTCACAGCGCTCCAGGTCAACCACTCGGTGTACGAGTACGTCGTCTATGACTCTGAAATCGAACGGGATTTCGCCCGCAAGCTGGATCAGCGCGAGGACATCAAGCTGTTCGTCAAGCTACCCAACTGGTTCGAGATCGACACGCCCGTCGGCAAGTACAACCCGGACTGGGCCATCGTGAAGCACGACGGCCAGGCGCTCTACCTGGTGCGGGAGACCAAAGGCACCAAGGACTTCCTGAAACTGCGGACCAGCGAGGCTGACAAGGTCCGCTGCGGCCAGAAGCACTTCGAGATGCTGGGCGTGCCGTTTAGCGTGGTCGTCTCGGCGGACGAGGTTTAGCAAATGGCAGCCGACCCCATCGTGTACTGCCTGGAGCAACTCACAGATTACGCTCAGTTCGAGCGTCTCTGCCATGATTTGATGGCGCTTGAGGGCTATCGCTCCATCGAACCGCTCGGCGGAACCAAAGATAAGGGCCGCGATGCGGTTCATACGAATGCAACCGCTGGCGCGGTGACCGTGTTTGCGTACAGCGTGCGCGAAGATTGGCAGAAGAAGCTGATCGAGGACAGCGACAAGGTACGCGACCATAAGCACTGCTGCTCTCGCTTCGTCTTTCTCACTACGGCAGCGTTTACGGCAACAGAGCGCGACAGGGCTGTCCGGGAGTCGCGCGACACATACGGATGGACGCTTGACCTCTACGGCCTTGAACGGCTTCGTATTATGCTGGCGACCACCCATCGACAGGTTGTCGCACAACATCCCCAGATATTCTGCCCGCCGTTCGTTTTGGTTGCAGGTGGCCTGTCGTTGGCCACTTCGCATGACCACATTGTCATCGATCATGTCGATGCCGAGGCGGCGCTCGCACACTGGCTCGCGAGACGATTGATGCTCGCAGGGTACCAGGTGTGGTGCCGGGGCCTCGCGCCGCTTGCCGGAAGCTCTGTCACGGAGACCATTCGCGGATTGCTTAACAACCGAGCCTTCCGCTATGTCTGCGTGCTCAGCCCCACGGCCATAGCGGACGCCGAATTCACTTCTCGCCGCCATATGGCTCAGGCAATCGGAAACGCGCGTGGCGGTGCTCTCCTGATTCCGGCGCATGCGAACGTCATCGACGTAGCGTTGCTGGACGCCGAAACCCGGACACTGACGGCCGCAGATTTCACGACGAGCTGGCAAACCGGGGTAAACGGCCTCGTCGCGGCGCTTGAGGCGGCCCGGTGTCCCCGCCACATGGACCGCTCCATTGACCTTGCAGTCCGTTCGTACTTTCCGCCGGACATTACCCTTCCGGAGCCGGAGACGCTGGCTTCAAACTTGTTCAACGTGACGACGGTACCAAGCGTAATCCGTCGATTCTACTCGACAAAGTCAATTGACGAGGTGCCGGAGGACGTTCACACGCTTTGGGCTTTCCGAAAAGTCGGGCCAACGCACTTTCTGAGCTTTCATCCTCCGCCACGAGAACTGCCGACCACGCTCGGAATCGTGGCCAAGGGCGGTGCCGTATGGAGCACTGTGAGCGAGCTTGACGGCATTCCAGTATCCGACCTGCTGGTCGAACTCCTGAAGAAATCGCTTCAAGCGGAAGCAAGGCAGCGTGGCCTTCTCTACTGCACGGATCGCCACCTGATCTACTTTCCATTCAAGCTGCTGAAAAACGACCATCTTTCTTTTCGGAGGCTCGACGGCAAAGCAACCTTCTTTAGTGTCGCGGGCGAGCGCACTCATGGTAAGGGCGTACACGCCAGAAAATACCGCTACCACCTGGCTCCGGTATTTGCCTGCCGCACATCCGGGGAGGGCGAGTTCGAGATCATCGTTCGCATCCGGCTTCGGCTCACTGATGCGGATGGTCAGCTCCTTCCTAAACGCACTGCTCACGCACGCCGCAAGAAAATCTGCAAGAGTTGGTGGAACGACGAGTGGCTTGCACGGACGATGGGTGTGATGCAATTCCTCGCGAGCGGAGGTCCCACTGTCACGATCGGCTCCTCTGAGACGGATCAAATGGTGGTATCCTCGCAACCACGCACGTGGAATGTTCCAATTCGGCTGAACGAGGCGGCCCTCTCTGAGGCCGCGCAAATACGCGAGGAAGAGGATGCTCACTTGCGCGCCGACGACGAAGACGATGAGGTTGACGATGAGTAGCTCAAACGAAGTCGTCATGCACCTTGATGAGCCAATGCTGCAATTCGCGTCGCAGCAGTACGCCCATGATCCGCACGATGGGCTGGCGATGTTCGGACCGTATTCGCTGAATCAACCGGTACATCCGCGAAGTCCTGCATACATGTTGATCGGTGCCCCGGAGGGCATCGCCTTGATGCGGGCGTGGGCCGGCGCCATGAATCGGTCGTTCGCACTGCCCGAAGTACGAAAACACCGCCTGTGGCCGCCTTTTCCCGGTTTCGAGGTCGCTTTTGGCAGCACCTGGACCCCGGAGCCGGCTTCCGTCTATGAGATTGACCGCGACAAGCTGCTGGACGCATCCAGGAAGAAGGACGGACATGAGCGCTGCTTCGCGGTCGTCGAGCTATTCATGGATGCGTTCGAGAAGGCCCGCAAACATGATACGAAGATAGCCGTCGCAATCTGTGTCATCCCCGATGAAGTGAAAACCAACTGCCGCCCACAATCGCGTGTAGCCGAGGCGACGGACTCCGGCATAAGCCGCGAGTTGAAGGAGTCTCGCAAGAGCGGGCAGACGGAGCTTTTCGAGACCTTTGATCGTGAGCAGTACTTGCTCTCGCCCGATTTTCGTCGCCAACTGAAGGCCCGAGCCATGAAGTTCGATATCCCGCTTCAGATCATTCAGGAATCCACGCTTCGGCTGGCTGACACGACTGAATTCGGCGAGCGCCGCCTCACCCGCCTTTCGGACCGGATGTGGAATCTCAGCACCGCACTCTACTACAAATGCGGCGGCAAGCCGTGGAAACTCAATTCCGCCCGCGAGGGAGTGTGCTACATCGGCATCGCCTTCAAGCGGGTTCCTGAACAGCCGCAGTCAGCATGCTGTGCGGCGCAAATGTTCCTCGATTCCGGCGACGGAATCGTTTTCCTGGGCGAAGACCGTCCTTGGTATTCCGCGGAACACAAGCAGTTCCACCTGACACAAGAGTCTGCAAAGAAGCTCCTGACGAGCGTGCTGAAGACTTACGCCGATCTGGACGGGCGTCCGCTTACCGAAGTGTTTCTGCATTCCCGGTCCACGATAAGCCGAGACGAGTTCATGGGCTACCAGCAGGCCTGCCCGCCCGGCTGCAAGCTGGTTGGCATTCGAGTGCGGGCTGACCGGTTCGGACCGCGTTTGTTTCGAGACGGCAGCATGCCTGTCCTCAGGGGTACGTTCCTGAGAACATCAGATCGCTCCGGCCTGCTGTACGCGGCCGGATTCAAGCCTCGTTTGGGTACCTACGACGGCTGGGAAACACCGGTGCCGCTACGCATCGACGTTCAGCACGGCGAGGCACCTATCGAACTTGTCGGGGCCGACATCCTTGGCCTCACCAAGCTCAATTACAACGCGTGCAAACTCGGCGAAAGCCAACCAGTCACCGTCGGATTCTCTGATGCAGTTGGGGAAATCCTGATCTCGAACCCAACGGTCACAGATCGCCGGCCCACGTTTAAGTTCTACATCTGAATAGTCGCCATGCTTTCGCATTCAACCGCTCTGGCTCAGAACTTACCGGCAGGCAGGGGAGGGCTGCGCTGCCTACGCCGCCACCATCGCGGCCCCAAGGGCCTGCCGGCCTGCTCTCGCGAGGACCGCGACGGCGACGGCTTAGACGGCAGGCACGATACGGGCTAATTCCGTGAAACTCGGTGAAAGAAGCGAGACTCCCGCGCACGGTCGCTCGATCGTCGGCAATAATCTGGAGGAGTTCTGACGCGGCCCTCGGCTGCTTTGGAGAGAGAACGCATGATGCAACCACCATTCCAAGCCGATGAACTCGCGATGGTGAACGCTATCCACGACGACCCGCGCAGCGACCGGCCCCGACTCGCGTACGCGGAATGGCTGATGAACCGAGGGAATTCCCAGTTAGGCGAATTCATCAAACTTCAGTGCCAAGAGCCGTATTTCGGACTCGCCAAGCAGGGGCGAGAGACGGCGACAATTCGCCCGGAGTCGTGTTACGTCGGCTTTGACGATCCCGAGCGGGTTGCAAGAGCGATCGAGCTATTGGGGCGCCTGCACCCGGGCGATCGCTTTCCAGATCCCCGCTTGTGGCAAGAGTATTGGCGTGGCCTTCCGCTCTATGAGATCGAGCTAGATGACAACGGCTTGACGTATGACGTAGATGTTCTGTGCGGCGTGCCGTCGCCATTGGCTCGTTACACGCTGTTCGTCAGCACGAGCCGGATCTCTCGCTGGTTGGCTCATCCTATTCTCCGGTTCACGAACGAACTCCGCGTGTTTCCCGTAACCGCAGACGAGTCGCCCGAATCGTCGGAGTTCACCGAGAACGATGTCCGCCTATTTGCTGAAGGTCCTTGGATGGATCGGCTGGAGAAGATCGGCTTGTCCGGCGCTGTATCGCCCGGGGTCGTCGCATTGGCGACCGCCATACTCGAACCGCGGGTGACGATCGATTACTCGTACTGATCATCGCGGGTGATGGATGGTGACGACCAAATGCCGCCGCGCTGCCACGCAGCCCCGCCGACGATTACCGCAAGCTGCTCCGCTGCCTGTCATCGGTTTTGCTCCTGTTCAGTACGTTTTCCGGGCAATGCCGATAGACGGCAGCCGCCGTGACGCGAATCAAGCGTCCGTGACCTGTCGGCCTTGCCCTGTATCCCCCTTTCACGGTTTCACGGCGCTTTGCTTTAGGCCGCCTCCTCGAACCGCAGCCAGAAAACCGCCCGTATTGACCTCAGAATCAGCGTTCTTTCGCTATCTGGCTTATGTCGATGGCGGGCGAGCGAGCCCCCGCTATTGGAAATCGGCCTTGGCGCTAGCGCCAGGGCCGCCTTGTTAATGAAGCCCGATAGGAACCTCCGACTATTCGCATTCGCAGGCCAGACTTCATGCCGCCAGCGATATCGCCACTCACGGCTTGGCGTTCTCCAACACCTCCTTGATCACCTTCTCATACTTCTGCTCGTCGCCCTTCTCAAATCCGACTTGCGTGTATCGAATGACGCCAACTGCGTCAAGGATGTACGCCGGTCAGCCAAAGGCATATTGCTTGCCCAGGTCCGAACCGAGCCCATTGAAGATCGAATACGTCGCCTTCAACTCGTCGGTGACCTTGCGAGCCTCCTTGGCGTCGGTGTGCATCGAAATCACGAAGACCTGCACGCCCTTGTCGGCGTACTTCTCGTGGAACTTTTGGAGATGGACCATCTCCTCGCGTGAGAACGCTCAGTAACGCGAGAAAAAGAAGATCACCGCCTTGGGCCGCGATTCTTTGCCAAAATCATCCCGGAACACGAGTCTGCCGGCCTCCACTCCCAGGCTCATCGGCTTCTCGCTCCGCAGTGAGGGCAGCTTGATGGCCGGCATGCTGTCGCCCACCGCCAGGCGTTCGCGATCCACGCCGGGCTTTGTAACCTGCTTCCCGGCGACCAGTTCCTCCAACGCCTGCTCCCAGAGTTTCTGATCGCCTTCGCCGAAGCCGACCTGAGCGAAGCGCACGACGCCTTTTGCGTCGATAATGCCGAGCGTATCGCCGGCCGCAAACTGCTTGGCGATGTCCGAATCCACGCCCATCGCGATCGGGAAGCCCGGATTCAGCTCCTTGGCGAGCGTCTTCGCGTCATCAAGGGTGCCGCGGTGCGCGATGCCGAGCATGACCACACCACCTTCGCGAAACCGCGCCACAAGCGGCTTCAGCGCCTGCAACTGCGCACGGCACTGCGGGCAGTCCGGCTGAAGAAGGTGGATCAGCATGGCCTTGGGCTGCATGCGTTTCTCGCCGATCTGCGCTGCAATGCCACCATCGGCCTGGCGAATCTCGACGGCCTTGCCGTCCGTCATCTTGAGTGAGATCGTGGGAATCTCGGCCCCAACCGTGAACTCGGCCCGTGCTGGCGCGGCTGAGGCGCCGGCCACGACGAGAAGGACTATCAGACGGAGCGCGTCTCGCGCGCACTGATCCGTACGTCTACATGCGTTCATGCGGTCTCCTTCCGGTTCCTTTGGGCGTCTGCCTGCCTACGGTCGTCGCCTACGGCTTCTTCGCGTTCCGGGGGTCGTCGGCCGGATGCAGGTAGTTGATGACCCACGGCCCCGTGCCGTGAAATTGCACAATCGTCTCGCCCGTTACCCAGGCGAAGTGCTTCATGCCGGCGGGCCAGTAGCCGAACGACCCGGTCGGCATCGCCTCACCGCTGTTCTTGTCGAGTTTTTCGCCCATCGCGATGTGGAACGTCCCCGCGATCACGGTGACGCGCTCGGCCTTCGGGTGAGTATGCGGCGGGATCGTGTACCCGTCGGGCACCTTCACGCGGAAGACGAACGGGCCTGCCTTCGACGGATCGCCTTCCAGCACGGCTATCTCTGCGCCGGGAGGAAGCGACTCGGGACCCTTCTTCCACTGGACCTTCGCGGGCGCGTAGACCTGCATCTCCTTCAATTCGGTGGGCTCCGGCCGGTGGTCCTGCGATTGCGACCATGCGCTGGAGAGCAGGGTGAACGCGGCCAGTGCGGCGGCGGTTACGAGCACTCGTCTGTTCATTTTCGATCTCCTGATAGCAGCCGTCCGACAGATTCTTGCTGTCCCGCCATGAATGTGTAAAATGAATTGTTTTCATGTAAACCATGCGTACCGCGAATGGATGGTTGCTGTGAACCTGGACTTGCTCAAATCGTTCCTGGCGGTCTACCGCCGGCGAAGCTTCACACAGGCAGCGGAGGACGTGGCGCGAACCCAATCGGCTGTCTCGCGACAGATTCACCAGCTTGAGCGGCAGCTCGGGGTCATCCTGTTCGAGCGAATTGGAAAGACCGTCATCCCGACGGACGCCGGGCGTGCGCTTGCGCCTCCGGCGGAGCAACTGCTCGGCCAAGCTGAGCGTGTGGCGGAAACTGTGCGTGGCTACGCGGGGGCCGACCGCGGCGCGCTGCATATCGGAGCAAGCACGACGCCGGGCTATTACTGGCTGCCACCGATTCTCGGCCGGTTCCACTCCCGCTACCCGGGAGTGGAACTACATCTGACCGTTGCCAACTCGCGCAGTATCGAGCAGCGCATCCACCGGAACGAGCTTGACCTGGGGTTCGTCGGCGGGCACCTGACGAGCGATTCGCTCTCGATGCAGCGCGTCGCGGACGATGAGATCGTATGCATTTGCGGGCGCGGTCACCCTCTCGGCAATCGGCGAAGCTCATCCATCGCAGAATTAAGCAGCGCGATCTGGATCGTCCGCGAGAAAGGCAGCGCCACTCGCGAGCTGTTCGAGAAACACCTTGCCAAGGTCGGCATCCGACTGAAGCGCGTGATGGAGCTTGATTCGCCGGAGGGTATCAAGGGTCTGGTGCGTGCCGGCATCGGCATTTCTTTCCTGTCCATTCACGCCGCCTCTGCCGAGATTCGGCGGCGTGAGCTGCGCCGAATCGGCCTCGAACGCCTTCAACTCACGCGTCCGCTCTTCCTCGTGCACCATCCGGACAAGCACTTCTCGCCGGCTATGCAGCGGCTGGTTCAGCTTCTGCCGAAGTCCTGAGTCCGTTGCAATCAGCACCCGCCAAGGCACGCTGCCATGCGGACGCGAGACTGCGGGCCTTGCGGCTTTCACGGTTTCACGCCCCCGTACCTACGCCGCTTCTTCGAAGCGAACCCAGAAAACCGCCCGGATCGAACGCAGAATCAGCGTCCTTTCGCTATCCGGTTTATGTCGATCGCGGGCATAGCGAGCCCCCGCTATCGGAAATCGGCCCTGGCAGTAGCGCCAGGGCCGTTTCGTTGAAGGAACTCGATCCGAACCGCCGACTGGCCTCTCAAATCCTGCATGTCAGAACCAGCGATCATCCGATGGTGGGCGGAACTTCATGTGGCTCGACTTTGTGCGCCACGGATCCCGCAGGGAAATCGTACCATCCGGGATCGTCGTAACCGTGCGCGTGGGCTCGTACCTTCAGCAGCTTCGCCATGCCGCCGAACACAGTGCGGCCGAACTGGCCTTTGAGGCCGTACATCGGGATCGTGTTCTCCGGCACCCGCATGTTCATGTTCGCCATGCCGATCATACCCTTATCGCCCATGACCATGAAATCCGGCAGGAGCTTCTTGATCTTGTCTTCGAGTTGCGGCGGCACGTGCACGCCGACCATGTTTGGGATGTCGTGCCCCATCTGGTTCATCGTGTGGTGCGTCATGTGGCAGTGCATGATCCAGTCGCCGGGGTTGTCGGCCACGAACTCGATGTCGCGCGTACTGCCAACTTGCACGAGCACGGTCGTCTCCGGCCAGCGGCCTTCGGGTGGAATCACGCCGCCGTCGGTCGCCGTGACGCGGAACGAATGGCCGTGCAGGTGGATCGGGTGGTGGCTCATGGCGCTGAGGTTGCCGATACGGATGCGCACCCGGTCGCCGAGCTGCGCGACCATCGGATAGTTGTCGGGGAAAACCCGGCCGTTCATGGTCAGGATGTTGAAGTCGGCCATCTCAAGCGGGTTCGGCCGCGACGTTCCGCCCTCGATGAACATCTCGTGCAAGAGGATGACGAAGTCACGGTCGGGCGGCGGGTCGCGCGGCTCGCGCGGATGCACGATGAACATTCCGATCATGCCCAGGCCATCCTGCGTCATCGCGTCCAGGTGCGAGTGGTACATGAACGTGCCCGGGTCGGGGGGATGGAACTCGTACTTGAATGTCTCACCCGGCATGATCTTCGGCTGCGTCAGGCCGGCGAAGCCGTCCATGCCGTTCGGGACGCGCTGGCCATGCCAGTGGACGCTCGTCGGGGCGGGAAGCTTGTTCGTGACGTAGATGCGGACGCGATCGTGCTGCATGACCTCGATCGTCGGACCCGGCGAGCTGCCGTTGAACCCCCAGACGCGCGACTGCATGCGATCCGCCACTTGGTGCACCAGCGGCTCGGCGATCAGGTGCATCACCTTCACACCGTCAATCAGCTTGTAGGGCAGCGTTCGCAAATCCGGCGTGAAAACAGGACGGTAGTGCCGGCCCGGCTCACCGGGCGGATAGTCCTCTCGCGCGGCCTTTGACCACGGGAGCTCCGGCTGACCTCCCTGGGTTGCGGGCACGCGCGGCGCGGCCGGATCGGGGGCTGTCGTGGGTCGGGTCTGGATCGGCTCATGCTGATGCTGATGAGTAGCGTCCTGTGCATGCGATGCGCCCGTCAAGGCAGCGCCGACCGCCGCAGCCGCGCCCGTCGCCATCACTTCGCGCCGGGTCCATTGGTCTGACTTAGTCATGATTTTCTCCCAAGCGATCCTGCCGCGCTCGCTCCGCGTGATTCTTCTGTTCCATGTCCCCGTTCCCGCCCTCGCGAAAATCTGGAGGAAGCTGACCCATCAGCAGTTGCTCCAGGTCTGCATGGGCCATCCAGTACTCGCGCGACGCCTGGACTCGTTCCCGCCGGGCGTCGATCTCGCGCTCCTTGGCCCGCAGCAGTTGGAACACGCCGTCGAACATGGCGTTGTAGCGCAACTGCGTCTCGGCGGTGATGGTCTGCCGCAGCGGGACAAACACGGCCGCGTGGAAGTCGGCCCGCGCCTTGGCATTCGCCGCCAGGAATGCAGCCTCTCGCGCGGCGGAACGGATTTCGATCGCCAACGCCGTGTAGCGCTCGTACAGCCGCTCGATCTCCGCGCGGCCGGCCGCGGCGGCCGCCAGGCCCCAATCGAAGATCGGGAGCGCAATCGACACCTCGGCGCCGCTCCAAATCTCCGTCGGGCCGGGAATTTCCTCCAGTTCGTACTTCGAGCCCTCCCGTCGGCGCCGTTCGCGAAGCCGGAACGTCTCCTCCTTCTCGAATTCCATGCTGCCGCCGAGGTCGAAGGTTGGGATAGCCTGCATGATTCCGGCGACATGGTAGCGCTTCGCGGCGATTTCGAGCTGCTTGTACGCGTTTGCGAGATTGAGGCTGGCCGCCAACGCGCGTTGCTCAATAGATTCGATGATGACCGGCTGCTCGGGGATCGGCGGCAGTTCATGGGAAGCTGTCCAAGTCGTTCCTGACGACCACAATCCCATGAATCGATTGAGGCGCTCGCGGTGCGTGACGCGGCGTGCCTCTGCCCGCGATAGCTCAAGCTTGGCGCGCTCGTACGCGGCCTGCTCGTTGAGCACCTCCAGATCGGTGACATTGCCAGCCGCGCGGAGCCGCCCGGCCATCTCGTATGAGGACTCCGAAGCCAGCAGCGTCGATTGCCACAGGTCAACAAGCTCCTCATTTGCGACGTAGGCATAGAACCCGCGCTTGGTGTCTGCGGCCAGATCGATCACGCGGCCGGCCACTTCGAGCTTTACGGCTTCAAGCTCCGATTCGGCGAGCGAGACCTCCAGCGGCAAGAGCAGCACGTCCAGGAAGTCCTGCACGATGGAGAAGTCGAAGATGCGCTGGCTGCCCGGGGCCCAGCGAATCGCCCCGTGGAAGACTGGATTCTTGAGCAGGCCCGCCTGAACGAGCTCCGCCTGCGCAACGCCGAGCCGGGCATACTCCGCTTGAAGCCGCCGATTGTTGAGCAGCGCGATTTGTACCGCGGTCTCGGCGGTCAGCTCTCGAGAAAGCAATTCCGTCACCGCCGCACTGATCTCTGGGCCGCCGGGCGCGAAGCGATTCCACTCGACTTCGTAGCCGCTGCGCTCCTGGACGGATCGCTTGACATCGGCGAACGGGCGCGCCGGCGACGTGGTCATGCAGCCGGAGAGAAGCGGGCCTGCCGCGCCGATGACGACGCCGCGGACCAGACGCCGGACAAGAGGCGAGGCATAGAGACATGGGCTAGTGCTCATGCTGGCCGCCTCTCTCGTGTTTCTGATGCTCCATTCCGTGCATCGGCATGTCGGGATGCAGCAGCGTGGACGGGCGCGAGTTTGGATCGCGCTGGTCTGCGCGGGCGACATCGAGAATGCTCGGGACGGGCGGTACGTCGCTGCTGCCAGACTCCGGGCGGGCCGGATGGCCATTGGGTACAACCGGTGCTCGCAGGAGCGCGCATCCGGAAAGTGCCCAGAATGCCGCCCCCAGTGCGAGGGGCGATCCAAGACGGCTGCCCCATCTGGTTTTCATCCGCCACCTCCTTCGCCGGACGGCATCGGAACTGGAAATGCCTGTTCCAGAAGATTGGCGGTGGTTGTTTCCAGAAAGTCGGCCAGCCCGTCCTGCAGGGCGTCCACCACCAGTTCGCAGCCGGTATTGAGCGTCAGCAGGATGCCGAGCGACGCCAGCAGGCCGAAAGACCGCGCACCATTGCGAGACATCTCGTCACCTCCACTCAAGATGAAAATGAGCCGCGCCGCAACCGCGCGGCCAAGTCAACCGTTCATCCTTCAGATGGCCAACATCACAGCAGCCATCGCCGCCATGCCCAGGTCCTCGACCAGCGTGATCGTGGTCATGGGCAGATTGAGAGCCGTGCCCAGGCAGGCGCAACGAATAGCGCGCTTCTGCAACAAGGCCCGCAGGACTCCGACCGACCCGACCAGCATGAGTAGAAGCGTCACCATATTGACCACGGCAAGCATCGCCCCCCACAGGTACGCTACACCGAGCGCCGCTTCGACGAACGGATACGTCCAGCCCCAAGCAGGCGCCTTGCGGGCGATCACGTCATAGGAGCGGTAGGCGTCCACGAAGCCGCGAAGATCGAGCAGCTTGAAGAACGAGAAGACGAGGAAGAACCCAGCCATGAAGTTCTGCATCGCCCGGTGGAGAGAGAATTCGCCCCAGACCGCTTCGATTAGCAGGACTACGCCGGCGATGTAGGCGACTATGAGGACGAGCGGGTACAGGCTCGGCTCTTTCTCGGGCGTGACCGGGTCTTCAGTCTTGAGGCTTGCCCGGGCCGACGACGACGGCGCTTCCTCGCGGACGACCGAGTAATCGCCCGCTGAGCGTGCGGCCGCGTCGAGCGTCTGCTGCGTCACCTTTGCTTCGGTTTCAAGGTGCGCTTCGGGCGGATTGAGCGTGACATGCGCGGCCCTCACACCAGGAACTCTTGAGAACGCCTCCGTGAGCCGCTGGACGCATGCGGCGCAATGCATGCCCTTGAGCGTAAACACCTGCTTCATGTCAGCTTCCTCTTCTGTCCGTACGGCCGATTTCCACGCCATATCGCTATTTCTGTTCCGCGAGCAGGGCCTTCATCTCGGCGATCTCCCGCTCCTGCGAGGAAACGATCTGCTCGCAGAGCTTCTTGACGCGGGGGTCGGTGATCGCCGATTCCTGGCACATCTGGATCGCGGCGGCGTGGTGCGGAATCATCGCCCGCAGGAATTGCCGGTCGCCGACGCCTGCTTCGGCCCGCAAGAGCACCCAGAAGAGCGCGAGCGCCGCTGCCGAGCCTGCCCAGAGTGCGATGTTCACTCTCCTGTTCTTGAACATTCCCGGCATCGTGGCCAGCATGATGGGCAGCATGGAACCGGCCATGAGCCCCGCCATATAGGCGTTGCTGAGGTTGACGTAGACGTTCTCCCATCGGTCGACCATCGCGAACATCAACACGTACATCGCCGCGTATGACGCTGCGAGTGAAGTCAGGAGCAGGACGTATGGACTGAGCTTGTGGCGCTTCTCGGTTTCCGCGTTACCATCGTTATTGTGTTTCATGAAATGTTCCTTTCCAATCGGAGTGGACGAACTCAACGGCTGAAGCTCACCACGAAAACCGCAGGCCGGCAACAAGTGCATAGTCCGCCTCCGCCCGCTGGTCGATGCGCTGCCAGACCGGGATCTGGACGGAAAGCTCAGCCGTCCAGGTCTTGGCCTCGTACATGATGCCCGGCGAGAGAAACAGCTCGTTGTCGCCGTTGGTCTCGTACAGGCCGTTCAGCTCGCAGACCGCGTAGAGCGCGCCCGGCGTCTCCGCGGTGTACTGCTCAGGCGACAGCCGGAAAAGATAAGCCAAGTCGTAACGAAGCAGGTCCGCCGTGCTCTCGCCGGCGAAGATCGGTTCGTCGTTCCCGTCGGTCGTAAACGTCCATTGCAACGAGCCATTGAACCCGTGCCGCCCGGCGATCTGCGTGTATGCGAGACCGAGCACCGGGTTGTAGGCGTCGTTGGTGAAGGGCGAATCGCCGGTGCGGATGTCCACGCCGGCGATCAGGCTCATCCGCATCGTATCCAGCGCGCCGGTATCGCTTTGAAAGAAGCGCCACTTCGCCAGCGCGGTGACATCGCCGACACCTTCTTCGCGATCCCAGGGGTCCGAGAGGCTGAAGCTTCTTGCGCGGAAGACCGTCGGGACACGAAAACTGAGGGCCGTATCAGACGTGATGCCCACGTTCAGCGTGCTGAAGAGCACCGCGTCGCGGATCTCTCCGCGACGTTCGCGCGGACCCTGGTTCAGATCAAGGCTGTAGTAGCGGAACTGTTCCTTGAAGATCACGTGTCCGGGCGACGGCTGGGTCGCCGAGTCGGCAGCGTTGATCGGCTCCTGGCCGAGGGCTGCGCCCGACGCGTACAGCGCCGCGAGCACGGTCAGCAAGCGAGTTTTCAAGCGACGGGTCATGGAGTTCCCTCCTTAGGCGGAGGCATCTCAATGCGATCGAGCGTAAAGCCGCTCTGCTCGATGGCCCGGGCAAGCTCGTCTCTCGTCGGCGGATTGGCCGGCTCGAGCTTCGCTCGCACTTCGCCGCTTCCCAGGTCCACGGACACGTCTTTCACGCCGGCAACCCGCAAGAGCTGTTTGTCGATGTTGTTGGCGCACAGGGGGCAGGACATGCCCTTGACGTAGAGCCGGGCCGTCATGTCGCTCGACGCCACCGGCGTCTCGGCGGGTACGTCGCCGTCAACGCTGGCAGCGCGCTGCGGGGCGACGCGAACGGTCGAATCGGTCGATTGGCAGCCGCCCTGGAAGACCGCCACGAGCAAGAACATGGTCAGTTTGGATTTCACTGCTGAATCTCCTCAAATTGGGCGCGCAAAGGCGCGCCTGATCGGTATCCGATTTCCGTGACCGACAAGTGAACGATCGGGCGCGGTCGGGCGGACCGAGCCTTCCGGAGTGATACCGATTAGACGAGGAGAATGAACGTCTTCACGAACGAGAGCGTCGGCGGTGGTCCCGAGGTCCAGAGAGATAGGGTGTGCCGTCCTGGTGCTTCGAGCGCGTGCGGCGGGGCAGTGATGAGCGGGACGATCTCCGAGGTCGCTCGCAGCTCAACGCGGACTGCCGTCCTGGGCAGTGGCAGCGGGACGGGTGCGCTCTCACAAAGACATAGCCCGGCGTCGGCGGGTGCGGAGTCTTGATCGAGCGGAACAGGCTCATCAGATGTCGCGCAGCAGCAGTTGCACACCGCTCCCTCGCCGCAACAGCCGCAGGCTTGCGTTCCCGAGCGCACGGGCCCGACACTGCCCGCGAGCGGCAGGCCGCCAAAGGCCGAGGCAAGATACAGAGCCAGAAAGATCACGCCGCGCATACCCACCATTATACGGCGCTACCGGGCGAGGTCGAGACGCCGGGTCTTGAGGGGCAGCCGGTCAGCCGCGATGGCGTTCTTGCCCGGCTTCTCGACCTGGCGCCAAAACTGCGACTTTCGACGCCGTCCGTCTCCTCCGCAGCCTGACTTTTCACCGTTTCACCAGCCGTCATTACGCTGCTTCTCCGAAGCGCAGCCAGAACACCACCCGAATCGACCGCAAGATCAGCGTTCTTTCGCTGTTCGGGCACTGTCGATGGCGGGCATAGCGGGCCCCCGCTATCGGGAATCGGCCTTGGCGCTGGCGCCAAGGCCGTTCTTGTCTACGACCCTCGATCCGAACCTCCGACGACCGCCGTGTCCGTGGGCCCATGATTCGGCACTCCGGCGCGTTGATTGATGCCGCCACTCCCGTGGATCCACTGAGCCTGCGCGACACCGCGTGATACGTCAGCCGGGTGCCGGGACTCAGACGCTCCCACCGATAGCGCCGGCAAGCCGGTCCGTATCTCGCGCATCTGATGGTCTCAAGACGGTCCGGGCAATTGCGTCAAGACCGGCAAGCGCTGCGCTCTGCTCAGTGTGCGACGTGGCGGCGTAGAAGACAGCTTGACACCGTCGCGCCCGACGGCGGCGCGGCGCGAGGTCGTCCATGGCCATCTGGCCAACATCGTGTTGCTACTTCGTCGAGCATGAGCGTCCCCAGTTGCGGCGCCTGAAGAGTCCGTGCGGTGTCCGATAGTTATCGCACCAGCACCCCGGATTCCGGCAACCTGAGATCAAGAACGGACGCAACTGAGGGCTTTTCCCAACGTCATCCGTGTACTTACGAATAAGTCGGGTTCAGAATCCCGATACTCAAAAGTGACTCGCGGGACGTACTGCCCGAAGTCATTGCCGCTCGACAAGGCCTTCAAGCCACCGCAGGACCACTGACCAACGGTCACGTTCGGGGATGGAAGGCGGACCTCGTGAACTGAAGGCCATCGCCGCAGGAGACACTCCGTGGCCGCCAAAGCGACACCGGCTCAAGTCAATGTTGATCAATACCGCAACATCATTCGCGTCGCGGCCATTCGATTGTTCCGCGTGTTGATTCTGGCAACACCGACAACGGTCTGTGCACAAGCTGTCCTGCCGGCGCAGACTCTGAGCGCCGCCGCGATACTCATGGCTACAGCCGTGCCCGCCACGACGATTCAGGTCGGGAGCGGCCAATCCCACGCCACAATCGCATCTGCCATTTCGGCTGCCAGTGACGGCGACACGATCTCAATCCTCGATGCGGTCCATACCGAGGCGGGCATCGTCATCGACAAGTGCCTGACAATTCAGGGGCAAGGCGCGACGGCCACGATTCTGCAAGCGGCCGAGTCGCCAGGTGTCGCCTCCGACGTTGTCTTCAGCGTGGCGGTATCGCAGACGGTCACGTTCGCCAACCTGACGATCCGTTACGGGCACGGGTTCCTGGGCGGCGGGGTTTATTGCGATGTGGGTTCCAGCGTCACGTTCAATCATTGCGTGGTGACACAGAATGATGCGATGACGAGCGGCGGAGGCGTCTTCTCGAACGCCGGTGCCAATCTTGTGCTGACTGACACGGCGGTCACGAATAACACGTCGCTCGGCATCGGCGGCGGCGTGGTCATTTCTGGAGTGACCAACTCACAGATCAGCCGTTGCGCCGTCAGCGGCAACACTGCGGGACTGGACGGCGGAGGCGTCTATTGCATCGGCAACCCCGCCGGAACAACTGCGAGCGTCGTTAACACCAGCATCAGCGGGAACGACGCCGCCCTGTCCGGTGGCGGCATCTACTTCGTCACGACCAGTGTTCTGCAAATGCTGTCCGCTACCGTCAACGCCGTCACGATTGTGAACAACCACTGCGACCAAGACAACAACGGACTCGGCTTGGGCGGCGGTATGGCCGCCGCCCTGGCCGCCGGCTCGGTCAACGCCAAGAACTCGCTGATCGCTAACAACTACCGGGGCAGCGGAACGGCGACGTCTTCCGATGTAAGCGGCAGCATCGCTTCAGGCGACTACAACCTGATCGAATCCACTTCCGGAGCGACCGTCACCGGCACGACGACGCACAACATCACTGGCCAGGACCCGAACCTTTCGTCGCTTGGCAGCTTCGGCGGGCCGACGCAATGCCATCTGCCGTTGGCGGGTAGCCCGGTCATCGGTGCGATTCCGAATGCGACCAATGGGATGGGGACGGCACCGTTGAACGTGGACCAGCGCGGTGTCGGCCGCTCCTACGGCACTGGAAGCGACATAGGCGCCGTCGAAGCCAATACGTACTTGACGACGACGACCCCCGGCAGCATCACCGCCACGACCGCGAGTTCCGGAGGCAACGTGCTCACGGACGGCGGAGTTTCGATCACCGCGCGGGGCGTCTGCTGGAACACGACCGGCAATCCGACGATCAGCAGCAGCCACACCACCAACGGCAGCGGCACGGGCAGTTTCAGCAGCAGCATCACCGGCCTGTCACCGGGCATGACCTACTACGTTCGCGCCTACGCCACGAACACTGTCGGCACCGCGTATGGGAGCCAGGTGAGCTTCATGACTTCGGCCGCGACGCCGACGGTGACGACCACGAGCGTGTCATCCATTACGGCGACGTCGGCCGCCAGCGGTGGCAACGTGACTGCCTCCGGCGGCGCGAGCGTCACGGCCCGCGGCGTATGCTGGAACACGACCGGCAATCCGACGATCAGCAACAGCCACACTACCAACGGCGGCGGCACGGGCAGCTTCACCAGCAGCATCACCTCGCTTTCGCCGGGAACCACTTACTACGTTCGCGCCTACGCCACAAACTCCGTCGGCACCGCCTATGGCACTCAAGTGAGCTTCATGACGTTGGCCACGGCCACGGCGCCGACGGTGACTACGGCCAACGTGTCGTCCATTGCCGCGACCGCGGCCGCGAGCGGCGGCAACGTGACCGCTTCCGGCGGCGCAAGCGTCACGGCCCGCGGTGTGTGCTGGAACACGTCCGGCAATCCGACGATCAGCAACAGCCACACCACCAACGGCGGCGGCACGGGCAGTTTCACCAGCAGCATCACCGGACTTTCGCCTGCGACGATCTACTACGTTCGCGCTTACGCTGCAAACCTCGTCGGCACCGCCTACGGCGCTCAAGTGAGCTTCATGACCTTGGCCACCGCCACGGTGCCGACGGTGACGACCGCGAGCGTGTCGTCCATTACGGCGACAACGGCTGCGAGCGGCGGCAACGTGACCGCCTCCGGCGCTACGAGCGTCACGGCACGGGGCGTGTGCTGGAGCGCGACTGCCAATCCGACAATCAGCGACAGCCACACCACCGACGGTGGTAGCACGGGCAGTTTCACCAGCAGCATCACCTCGCTTTCGCCGGGAACCACTTACTACGTTCGCGCCTACGCCACAAACTCCGTCGGCACCGCCTATGGGAGCCAGGTGAGCTTCATGACGTTGGCCGCAGTGCCAACGGTGACGACCTCGGGCGTGTCATCAATCACCGCGACCGCAGCCACGAGCGGCGGCAACGTGACCGCCTCCGGCGGCGCGAGCGTCACGGCGCGAGGCGTCTGCTGGAACACGACCGGCAATCCGACGATCAGCAATAGCCACACCACCAACGGCGGCGGCACGGGCAGTTTCACCAGCAGCCTCACCGGTCTTCCGCCGGGAACCACTTACTTCGTTCGCGCCTACGCCACGAACTCCATCGGCACCGCCTACGGGAACCAGGTGAGCCTCGTGACTTCGGCCACGACGCCGACGGTGACTACCGCCAGCGTATCATCCACGACCACGACCGCGGCCACGAGTGGCGGCAATGTGACCACCTCCGGCGGCGCGAGCGTCACGGCGCGGGGCGTGTGCTGGAACACGACCGCCAATCCGACGGTCAGCAACAGCCACACCACCAACGGCGGCGGCACGGGCAGCTTCACCAGCAGCATCACCTCGCTTTCGCCGGGAACCACTTACTACGTTCGCGCCTACGCCACGAACTCCGTCGGTACGGCGTACGGCGGTCAAGCAATCTTCATGACCGCCACACCTCCACCGACAGGCTCGTCGCCGAGCGTGCCAACGCTTACCGTCGCCGACGTGGGCTCGATCACCGCGTCTTCCGCGTTGGGTGGTGGCAATATCACCAGTGACGGCGGCGCCAGCATCACTGCCCGCGGGGTTTCCTGGAACACGGCCGGCAGCCCGACCATCAACGACGAACACACCACCGACGGCGGCGGAACGGGCAGCTTCACCAGCGACATCACCGGTCTTTCGCCGGGGATGACCTATTACGTTCGCGCGTACGCCACGAACTCCGCCGGCACCACATACAGCGACGAAATTAGCTTCACCACCGCGACCATGACTCCGACAGTAACCGCCGTCGGTGTGACGTCCGTCACTGCGACTGGGACCTCGGTGGACGGAATGGTGACGGCCGACGGCGGCGCCGGGCTCACGGCGCGCGGCGTGTGCTGGAACACGACTGGCAGTCCGACGCTCAGCGACGATCACACCACTGAAGGCGCGGGCACGGGCAGCTTCACCAGCGACATTACCGGTCTCTTACCAGGGACGACCTATTACGTTCGCGTTTACGCGACGAACGCCGACGGCACCACGTACAGCGATGAGATCAGCTTCACAACTCCAGCCGCGCTCCTGACCGTAACGACCGCTGACGTTACTGCCATCACGCAAACGGCCGCATCCGGGGGTGGCGAAGTGGCTGCCGATGGCGGCGACGCGATCACGATGCGCGGTGTTTGCTGGAACACGACGGGCAGTCCGACGCTCAGCGACGACTACATCAGCGACGAAAACGGCAGCGGGAGCTTCACCATCAGCGTCACCGGACTGTCGCCTGGCACAACCTACTACGTCCGGGCTTATGCCACGGGCTCGGCCGGGACAGTCTACGGGAATGAAGTCAGCTTCATGACGCAGGCCACGGCCCCGGTAACGCCGCCGACCATCACCGACACGGCGATCGACGTCGTCACCGATACGACGGCCACGATAACGAGCGACGTTTCCGAGGATGGCGGCGACGACATCACGTCGCGCGGCGTCTGCTGGAACACCACGGGTCATCCAACCACCAGCGACAACCACATCGTCGATGGCAGCGGCGCCGGCACTTTCACCAGCACGCTCACCGGCCTGGATCCGAACACCACGTACTATGTCCGCACCTGCGTGACCGCTTCCGGTGAGACAATCTACGGCGATGAGCTATCCTTCGCTACGTTGCCAGCCGCGCCTGACTCCACCACACCCGAATTGCAGATCGAGGTCACGACGCGGAACGCAGAAGCGTACGTTGGCGACGAGATCACATTCGACATCGAGGTGCAGAACGTTGGCACAGCTGACGCTGCCAACGTGATCGTCACCATTCCGTTGCCAGAGCAGGCGGACTTCGTGTCCACTCGGCTGGCCGACATGCAGCCCGCTGAGCTGGTGGTGGACCCGGTGATCAGCCTCGGCGACGAGCAAGCGGTCTATGCCTTCGAATCACTGCCAGCCGGAGGCGCGGCCGTGATCGAATTCGCCTTGCGCACACGAGTGTCTGGTGCGCTGCGCTTGAGGGCCATGGCCGGGCAGGACGGCCAGAGCACAGACGCTACGGCCGAGGCTGATAGCACCGCCAATGTGGCGGACCGCACCGTCCGCATCGACCGGCGCCATGGAATGTGCGGAACGGGCGCAGGGTTCGGGTTCATCGGGACAGGGCTGCTCTTCGCCACGTTGAGTTTGACACGGAAGTGGCCGCATCATTCGTCGTCACGAGGGTGGCAACGCGCGAACAGGAGACACGCATGTCGAGGATCGTGAAAAAGAAGTTCATCACCATCATGCTTGCCGCGGCCTGCGTCGCCGGGTCCACGGCGTGTGTAGACCCCTACACGGCGGCGACCGTCTTCAGTCTAGGTTACCTGACGAGGATGTTCAACCCTCCGATGCAGACGACTTCCACCTGCTATCTCAACGGATCACAGGTGGATTGTAGCGCGGTTGCCGAGTCCCCACCGTAGTCGGCCGAGCGCGCGCCGCGTATCTCTGCTGAACGACAAACTCTCTGGCGCCCGCGGCGCGCGCTTGAGAAGACGGTGTGCGTTGATCCGGAGCGGCCTGGAATGCGAGGCGGTGTCTGGCCAGAGAATGAGGCAGAAAATGAGAGAAGGCCTTGGCGATTGGGAAATCTTCAGGAAGCTTACGTGGCAGGACGTGCTGCTGGTCGTGGCCGTCCTCCTTCTCGCGCATGTGCTTGTCGTGCTGATGCGAAAGTGGCTCACCAGTCTCGCGGAGAGGGTGCCGCCGCGCCGGCGCCTCGCTGTCCTGCGGCTGACGCCAATCCTTCGCCTCGCGGTCCGAATCGGCGCTGCGCTCGTCATTGTGCCCATGCTGGTCGAGCCCACTTTCCGGAATGTGATGGCCCTGGTTGCCAGCGTCGGTCTGGCCCTGGCCTTCGCGTTCAAGGACTATGGCACCAGTTTGGTCGCTGGGCTGGTCACGGTGCTGGAGAACACCTATCAGCCGGGCGATTGGATCGAGGTGGACGGCGCCTACGGAGAAGTCAGATCCATCAACGCGCGGGCCGTGCACCTGGTCACGCCCGATGATACGGAAGTTATCGTTCCGCATTCTCGACTCTGGTCCAGGAGTGTTTTCAACGCGACGAGCGGCAATCGCAGCCTACTCTGCGTCGCGAATTTCTATCTGCATCCCGACCACGACGCCGCCGTGATCCGCCGCCGGCTGGCAGAGGTGGCGAATTCAAGCTCTTATCGCAAGCCTGAGACGCCGGTTGCCGTGATCGCTTTGGAAAAGCCCTGGGGGACACATTACCGTGTGAAAGCATACGTCAGAGAGAGCCGTGAGCAATTCCTCTTCATCACCGACTTGACCGTCCGCGGCAAAGGTGAGCTTCGGACCATGGAAGTACGATTTGCGCAAGCTCCGTATGCGGAGACCGAAAGCAGCCTTGCATGATAGATGTCGGCCGCTGACGATCGGGTGCCGCTTTCCAAAGAATGCCGAGATTTTCGTTGGCGCGGCCCGAAACTCCGACCAAAGGACGGGAAACTCCCAGAAGACTCCGCGCGGGGGAGGCCGACAAGGTCCGCTGCGGCCAGAAGCCATTCGGGACGCTGCGCGTGCCGTTCAGCGATGTCACCTCGGCAGATGGAGGTGGATGCGGCACTCCTTGCTCCAACAGGTCGTCGCGTCTGTCAGAGCCAATAGCGCGCGGAGCGGATCACGATTATCGAGCGCTAGCGCACCACTCTCGCCGCAAATCACCGCTTTCTACTCCGCCGCGCAGTTGGGATCATCGCGGAGCTCCTTGATGATCGTCTCTTCGTGCGAAGTGCGAGTGGCTTCTTCGAGGCGATTGCTTACCGACTGCCCTTCGGATCAACCGGCCGAAAGGCCATTTATGGCTATGGGGCTTCGCTGACCGTTCTCGAACGGGGGTGTGGCGCTGACCTATGTCGCCACCAGCGCCGGTTCGTTGAAGCGTTCCTGGATCGCGACGAATTCGTCCTCGGTTGCGAGAAACGCTTGCACGATCTGCGGGTCGAAGTGCTTTCCGTCACCATCGAGGATGATGCTGCGGGCGATGTCGTGCGTAAAGGCCTGTTTGTACACGCGCTTGGTTGTAAGCGCGTCATATACATCGGCCAAGGCGACAACGCGGCCGCACAGCGGTATGTCCTCGCCAGCCAGGCTCGCCGGATAGCCGCTCCCGTCAAACCGCTCGTGATGCGTCAGCGCGATATCCTTGGCCAGCGTCAGATAGGCGACGCCCGGATACTGTCGTACGGCTGCTGCAAGTGTCTCGGCACCAATCGTTGTGTGCGTCTTCATGATCTCGAACTCGCGGTCGCTGAGCCGCCCCGGTTTCAGCAGGACACTGTCGGGGATGCCCACCTTGCCGATGTCATGCAATGGACTCGTAAGGTAGATGAGGCGAACGAAGTCGGCATCGACGTGGCCGGACGCCTGAAGGTGCTCGGCTATCACCCGGGAGTAGCTCCGCATGCGTTCCAGGTGCTCGCCGGTCTCGGGGTCGCGCGACTCAGCCAGCCTGGCCATCGCGAAGATCGCGACTTCCCGGGTCTCAAGCGCCAGAATACGCTCCCCGGTGCGGACGCGCATGCGCAGTTCGTCCGGATGGAAGGGCTTGGTGAGGAATTCGTCGGCCCCGGCCGAGAGTCCCGCAACGATATCATCGTGCGTGTCCCGCGAAGTCAGCAGGATGGTGTAAACGTAGCCGCCGAAATCGCCGGCGCGGATCTGCCGACACAGCTCAAGCCCGTCCATGCCCGGCATGAGCCAGTCCGAAATGACGAGCCGGCAATGGTCCTGGCGAAGCTGATTTAGCGCGTCGCGCCCGTCTTTGGCGCAGATGACGTCGTACCCGGCTTCGCTGAGCGTCGTCTCCAGGGCATCCAACGCAATATCATCGTCGTCCACGATCAGAATGCGCATGGCTACGTCTCCGTCGCCTCTACTCCCACACGCGGCTTCGGACGCTGGGGTACGGCACAGCGGCACAGCTCGTCGCGTAGTTCCGCGAACACGGCCGGAATCTCAGCCAGTTCCCGGCGACGGGCCAGCACCTCGATCCGTGCCGCCAAATCGCGAACCGTTTGGGCCTCGACGTAAGCGGCGGCCCCCTTCAATCCGTGGGCGAATCGCGCGATGGACTCGGCGTCGGCTGCTCCAATTGCCTGTTCGAGCTGGGCAATCTCGATCGCGGAGCGCGCCTGGAATTTGGCAGTCAGGCGCTCGATCAGTTTCTCGTTGCTGCCCCAGCGTTTGCTCAAAGCGTCGCGGTTGAACGGCTGGGACCGCGGGGTTGGCGTGGCGACCTCGTCGCGAGGAAGTAGCGTCGGGCCGTGCTTGGCGAGCTGTGCCTCGACGACATGGAGTAGCTGACAAGCCACCAGCGGTTTGGACACATAGTCGTCCATGCCGGCTGCCACGCAGCGCTCTCGGTCTCCTTGAATCGCGTTGGCTGTGGCCGCGACGATCGGAATGCGAGCCTGGCCGCTAGCGGACAGAACTCTTGTCGTTTCTGTCTTCCGGATCGCGCGCGTGGCTTCGAACCCGTCCATCTCCGGCATCTGGCAGTCCATCAGGACCAAGTGAAAACTCCCGCTGAGCGCCGCCTCGACGGCCTGTTTGCCGTCGGCAACTGCCTCACACACGAAACCAGCTTGCGCCAGCATCGTCAAAGCGACTTCTTGGCTGATCTCGTGGTCTTCGGCTACAAGTATCCGCGCGCCAGCGAACCGTGATCGAGGGCTTAGCTGAGCGCCTTCTGACGTGCGGCCGCGCGCGCCGATCGGCACGGCGGCGCCGCAGGCCATTGCCTCAGCGATCGCGCCCACGAGCTGCGATTCTCGAATGGGCTTCATCAAAAATCCTGAGAACCCCAGCCGATGCAGGGCTTCCAGTTCTATGGCTTCGTCCTGTGAGCTGAGCAGCAGGAGGACAGCGGACTGGATCAAGGGGTCACTCTTGACGGCCTTTGCGAGCTCATATCCATCCATCTCCGGCATGCGCAAATCGGTCAACACCATGCCGAATGGATCGCCGGCATTAGCCGCGCAGCGCAGCGCAGCGAGCGCCGCCGGCGCATCGGACACGCTTTCGGGCTGCATCCCGGCCGATCCGAGCTGCTCAGACAGAATCTCACGATTTGTCGCATTGTCGTCCACGATCAGGATGCGCACAGATCGCAGATCGTACGGGATAGATTCACCATGAGCGGCGCTGCTGGCAGCCTTCTCGAACATAGCCGTGAACCAGAAGGTAGACCCCGCGCCGACGCTGCTTTCGACCCCGATGCTGCCTTGCATCAATTCCAGAAGGCGCTTGGCGATCGCCAACCCCAGCCCCGTGCCACCGTACTTGCGTGTCGTGGACGTGTCTGCTTGAGAGAATGACTTGAAGATGGCGGGTGCGCGATCCGCGGGAATCCCGATGCCCGTGTCGGTGACGGTCACGCGCACCGTGACCTGGGTGCTCGTCTCATTCTCCATCGTTGCTCGGACTACGACTTCGCCCTTCTCGGTGAACTTGATCGCGTTGCTCAGCAGATTCATGAGAATCTGCTGGAAGCGCCCGGGGTCGCCGCGCACGGTTTGGGGTAGGCTTGGATGCACGCGGCAAGCGACCTCCAGACCCTTCTGGTGTGCCCTGGACGCTAGAATGCCTACGACGTTCTCGACCGCGTACTGGAGGTTGAAGTCGATTCGCTCCAGTTCCAGTCTGTCCGCCTCGATCTTGGAGAAGTCCAGCACGTCGCTGATCAACGCCAGCAGCGCCTCGCCGGAGGATTTCGCAAGCCAGGCGTAGCGGCGCTGTTGGCCGTCAAGCTGTGTTCCAAGCAGCAGCTCCGTCATGCCGATCACCCCGTTCAGCGGCGTGCGAAGCTCGTGGCTCATCGTGGCCAGGAAGTTGCTCTTGGCGCGGCTTGCGTCTTCCGCCAACCGTTTGGCCTCAAGCAGCGCCTTTTCGACTTCCTTTCGCTCGGTGACATCGCGGGCGGAGGCATAATGAGTCTGGCGGTCAGGCGCGGTGGTCGCCGACCACAACAGCCAGCGGTACGACCCGTCCTTACAGCGGTAGCGGTTCTCGAAGCTCACCACGTCAAGGCCGCAAGCGACCTTGCCGGCCTCGGCTAATGTCGCTTCACGATCGTCGGGATGCACGAACTCGATGTAGGGCGTCGCCAGCAACTCATCGACCGTAAACCCGAGTGTTTTCTCCCAAGCGGGGTTGAGTCGCGTGAAGTGTCCTTTCGTATCGGCGGTGCACAGCAGATCGAGCGAAAGCATAAAGAAGCGCTCGCGCTCCTGGTTCGCGCGGGCCAGTTCCTCGGTCCTCTGGCTCACCAGGCGGGTTATCGTCACGTGCCGAGTGGCAAGCGTACGGGCGTAGCCGGCCGCCAAGACGCTCAGCAGCCCTCCGCCGACCAGAGCCGCCATCGGATGCCACGACTCATTCTCTGAGGCAAACTGCGGTGCGGCTACGCACACCAGTTTCCATTGGCGGTTTGCAACCTTGATAGTGGAGGTTCGTGTATGAGTTTCCTCGAGGTGACGCGTTTCAAGAGGTCCAATCCGGCGGTCGCTGCGCAGCCGCGATGCGAACGCGTACAGCTCGGTCGGTTTCCCAACCTCCGTCATATCGCGCACGTAAATGTCGACCCATTGGGGCGTCAGGCGCGCCAGGGCATTCTCCACCAGCGCACCGGCCGGCAGAGTCGCGCGGGCAAACCCCGCCAGGTGCGCGGTACGCTCCTCGACCGTCTCGGGCGGTGTCTGGCCACGAAAGATCGGCAGCGCGATGACGATGCACGACCGCTCGTCGGCATCTGCGATCGGGGTGATTGGCTCCGCAGCAATCATCTGCGCGCGATCACAGCCGTCGCGCAGCGCCCTTGCCCAGGCCGGATCGGAGGCGAGGTCGAATCCCAGCGCGCCCGCGAGCTTCGATTGCGGCTCCGCATAGTAAAGCGGGAAGTGGGCCTCTCGCGGGCTTGCGTCCGCGACGGCGCCGGAAGCAGTTAGCTCAGTGAGCCGGAACGCGGGCAGTCCGTCGGCGCGAGCCGCCGCTTCGAAAGCGTGACGATCTGCGGCTGACACGCGCGGCACCCAATCGAATGCATGAACCTGCTGGAGTTGGTCGAGCAATGGCGTTACGAATGCGCGGAATTCCTTGCGCTCGACATCCCGCGAGGCCGCATAAAACGCTCCAACTGAACGTAGCGCTTGTACGCCAGCCTCGATTTCTCGCTCAATCGCGTGAAAGCGATCCTCGGCGATGGCTCCGAACTTCGCCTGAATTGCGCGCTCTTCGGCATCCCGCATGGCGGTGTAAAGCAATCCCGATACGGCCGCGCCCGCCAGCAAAACAGCTAGGGGCAGACCGAGGCCTGCAGGCCGCCGTCTGATGGCTGCGTTACGCCGGCTTGGCATCATTTCACACGCTCGTGCGGGCTAAGGCCGCGCCCTGGAATCGCCGGTCCTGAACAGGCAGGTCGTAAGGGTTCCCCCGAACACTCGGCGAGATATGCCTCCAGTGCACGTCGCGAAAACCGCCAGCCGCGGCCAATCTTGCGCGCCGGCAGCTCGCCTCGTGCCGTCATCCGGTACACGGTCGCGCGCGACACACGCATCACCGCGGCGACCTCCTCAACGGTCATCATCTCGAGAGACGAGCTCGTCGCAGATGTCATGCCCACTCCGGCGAGAATCGGCCGCTCATGCAGACTTGTGTTCACTACTGCGAACGTCGGTCGTTTCGCGCGGCAAGTTGAGAAAGGCCGGCCCCCGGGTTCGAGGCAACTTCGCAAACTATCGGACGCAACCTCACGCCGAGGCCTGACCTCCGCCTGAAAGCGCGTATAGCAGGCGTCCGTTATGACCGCTGAAGTGAACGTCGGAAGGGAACCGACTCAGGCTCAGAACTTACGGGCAGTCGCGATTGCAGTAGGTTTGATAGCCTGCCTACGCCGCCACCATCGCGGCCCAAGGGCCTGCCGGCCTGCTCTGCCGACGATCGCGACGGCGACAGCTTAAACGGCAGGCATCGGCAGGCATCCAACCAAGAGAGTTTCGTTTTGATCGTCTCCACCAATGCCGATAGACGGCAACCGCCGTGACGCGAGTCAAGCGTCCGTGACCCCCCGGCTTTGCGCTTTTCACGGTTTCACTACGCCTGCACTATGCCGCTTCTTCAAAGCTAACCCAGAAAACGGCCCGTATTGACCTCAGAATCGGCGTACTTTCGCCGCCTGAAGGATGTCGATGGCGGGTATAGCGAGCTCCCCCGCTATCCGGAGCGGCCTTGGCGCGCGAGCCAAGGCCCTTTTTGTTGGCGAACGTCGATGTGCGTCGCGGACCTTGGCTCTTCGGAGCCATTCCGAGTTGCGCTCGACTGGTAACATCTGCGCGCTCGGTAGCTCAGCTCGTCGGCCGGGCTAGCAGGTGCCGACCCCTAGGAAATGCGCTGCCGGCTCCGTTTCCTCGTGAGTCCGAACGCGGCTGCCCGCTCGCGAGCGTGTTACAGGCGCTTGGTCATCAGCACGTAGGGAGCGGGCATGAAGCCACAGCGTCGATAGGCGTGCAGGGCGCGCTCGTTCGAGCCGTGCGCGTAAAGCCGCAAATCCAGCGCGCCCGCAGCCCGAGCGACCGACGTAACGTGGTCGACCAAGAGCTGGATCAGTCCAGTGCCGCGGTGCTCGGGAATGATGAACACACTCTGGATCCACCAATACTGTCCGCCGCGGAAGTTGCTCCACTCCTTCACGACGGAGACGCTGCCGACTGGCTGACGTTCACATTCGGCCATCCAGTACATCGCGAACGGCCGCTCCCCAAAGGCGCCTTCTACACCGCGCCGAACAGCGGCTTCGTTGGCTTCGTAGCTTTCGGCCTCGCGCGCTTCCTGGAGCGTGAACGCGACGAGCGTATCGATATCGGCCGCCGTTGCATCCCGGACGGTGTATGGAGGCGCCACGAGGAAACTCCTTCCGCACAGCCAAACGGCCGAGAATTCAGCCGTTCGCGGGGCGCGACGGCTCTGACTCTGGCCCCACGGCTGTCGACCGATCAACCGCCAGCCAGGCACCGACGCACCGTAGGGGCTGCCTCAAGACCGCGGCCCGCACCGCATACGTCGCCAGCAACCGCGTCGAGTCGAGGACGGGCAGTGGCGAGTTCTCCGTCTTGATGATGAGCGGGATCTCGGTACACCCGAGGATGGCGCAGTCGGCGCCCGCCGCGGCGAGTTCGCGGATGGCATCAACGAACATGTCGGTCGTCGAGGGCAGGAACTTGCCTTGGCATAACTCCTCGAAGATCGCGCGGTTGATCTGCGCTCGACGCGCTTCGCTGGGGATCAGTCGCCGCAGGCCTCTCCGTTGCAGGGCTTCCGCGTAGACGGGACCGGTCATCGTCCCATTCGTTCCGAGCAGACCGGCCGCGCGCCACCCCGCCACCTGCATTTCGTGACAGACGACATCGGCGATGTGTAGCCCAGGGATCGGCAGCGTTCCCGCAATTTGCTCCAAGACGATGTGAGCGGTGTTGTCGGGGCAGATGAAGAAGTCGGCGCCGGCCGCCGCGACCTGCTCAACGCCGCGCCGCAGCTCGCTGCCGACCGCGGCGTGATCTCCCGACTCCCAGCCCGCCATGCTCAAGCCCATGGGAATAGCACTGACGATCAGCTCCGGGTGCAAGTGCGGGCCAAGCACTCTCTGGCCTTCACGGCCCGCCATGATAAAGCACAGCGCGCCGCCTTCCGCACTGTGTGCCACGATCCCGATTCGCTTCAGGCCGTGCATCGCGTTCTCCTGGGTCATCCCTCAGGCGCGTCGCCAGACGCGCGGAGATTCTAGCCGGTCCCCGGGCGCCGTCGAAGCGTCGCCTGCGGCTGTGTGGCTGGAAAGCAAGAGGTGGTCAGCGCCAGCGCCGGCCAATCGCGAGCCCAGCCGGGCGGCACGCACGCTGCAGACGGCAGAACGCTCGCCTCGTTTGAGAAGCCCGCTCCGAACCGCTGACGGTGAGACCCGGCTTGGAACGGAACAGGGGCGAGACGCTGGATTGGATCCGACTCCCAATTCTACGGCCGAATGGCGCGCGTCTCCGACTGGCGCGGCGGTCCGGTTGGGCTTGCCGAGCGTCACCGCTCAGGACCGACGGCCAGTCGAGATGGCATCGCCTGGTGGGATTCGTCGGCAGGTAAGGAGCCGACCCGCCGCTCGTAGCGCGAGATGTACGCCTTCGTGGCGACCGAGCCGATAACCACTGGCAACATCGCAGCAATGAGTGGCCAAGCCCCCGGCACCGGAAGCAGGCGCGTGGCACCGAATAGAAAGAACGCGGCGTAGAAGCCCGCCCCCGCCCCCAGCACGCAGTGCACGTGCATGGACCAGCGGGCGGGCGGCGATGGGCACGGCCCCCGGACGTATCGCAGATCGCCGATCGCGCCGTAGACTCCGAGCACACCCAACCCGGCGGTCAGCCAATAGCGGTGGCCGCCGGCCCTTGGGATGAAGTGCCAGCCCGCGTAGACTGCCACCAAGCTGGCCAGCCCGTAGAGCGCCAACGCCGCACTCCAAATCAGCAGTCCGCCGAGCGGCACCAGGACCAACGGACTGCGAAGCTGCTCGTGCCTCGGGCCAGCCTTCATGACGCGCGTACCCAGCACCACGCCCGCGAGCACGCCCAAAGCCAGGAAACCCGTGATGGAGAGGATGAACCGAAGCCGCTCGATCGCAAGCCGCGCTCGGTCGCCCGGCATAGCGCCCAGGTCTTCCCCGGCCAGGAAACTTGGCGGATGAAGCAGGCCCCAAACCGACGCCAGCAGTCCGGTGAGCGCGACATAGTAGGCGCACCCGGCGAACAAACGGCCGGACGTGATGTGCAGGCGACTGCCCTTGCGGGCGAGAACAGGAACCCAGAAAAGACCCAGCCCGGCGAACCCGATGGCCGCGTGTAGAATCCGAAAGAGTCGATGCACAGCATCCAGATCAGGCATGGTCCCGCTCCGTGTGTCTCTTGCGCGACTCGACGAGCTCCGCGCACTCATCGCAGGTGGCGAGCTTGGCTCGGAGTGCGGACAGTCCGAATCGCACGCAGAGCAGCTCGTGGAAGGCGTCATCCGGCCATCGCTCAGGCGGTGAATTGTGTTCATTACCGAGGGCCTGCTCGGACGCTTCCAACTCGGTCAGGCAGGCCGCCAAGTGGCCGCGCAGGCCGTCGAGGAAGCGCAGCGTGCGGTCCGGATCCCGCAGCTCGGTCAGGAAGACGAGCTGCCCGATGTAGGCCAGGCGCTCGGTTCCCACATCCGGCGGCCCGCTGAGCCATTCGCGGAGGGCACGCTTGCCTGCCGGCGTGCGACGATAGACGCGTCGGGCGGGTCCCCGGGCAGACGCCTCGCTACGGCTGGCCAGCCAGCCGCGCCGCTCCATCTTCTGCAGCGTCGGGTAGATCTGACTCAATTCGGCTGACCAGAAGTGCCGCGGACCGCTGTCAAATTCCTTGCGCAGCTCGTAGCCGCTGGCCGGATCTCGCAGCATTCCAAGCAGCACATGTTCGAGGCTCATGCGATCACTATATCAGTATTTATGTAGTTGGTCAAGGAGGCTCGTCCGGCGGCGCAGACGCGAGCCATCGAGCATCCAAGCTCTGGCGGCGCCGGCGATCGATCACGTTCTTGGGACGGCTTAGAATCATCTGGCAGCCCGAGCCGTATGGCGGATGTCAGGCGCGTCAGCCGAGACATCGTTTGGCAACCCGGAGACCTCGCAGTGGACGTTCATCTACGACCTACAACGGCGGCTGACCTCGACTTCGTCGTGGCGGCCGAGCGAGACGCGGACACCGCCCCGTACATCGTCGGCTGGCCCCGCGAGCGGCACGCGGCCGCACTGACCGATCCAGACCTTTGTCACCGGATCGTGGTCAGGCCGGACGGCGTAGTTGGGTTCATTCTGCTCGCCGGGCTGACCGGTCCAAATCGAGCCATCGAGTTTCGTCGGCTGGTGGTGGCCGAGAAGGGTCGGGGGTACGGGCGGGCTTCCATCCGGGCCGTGCTGCGGCTGGCGTTTGACGAGTTGAAGGCGCACCGCCTGTGGCTGGACGTGAAGACCCACAACGCGCGAGCACGGCGGCTGTATGTTTCAGAGGGCTTCGTCCTTGAAGGCGTGCTCCGCGACTGCCTGGCACGCCCGGACGGTGATTATGACTCGCTCGCCGTCATGTCGATGCTCGCAACCGAATACCGAGAGGCCGAATCTGGCGCTGGGTTGGATCACGGCGCGTGAGCTGGCGCTGCGATTGCGTCGGCAACCGCCACGAGTTTGCCCGCTGGGCGGGCTCGTCATAGAGTGGCCGTATGGACCTGGAACGCATCGCCACGGCCGTCCGGGAGATCCTCCTGGCAGTTGGTGAGAATCCCGACCGCGAGGGGTTGCGTAAGACGCCGCAGCGAGTGGCCCGCATGTATGCCGAGCTCTTCAGCGGGCTCAACAGCCGGCCGGACGAACACCTGGTCACCGCTTTCAAGGAGCAGTACGACGAAATGGTCGTGCTGCGCGATATCCCGTTCAATTCGATGTGTGAGCACCATCTCATGCCGTTCGAGGGAACGGCCGGCATCGCATATCTGCCGGACGGCCAAGTCGTCGGCATCTCGAAGCTGGCTCGCGTGGTCGACGCCTTCGCCCTGCGGCCGCAGGTACAGGAGCGGCTGACCTCGCAGATCGCCGACCTGCTGATGGAGCGGCTGGAAGCCAAGGGCGTAGCCGTCGTGCTGCGGGCCACACATAGCTGCATGACCTGCCGCGGCATCAAGAAGGCCGGCAGCGTCATGATCACCAGCGCCGTCCGCGGCCTGTGCAAGTCCGACGCCCGCACGCGCGGCGAAGTCATGTCGCTGCTGGACGCATGAGCAACTAGGCCACACGAGGAGGAAAGTAACGTGATCTCATCATCCGGTCGGGTTGCAATCGCTGCAACGTGCGCCATCCTGACCCTATCGGAGCGCGTGCGTGGGGCGAGTGAAGCCGACATGGTTACGCCGCCCGGCGCGACGGCCACGATCACGGTGACGCTGTCGGTCTCGACCGCGTTCGGCAGCAGCTCGGATGGCGACACGCGCACCATGGCCGCCACGGGCACTGCCGACGTGATCCTGACGCCGACGGCGCCGCCATTCTCGGCAGTCGAGTTCCGGGCCATGCAGATCAGCTTCGCCAACACAACGTTCGTGTTCCAGCTCTTCTGCCTGCCGTTCATCGGCTGTCAGACGCTCAACGTGAACGTGAACGGCTTGACATTCACCGCAGTCGAGCCATTCTGGGATTCGATCACGGCCGGCGGCAACGTCAGCTTCACAGCCATCCCGTTTCATGCGACCGGCAGTTACTCGACATCCGGGCTGGCCAGCGACAGCGGAACGATCGACACCATCGGTGCGTCGGATTTCGCCGGGCGGATCAGCAGCCCGATGCCGGGGATCGTGCGCTTCGACCAGCTCGCACTGGCCAGCCAGTCGATCGTCGTGCCGCCCGAGCAACTTCCCAGCGGCATCACGGCGCTGTCATTCGTCATCGAGCCCAACCTGACCAACACGACGCTTCAAGGCCCGTTCTTGCCGCTGGTGCCCGACTTCGACAATAACCAGGACGGCGACGTCGACTGGGCCGATCACGCCTCGCTGGCGGGTTGTTTGACCGGGCCGGCTGGCGGGCTGGCGACGCCGGGCTGCGCCGTTCACGACGCCGACAGCGACGGCGACGTCGATTTGCTCGACGCGGCCGACTCTCTGACGGCTTTCGACCCGTGACTCGCAGACCTGGAGGTGTGCGGTACAGCCATGCCGGCACTCGCTTCCGTCTGGATGGGCCTGACCTGCCTCGCACTCACGCTCGGCATGGTCGTCTATCGGCCGCTGTTCAACGACGTCATGCTGGTGGTCCTCCTGTACTTTGCCATCCCCGGCACGCTGTGCCTGGCTGGAATGGTGCTCTGGGCACACCGAAAGGACACCAGCGGCGACGCCGGCGTGGCCATGCGGCGGCTGCAGTGCAAGGTGGCCATCGGCCTGTCGCTCGCAGCCGCCGCGATCGTTTACCTGCTGGTCATCCTCGCAGCGCGCATCGACGTTCCGGCAGTTACCTGAATGGCTTCGACATCAGCGGTGGATCAGCAAGCCCAGCGGGCAATCTGAAATCGGAAATCTGCAATCTGAAATCGCTACATGCCCCAGCTCTGCCCTCGGCCGATCACGACCATGGCCTGGATGAGGTTGAACGTGAAATAGAGCGTGCTGACGCCGCTGAGCAGGATGATGACGGTGATGCAGACCGTGACGTAGGTCGAGCCGCTGATGCGCGCGTCCGACTTCATCGTGGCGATGATGTGCGGCCGGGCCAGGATGAGCATCGACACGAGCACGGTCGCGATGGTCGGCCAGATGGTGATCGAGTGGACGAAGCTGTAGACCCACAGCCAGCCGGGCACCGGATCGGTCGCGCGGCCGGCCCGGTCGCGGATGAAGTGGCCGCGCAGGTGGTAGTTGCCGTCGTCGGCGGAGTAGTAGCCGTTGCTGGCGTCGCCGCCTAGATACCAGTAGACCAGCGTGTAAGCGACGAAGTTCGCCAGCCCGAGCACGATCAGCCACAGCAGGATTTGATTGCGTCGTCGGCGATCCACACGCGGAGTCCTGAGTCCTGAGTCCTGACTACTGAGTCGAGGGCGACGCTACGCGACCGGTTTCGGACCGATGACGCCTTCGATCGGCGATGACGCGCTGGCGTAGCGTTTGCGTGGGATTCGACCAGCTGTGGCGGCCAGGCGCCCGGCTTCGATCGCGTGCCGCATGGCCGCCCCCATCCGCACCGGGTCTTTCGCTCCGGCAATGCCCGTGTTGAGCAGCACGCCGTCAGCGCCGAGCTCCATGGCGGTGGTCACATCCGACGCGGTGCCGACGCCCGCGTCGACGATTACCGGGTAGTCCGGATCGCCCTCTTTGAGATACTCGATGCACAGACTGATGTTGCTGGGATTCAGGATGCCCTGGCCGCTGCCGATGGGTGATCCCAGCGGCATGACGCTCGCCGCGCCCGCATCCTTCAGCCGCTTGGCCAGAATCGGATCATCGTTGGTATACGCCAGCACCAAAAACCCCAGCCCGACGAGCTGCTCGGTCGCCTTCAGCGTGAAAAACGGATCGGGCAGCAGCGTCTTGCGGTCGGCCAAGACCTCGATCTTGACCCACTTCGAGCCCGAGTTGCCCAGCCCTTCGAGCAGCTCGCGACTGAGCCGGGCCGAGCGCACCGCGTCTTCGGCCGCAAAGCATCCGGCCGTGTTGGGCAGGATGGTGTAGCGATTCAGGTCGAGATGGTCCATGATGCTGCCGGACCTGGCCCTTGCGTCGGCCGACAGCACATCGCGCCGCACCGCCACGGTCACCACCTGGCAGCCGCTGGCGTCGAGCGCCGCCGACATCTGCTCAAACGTGGCGTACTTGCCCGTGCCGACGAACAGCCGCGAGTGGAACTCGAACGGCCCTATGCGAAGCGAATCAGCCACGATCACCCTCCTCCCACGAACGTGACGATCTCGAGCCGGTCGCCGGGACTCAGCTCGGTCTGTTCAAAGTCGCGGCGGCTGACCAGGTCCTCATTCCGCTCGACTGCCACGCGGACGGGCGGGAGACCCAGCTCGCGCAGCACGTCCGCGACGGTCTGCCGCTCGGCAACCTCGGTAGCCTGGCCGTTGACGATGATGTTCACTGTTCGAACCTCCCACTCGCGCGATTATATGCCGACCAACGGCCCGTGACAGCACCGCGCAACACTGATCGGAAAGCAGCTCAGAACGCCGGCTGCCAAGGCCGCGGGTCGTCTGGCTTGCAACCGGCACAGCCCGCTTCATAATGAGCCGATTCCCGATCGTACAGGCACGAACGGCACGGAGATCCAATGAAGATGTTGACGCACACGCTGTTCACTCGGACCGCGGCGCTCGGCGCCGTCTTGGCAATGATGGTTGGCTCGGGTTGCGTGACCGACGAGGTCGACCATCAGCAGCTCGAGCAGCTCGGCCAGGTCTGCTACCTCGACGGCGCTGGCGGGGGCGGCCTGCTGACCAACTGGGGCAGCGGCGTGCGCGAGGGGCTCAAGGAGGCGGGCTACCCCGGCGACTTCTATCCGTTCTCGTGGCACACCGGCCTGGGCGTTGCCGCTGACCAGGGCGCCAGCGTCGAATACAAGCGCGAGAAGGCGGCCGAGCTGGCCGAGCTGATCCGCCGCTACATCGATGCCCACCCCGGCCGGCCGGTTAACGTCATTGGCCTGTCGGCCGGAACGGCCGTGGCGGTCTTCACGCTCGAAGCCCTGCCGCCCGGATACGAGGTCGACAACCTCGTGCTGCTGGGCTCGTCACTCAGCGCACACTACAACCTCACGTCGGCGTTGCAGCACGTGGCGCGGCGCGCCTATGTCTACACGTCGGACAAGGACGCCGTCTTGAGCGTGGCCGTCGCGGCTGCCGGCACGGCCGACCGCGAGTTTTGCGGCGCCTGCGCCGCCGGCCTGCACGGCTTCCACCTGCCCGGCCGGTCTGACGCCAAGATTCGCCAGCTCTACGCCAAAGTCGAAAACGTCACCTGGAGCCCCGAGTTTACTCGCGCCGGCAACTTCGGCGGCCACACCGACGCCGTCAACGCACGCTTCGTCCGCGCCTACATCGCCCCGCGCCTGCTGGGCGAAGGACCCTTCTTCACCGCAGCCGGCCTCCAGCCGCTCGAACCCGGCGAAGCCACGACGCCGATGGTCAAGCCGGCCATGCAGTGACGCCGGCCATCATGTTAGTTAGGGGATGTTGATCGGGGTGGCATGGGCAAGCAGCCTTATCGCTTGCCCGTGCCCAGGCTGCCTCGACGCACACACCGCCGCTGCCTGCGGCGCGCATCAAGCAAGAGCACGGGCAAGCATAAGACCGCTTGCCCATGCCACCACCACCATGCCACCCATTCCGTGATGCCCGCTCGTTTCACGGGATCGGGCTGAATGCCTGCTGGAACGCTGACACGTCGGACAGGTCGGTGTCCGCGTCCAGGTCGGCATCGAAGCCAAGTAGGCAGTCGTGCAGGGCCGGGTTGCCCGATGCGGCCTCGGGATTGACGTTCGGCCCGCTGGCCGACAGGCACTGTTGCATGTAGCCCCAGTCGAGCAGGTCGATGTCGAGCGAGCCGGGCCACGCACTCGATGCCTCGTCGAAGCGCACCCGTCCGAGGCTGCCAAGAAAGTCGAGGATCTGTGTCTGCTCGGCGACCGTGAGCGCCGAGTAGGCAACGTAGGACGCCAGCGCCTCGCATTGGCTGCCTATGGCGTCTGGCTGGCAGCCGCTGGGGGCCGTGCCGCAACTGTGCGCGTCGATCGTCTGGGCCAGATCGGCGATCGTGTTCCCCGAGCTAAGGCGGCTTCAAACAATAACTTTTACTTTTCGCCATATTGGCGACGACTCTGGATTCGAGCGCCGATCGTGTAGTTCCACTGTGGATGCGTCGTATGCGGCTTGAGATCGATGGCTT